>Ga0207824_1000051_pt1 | contig 20353 bp, 19 predicted proteins | sample LuqExpMetageno73_FD_187830 | JGI IMG/M metagenome (GOLD analysis project Ga0207824, IMG submission 187830) | Tropical forest soil microbial communities from Luquillo Experimental Forest, Puerto Rico - Sample 73 (SPAdes) | ecosystem: Environmental > Terrestrial > Soil > Tropical forest ... | reverse complement strand
TGCCGGCCCAATCGTCGAAGCGCTCATAGATAGTCTCGACGCCCGGCTTCCAGCTCACAACTTTGTAGGCGCCGGACCCCGCGGTGTTCACCTTAGTATATTCGAGCGCCCAAGAATCCTTTTCGGTCACGTGTTTCTTGAGCAGGCCGGAATTGTAGATGCCGGGCACGATCACCGCGAGGTCGGGAACCGTCAAGCGATCTTTTTTTATGAAATCGACGCGAAAGGTTGCATCATCGACGACGACGAATTGCTCCTTTTTGACAAGCGAGCCGGCCTTCATCTGCACGGTCGGGAAGCCCCCGACGCTGACCGCGCGATCAAACGACCATTTCACGTCATTCGCGGTAACCGGTGTGCCGTCATGGAATTTGGCGTTTTTTTTCAATTTGAAGGTGACCGACATGTCACCGATGTTCATATCGTCGGCGAGCTCGCCCTTTAACTTGTCGCGGTCGTATGAAATCGAGCCGTCGGAGAGCGTCTTCTTCTCGTGCGTGATGAGGCGGTCGTAGCAGTTCCAGGAGGTCTCATATCCCGGCCGGTTGGTGCCGATCCCGTGGATATCGAGATTGTTGGGACCGTTTTCAGTGACAAGCAGGAGCGTCTCTTTGCGCGAAGCGGCTTTGGCCGCCGAGAAAATCGCCGGCGCCGTGATGGCGGTGCTCGCGGCCAGAGCCGTCATCGATCGCAGAAATTCGCGGCGTTTCATGGAAACCTCCCGGGCTGATTGGCTGGACAGATTTCCGCAAGAGCCGTGCCAAGACCGACGACGAGCGGCCTTCGGCCTAAGCCGCTGAACTTCCAGGCATATTGGGAATCCTGGAATCCACTACTCTGCCGTGGCAGCCCGAACTAATTGCATACAATTCGAAAATATTGGCTACAAATTAGGCAACCATCAGTACATGAGTAGGCAACCATTAGGAATCCGAGTATGGACCTTATCGAGTCGAGCCCAGCGCGAGGCAGATTGGGCTCTCGCCGCGCCGGCACCGATTCGCTCAGGTCTGCTTCCTCCGTAACCGCTGCCTTGCATAGCGTGGCCACCACAGGGATGCGTTGCGGCACGCTTCCATGTACGTATGCTCGGAGCTCGTCTTCGCTCGCGAAGGGGAATTAGATCATCAGTCGCCCCGGTGTAACTGCGTTCACGAGCGCAAACACTCTCAGGGGCGCGCTTGCCAACAAGATCTCCCTCCCGAATCGGGCAGCTTGTCGTGCTGGTTTTCATCACTTCGAGTTTTCCCAGTAGAACCTACTTATTAAAACACGTAGACGAAAGCCAAAGCGAGTGCGACTGACTCTGGTGCTATTCTGTGCTCTGCAAGAACATTAACTTGCAAAACACCCGAATCAATGCGATTCAAAAATCGTCCGAAAAGGCTACGCGGGAGAGACTGCTGCCGACTCCTCCGACAGCAGCGCCGACGGAGCAACCACCCCGGAATCTCTCAGGCACCAGGACCGCGTGGTTGGACGATCTGGAGAGAGACGCTTCATTGCGTCCACCGAAGGGGACATTCGCGCCCAGAAGCGCGGGTTAAGCTCTCAGGTACCGCGACAGATGGGGATCAACGGTCGGCTTCGGCCGATCTGGTCCATGTCTGAACGCGGGAGGCTCCCTCGTGGCACACATCGCCATTATTGGTGCTGGTATTACCGGCGTTACTACTGCTCATGCATTGCTCGATCGCGGTCACGACGTGACCGTGTTCGAACGCCACCGCTACGCAGCGATGGAAACGTCTTTCGCGAATGGCGGGCAGTTCTCCGCGAGCAATGCTGAAGTTTGGAACCATCCATCAACGCTCCTGAAAGGAGTGCAATGGATGTTCAAAAGCGACGCGCCATTGCTTTTGAACCTCAAACCAAGTTGGCACAAATATTCGTGGCTCGCCGAATTTATTGGCCAGATTCCACACTACCGCAGAAACACAATTGCCACTGTCCGGCTGGCGCTTGAGGCAAGACGGTTAATGTTTGCTTTGGCCGAGCGGGAAGGGATCGACTTCAACCTCGAGAAACGGGGCATTCTGCACATCTACCGCGACCGCCAAAGTTTCCAGCACGCCAGCAATGTCAATGTGTTGCTGCAGGAGGGTGGGCTGGAGCGCCATGCGGTGACTGCTGCGGAGATCAAACAAATCGAGCCGGCTATTCACGGCAATTATTATGGAGGCTTTTTTACGCCGTCGGATGCCACCGGCGATATTCACAAATTTACGCGCGCACTTGCTGCTGCCTGTGAGCGCCGCAGCGCACGGTTCATTTGCGATGCACAGGTAGAACGTGTGTGTGTCGCCAACGACGGCGTCTCGTTGATGTGGCAAAATGCGACCGGCAAATGTGTTGAGGTCGAGGAAGCTACTGCTGATGCGGTCGTTATATGCGCCGGCGTCGCAAGTCGCCGCTTTGCGTCCATGCTCGGCGACCGGGTCAATATCTATCCAGTGAAGGGCTATTCAATCACCGTGCATCTCGATGATGCAGCTAGTCGCGAGGGCGCTCCCTGGGTCAGTATCCTCGATGATGACACCAAGATCGTGACTAGTCGGCTGGGGCCTGATCGTTTCCGTGTTGCTGGTACGGCCGAGTTCAATGGCTTCAATTACGATATCCGCAGCGACCGCATCCGGCCCCTTTTTGCTTGGACCCGTCGTCTCTTTCCGAACGTGTCGACCGCGCGCGTCGTGCCTTGGGCCGGGTTGCGGCCAATGATGCCGAGTATGCTTCCGCGCGTGGGTCCGGGCCGCTGCCCTTGGGTGTTTTACAATACCGGTCACGGGCATCTGGGTTGGACTCTCTCGGCTGCCACAGCGCGAATTATCTCTGATGTTGTTGAATCCTATTTCCGGACACGCTCTTCGATCCGCCCGGTTGGACTTCGGCGGAAAGCAGGTGAGCAAGACGCGCTAGCCCAATCTCGATAGCGCATCGGTTGTCGCTGGGCGTACAATACGTTGCGCGTGCCATCGCCCATGTAGCGACCAAGCACGGTCTTGTTGCGAACGAGCAGGCATCGAATTGGGCGGGACCCGATTTGTTTCGGGGCGCGGAAGCGCTAACCGAGGCAAGGGTTGACGTTGTGTACCAAATTGGTCGCAACAGGTTCCAGCCCCTTGCGTCAAAAGCGAACTTCGCCAAAGCCACCGCACGTTTTTGAAGTCGAGGTGTCCTGCCTTTATCTTTGACCCAAATCAACTGATTATCCTTGTAGCCAAATAAGAGACACCTGGGATACACTAAGGAAGCCAATGTGGCGGTGAATAGCGTTTCACAAACTGAATCAGTGTTTTCCAAACCCACGACGCGAAGATCACGTGTTCGGTGGTTTGTCCTTTTTCTAATCAGCGTGATGTATCTTATCACTTACATGGACCGCGCGAACATTTCCGTCACAGCGCAGGCTATGTCAGTGGAGTTTGGATTAAGCAAAACAGAAATGGGTCTAGTTTTTTCAGCGTTCGCATGGGCATACGCGCTAGGTCAAGTACCGGGTGGATGGCTTGCAGATCATTTCGGGCCCAAGAAAGTTCTCCTAAGTATTGTTTCGTTCTGGTCGCTCATGACTGCCGTGACCGCCATGGTCAGCGGATTTTTTTCACTTTTTATTGTCAGATTCGTCTTTGGCTTAGGAGAGGCTGGAGCTTTCCCGACTGCTAGCCGGGCCATGCAGCTCTGGTTTCCGAAACAGGAGCGTGGCTTTATTCAAGGAGTGACACACTGCTTTAGTCGGCTGGCGGTCGCTGTGACACCGTTCGTTGCCGTGGCGATTATGTCCGCATTTGGTTGGCGCTGGGTATTCTATTCTTTTGCGTTAATTGGAGCCTTATGGGCTATTTGGTTTGCGATCGTTTATCGAAATCGTCCTCAGGAGCATCCCGGGGTTAATGCGGCAGAGCTGGATTACATACGCGGAACAGAAGATGCGGCAGTACATTCCACGGACAGGCAGACGGTCCCCTGGAAGCGCATCATGACTTCGCCAAACATGTGGTACATCGCGGCGGCTTACTTCTGCTTCTTCTATGGATCATTCTTCTACGTAACATGGTTTCCCACGTATCTTCTGGAGTATCGACATCTTTCTCTTCAGTCCGTCGGCGTGTTGGCCACTATACCGCTAATCACAGCGATGATCGGAGACATCGCGGGTGGCATCCTGACAGACAGTTTGTTCAAGCGAACCAACCGTTTGACATTTTCAAGACGTGCAGTCGCGGCTCCGGCTTTGCTAGGAGCAGCCGTGTTTCTTGTGCCCGCGGCAACCGCTAGCAGCGCCCTAACTGCGATCATCTGTCTTGCGGCCTCGAACTTCTTTTTGGAAATGGTGCTGGGTCCAGCCTGGGCGGTGCCGATGGATGTGGCAGGTCCATCAAGCGGAACTGTAACCGGCGTCATGAACATGACGGGAGCAGTCGGGGCTTCGATTTCACCGTTGGTATTCGGCATGCTCGTTCAGCGTGGTTCTTGGACGGCACCATTTTTTGTCACAGCCGCGGTGCTGATTTTAGGCGCTCTGATTTGGATCTTGCTTCTTAATCCTGAGAAATCCGTTGTCAGTGAGACAGGTAACTAAGTCCTTGAATGGCAAAGGTATACAATCAGCGATATCCATGCCTATACGCAACAGCTGGCAACTCCGAAAGGTCAGAAGAGGGGCGCTTTTTTTAACGGAGAGCAGCAATGTCCGACAATGGCCTCGTGTCAGTACAAAGCCGAGTTTCCGCGCGCGAGACACTTGACCGCTTATTGGCGGCGCTTGCCGAACGAAAGCTTGCAGTTTTTTCGCGTGTCGATCACGCTGCCGGGGCTGCCTCGGTTGGATTATCATTGCGACCAACCGAAGTCGTCATTTTTGGCAATCCCAAAGGCGGCACCGCGCTGATGCAGGACCGGCAGTCATCCGGCATCGATTTGCCGCTTAAAGCTCTCGTCTGGGAAGATGCCGACGGCAAGGCTTGGCTCACCTATAATGATCCCACCTGGGTCGCAAAGCGCCACGGCCTCGGCGCTGTAAGCGAGTCGGCGGTGAAAGCGATGGCCGGATTGCTCGGTACAATTGCACAGGAAGCTACAAAATAATGAAATCAGTTCTCTTTAGAAACGAATTCGCAATCGAGAGCATCAATGATCAAACATTATAGCGATCACGCGGCGAACGAACGCACATTTCTAGCTTGGGTTCGAACTGCTATCGCAGTGATGGCGTTTGGCTTTTTGATCGAAAGATTTGATATTTTCTTGGCTGCGATGGCTGCGGGAGCTCAGTCACACTCGTTCGCCCTTCATGGGCAGAAATTTGCGAATGAAGCGGGTCTCGCCTTCATTCTTCTCGGCCTTGCGATGATCGTCGTCGCAGCTATCCGATTCTTCCGGATCGCGAAAGAGATCGATAAGGATGAAGCAGTGACAAGCTCTGACTCACTTTTCGATCTAGTACTCGCGGCGCTTCTCTTTTTGCTGGGACTTTCTTTATTTCTGTATCTCGGCCGGGTGGTATTACCTTCACTCTGATCATGGAGGGTGCTGGCCGCTACCACGACTAACGCGTTTGGGCTCCAGGGAAACAACAGCGGACTCAGCGGATGGATCATCTTTACTTGGATTTGCGTTGCCAACCCTGGGCGTGCTTACTCCGCTGCTTCATCCGTTGCACAAGCCACGCCAATCGCCAACGCTCTGAGCCTACCGATATGTCAGTCGCTCTAAGTGGCGCGTGTGGCCTCGAACAAGAACCAGCTCCGTCGCTCTGCCTCATCGATCCAGGTCTCGAGTAAACTCGCGGTAGATACGTCACCGTGCTCGTCGCACAGGCCGTGCGTCTCGCGCATGCGCGCCACCAACTCCTTATTATCATCACGCAGCTCGGCAAGCATATCCATCGGCGTCACGAAATCTGCGTTATTATCCTTGATTCGCTGCAGGCGGCTAACGTGTCCGATTGAACGCAACGTCGTACCGCCAATTTTTCGCACGCGCTCGGCCAAATCGTCCGTGGTCGCGAAGATCTGCTCGGCCTGCTCGTCGAGCAGCAAGTGAAAGTCTCGGAAATGCGGACCCGAGACATGCCAATGGAAATTTTTTGTTTTCAGGTACAACCCGAACATATCCGCAAGCAAAATATTGAGCGCCCCTGCAAGGTCGCGTACCGCATTTTGCTTCAAGTCGGTAGGTGTTGCGAGCGGAGCGGTCTGCAGTACTTTGGCTTCTGCTGGATTCATTTGTGATCTCCGTCTGAGTCTTTGCTAAAATTGATGTGTCTTCAGCTTTTTTGGAAGACACTCCAGCCGGCGCACCAAAAAATTGGACGCCGTTTGGTCACCGTACTCGTTGGGATCGCGCGCCCCCGCGCGGCCAGCCCTTTTATGCTGCCCTCTGCGCCCCCTTACGCTCGATGAAGATAAGCAGGTCCTGATTAACTTTGTCCTTCTCAGTCGTGCACATGCCGTGTGGTGCGCCTTTGTAAATCTTTAGCTCGGCACTCTTGACCAGTTTTGCTGAGAGCATCGCGGAGCCTGCGATTGGCACGATCTGATCGTCGTCGCCGTGGAGAATCAACGTTGGTACGTCGATCTTCTTTAGGTCCTCCGTCATATCGGTTTCGGAAAAGGCCTTGATGCAGAAATAACTCGTTGGCATACCTGCCATCATTCCCTGCAGCCAAAAAGACTCGCGAACCCCCTCGGATATTTTTGCGCCCGGTCGGTTATAGCCATAGAACGGCATGCTGAGGTCGTTCCAGAATTGCGACCGATCGGCGAGTACGCTCGTTCTGAGTTGATCGAAGACCTCCATCGGTAGACCGCCAGGGTTGTTCACGCCCCTGAGCATCACGGGCGGTACCGCGCCGATGAGAACGGCCTTAGCTACACGTTTGGTGCCGTGACGTCCGATATACCGGACGACTTCGCCCCCGCCGGTGGAGTGGCCGACATGGACAACATCCTTCAAATCAAGCGTTTGGACGAGCTCCGCTAAATCGTCAGCGTAGGTGTCCATGTCGTTGCCCTGCCAAGGCTGGCTCGATCGGCCGTGCCCGCGACGGTCATGGGCAATAACGCGATAACCACGCGAGGCGAGAAAGAACATCTGATCTTCGAACGCGTCTGCGGTAAGCGGCCAGCCATGGCTGAAAACGATCGGCTGACCCTTGCCCCAGTCTTTGTAATAGATCTGTGTGCCATCTTTGGTGGTGAAAGTGCTCATGGTCGGTCCTTTCTGGTGGGGGATCTATAGAATTGCTGTTCTTGACGCAGATCGTGAGGATTGGCGGAGTCGCGCGGCCAAAACCGCCGTACGTCGCTCGTCTTAGTGACGGCGCAAATAATGTTGCGGCCTCATAGGTTTGTTCGATTTAGTGTGCGCCCGCAGAACACAGTTCTCGCGCTTTGGTTCCTTAGAGAACAAAAAAATTTTTGGGTGGGTCCGACAAACGCTTGCCAGAATCAGCCTGCGGACCACCCATGGTCCAATTCACATCGACACCGCGACTTGGCCGCCCAGCCTGCGAAACAAGACCTACCTAACCGCCTCTGCCGAATGCCTTTTTGGCGGCGGCAGTATCGCAGCTGCTGCTGCGGCACCGGCAGCAGCGAGGATGGCGGCGACGATCAGACCGGTCTGATATCCTGCCGCGTATGATGCGATACCAGCAGAAAGCGCGACGCCAGAAAGCTGCGCGACGCGGCTTATCGCATTGTTGATGCCAGAGGCGAGTCCCTGGTCCGCATCCGTGACGCTGGCGAGCACCGAGGCCGTGAGTGGTGCCACGAGGACCGCAAAGGAGATGCCGAGCAAGGTCATCGGAGTGACCACGCCAATCACTAGTGAGGCTGTCTTTCCGAGTGCCAGCAGTAACATGGCAAGCGCCGCGCCAAGGGGTCCGGCAATCAACATCAGGCGCGCGCCGACCTTGTCCGCCACTGCGCCAAAGGGCTGCGACAGTAGGCCGACGCCAAGGGTGAAAGGAAGGAAGGCGAGGCCGGCAATGGTCGACGGTAAGCCACGCCGGTCGATGAGATCGAAGGACACCAGAAAAAACATTATGGATAAAGCCGCGTAGATCAGTACTGTCGCGACATTCAGCCCGACAAAGGTTCGATTGCTCGTTAGCCGTGGCGGCGTCATCGGATGGGTGGTTACGCGCTCCCAGAATGCGTAAACGGCAAGCGTCGCCATGCCCAGCAAGGCGACCCCGGCAATGGGTATGCTGTCCGCGGCGACATTCTTGTCCGGGCCGATCTGGCTCATTGCCCAAGCCAGCGCGCCGAGTCCGCTAGCGAGAAGGACGGCACCAACGAAATCGAACCTGCGTGGTTCATGCCGATCAACGGGCGCGTATCCGACCAACAGGATGGCCGCGATCAGCGCCAAGGGGGGATTGATCGCAAAAACCCACTGCCAGCCAAAGCTTTCGGTCAGCCAACCCCCTAAGACCGGCCCGCCGGCGGTGGTGAGGGCTGAAGCCGCCGCCCACACGCCGATCGCGCGGCTTCGTTCATCTTTCGGGTAGATCGCACCGATCAGCGCCAAGCTCGACGGCGTAACAATCGCCGCCGAAATCCCCTGCGCGACGCGGCACGAAATCAGTAGGCCGATGGACGGCGCCAGGGCGCAGGCAGCCGATGACACGCCGAAAATAAGGCAGCCCACGCTTAGCACGCGTGCCTTGCCGTAGTGATCGGCGAACGCGCCTCCGATCAACATCAGAGCCGCCAGCGCAAGCACATAGCCATTGAGTACCCATTGCGTCGCGCCAATATCGGCGCCAAAAAAAGCGCGCACTTTTGGCAATGCCACGGTCAATGCAGACCCATCGATGAATACCATTGACGACGCTAGGACGCAGGCGGTGAGAACCACCCGGCGGCGCCGCGAAGTAATCTCGCGACCGAGCACACGCGGACACGGCGCGGCGGAGATGATGCCGCGATCGCATGGCTCGACAAACGGCTGCGCCATACCGATCGCCACTCTAACGAAGCTGGACGGTAGAAGTCGTCACTTCTTCAGATACCGTCAAAAAAATGACTGGTCTTTTGGAAGTTTTACATGTTGTGAGCTCGTCATAAACAGCCGCAAGGTTTTAAAAAACTCTCATCCGATTGACGAGTGTTAGGTCTTCAAGCCAACATTATCTAGCCGCGCGGGCGTTTATTGTAGCTTGCCCGCTTGGATCAATGTCTCCAACTTTTGATCGAGCCGTTGATCTGCTTCTCGAGAGACATTCCAACAGAGGAATAATTCCAAAGACTGCAGCTTGTCGTCGCGCTAACGGAACACGGGATGACCGCTAATGGAATCGCCAGTCGCGATTTCAGCTTTCGTGCGGCCCTCGGATCAGTTTGATGGCTGCTTCGATGTGCCTCCAAGTTTCGGCCTCTTCCTTTTGGCCTTGCTGCTCGAAGACGGAAGCCTTTTGTGCGGCCTCAACAACTGCGTTGGCACCATGTGCCTCGAGGAGTTGCCGCGCATAATCCTGTAGTTCGATTTCAGTCATTGGCATTGCGTCATACTCCTTTTTCGTAAGATTGGTTTGAACACGTCAGCCGCGCACTTGGCGGACGGTGGTTCACGTGTACCAGACTCGAGCGTCTGTCAGTGGGCTTGAAAGGGAGTGCGCCCAATGCCCAAATCAGCCATATCAAAGTAGGCCGCTTCGTAAGGCGGCCTACGAAGATCGACCTTGTTTGAGCGGTCAGCCCACATAAACGCCCAGCTTTTGGGTATCGGTCTTAGCTTCGAAACCCCGCTGGGCAGGCAGTTGAAGCACTGTTGCTTTCTGGCCTTCACATAGTTGTGTCAAAAGAACCACGCGCCCATCTGGAAATTCGAGCGCGTCATGATGAGTCCATTTTTTGTTCTTGTTCACTTGCCGGAAGATTGCTGTCGCGTGATTTAGTGTTCGCGCCTTCCGACCGGCAAAGAAGTGGTCTTCGTTAATCGTCACTGCGCTGGAAAACGCAAGCTCGGTTCCCGGAAGAACGCAGACCGCCACGCCAGCATCTTCCGCAGCCGCGAAGCCAACTGTGCACGTACCGAAGTCACGCGTCGTCACTTTGTCGCCGACCGTTGCTGGCCGTGACCTAACGTTGTGGAGGCTGTAATCACACATTGCTGGAACTCCCTACCAGAAGCCCTTCAGCCCCACGCAATAATAGCGCGTCATTGATTTCGATTAAACAGGGTTGCTGACCAATTTCGAACCCGCCCATTGGGCTAGAAAAGAGCCTACGATAGGGATAGAGCCATCCGAGCTGCAGGAGGCGTAGGAGGCGTAGGAGGCGTAGGAGGCGTATGTGAGCCAGCGACAGTTAGCGGCCGTGAGCGCCGTTAGGGGAGTTTGACACTTTATTTAATTGAAATACCTGTATTGTGGGCACTTTCCCGGGCCTACCACGCAGTCCCCAAAATCTCCGCTGCCATCCGACGCATCTTGTTAGTTACGCGCGTCTTCGAGTTGGCGTTGGCTCTTACTTTGGATAATCGGAGCGGTTGTCGGGCCAGCGATTGAATTTCAATCTACTACTGCTGAGCCACGTTAGCGTTTGTCTTTTTTTTCAAAGAACGTCGCTTAAGCAGCTGTCTAATTTGGGCTGGCGTTTTGCCACGAACGTCATAGCCACGGCCTTCCAGTTTAGCGAGTGCGGCGTTTCTTAATTCCGCGAGTGTTTCACGCAATTGTTTACGGTAAACGGCGCGGTCATTAGTGTCATTAGTCATGAAAAACTCAAAGCAATTTATTTAACCACAATTGCACAGGATAACTTAAGAGGCATGCGAGGCATTGCGCGAAATCAAGTTTTCTCGAAAAAGCCCATCTTGCAGCAGCATGGAGCCAGTACCGATTGATGGAAAAATGCAATCCTTTCAATGCATTTGCGTTGCCGCTCCACCGATGGGGTCAACCGGTGCAAAACGGGGATAATTCCGTTTTTGTCATAATATGAAGAGGCAATACGCTTTTAAGATGGCTCCAAAAGATAACCGAACGGGGGTGTGCAAAAGAGGGCTAAACAATGGCCGCTTCCTATCGCCTGCCAGCCCGCTTTCCCCTTGGCACCAAATATGTGCTCGAAAGCCGAGGATCGGTCGTGCGGCGCTATGTCGAGCTTCCTAGCGGTCACAGAATAAATCTTAAACTCCGAAAAGCGTTGACCTGCACCTGCACGGCACAACGAGGGGTCGGCATTGTTCCAGACCACGATCCTGAAGCGCTTGAGGCATCGCCATTTGACCGGCGTGTTTCCGCGTAATCGAACTGGATTGGAGGATCACATTGCAGCTGTTCCCCCCTACCGCCCCTTCACCAACGGCAACCATCGCGCGCTGCCCGCAATGTGGTGCAGCAGCGGCTATCAGACTTATCGAGCCGGACCTGAACGATACGCGTAAAGCACGGCACTTTTTTGAGTGTGAAGAATGCGGTTTGCCCCGCAGCTATCTGTTGAGCATGACGTAGCGCGGCTTGAATGCCGAGTGTTGACTAATTAGCGCTGCGCGCCCTTCTGCCGCTGGTGGATTTTTCCAAGATCAAGCGCTCTATTGGTGCGGAATCGCAGGCTCTAGTGCCCGAAGTTAAGCCTTGCCCTCGAACTTGAACGAGACCTTTACCTTCGCGCGATAGGCTTCGACTTTCCCATCCTTGAGTTGCATATCAAGCTGCGCGATTTCTGCAATCCTAAGGTCTCTCAATGACTTTGCGGCGTTGTCGACCGCAGTTTTCGCAGCCTTCTCCCATGATTCCGGACTGGTACCGACTATCTCGATGATTTTGTAAACAGAATCTGGCATATTTTCCTCCTGTTAGCTCATTTGGTCGATCGTTGATGTGCATGCAGAAATCTTTGAAGGCATAAACGCGGATTGCAAACGACAGGTTGGTTTGGTCATAGTCCTGATTAATCGTTTCCGCTAGCGCTGAGACCGTAATTTTTTGGCGCTTGGCAATTTCTCGGAAAGCCGTTCCAGAAATCGTCCTCCAGCGACACGCTAGTATTTCGCTGCCGGATTATACTTGAGCGTTTCCTGAGTACTGGCAGTGTTTCCATAACCAATACCTCCTTTACTTTTGCGTCAATCGTATGAGGAGGGCGCTCGCGTGTATTACTTGTGGTTTAAATCAACAGAAACGGACATTCCCATCACAAGAAGGGGAAAAATAGTCAGTCCCGTAAGAACACCAGCCATCTCCAAGATATTGGCAGGTAATCCGTTGACTAGTCCGCTAAACTGCAGCAATGCGGCCAAGTCGATAATAACCGCGGCCACGAACATTATTATGAAAACCGCACCAAAGAGCATCGATCGGAGGCTAAACTCACTATGCGGTGCTGTAGGCTGTCTCACGGCAATCTCCTTTCGCGCACAAGTGCAATAAGCGAAAAATGAGATTGCCAAAAATACAACGCTGTTATCAGTGAATCACGCAGCATTGCTGACCTGTTTTGAGCGGGATGACGCCACCCGTGAAGCGTCATCCGCCGGTTGTTTGACTAACACATCGTCGCTGAGGAGCGACGATTCTGCCTTATCTTGCCAATCTAGGCTGGAATTCTCCCATTTCTTCAACGCGGATACGTTTTCGGTACAAACAGGGGCAACAGGCAACAGATGCACGCGCATCGATTGGAGGTATCGTTCCGCTTGATCGGCTGTCTTGCGGTGGCTTGGCTCTTGAGCATCGATCCTGTCGCTGCGCAATGTTCGAGTTCCCAAACTCCGTCGTGCGCGATCTACGATACATGTTTCGAAAAAACGTGCAGATGTGAAAACTCTCAATATCCCTACTTTATTTCGTATGGAAAGAAATACTGCGAACGTTTTCTCACATCGGCAAGCTGGTCACCGGCCGGGGCAACTTGGCGAGATAAGACATTAGTCTGTTTGCAGGAAAGGATACTGCCCATCCTTCCGGATAGCGCGGCTCTATGCGACTGCAAGGCGCTAAAGACGGCTGCCTTCCAGATTCACGTAGCGTGCTACACGCAACCGGGAGCATCGGTGTGCGATTTGGGTTTAAGCGATTGGGTTACGATTTATCAAATAATCGATAATCACGATCTTTTCAGCGATCCGGACGGCAAGGGCCAACTCCTTGCGGTGGCGCGCATCTGCGTTAACAATCGCTCGGATGGACCTATCAAAGTCATTCTGAATAAAATTATCGACTCCCTTCAATAAGGATTGAGAGATTGTAGCGATCTTGGCGAAGGAGCCCCGGCCGAACTTGAATCCAAGCCGCCGTTGATTGACAGCAAGCTCACGCTCAGCATCAGTCCACTCCCTTACCATGAGGGACGTCGCACCAAGACGGGAGAGAAGAGACATCTATATTCGACGTTGAGATCCCTTTTTTGGTTGTGGGTAATACGCTAGCTGGTTGGCTTCACATTGACCGACACGTCGATGCGCTGCTTGCCGGATGCCAAGATTACACCGTCCATCGGGGCGACGTCGGCGTAATCGCGGCCGATGGCGAGCACAACGTGTTGGTCGGATGCGAGCATGTTGTTGGTCGGGTCGAATCCGATCCAGCCTGTATCCGACCCGCACCACAGCATAACCCAGGCATGCATGGCGTCGGTGCCTTGCAGTCGTGTTTCTCCCTGTCGCGGCACGCTGCGCAAATAGCCGCTCACATAAGCAGCGGGCAGACCGATGCCACGGAGACCGGAAATCATGATATGTGCAAAATCCTGGCAGACGCCGCGGCGCAGAGCAAACGACATTGGCGCCGTTGTGGTGACAGTGGTGGCGCCGATTTCGTAGTGGAGATCGGCTTTTATCCTTCGCATCAACTCAATTCCGCCATCGAGCACGGCGCGCCCAGGCGCAAAACTCGCCTGGGTGTAGTCGCGGATATCAGGATCGAGCGATACCATACGGCTGGGGTACAAAAACTGCGCCGGTGACATCGGCGTGATATCGCTCGTGCTGAAGGCGTTATCGCGGACAGTTTCCCACGCTGGTGTTGCAAATGCAGCAGGCTGAATCAACGCCTCCACTCCGACGCGAGCCGAGACCCGCACGGTCAGCCGATCGTGGGGACTTTCCAGTACGATCCAAGTTAGCCGGTTGCCGAAAAAATCAGCGCCGTCGCGTCGCCCCACCGGCTCTGGCTCTATGTGCAGCGAGAACACTTGTACGCGCTGGCCGTGGCGGTTGATTGGGGTTAGCCGCAGCACATGGCGCGCATGGGTGACCTTGGTCGCATAATGACATATCGTCGTTTGCGAAATGTCGTAAATCATGCGAGCGCCTCAACGACAGTTCCAAATTGCTCCTGGGTCGTGAGATAGGACGAGGCGATCATTTCTGACAATTGCATGAGGGTCTCCTCGATATTGAGGATCGCCGGTACGTCGAGCCTGGCCGCATCGGCGGTGCGCAGGCGGGAGGCGATCGATGTGGCAACCCGCTGTACTTGCGACAATCGACCGTCAGCATTGGGTTTTGGCAAGGCTGCCAGATGGGTTTCTATCCGGTCGAGTTGATAGCCCACTGAGCGCGGATTATTGGAGGAGAGCATGATTAGGTCGATCACCGGCGCGAGCGCCGCCACCATCAAATAGCGTTGCCGATAAGTGATTTGGCTGTCAGTTAATTCGAGCAGAAGGTCGAGCCCGCCGGCTGATCTTTGGCCGGCAAACTGGCGGACAAACCGACACGTGAGAATGGCACGCTCGATTCGGCGGCCAAGCTCGAGAAATCGCCATCCTGCGAGTTGGGTCATGTTTTCCTGCGCCAACCCCGAAAACGAAGACATAATGCGCAACGCAGCATCCACGCGCTCAATCAATGCGCCTTCGGCCGCGCCGATGACCAGCGGCGCGTTGATGATCGCGGCAAGATCATTCAGCGCCCGCCATGCGTCGGGCGAAAAGCGATCGCGGATCACGGACGCGGATGTGCGCGCGGCGCCAACAAGTGCCGGCAGCGATCCATGCCATTCCGCCTGTGTGAAGACCGCTCGCGCAACGGAGGTCGGCGAGATTTGATGGTCAGTTGGTGCGGCATTCCAGGCGCCAAGCAATGAGGTGATGCCGCCAATCACCGATGCGACAGCATTTTCATCGTCAGCCATGCGAAAAAGCAAGGCGCGGACGACCCGCAACGTCGCTTCTAGGCGCTCAACATAACGCCCGACCCAAAGCAGATTATCGGCAGCCCGACTCGGCAGTAGGCCGGTCGTGCGTTGGATGGTCATCAATTCTGGCCTTGGTAGCAGCGTTGTCTCTGCTACCGGGCCTTCCGCTAGCACCCAAGCATCCGTGGTCGAGCTGCCCGTTTGCAGACTTACCGCGCGCGCATCGGCGTGCTCGGCGATGCGCACGAAACCTCCTGGCATGACCTTCCAGTTCCCTCCCACCTTGGAAAGGAAAAGCCGTAGCGTGAAGGGATGTGGCTGCAGAACGCCGTTCCGCCAGACTGGCATTGTTGATAGCGTTACCGCCTCCTGCACCACAAAATCCGCGGCGCGATATTGGATGTCTTGCAGCAGCTTTTTCCGGAGCGGCTCCTCAAGCTTAGAACCGAGCATTCCGTCGCCTAATGATAGATGAGCCAGAGAGTCGGTCAGCGCCGGTGCAACGACCATGTCGTCGAGGCAGCCTAGCATTTCGTCGCGCACCCCGGCATGGCCGAGCCACCATGTGGCGACGTTGGGAACGGCGAGATTGGTCCCAAGCACGGCCGTTGCTAGCGCCGGCAGGAACGCAAGCATTGCACGGGCCTCGATTAAACCTGCGCCGAGTGCATTAACGATCACAACCCTGCCATCGCGCACCGCCTGTACGAGCCCGGGGACACCAAGCCGTGAGGAGGCGTTTAGTTCGAGCGGATCGGCAAAATCGGCGTCTAGCCTGCGCAGCAATACAGCCGCCCGTTGAGGACCAGCAATCGTGCGTATAAAGATGCCATCATCGTTCGCCGTCAGATCCTCGCCTTCGACCAATAACAGGCCGAGATAACGAGCAAGATAAGCGTGCTCAAAATACGTTTCGTTCAGTGGGCCGGGCGTCAACAGGCAGACGCGTGAACGATCCAGACGACTGAAGGAGAACATCTCGGCCTGAAACGTCTGAAAAAACGGCGCAATGCGTTGCACTCGGGTTGTGCGGTAAATGTCGGGCATGGCGCGCGCGAGGGCGAGACGATTTTCGATGGCGTAGCCGGCGCCCGAGGGCGCCTGGGCGCGGTCGCTCAAGACCCACCAGCGTCCATCAGGACCGCGGCCAACGTCCACGGCATAGAAGCGCAAGTGCGTGCCGCCGGGCGGCGGGACGCCCACCAGCGGTCGCAGGAATTCAGAATTTCCGGCAATCACCGCAGCGGGTAAGCGGCCGTCACGGACCAGCTGCCCCGGGCCGTAAGCGTCGGCCAAGATTGCTTCGAGCAAAGCCGCGCGCTGGCACAGTCCGGCCTCGAGCTGTTTCCATTCCGTGGGTTCGATCAACAGCGGGATATGGCTTAACGGCCAAGGCCGTTCCACACCGGCCGGATCTTCATAGATGCGATAGAAGACGCCGGAGTCATGTAAGTAACGGTCGGCGACCGCGAAGCGACGATTGATTTCTTCAGCGCCGAGGTTCGCGAGCATTGAGAGGAACGGCTGCCAATGCGGGCGCACTTGGCCGCTTTCGTCCAACATCTCATCATAAATACCTGGCAACGAATGATAGTTGGCGACGAATTGACCCAGCCTGCCGTCCTGCCTTGCTTGAGTGTTGTCGAGTTGTGCGGCCATCGACTGACCCTAGGCGTTGCGCCTGAGATCGAGAGTGGTTGGATATTCAGTCGTCGGTTCGATAGGCGGAATGTCGACAAGACCAGCGGTGTGACCATAATCCTGGAAACGCGCCCTCCGCCGCGCCTCCGCCTCATAGAAATTGACCGGAAAGGTTTCATAACTACGACCACCTGGATGAGCGACATGATAAACGCAGCCGCCCAGCGAACGCCGGCTCCAGGCGTCAACGATATCAAACGTTAGCGGCGCGTGAACTCCGATCGTTGGGTGCAGGGATGATGGGGGATTCCAAGCTTTGAAACGCACGCCGGCGACATATTCGCCCGGACGGCCGGTTGAACGAAGCGGGATACGGCGTCGGTTGCAGGTCACGTAATGCCGGCTTTCATTCAAACCTTCGACCTTCACTTGCAAGCGCTCGACCGACGAGTCGACACCACGCGTGGTGCCTGACGTTGATACTTCCTCACCGAGCACATACCAGGGCTCTAGCGCCTGCCGCAGCTCAAGCCTCACGCCGCCATGCTGCACGGCCCCGTACACAGGGAAGCGGAATTGCCGTTGCGCATCGAACCAGACCGAATCAAATTCATAACCTGCCCGCGTAAGGTCGGCTAGGACTTCGAGAAAATCTTCCCAAACATAATGTTCCAACATGAAGCGATCATGCAGCGCCGTGCCCCAGCGCACGGGCGCTGCGTCAAGCGGCTCGCGCCAAAACCAAGCGATCAGCGCGCGCAGCAAGACTTGTTGTGCCAAGCTCATCCGCGCATCGGGGGGCATTTCGAAACAGCGGAATTCGACCAGTCCAAGTCGGCCAGTCGGCCCGTCTGGCGAGAATAATTTGTCGATGCAAATTTCGGCACGGTGCGTGTTACCGGTAACATCCACGAGGATGTTGCGGAATAGCCGATCGACTAGCCACGGCGGTGACGCAGTACTCTCCGGTCGCGGCACCTGGGCAAGCGCGATTTCTAGTTCGTACAGAAGGTCCTGCCGCGCCTCGTCGATACGCGGGGCCTGACTGGTCGGTCCAATGAATAGCCCAGAGAACAAATAGGATAATGACGGCCGCCGCTGCCAGTAAAGCACAAGGCTCTTGAGCAGATCGGGCCGTCGCAGGAACGGACTGTCGGCCGCGTTGAGGCCGCCCAGGACAACATGATTGCCGCCCCCGGTGCCGGTATGCCGACCGTCAATCATAAACTTTTCCGTGCCCAGGCGCGACAAGTGCGCTTCATCGTAAAGGCTGCGTGTGATGTCGACAGCTTCGCGCCAATTTGTGGCCGGATGAATATTGACCTCGATCACTCCCGGGTCGGGTGTGACCTTGATGACGCTGAGGCGCGGATCGTGCGGGGGCGGATAGCCTTCAACGTGTATCCGCAAGTCGAGTCGCTCGGCGGTCGCCTCTACCGCGGCGAGGAGCTCAAGGTATTCTTCAAGCCATACGGCCGGGGGCATGAACACGCACAGTCGGCCGTCACGCACTTCAACGGTCAATGCTGTCCGCACCGGTTGCGCGGTATCTTTTCCGCCGACGGGATTTGGATCAGACGGCGAGACGGAGATTTCACGCGCAACTTGCGACGTTTCACTAGCAGCGCTCTGAGAGAGGGCCCGCGTCTGCTGGTGCGGATAGAGCAAGGACGGCCGTTCGGCGAACGGGTCCGTCGGCACTAACTGCGGATAGTTGATAGGTGGGATATAGGGCAGCGATTGCAAACGCAGCCGGAAGCCTAGCGGCGATTCACCAGGGATCAGGTACAACCGACCGCGGCGTGTGCGCCACACTTCGCTCAGCCAGGTTTGCCCAGCCTGTGCATTCAAACGCTGCACCGGCAGCACGAATCCCGCTGGTTCACCCAGATGCCGTTCGAACTCGCGCATAATGCGCGCTCGTTCGAGCGGATCTTCTATCTGGGGATTGTTGGGATCGATGTTGTCCGGCAGCGCACCTTCCTTGATCATATGCTCGGCCGGATCCTCGAATGCTGGCTGTATATAGTCGGGCAGAAGTCCGAGCCGTTCGGCGATTCCCTCAATCAGACGCCGGGCATCATCAAGTCCCAGCTTACGCTGAGCAGTCTCACGCTCGATCAAGTCAGCATTACGCCAGATTGGCACACCGTCGCGGCGCCAGATTAGAGAAAACGCCCAGCGCGGCAGCAGCTCGCCCGGATACCACTTACCCTGTCCGTAGTGCAGCAGACCGCCCTGCGCAAAGCGGCGGTGAAGGCGACGGATCAGATCGTCGGCGCGTACGCGCTTAGTCGGACCGAGCGCGTCCGTCTTCCACTCCGGCGACTGATAGTCGTCAACTGACACGAATGTCGGCTCACCACCCATGGTGAGACGGACGTCGCCGGCTGCGAGCGCGGAATCGATTTTTTCGCCAAGCGCATCCAGGGCAGCCCAATCTTCGTCCGAGAACGGTGACGTTACACGCGGTTTCTCGGCGATCCGCTGCATGCTCATATCGTAGGAGAAACTGACATTGCATGGCTCAACCCCTCCGCTGATTGGGGCTGCTGAACGGTAGTGAGGCGTTGCGGCGACTGGCAGATGGCCTTCCGCGCACAACAGGCCTGACGTCGGGTCGAGGCCGATCCAGCCCGCACCCGGAATGTAAACTTCGGCCCACGCATGCAGGTCCGTGAAATCTTGCGCGGCGCCAACAGGACCTTCCAGCGGCCTTACGTCGGACTTGAGTTGGACGAGGTAACCGGAAACGAATCGTGCCGGCAATCCAAGGTGGCGCAACGTTTGCACCAGCAGCCAAGCTGTGTCGCGGCAGGAGCCGCTGCCCTGTTTGAGCGTCTCCTCCAGCGTCTGCACGCCCGGGTTCATGCGAACGACGTAACGGATCATCTGCTGCAGACGTTGATTGAGCTCGACCAGAAAATCGACGGTATTGCGAGTCGTACGCGGGATCGAAGCGACGAACTCTTTCATTCGCCGCCCAGCCTGGTCTTTGCCGAAATAGGCAACAAGGTCATCACCTAAATCAGGCACGAATTGAAATGGCCACTTCTCTGCGTAAGGTTCGATGAAGAAATCGAATGGATTGATGACTTCCAGATCCGCGCGCAGATCGACCGTGACTGAAAATTCGCTTGTTTTTTCTGGGAATACAAAACGGGCGAGCCAATTGCCGTGCGGATCCTGTTGCCAGTTCACAAAGTGCTGAGCCGGCGTCACAGTCAGTGAATAGTTGAGGACGCGGGTACGACAATGCGCACCTGGACGAAGGCGAACGATTTGCGGTCCAAGTTGGACTGGTCGGTCATAGTTGTATTGGTTCACATGGTGGAGACCGACTAGGATGGACATGATCTGTAACTACCGGTTGCGACGCCTGTGTCGAATTATATTGACCTTTTGAAAGCAGGGACCCAGTGCATATTGCAATCTTTTAAGTCCGTAACGAGAAACCGGTCGATTGTTCGATGCCGGACCGCATCAGGCGTTACTCGGCCAGCCAAATAGCTAATCAAGTACTCCGAATCAAATATCGTGGATGACTTTCTCAATCCGACGATCTGGAACAAGCCAGATTATGGCGACCAGGACATAAATCGCGATTGCAAGCCACGG
>Ga0207824_1000043_pt1 | contig 22062 bp, 19 predicted proteins | sample LuqExpMetageno73_FD_187830 | JGI IMG/M metagenome (GOLD analysis project Ga0207824, IMG submission 187830) | Tropical forest soil microbial communities from Luquillo Experimental Forest, Puerto Rico - Sample 73 (SPAdes) | ecosystem: Environmental > Terrestrial > Soil > Tropical forest ... | reverse complement strand
CAGCCTCAACTCGGAATGATTCGCCACAACACCACTTAAGTTCGTCTCGCTTGGGCGTCGCGCTAGTGAGCTTGCATTAAATTAATTCGCCGTCTTTTCCGATGATGTTTCCTCGGTGAGAGGTAACGTCAAAATACACGTTGAAAAAGAATATAATTTTGGCAAACTGTCACCCCGTTTATGGCGCTGATTGATGGTCATTAGCTAGGCACTTGTAGCTGGAGCTAGCCACTATGAAGCTGACACTCGCGGTGGAGCCTGAAAATAACGCGCCCATTCGCGCGCTGATCGTGATCTCTCTTATTTCGGCAATTTTTTCATTAGACCTCACTACCGATTCGGAGATCGCAATCTCAGCATTGTATGTGGTCGTCATACTAGCTAGTGCGCGATTCTATGAACGCAGCGGCGTCATTCTCGCATCCATCACGTGCATTGCCCTCACCGCACTCAGCTGCGGCCTGAATTGGCGAGGCGAGTCACATGCAGGACTGATCAACAGCGGGATTGGTGCTCTTGTGATAGGCCTTACGAGCTATCTGATTCTCAAAATCGAAGCAGCCCGACGCGCTGCTCGTCACCTAGCAGAAGCAAAGCTGCTTCGTGATGCATTGATCGGATCAGTCTCGCATGAGTTGCGAACCCCCCTCGCCAGCATCCTAGGCGGAGCATCCGTACTGACAGATGCCTCAGTTATCGTCGAAGATTCGCGCCTTAGGCTAGTTGCCCATGGCATACGCGATGAAGCCGAACGGCTCAACAACGACATACAGAACCTCTTGGATGCAGCACGAATTACAAGCGACGGACTGCAGGCACGTCGGGATTGGACTGACGTAACTGATCTTATCGACGCAGCGCTTAAACGGATTCATAAGAGCCCAGCTGATCATCGGCTGAAGGTATCTTGCGATCGCAACCTTCCACTTTTGTATATCGATCCTGGTCTGATCGAACAGGCTCTCAGTCAAATCATCGCTAACGCTATAAAATTCTCGCCCTGCTCGTCCACGATTCAGATCAATGCTGCAATTGATGATCAGCTGGTAATAATATCGGTGAGCGACGAGGGCGTCGGACTCACAGCTGAAGAGCAATTGCGGCTCACTGAACGCTTCTATCGGGGCCCGAGACACATCGGAAAAATATCTGGATCGGGACTTGGCTTGTGGATTGCGAGCACCTTCATCGCAAACAACGGCGGGACGTTTGAAGCTTCAAGTCAGGGCGAGGGTCGTGGTACGATGATAAAAATCGCGTTTGCGAGGCAAGCTCATCAACGAACTCCAGAGAGGCTCCTGCGTCGAACGCTCAAGCTGGCAGCGGAATCGAGCCTGTCCTAATCTCCAAAATCGTTTAATGTCTAAAAACAGGCTGTAATTAAGTCTGTCCACTTTTTGAAATGCCGTTACACTAAGTTGTCGGCTCTTCCTCTGTGACAGCCTCCTCGCGATCAGGTTTCTCAAGCTGCCAAGGAACAGAGCAAACGACCACGTGTGTTCCTCGGTCTGCAACAGTCGTCTACGAAGCCATCTAAGCACAGCAAGCACCGCTCCGATTGTGACGTAATAGACGGACCCGCGCCCCCACATGGCGCTAATGATCTGAGACAAGGTGCGTCAATAACCTGCTTTGGTCTGGTCCATTGCCATGATCCCAAAGCCGTTGGACACGCTGGCTATGCCGGCAAGCAGAATCGCAAGGATGATGACGATAACGGCCAGGTTGCCGTGCGCGCGGCGAACCCTCGGCTCGACAAAGGCATCGATCCCGTTACTGACAGCTTCCACACCTGCGGCTCAAGTCGAGGCGCGTGAGCAATGAGAGGCGTTCGCTATCGCGGACCGGAATGCCTCAGGGTGAGGAGCCCACACCATTAAGCGAGGTCAAGCGTTGGCAAACGCGATTTCTATAGGGGCGCGTCATGTTCGGATCTAAGCTCGTGACGCGCCCGAAGATATTCAGCACCCTGCGCTCCCCGATCTGTGGGAACGCGGGAAAGGCAGAGTGGGATGATGACGAGCGGTCGCCTGGGTCGCGATACGTTCTCAGCCGGGTGGTCTCTGTGTCCCACGGCTTGTCCATTGATCTTACTGACCAAGGTCTGACCGAGCCGCGCATCCGCTGCCGATTACATCGTCCCGGCGTAGGTCGGGGCCCGACAATTTCCGCATTAAAGTTCGAGCAAGGTGCAATTGCAGTCGTTTTTTGTTGACAGCCTAAGATGGACGGGCGTATGGCCGAAAATGTTCAAGCATCCGCTTGGACCTTAACGTCAGATCAAGATGGACAGCTACCCTAGTCGCTCCCCGGCAGTCACAGCTTCGGCTCGCCGGGCCTGTATTACTACTGATCAGATCGCTCCCGGCGCCCGGCCGGTGAGGTCGGCGTAGGCGTTAGGCCTCGCTCTCTCACCTCCACGGTCAACTGGGACCGATAAGGAGGTGAACCATGAAGCTCGCTCGCACAGCCACTCACGCGCTCCGCTACATCGGTCGCGATGCTATTTCGTTCCAGTCAGCGACCCGCGCCGCGGGCGCATCATTCCCGCAGAAATTCGCGGCCGGCACGCCTGTACGCCGACTCACGGCCCGTTGGCACGTCTCGGCGCGAACGGGGCGGCTCGAATGTTCATGGTCACAGGACGCGGCCGCTGCGAACGATCCGCAATTAAGTCGCCGGGGCAGGAATGGACGCGTTCTCGCCCGGCTACTGTCACACCGTCGTAATCGACGCCACTGACCGTGGAGCGCGACCGCGCGCTCTTTAGTCCAGTCACACTGTGGCCCGTGAAGTCCGGATGCGATCCATGAACAAGCAATTCACAACAACAAGCCAGATCCCCGGTAACGGACCACAAGCCAAGTCGAGCTTGCTGCCTCAGCTGTGCTCCTGCTCGCCTGAGGATGCGCTCGCGCTCTTGCAGTCCAGCAAGGAAGGCTTGACGGAGGAGCAAGCCGAAACCCGGCGCGAGCAGTATGGTCTCAATGAGGTCAGCCACGAGAAGCCACCGACCTGGTACGCGCAGCTCTTCCATGCGTTCATCACGCCATTCAATGGCGTCTTATTCGCGGTCAGCGTGGTCTCGCTGTTTTCGGATGTGATCTTCGCCGCACCCGAAGACCGTTCGTTCAGGACCATCATCGTGCTGCTTACGATGGTCCTGCTGAGCACCCTTCTCAGGTTCTGGCAGGAATATCGGTCAAACAAAGCGGCCGAAGAACTCAAGGCTCTCGTCACATCGACAACGGCGGTGCTGCGAGCCGGAATGGAGCGGTCGCAGGAATTGCCGATCGCCAGCTTAGTCCCAGGCGACATCGTGCATCTCTCGGCGGGCGACATGATCCCGGCGGATGTGCGAGTGCTCTCTGCCAAGGACCTGTTCGTCAGCCAGGCCATGCTGACCGGCGAGTCGATCCCACTCGAAAAGCACGCTATGCCCCCAAAGGGCTCGGCGGGAGAGCAAGCCAAGAGTGTCTTGGAGCGCGAGACCGCCTGTTTCATGGGAACGAACGTCGTCAGCGGCACCGCAACGGCAGTTGTTGCGGCGACGGGCGATGCCACGCATTTCGGCGCAATGGCCAAGGACATCGTCGGAGCGCGGCCGCTCACCAGTTTCGACAAGGGCATCAGCAAAGTGAGCTGGATGCTGGTCCGCTTTCTGATGGTAATGACGCCGCTGGTGTTTTTGATCAACGGCATCAGCAAAGGCGACTGGCTGCAATCGCTACTCTTTGCCGTTTCCGTCGCGGTCGGACTAACGCCGGAAATGCTGCCGATGATCGTGACGACAAATCTTGCCAAGGGTGCCGTGACGATGGCGCGCCGCAAGACGATCGTGAAGCGCCTTAACGCCATCCAGAATTTCGGCGCGATGGATATCCTTTGCACCGATAAGACGGGAACACTGACTCAGAACAAGATCATTCTGGAACGACATCTCGACATACACGGCCATGACGATTTGGCCGTACTGGAATTTGCCTGGCTCAATAGCTCCAACCAAACAGGCTTGAAGAACCTTCTCGATGTCGCTGTGCTCGATTATGCGCTTCAGAACGAGATCATCGACAAGCTGAAGCATTTCAAAAAGGTCGACGAGATACCGTTCGATTTCATGCGCCGGCGCATGTCGGTGATCGTTAGGAATGGCGACAATCGGAACCTGCTCATTTGCAAAGGTGCTATCGAAGAAGTGCTGCCGCTTTGCACCTGCGCTCACGACCAGAACGTAATCCAAAATGACGGGGTCGTACCTTTCACGAAGGATATGGGCAAGAACGTCCGCCGGATCACCCGCAAACTGAATCAGGACGGCCTGCGAGCGATCGCCGTCGCGTACAAATGGCTACCGCCCGAAGATCGCACTTATTCGGTAGAAGACGAAAAGGATCTCGTTCTCTCCGGGTATCTCGCCTTCCTGGACCCCCCGAAAGAGTCAGCGCGAGAGGCCATTGCCGCCCTGCGCGATCATGGGGTAGCGGTCAAGATCATCACCGGCGACAACGAAGTCGTTACTCGGAAGATTTGTAAAGAGGTAGGACTCCCGATCGACCATGCCATCGTTGGGCAGGACCTCGAGAAGCTTTCGGATGACGCGCTTCAAGAGGTTGCGGAACGAGCAACGATTTTCGCCAAGATGGCACCCGTCCAAAAGTCTCGTGTAATCCGGGCTCTGCAGAAGAACGGTCACACGGTCGGGTATCTCGGCGACGGCATTAATGATGCCGCGGCATTGAAGGATGCAGACGTCGGCATCTCTGTCGATACGGCGGTCGACATTGCTAAGGAGTCAGCTGACATCATCCTGCTGGAGAAAAGCCTGCTCGTCCTCGAAGAAGCTGTCGTCGAAGGCCGCAGAACCTTTGCGAACATCATCAAGTACATCAAGATGACTGCCAGCTCGAACTTCGGCAACGTCTTCAGCGTGCTGATTGCGAGCATATTCCTGCCGTTTTTGCCGATGCTGCCGATCCAGTTGCTGGTTCAGAACCTGCTGTACGATATCTCGCAGGTATCGATCCCATGGGACGACGTGGACCAGGACTATTTGAAGCAGCCGCGGAAATGGGATGCGGGAGGTATCGCGCGCTTCATGCTGTTCATCGGTCCTATCAGCTCGATCTTCGACGTGATCACTTACCTCGTGATGTGGCACGTGTTTGGGGCAAATTCGGTTGAACATCAGGCGCTGTTCCAATCGGCCTGGTTTATCGAGGGCCTGCTCACGCAAACGCTCATCGTTCACATGATCCGCACGCAACACGTTCCTTTCATTGAAAGCCGTGCGGCGATGCCGGTCATTCTGCTGACCGCAAGCATCATGGCCTTCGGGATATTTTTGCCGTTTTCGGCATTTGGCGCGCACCTTGGAATGGTCGCGCTGCCGCCAAGCTACTTCGCATGGCTCGCCGCTATTCTGTTGAGCTACTGCTTGCTCACACAGGTCGTGAAGGTCGCGTACATCCGGCGATTCAAGCAATGGCTTTAAGCATCGAAGAAAAACACGAATGGCCGGGGGAGCGAATGCTCTATCGAGTGAACCAGTGGCACTGACAGGACCTCGCATCCGACTCTATTGCACGAGTTTCGTCATTACTCTGGCACGTTCAGTGCTGTGGTTCGCACTAGAGCTTAGCCCTGGCTCACCAGATGTTTGACACCTTCGAGAAAGGCCTTTTGCGCTCCAATAGATAGGGTTAGGCAGGTTTGACAGTCTAAGCTGTTGAACCGCTGTGGTTCTGGCATTTCCAGCGCGCTCAAATCAAAAACCCAACGTCCTGGACCAGGCCGCGCCTATCTCATTCCGCCCCAGGGGTCGCCCTTCGGTTTATTCGGTATGGCCTGGATCGTCGCGTGATATGCATCGTCAATTTCCTTGGCCTTCTTAGCTTTTTCAGCAGTTTTGCTCTGATCAGCCGATGATTGATGCTTTCCCCGCGTTTGTTGAGCGAGCGCGTGAGGCCCGGCACCGATCGCCGTCAAAAGCGCCAGGGCACAGCAACCGCATCTTAACAGCCTGGCAAGGCTTTTTCCTTTCCGGTGCTCCTCATCTGAACCTTGAACGCACCTACTCAGTATCGCCGATACGGTCATCGTCATACAAACACGTTAACCGATCCATGTACTTTGGCGCGACGTCATCCACATGCTTGATGCAAAGGGATGGAGCGTCTTCGAAATTGCGTCTCCGAATAAATTGCGGATGATCCGGATGCTCGCTTGTGATGCAGGGCGAGTTCTCTCGACAACTGATCGGCAGGCCAAAGATCGGCACACGTTCAGGCTGCCAGATTGCGTTTGCAATGGGTGCGAAATCGACCCAGGCACCAGCGAGAAGATAGAGCATCAAGACATACAGGGCCAAAGCCAGGCCGGCGGCAACATCCAGCTTCCACAGCGAAATTGCCGCTCGACCCATGTCAGACTTTTCCCTCTGCCGATGGACACCCACCGTCATCTAACGGTTGATCCGGCCTTGTCCTGTGTAATCGCCGCGTAACTTTTTGACGTCAGGGCGCCGTCCTGCCCACACGGAGACCCTTGCGCAAAAGGCGCACTCCAAGTCACGGTCCCTAGACCAGAAAATGGGCGACGGCTCGTCGTTGGCAATTTGCCGAGAAAGATCAATTTAAGAGATCAATCACGTCCAAGGCGCCTTCTGCGGATTGCAAGAAACAGCCCGAAACTAAACCTAGTTGGCTCACCTTGGATCTCGGTCTATCCTGAGGCCCTTCCTCCTTCCTGGGAGAGCACGATGAAGCGAAGCATCGCCGCAATCATTTTCTTCTCTTCAATAACGACTGGTATCGCCGGCAACGCGACGTCAATTGTCGCGCAGAACCAGTCGTGCGCCACCAAATGTCAGGTTTTCTTTTCCCAGTGCCTGCAACTTTGTGGAGCGAATTGCACGACTGCCGGCATCAGCGCCGCTATAACGGCAGCCGCCACCGCCAACGCCGCCAACCCCAACCCCACGTCGGGAAGCGCCGCCACAGGGCCGACGGTGTTCCGCAACTGCGACTCCGAACAGACATTATGCCTGATCGGTTGCCAAGCATCCCCGAACGGCTGACGCCCCGCCGGCGCGCCTTACGCGCCCGCGCGGCGACTTCGTCAGCGCAGTCCGGAGTGCCATGTTCGAGACTGCACAGGAGAAATTGGTTTCTCTTGCTGCGTGTTACATTTATTTAGAACAACCTACCCGATGGCGTTGTTCGAGATGCGAAAAGATCGACGCAATCCGACCTCTCCGCCGCGATACTCAGTGCCGGCGGATCGCTCCGGATGCTGGAATATTTTTCAGAGATCAAGAACGTGCAGACGCGCTTGAAATACCGGCGACGCTGTACCTTGCAAATCCGCCGATAGCCGCCGTCCGCTAACTCGCGCGCCGTTGCAGCCCAGGAACTTAGCCACACCATCGTCGTTAGGCGCCTCAATAGGAGGATCGTCATGAGGCAACCAACATTGCTTGTTTTCTCATTGGTCGCGGCTCTGCTGGGCGCGTCGTCGGCCTTCGCGCAAAGCCTGCCCAATTATGGCCCGAATGCGCCAACCGGCCGCGACACATTCGGCGCGCCCCCAAGCGGAACCCACCCGCCCCCGAGCGGAGCCCAAGCCTATGCGTACCGCTCACATAGCGAGTATTGGTACCGGCATCATCACTACAGGCACTATCACCACTGGTATTAGGTCCATTCCAATCCGGACCAAAAAAGGCCGCTCCCTGGAGAGACCTTTTGCCTGTTTGATGCAACCATGAGCGCGGCTCGTGCATTATTCATGCGCCCGCTGCGCCGCAAACTCACATCTACGCACGTTTCTGGTTGATCGAGTTGAATGGGCCTAGGCGGGCTTCAGGGCCGCACTCGGTAAGAGGCGGCCCTCCTGTTTTTTTGCGCTGCATTCTTTCTTTTCGCGCTGCCTTTCTTTTTGCGCTGCACTCTACGCGAAGGAAGTTTCACGAGACGCAGACGCAAGCTCTCCACAATGAAAATCCGGCCCGAATCTGCGGGCGATGTGAGCCATGTCACAAAAGCATTTTGCCGTCGCCACCATTGTTTCACCCGCGGGTCTCGGCTCCGCCACGAAGGACCGTTACGTCCGAGTCGAGGTTGGCGCGACAAGCGTTAGGTAATCTTTCAGCATCAGACGAGAACGAGGAGAAGCCTGTGACTCCAGCGTTTCATCAGTTCAAGCTTGCTCATGCCATTACTGCTCCGGCACGCTGCCCGCGTTGCGGCGATTGGATGATTGCACCGTTATCGTCTGAATTCGTCGTCGGCGGAGAGATCCGGCATCACTGGGAGTGCGACGGGTGCGGCCAAAGCACCTCGTCCGTAATCGACATCACGCAGCACGATGACGAGCGCCGGGAGTGCACAGCCTAAGCGTCACTCGGAAGGTCGAGGCTTTCAGCCCGGATCGGCCATTGCGGCACACAGCAGCAAATAAAGCACGCACGCATTCAGGCAATGCCACAGGAAGTGCGTGCCCAGCGGCAGGACGGGGCAGACTGCATTGTCGATGCTGCGAAAGGCGATCGAAACCAGGAAAACTGCGGCGCCCGTCAGCACCGGCGGTCCTGATGGGCGCCGCCGGACCGCCAGGCCAACCACCGCCATGGCCGCGAGCGCCGGCAGATACTGGTGCGAGCCGTTGAGCGTCTCCGGCGCGGTCAGCGCTGCGTCGGCGTAACTCACTCCCGCAAAGACCGCGAGCGTGCCGACGATAACCGGCCATGATGCGCCGAGAAAGCGTCGGAGTGCGAGCACCAGATACGCGTAAATGAAGAGCGCGATCGGCACGACGTCGAACAGTTCGGCACCGAGCGTCGCGACCGTATGAAAGATGAACGATCCGATGCCGATGGCAGCAACGAGCAGGATGAGCAGCAGCGCCGGCATATCGCGTCCGCCATTCCGGCGCCAATGCGTGTACGCGAAGCCCGCCGCGATCAGGAACGCGAGATTGCTGATTGCATTGACCGGCTCGGCCCAGAAGGAGGTGTCGGTCCGCTCGCAATAGAGATCGATCGACCGCGACCAATCCATCCTCGCCTTTCAGGACAGCGACGCGCCGGGCGCGTCCCCGCCTCTTCTATTTCCGCGGAATGCCCGCCGTGTCGATCACCGCATTCCACTTCTTGATGTCGGACTTCAACTTCGCCATCAGTTCATCGGGCGTGCTCGCTTTCGCCACGACGCCGACCTTCAGAAACTTGGCCTTCAGGTCGGGATCGGCGAGCACTTCGCGCATCGCCTTGTTCATCGCCTCCACGATCGGCATCGGCGTGCCCTTGGGCGCGAACACCCCGTTCCACGAGGTCACTTCGTAGCCCTTCACGCCCGCCTCATCGACGGTCGGGATCGTCGGCCGGTCCTCCGCACGCACCTGAGATGAGGTCGCCAGGATACTTAGCTTGCCGTCGTTCACCTGCCCCTGGATCGCCGGCGGAAATTCGACCAGCATCTGCGCGTCGTTGCGTAGGACGGCAACCACCACGTCTGGTGAGTTCTTGTACGGGACGATGACGACGTTCAGGTCCGCCATCGACTTGAACAATTCGGCGCCGAGATTTTGCGTACCGCCGACCGAAATGGTGGCGATGTTGAGCTTGCCTGGATTGTCCCTCGCCGACTGGATGAAATCCTTCAGTGTCTTGTAAGGGCCGTCCGACTTCACCGCGAAGACGAGATCGAATTCGCCGAGCGTCGACACCATCTGGAATTGCGTCGGGTCGAACGGCAGCTTCTCGAAGGCGGCGACGCTGATGGCGGTCCCGTTGGTGACGAGGCCCATGGTGTAGCCGTCGGGCGGCGCATTGACCACGGCGCGCGCGGCGTTGATGCCGCCCGGTCCCGGCATGTTCTCGATGAAAACCTGCTGGCCGAATCTCTGGCTGAGCTTGTCCGCCATGATGCGCGAGGTGACGTCGGCAACGCCCCCCGGCCCGAACGGCAGCACGAGTCTGATCGGCTTTTCCGGCCAGGCCGCCTGTGCGGCCGCAGGCGCAAGCGCTAGCATCGCCAAAACGAACATTGCTCCTACGCGTGTGCGCGCCCCGATCGCGTTCATCAGAACCTCCTCCAACCTTTTTTGTGAGCGGCGAGAATAGGGCCCGCTTCCCACGCTGCCAACCGGCGCGGCTCGTACGGCTATAGAAAAAGGCCGGGCGCATTGTCGCGACCGGCCTCATCCTAAACTTCCATCAATCCGGCATACGCATCAGGCGCGCTCCGGGCTTTACCTCAATGCAGCGGGATGCCCGCCTTGTTGATGACGGCCGCCCACTTGTCGATGTCGTTCTTCAGCCGCTGCCTCAATTCATCCGGCGAACTTGCTTCGGCGCGTACGCCGAGCTTGGCAAATTTTTCCTTCACGTCCGGCTCGGCAACGGCGTCACGCACCGCCTTGTTGAGCGTGTCGACGATCGCCTGTGGCGTGCCAGCGGGTGCGAAGATGCCATTCCATGACGTGACATTGTAACCGGCCACGCCCGCTTCGTTTACGGTCGGTACGTCCGGGATGAAGGGCGAGCGCTGCTCTCCGGAGGTCGCCAGGATGCGCAGCTTGCCGTCCCGCACCTGCCCTTCGATGGCGGGCGGAAACTCGAGCAGCATATCGACGTCATTGCGCAGCAGCGCGACCACGATGTCCGGTGAATTCTTGTACGGCACGATCACCAGATCCGCCCCCGACATCGACTTGAACAGCTCCGCGCCGAGGTTCTGCGTCGAGCCGACGGCGATGGTGCCGAGATTGAGCTTGCCGGGCTTGGCCTTTGCCGCATCGATCACGTCCTGCAGCGTCTTGTAGTTCGACCCCGCATTCACCGCGAAGACGAGATCGAATGCGCCGATCTCGGAGACCGTCTGGAACTGCTTCATCGGATCGAACGGCAGTTTGCGGAACATGTCGACGCTGATGGCGGTGCCGTTGCTGCACAGGCCCAAAGTGTAACCGTCGGGCGTCGCATTGATCACGGAGCGCGCGGCGGTGATGCCGCCGGCGCCCGGCATGTTCTCGATCACGAACTGCTCGCCGAGCTTGTTCGACAGCTTGTCCGCAACGATGCGCGCGGTGACGTCTGCCACGCCACCCGGCCCGAACGGGAGCACGACCTTGACCGGCTTGTCGGGATATTTCGCCTGCGCCTGCGCGCGCGCGAGCGGCGACAAAGCGACAGCAGAAGCCGACAATGCAAGCAACGCCGCGCGCCGCGATATCGGCGCGGCATTCTTCTTCTTACTCATCTCAGTCGTTCCTTTTTGTTGCTTCTCACTCGAAACCGTAGAGACGCGCCGGATTGTCAACCAGCAGCGCCTGCTGCCGTTTCGCATCCGGCGCGAATTTCGACACCAGATCGACCAGATCGGCCTCGTCCGCCTCGTGGCTCGGGTTTGGATGCGGAAAATCGGTTCCCCACAACACGCGGTCGGGGGCAGTCTCGATGATCGCGCGCGCGATCGGCACGGCCTTGTCGTAGGGCGCGAAGTCGATGCGCTCGGATCCGCACACTTTGATCCACGCATTGTCCCGCCTGGCGAGCTCGAGCAATGCTTTCAATGGCGCCTGCTGTACGCCGTCCTTCGCCGGCACGCGCCCCATGTGGTCGATCACGAACGGCAGCGGCAGCTTTTTGATCATGTCGGATAGCGGGATGATATCCGGTGCATCCACATGCAGCACCACGTGCCAGCCGCGGCGCTTGATGCGGTCGATGACGCGGTCGAACACGGCCATGTCCGGCGCGCTGCCGAGATGCTTGACGAAATTGAAACGCACGCCGCGTACGCCGCCCGCGTGCAGTTCGTCGTAGTCCTTTTCGGTGAAGCTGTCGTTGACGATCGCGACTCCACGATACCGCTTCGGATCCGACGCGATGCAGTCGAGCATCGCGCGGTTGTCCGGCCCGTGGCAACTCGCCTGCACGATGACTGAGCGCGAGACACCGAGGAAATCGTGCAGCTTGCGCAACATCTCCTTCGGCGCGTCTTCGGGCGTGTAACGGCGGCTCGGAGCATACGGGAACACCGCGCCCGGGCCGAACACATGGCAATGCGCGTCGGTCGTTCCCGGCGGCAATTTAAAATTCGGCTTGCGCCGGCCTTTCGGGAAATCGAGCGGGAGAGTTGCCATAGGGGGGCCTTTCGTCAGCGATTTTGCTGCTGGCCTAGCGCAAGGCCCCCGCGCGCGACAACCCCGGTTCTCACAGGGCTGGAATGTCGCCCCGCTGCCAGCGTTCGAACGTCTGCGCGCGGAAATCGGCGAAGCTGCCGGCTTCGATGGCCGCACGCGATTCCGCCATCAGCGCCTGGTAATAAGCGATGTTGATGGTCGACAGCAGCACGGCGCCGAGGATCTCGTTCGCCTTCATCAGGTGATGCAGATAGGCGCGCGAATAGGTGCGTGCGACCGGATGCGGGCTTTCGTCGTCGAGCGGACGCGGGTCGTTCGCATGCCGCGCATTGGCGAGATTGATCGAGCCGAAGCGCGTGAACGCCATGCCGTGCCGCCCATTGCGGGTCGGCATCACGCAATCGAACATGTCAATGCCGCGCGCGACCGCTTCCAGGATGTCGTGCGGCGTGCCGACACCCATGAGATAGCGCGGACGGTCCGCCGGAAGCTGCGGCGCGGTTTCGGCGACGACGTTGAGCATCACGTCCTGTGGTTCGCCGACGGCGAGCCCGCCGACGGCATAGCCCTCGAAGCCGATCTCTCGCAGCGCGCGCGCGCTCTCGGCCCGCAGTTGCAGATCGTCGCCGCCTTGCACGATCCCGAACAGCGCGTAGCCTTCCTTCGCGCGTGGCTCGAAGGCGCGACGCGAGCGCTCCGCCCAGCGTAAGGATAGCCGCATCGCGCGTTCGCTCTCGTCACGCGCGGCCGGCAGCTTGAGGCATTCGTCGAGTTGCATCGAGATGTCCGCGCCGAGTAGCGCTTGGATCTCGATCGCACGCTCCGGCGAGAGCTCGAACAGCGTGCCGTCGAGATGCGAGCGGAACTTCACCGCCTGCTCGGTGATCTTCCGCAACGAGGCGAGCGACATCACCTGGAAACCACCGGAATCGGTGAGGATTGGCTTCTGCCAATTCATGAACTTGTGCAGCCCGCCGAGCGCGGCGACGCGCTCCGGCCCCGGCCGCAACATTAGGTGATAGGTGTTCCCGAGCACGATCTCCGCGCCGGTCGCGGCCACGTCTTCGGGCTTGAGCCCCTTCACCGTTCCCTGCGTGCCGACGGGCATGAACGCCGGCGTCTGCACCGTTCCGTGCGGCGTCATGAAGGAGCCGCGCCGCGCGGAGCCGTCGGTCGTGTGCAATTTGAAGGAGAACGCGTTGCTCATTTTGCCGGAAATAGCAAACACGCATCGCCGTAGGAATAGAACCGATAGCCCGCCCCGGTGGCATGCCGGTAGGCGCGCTGCATCGTGTCGAGCCCGCTGAACGCCGAGACCAGCATGAACAGGGTCGAGCGCGGCAGGTGGAAGTTGGTGAGCATCACGTCGACCGCCTTGAAGCGGTAGCCCGGCGTGATGAACAGCGTGGTCTCGCCCGAATAGGCACGCAATGTGCTGTCCTCGCCGGCCGCCGTCTCCAGCGTGCGCAGCGCAGTCGAGCCGACCGCGACGATGCGCCCGCCCTTCGCGCGCGTCGCATTCAGCGCGTCCGCCGTTTCGGACGATAAGGTGGCAAACTCGGCGTGCATCTCGTGCTCGGCTGTGTCGTCCGCCTTCACCGGCAGGAACGTGCCGGCGCCGACATGCAGCGTCACCTTGTGCACGGCGATGCCGCGGTCGGCGAGCTTCGTTAAGAGCCGGTCGGTGAAATGCAGCCCCGCCGTCGGCGCGGCCACCGAGCCGTTCTCGCGAGCAAACACGGTCTGGTAGTCCGCCTTGTCCTGCTCGTCAGGCTCCCGTTTGGAGGCGATGTAGGGAGGCAAAGGCGTCTCGCCGCGCTCGGCAATGGCGTCGTCCAGCACCGCACCATGGAAGGCAAACGAAAGGGTTATCTCCCCGCCCTCATCTTTATGTGAAACTTGAGCATCGAGCTGGCCGAGGAAGCAGACCTTGCCTTCGTCGCCGAAGCGCAGGGTATCGCCCACCTGCACCTTCTTGGCGCCGAGGATGAAGGCCTTCCAGGTCGAGCCGTCGATGCGCTTGTGCAGCGTCGCCTCAATCGTGGGCTCCGCGTGCCCTCGCCCGATGCGCCGGCCCTTGAGCCGCGCCGAGATCACCTTCGAGTCGTTGACGACGAGGCAGTCGCCGGGCGCGAGCAGTTCCGGCAGGTCGAGCACGCGTCGGTCTTCCGCCTCGGGCATCCCGCCCGGCCGCACGACCATGAGCCGCGCCGCATCGCGCGGATGCACCGGCCGGAGAGCGATACGCTCAGCCGGCAAGTCGAAATCGAAGAGGTCGGTGCGCATGCCTATCCTTCGTCATGCCCGGCCATAGCCGTCCGAAAGGACGGCGTGCTTCGCACACCTATGTGCCAAGCATCCACGTCTTGCGACTCGCCCAATGTCAAAGACTTGGATGGCCGGGACATAGGCGCTATGGAAGAACACCGTTCTTTCGAACGGCTATGCCCGACGATGACGGAACGTTTGAAGCCCGGCGCTTGAGGATCGTCCTAAGCCCCCATCGTCGCCTTCACGATCTTGTCCGGATTCTGCACCGGTTCGCCGCGTTTGATCTTGTCCACGTTCTCCATGCCTTCGACCACCTTGCCCCAGGCCGTGTACTGCCGGTCGAGGAAGCGCGCGTCGTCGAAGCAGATGAAGAACTGGCTGTCGCCGGAATCCGGATTCTGCGCGCGCGCCATCGAGACGGTGCCGCGCACGTGCGGCTCGTTGTTGAACTCGGCTTTGAGCTTCTTGCCCGAGCCGCCCATGCCGGTGCCCTGCGGGCAGCCGGTCTGCGCCATGAAACCGTCGATCACGCGGTGGAACACGATGCCGTCGTAGAAGCCCTGCTTCACCAGTTCCTTGATGCGCGCGACGTGGCCAGGCGCGAGATCGGGACGCATCTCGATCACGACGTTGCCTTTGGTGGTCTCGAGCGTGAGCGTGTTTTCCGGGGAAGCCATTTTGCCAACTCCTTCAATGCGATTGGACGATCAATTTGTCGCGGCCAATCTCGTTCCGGCCGCTCACTTCATATCGGCTGCGACTTGCACCTTCAGCATCTTGTCAGGATTGCTTACGACCCCGCTCTGCGAACCGGACGGCGCCTTCTTGATCTTATCCACCACATCCATGCCCGAGACGACTTCGCCGATCACGGTATACTGCCCGTTCAGAAACGGAGCGTCGGCGAGGCAGATGAACCACTGCGAGTTGGCAGAGTTCGGCGCGGAGGCGCGCGCCATGCCGACGACGCCGCGCTTGAACGGCGTGGACGTGAATTCCGGCGGCAGATTCGGATATTTCGAATGGCCGGTGCCGTCGAAATTCTGACCGTCGCCGGTCTGCGCCATGAAGTTTTCCATCACGCGGTGGAACGGCACGTTGTTGTAGAAGCCGTCGCGCGCGAGCTGCTTCAGCCGCTCCGCGTGCTGCGGCGCCAGGTCGGGGCGTAATTTGATAATGATTCGCCCCTTGGTCGTATCGACCACGAGTGTGTTCTGCGGATCGACGCCCGCCGGAAGCTTCAGCGGCTGCGCAAACGCGGGTGCAGCGCAGACGAGCGCAAGGACGACAGCCAGAATACGGATCATACGTTCTCCCGACGAATGACGCGCTCAGCGCGCAAATTTCTTTTTCAGCCGCGCGACGACCGAAGCCGGTACGAAAGCCGAAACGTCGCCGCCCATGCCGGCGATCTGGCGAACCAATGTGGCGGTGATCGGGCGCACGTCCGGAGAGGCCGGCAGGAACACCGTCTGCACCTCCGGCACCATGCTTGCGTTCATGCCCGCCATCTGCATCTCGTAATTGAAGTCGGTACCATCGCGCAGGCCGCGGATCAGCACGTTCGCGCCGGTCCGCCGCGCGCATTGCACAACCAGATCAGCGAAGGTGATTGCCTCAATCGCGCAGCCTGCTTCCTTGGCGAGCGGCGCGAAGCATTCGCGCAGCATCTCCAGTCGCTCCTCGGCCGAAAACAGCGGCGCTTTGCCGGGATGGATGCCGACCGCGAGCACGAGTTTGTCGGCCAGACGAACGGCATTGCGTACCACGTCGAGATGGCCGTTGGTCACCGGGTCGAACGAGCCGGCGTATAGGGCGGTCCGCTGCATGCCAAAAGCCCTAACCTGCCCGTCCGCCGCCCGCAAGGCGGCTCGAAAGCGCTGGCGCAGCCGCTTCGGGCCGCTAAGCTGTCGTCAAAACGGGAATCGAAGCGAGGATAAGATGGGCCGGCTCGCCGTTGCGGCATTCGCCGTACTGACGTTTGCGGCGGCGGCCGCTGCCGAGACCTACCCCAGCCGCCCGATCAAGATCATCGTGCCGACGCCGCCGGGCGGACCGGTCGACGTCATGGCGCGGTTGCTCACCAACGCGATCGGCCCCGAACTCGGCCAGAGCGTCGTGGTCGAGAACAAACCGGGCGCCGGCAACATCATCGGGTCGAAGATCGCCGCCGACGCGCCGCCGGACGGCTACACGCTGCACGTCTCTTCCGTGAGCGGCCTGATCCTGAGCCCGCTGATCCACAAGAACCCCGGCTACAACGCCGAGAGCTTTGCGCCGATCGCGCTGGTCACCGAGACCCCGCAGGTGCTCGTGGCCACTCCGAATGCGCCGTTCAAGGACGTCAAGGAACTCGTCGCCTATGCGAAGGAGCATCCAGCTAAATTGAATTATTCGAGCGGCGGGATCGGCACGTTTCCGAATCTCGCCGCCGAATTGTTCAAGAAAGTCACTGGAACGAACATCGTGCATGTTCCTTACAAAGGCGGCGGGCTGGCGCTCAACGCTGTGATCGCCGGCGAAGTGCAAATGACGTTCGATACGATGGGCACCTCGCTGCCTTTGGTGCGTTCCGAAAAAGTGCGTGCGCTCGCGATCAGCGGGAAAACACGCGCGCCGGAATTGCCCAACGTGCCGACGATGCGGGAGCTCGGCTATCCGGAGCTCGTTACCGGCGCATGGACCGCCTTTGTCGCACCAAAGGGCACGCCGGAGAACATCATCGCCAAGCTCAACGCCGCGACCAACAAGGCTCTGCATTCGGAGCAAGTCGAAGGCACTTTGAAAAAGCTCGGTTCGCAGGCCGTCGGCGGCACGCCGCAGGATCTCACCAGCTACCTTTCCGCGGAGACGGCGAAATGGAAGCCCGTGCTAGAAGAATTGCACATCCAGGCGGATTGAGTGGACAACTCAGCCCTCCTCCTCCTCCGACAGCAGCCGCTCCACCGAGACCACGCGCTCGTCCTCGTGCGTATCGAGCACGATCACGCCCTGCGTCGAGCGCCCGGCGATGCGGATGCCGGAGACGGTGGTACGGATCAGCTTGCCCTGGTCGGTAACCAGCATGATCTGATCCGACTCCTCGACCGGGAACGAGCCCACGAGTCGGCCGGTCTTCGCGGTGACGTTCATCGCAACGATGCCTTTGCCGCCACGGCCGGTCGTCCGGTACTCGAAAGACGATGAGCGCTTGCCGAAGCCGCGCTCCGATACGGTGAGCACGAGTTGCTCCGCCGCCGACAGCTCGACATAGCGCTCCTCGCCAAGCTCGATACCGGTCCCGGCATCACCATTCTCGCCATTGCCGTTTTCGGAAATCTCTTCCGGCGCGGGCTCCTCTTCGCCGAGCCCGCGGCGCACCGCGCTCGCTCGCTTGAGATACGCGACGCGCTCCTCCGAGGTGACGTCGATGTGGCGCAGGATCGACAGCGAGATCACCTTGTCGTCGTCGGCGAGATTGATGCCGCGCACGCCCATCGACGTACGGCCGGAGAACACGCGCACTTCCGGCACCGGAAAGCGGATGCATTGTCCGCCGGCGCTGGTCAGCAGCACATCGTCCTTCTCCGTGCAGATCGCGACATCGACGATCGCCTCGCCCTGCTCGATCTTCATCGCGATGATGCCGGAGCGGCGCACCTCGACGAAGTCGGACAGCTTGTTGCGGCGGACGGTGCCCTTAGTCGTCGCGAACATCACGTCGAGCTGGCTCCAGGACTTCTCGTCCTCGGGCAGCGGCATGATCGACGTGATCGTCTCGCCCACTTCGAGCGGCAGGATGTTGATTAGCGCCTTGCCCTTCGCCTGCGGCGCCGCCAATGGCAGCCGCCAGACCTTCTCCTTGTAGACCTTTCCGCGCGAGGAGAAGAACAGCACCGGCGTATGCGTCGATGCGACGAACAGGCGCGAGACGAAATCCTCGTCGCGCACCTGCATTCCGCCGCGGCCTTTGCCGCCGCGCTTCTGCGCGCGGTAGGTCGAGAGCGGCACGCGCTTGATGTAGCCGAGATGCGACACGGTGACGACCATGTCCTCGCGCTGGATCAGGTCCTCGTCCTCGACCTCGGCCTCTTCCTCATTGATCACCGTGCGCCGCGGCGTGGCGAACTGCTTCTTCACCGCCGCGAGCTCGTCCTTGATGATGCCCTGGATGCGCACGCGCGAACGCAGGATGTCCAGATAATCGGCGATCTCGGCAGCGAGCTTATCCAATTCCGCCTTGATCTCGTCGCGGCCGAGCGCGGTGAGGCGCTGCAGGCGCAGATCGAGGATGGCTTTGGCCTGCTCGGCGGAGAGCTTGGTCGCGCCTTCCGGCGTCACGCGATGGCGCGGGTCGTCGATCAGCATCACCATCGTCGCGACGTCCTTCGCCGGCCAGTCGCGCCCCATCAAGGCCTCACGCGCCTCGTTCGCGTCGCGCGAAGCGCGGATCAGTCGGATCACCTCGTCGATATTGGCGACTGCGATGGCCAGGCCGACCAGGATGTGCGCGCGGTCGCGCGCTTTCGCCAGCAGGAACTTGGTGCGTCGTGATACCACCTCTTCGCGGAAGGCGATGAAGGCATTCAGCATGTCCTTCAGCGTCATCAGCAGCGGGCGGCCGCCGTCGAGCGCCACCATGTTGGCGCCGAACGAGGTCTGCAGCGGCGTGAAGCGGTAGAGCTGGTTCAGCACGACGTCGCGCTCGGCGTCGCGCTTGAGCTCGACGACGACGCGGTAACCATCACGGTCCGACTCGTCTCGCAGGTCGGCCACGCCGTCGATCTTCTTGTCGCGCACCAGGTCAGCGATGCGCTCGACCATGTTGGCCTTGTTCACCTGATACGGGATCTCGGTGATGATGATCGCCTCGCGCTCCTTGCGGATCGTCTCAAAGGCGACCTTGCCGCGCATCACGATCGAGCCGCGGCCGGTCTCGTAGGCGCTGCGGATGCCCCCCCGGCCGAGAATGATGCCGCCGGTCGGGAAATCCGGTCCCGGCACGATATTGATGAGATCGGCGGTCGTGAGCGCGGGCTCGTCGATCAGCGCGCTGCAGGCGTCGATCAATTCGCCTAGATTGTGCGGCGGGATGTTGGTCGCCATGCCGACCGCGATGCCACCCGCGCCGTTGACGAGCAGATTTGGAAAACGCGCCGGCAGAACGGCCGGCTCTTTCTCGTTGCCGTCGTAGTTCGGCTGGAAATCGACGGTGTCCTTGTCGATGTCGTCGAGCAGTGCCATCGCCGCCTTGTCGAGGCGGCATTCCGTGTAACGCATCGCCGCCGGCGGATCGCCGTCGACCGAGCCGAAATTGCCCTGCCCGTCGATGAGCGGCAGGCGCATGGAAAAATCCTGCGCCATGCGCACGAGCGCGTCGTAGATCGCCTGGTCGCCGTGCGGGTGATACTTACCCATCACGTCGCCAACGACGCGCGCCGATTTGACGTATTTCTTGTCGGGCGTGTGACCCTGCTCGTGCATCGAATAGAGGATGCGCCGGTGCACCGGCTTCAGGCCGTCGCGCACATCTGGCAGTGCACGCGAGACGATCACGCTCATCGCGTAATCGAGATACGAGCGCTTCATCTCATCGGTAATCGAGACAGGGCGTACGTCGGAGGGACTGCCGTCCCCCGATTTCGGAATGTCATTGTCAGCCAAGACGGGATCCTAAAAGACGTTCTGAATGCGTCCGGGTTTCTAACCGATTCAGCGGGCTTTGACCACCTGAAACGGCGCGAAATACATGGTCATTTTGCACGATTTTTCAATACGTTAGCAGCCGATTTCGAAGGCGAAGAGTGATCCACCGGGGTAGCGCCCGACTCGCAGCGCCGGAACCCGGCGTATTGCGCTACGTTCGCGACGCATGCCGGTCGATTTTCTCGTCTCCGCATTGGTGACGCTGCTGGTCGTGGTCGACCCTGTCGGCCTCGCGCCGACCTTCTTCGGCATCACGCAGGGCATGCCGCGCGCCGCGCGCGCGCAAGTCGCTCTGCGCGCCTCCTACATCGCCGCGCTCATTCTCGCCGGTACCGCACTCGTCGGTGACTGGCTGTTGACCACGTTGTCGATCACCCTGCCCGCTTTCCGCATTGCCGGCGGACTGCTGCTGTTCTCGATCGCATCCGAAATGGTGTTCGGCGTTCGCGCGGAGCGGCTGGCGCGGCAGGCAGAGGAAGCGCTGGAAGAGCGTGTGCGCAACGTCGCCACCTTCCCGCTCGCCATTCCGCTGATGGCCGGACCGGGTGCAATCACGGCGACCGTGCTGCTCGCTGGCCGCAGCGACCATGATCCGATCCGCATCGGTATTCTGCTCGGCGCGATCGTGCTGGTGGCTGCGAGCTGTTACGTCTGTTTCAACGCGGCCACGCGCATCGCGCGCTTGCTGGGCAATACCGGCAACGTGGTGATGGAACGCCTGCTCGGCGTCATCCTCGCCGCGCTCGCCGTGCAGTACGTCCTCGACGGCGTGCGCACGGCGCTGGCGGGCTAACCCTTCTTCTCCTGTGCCTTCTTGAATCCGGAGACGAAGCGGGCGAGCGTGTCCGACGTCAGCCCGCGCGGCAGCATCACCTCGATCAGCGAGAACAGACCGCGGCGCTTCACCGCATCCTCCAGCGTCGCAATCAATTCGCGCCGCGTGGTAATGCGCTCACCTTGACCAGATCGACCTTGCGAGAACTTCAACCGATCTTGACCAATGCGCCACCGTCGACCGGCAATGCAACGCCGGTGATGAAATTGGCCTCGTCTGAAGCCAGGAACAGCGCCGCGTTCGCGACATCCCAGGCTGTGCCCATCTTCTTGCGCAGCGGCACATGGGTGTCACGCATCGCCGCCACCTCGGCGCGGCTCTTGCCGGATTGACGCGCGCGCATGTCGACCGCCATCGGCGTGTCCATCAGCCCGGGCAGGATCACATTGGCGCGAATTCCAAATTCCGCATTCTGGATCGCGAGCTGCTGCACATAGGCGATCATGGCCGCCTTGGTCGCCTTGTAGGTCACGTAGGGATAATCCTCATAGGCGGCGAGCGAGGAAATGCCGAGGATGACGCCGGACTTCTGCACGCGCATGACCGGCAGCACGTATTTGCAGACCATCACCATGCCGCGCAGGTTGATGGCGACGATCCGGTCGAAGGCCTCCTCGGTGATCTCGGTCGGCGGCGCGTCGCCGCCGGCAATGCTGACGCCGACATTGTAGTGCAGGATGTCAATGCGGCCCCAACGCTCGCGCGCATGCGCGACCATCTCCCGCATGGAAGCTTCGCTCGTCACGTCCGCTTCGAACGCCGTGCAGGCGCCTTTACCGTCTTTTGCGGCAAGCGCGCAGGTCTCTTGCGCCGATGCGAGATCGCGATCGACCGCCAGCACGGTCGCGCCCTCTTGCGCAAAGCGGATGACGGTCGCCCGCCCATTGCCCATGCCGGTGCCCGGGCCCTGCCCGGCGCCGATCACGATGGCGGTTTTGTTGTGAAGGCGCATACGGTCCCTCTGCCGACGAGCCGAGAATAACCATTCGTTCGCCGTCGGTGAGCGAAGGTAGATTGTGTCTCTATAAACGAAATGGCCGGGACAAGCCCGGCCATGACGAATTCACTGGTGGCGACGTTCGCGCTCAGAACGGTATTTCATCATCCATGTCATCGCGGCGGCCGCC
>Ga0207824_1000041_pt1 | contig 22484 bp, 23 predicted proteins | sample LuqExpMetageno73_FD_187830 | JGI IMG/M metagenome (GOLD analysis project Ga0207824, IMG submission 187830) | Tropical forest soil microbial communities from Luquillo Experimental Forest, Puerto Rico - Sample 73 (SPAdes) | ecosystem: Environmental > Terrestrial > Soil > Tropical forest ... | reverse complement strand
GCTCGCATGCGCCAAGCGCGAATTCAACGAGGAGACTGGATTAACTGCAGCCGGTGATTTCATCGAGCTCACTCCGGCGCGCCAGAAGAGCGGCAAGATTGTACACGCCTTTGCGGTCGAGGCTGATTTCGACCTGAGCAAGTTCTCCAGTAACGAGTTCGAGATGGAATGGCCGCCGCGCTCCGGCACTATGCAGCGCTTTCCGGAGGTCGATCGGATCGCTTATTTCACGCTAGCCACCGCGCGGCGAAAGATCTTGCCGGGCCAGCGTCCGTTCATCGAGGAGCTGGCGCGAAAGCTGGCGCGGGGAACGCACTCCTAGGCGCGCACTTCTTGCCGCTGAAACGTGACATAGCCGCCGACGAACAGCAGGATGCTCGCCGCTACCATGCCGACAATCTGCGGCCAAGCCACCATCACGCTGTCCCACAGCGGCAACGGCGCACCCATGACAGCGCCCTCGAGCTGACTCAGATAGACCGGCCCGAGCGTGCGCGTGGTCGGGTCGAGCAGTGCAAGCACGCATTCGCCGAACAGCGTGGCGGGCGACAGCCGCGCCAGCATCTGCGCCGTGACGACCAGCGTTGCCTCGTTGTCGGGCGAGACAAGGGCCAGAGCAATCGCCGGCGCCAGCGAGGGCCAGATCACCGACAGAAACAGCCACATCCCGAGCGTCACCAGTGCCGCGGTAGCCGCCGAACGGAACGTCACAGAGAACAGCATCGCCAGCGCGAGCCAGACACCGGCATAGACAATCGTCACCAGCAGGAACAGCAGCGCCCGCGCGATCTCCTCTCCGCCCGGCGGCACGCCCAGCATGACAAGGCCGAGCCCGATCACCAGGAGCCACAGGCAGACCAGGCTGATCGTCAGCACGCCAAGGCCGGCGAGGAATTTCCCGAACAGCAGCGCGTCACGGTAAATCGGCTGCGACAAGATGCGCGACAGCGTACGCCGGCTATGCTCGCCGTTGACGGAATCGAAGCCAAGCCCGATCGCCATCAGCGGCACAAGAAAACCGAGGAAGGAAACGAAGGACGGCAACGGGTCGCGCGCTGTCGTGAACAATCGCAGGAACAGAAACGGATCCTCAGCTGTGACAGCGCGGATCTGCTGGATAGCGCCATAGACAGCGGCTAGCGCAGTCAGCACCACCAGCCACTCTAAGACACGCATACGCGCGCTGACCAAATGGTCGGACAATTCCTTGAGCGTCACCACGCCCAAGCCCTGAAAGGCCGAACCCTTACGCCGCATGTTTCTCCTCCGGCGCATTCTGGAAATAGCGCGTGTAAATGTTTTCCAGCGACGGCTGATCGAGCGATAGCTGCTTGAGCCGTCCGCTGGCGGCCACGACCGCAGCAGCGGCTTCCGCGCGTAAATCGCGATCGCAGACGATGCGGAAACGCCCGGCGCTTGGCTCCTCGACGCTGCGTACGCCGGGCAGCCCGGCGAGGCGGCTCGCAATCTCCTCGCCACCCTCGACTTCGACCTCGACGGCAAAACCGCCGCCCAGCACTTCGCGCCCGAGCTCGGCGACTGTGCCCATCAGCACAATGCGGCCGGCGCTGAACAGCGCGACGCGGTCGCACACGCTCTGCACGCGGTCGAGCAGATGGGAGGAGAGCAGGACACTGAAGCCCTGCTTCTTCAAGGAGCGGATCAGCGCCAGCAGTTCGACGCTCGCCTGGGGGTCAAGGCCACTGGTTGGCTCATCAAGGATAGCCACGCGCGCATCCTTCATCACGATCTCGGCGAGCCCCAAGCGCTGCCGCATGCCGCGCGAGAAGGTCGCGACCTTCTTGTTGGCGACCTCGCGCAAGCCGACGCGCTCGAGCGCCTCGGCAATGCGGTTCCGGCGCTCGGCTCCGTCAAGACGCATCAGCCGCGCGGTGTAATGTAGATTGTCGGCCGCACTGAGGTTGTCATAGAAACCGACCGAATCCGGTAGGTAGCCTACGAGGCGCTTCACCGCCAAAGGCTCGCGCATCGGGTCGTGGCCGAAGACGCGCGCTTTCCCGGCGCTGATCTCGCTCAGGCCGAGCAGCATCAGAATGGTCGTGGTCTTGCCGGCGCCGTTCGGACCGAGCAGGCCGAAGATTTCGCCGGCGGCAACGCTGAATGTCGCGCTGTTCACGGCGTAGGCAGCGCCGTAGCGCTTGGTCAGGCCTTCGGCCTCGATGACGGTACCTGTCATCGGCGGCCAAACCGGGCGACCGCGCCCACCATAATGAGCAATGCGGCGCCAATGATGCCGATGCCTGCAACGCCCCATAAGGTCGATGTGGTGACGGTAACTCGGAAATCCGCGTGGCCGTTCTCGCCATGCGATGTCGCGGTCAATGAGGTGACGTAATCGCCGGCGATCGCCTTGCTCGGCGGGCTGAGGAGTGCTTGCACCTCCTTGTGTTCGTTGGGCGCGATGCGGTCGATGGTCTTTGGCTCGAAGCTGACCTTCCAGCCGCTCGGCGCGCTCCCCGAGAGCTGAATATTCTCGGCGGGAGCAGTGCCAGTATTGGTCACCACCACCGGGATAGATGCCTCCGTGCCGGCGGTCGCGCGCGCGCTGAGCAGGCCGTCGCGCCCGGCCAGCGTGAGCTTGGGCTGGCCGCTGATGTCAAGCGTGACTTGCGTCTCGGCGCGCGCGTCTTCGGCAGCGACGCGCGCGGTCACCGCGTAATGACCGGCATCGACGGTATCCGGCGGCGTGACCTTGAGCTTCACGTCCTTGGTTTTGCCCGCATCGACAGGGATCGCAGTAAGCTGCTGCGTGCCGTAGGCCTCAGTGAACGAGGTATCGAAGTTCGGCGGAGCCTCAGCGGCGAGACTCGCCAGCAGTTTCTTGCCGCTATCGTTCTTGATGGTAAGCGTATATTCGAAGCTTGAGCGCGACGAGCCGCGCAGTTCGGGTAATTGCGACTGCAGCGTCAGCTTGGCGGGCAGGTCCTTGGCGAGGCTGACGGCGACCGGCAACGATGCGTGCGATGTGGCGCCGTCTGCGTTCACCGTGAGGGTGTGCGTGCCGATCTGCGCGCCCTTCGGCACCTCAAGCCGCAGATCAAGCGACACGCTGTCGTCGGTCGCCGGCATGGCGGCCGCGACTGGCTGACCACCGCCAAGCAAGGTGGCGGTCCAACCCTGCGGCACGTCGGAAACGGACAGCGAGAGCCGCTCCGGCGCCAGCGCGTAGTTGCGGAGCTTCAGATTGACCGTCGATGTGGTGCCGGGCTGCACGGTGAGCGCCGGATAGTCGGTCAGCAGATAGAGGCCCTTGATATCGTGACTAGCATCGGCCGCCGAGGCCGGCGCTGCTAGCGCGAGCAAGCCAACAATGAATGTAAGAAACCGTACCGCCATGGCGAGCAACTCCCTCGGAACCTTTCTCAATTAAGATCCCGTTGCAACACCGCCCCCGAATTTGAAGATACGACGAACCGCTGTAGGCGCCGGAGTGAGCTCCACAATTTTGACAAAAATTTGGACGACGGCCGCCGGCAATCGGCCCGAGCAAATTTTTGCGGTTGCGAAAAATCAGACGCCGCGCACCAGGGGCCAGTCCGGCTCGTTGTGCTGCATCACCCAGATCTCTTTCAGCGCGGCCTCGCGCCAGTTGACGAAAGCCGGCAGCGACAAGATGGCGTCGACATAGCTGCGCGATACCTTGCTCACGTCGAGATCGAAAGTGTGGATACGTGCGGCCACCGGCGCATACATCGCATCCGCCGCGCAAAAGGCACCGAACAGAAACGGTCCGCCTTGCCCGAAGCAGGCACGGCAATCATTCCACAGTGCATCGACGCGCCGTACCTCGTGCATCACTTCCTCCGGATGCAGACGCTTCTTCACCGGCAGCCACAGGTTCATCGGACAATTCTTGCGCAGCGCCTGGAAGCCCGCGTGCATTTCGCTCGCCGCCGCACGCGCCTGGCTGCGGGCGTGTGGATCCGCCGGCCACAGGTCAGCCTTGGGAAATTTTTCCGCCAAGTATTCCAGGATGGCGAGCGACTCCCAAACGCGGTGCGCGCCGTCGATGAGCACCGGCACCTTGCCGGTCGGGGAATATTGCAACGCGCGCTCCCGGCTGCCCGGCTCATACAGCGGGATGATTTCTTCCTCGAACGGAATGCCGGCGACCTTCATCGCGATCCAAGGCCGCAGCGACCAAGAAGAATAGTTCTTGTTGCCAATGACCAGCTTGAGCGTCATCGCGGCTCACACCTTCTTCGGCTTCTCTTCCGGACCTTCCACCGGCCCGCCCGCCTTCTTCCAGGCCCCGAAGCCTCCTTCGATATGGGCGACGGGCTTGAGGCCCATGCGCTGCGCGGTCTGCGCGGCGAGCGCCGAACGTAACCCTCCGGCGCAGAAGAATACGAAACGCTTGTCCGCTGAAAAAATCGGCTTGTGGTAGGGGCTGGTGGGGTCGATCCAAAACTCCAGCATTCCGCGCGGACAGTGGAAGGCGCCGGGTACCCTGCCCTCGCGCGCCAATTCGCGGATATCGCGGACATCGACCAGCACCACGTCATCACGGCCGGCAAGCTTGATTGCCTCCGCCGTCGGCACGGTCTCCACCTCCTTGTTGGCGGCGTCGACTAGGGCGCGGTATCCGAGGGTAATGTTTTGCGGCATGGGCATCTCCTCTGCCGCGACGATGGCAAAGCCACGCCGCCCACTCAAGCACAGGTTGAACAAGTTCCGGCAAGCGGGCACGATGCCGCCGCGGAGCTGCATTCATGTCGTCCTTCACCCTAGCCGACCTGTTGGCCTTTGCCTGGTTCGTCGGTATCTGGATCGCTTATTCGCTGCTGATTGAGAAGACCGCCAAGGGCGGCAGCAGCCTCAACGCGTTGATGAACGGGTATCGCGATGCATGGATGGAGCGGCTCTTGGCGCGTGACATTCGAATGGTAGACGCCCAAGTCACGGCCGCGCTGCAGAACGGTACCGCGTTCTTTGCTTCCACCAGCCTGATCGCCATCGGCGGGACACTCACACTGCTGCGCTCGACCGAACAGATCCTAGGCGTCGTCGTCGCACTGCCGTTCGGCGTGCCGTCCACGCCCGAATTGTGGGAGCTGAAGATGATGGGGCTCGCCATCATCTTCGTTTACGCCTTCTTTAAGTTTGCCTGGTCGTACCGGCTGTTCAACTATTTCGCCATCATGGTCGGGGCAGCGCCGACGCCCGGCGAGAAGGACAGCGCCGCAGCCCAAGCCTTCGCGCATCGCGCGGCGCGGATATGCGCCGACGCCGGCCGCCATTTCAACCGCGGCCAGCGCGCGTTCTTTTTCGCGCTCGGTTATCTCGGCTGGTTCCTAGGCCCGCTGCCGCTCGCGCTCAGCACCACCGGCATCGTGATCGTAATGTGGCGGCGCCAGTTCGCGTCGGAGGCACGTAAGGCTTTCGACGTCGAAGTGGAGGCCCATCCGAAGCGGCCGGCTAAGCTATCCCCATCAAAACGGCAATAGCCGCCACGACCAGCACAGCGACGTTCGCGGCAATGCCCGGTGACGAGGCTGTCGCATTATTCGATTTGCAAGCGTTCCGGCCCGCCAACAAGCGGATTGAACGATGCACTGATATCGCGAACTGCCCCAAAACCGTGACGGTGTAAGAACACCGCAGAAACCGGACGGAAACAGGCAATCGCAATGCATGTGTGCCGCGGAGGTCACCAGCAGCCAGCGCTCGTCTGGCTTGGGCGCGACAGCCGTCCTGCTAAAGACGGCGTTTTCCGCGGTTTGAAGGCACTGGCACCCGTGAGAGCAATGAAAAATTCGAAGGCAACAGCAGAAAGACGATGGTCTTGGAGAGAACCTTTATTTGCGCACCTTCTTCCATTCCTCGTAGCGCTTCCTGTTTTCTTCGTTCGGCGGATAGAGGCCGGGCAGCTTTTCGCCCTTCTGCACCTGCTGCACCAGCCAGGCTTCCAAAAGTTCATGCTCGGCGCCATCGTTTGCGACGAAATCGGCAAGATCCTTCGGGATGACGACCGCGCCATCGTCGTCTGCCACGATGATGTCGTCGGGGAAGATCGCGCAGCCGCCGCAACCGATCGGCTCGTTCCAGCCGACGAAAGTGAGCTGGTTGACCGAGGCCGGTGCCGCCACGCCCGCGCACCAGACTGGCAGACCGGTGTCGATTACGCCGTGCTTGTCGCGCATCACGCCGTCAGTGATTAGCGCGGAAACGCCGCGCTTGACCATGCGCATGCACAAGATGTCGCCGAAAATACCGGCGCTGTTGATGCCCATCGCGTCGGCAACCACGACGCAATTACCTGGCATGGCTTCGATTGCGCCGCGCGTCGAGATCGGCTTCGACCAACTCTCCGGCGTCGCCAGGTCCTCGCGTACCGGCACGAAACGCAGCGTGAAGGCGGGGCCGACCACGCGCTTGCCGGAGAAGCCGAAGGGCATGGCGCCCGCGATCCATGAGCGGCGAATGCCCTTCTTCAAGAGCATGGTGGTGATCGTGCCAGTGGTGACGTTCTTGAGTATTTCAAGCGCGGAGGTCATCGGTCCCTCAGGCGGGCTTCAGGCCGAGCCGCTCGTCGCGGCGGCGCAGGTAGGCAACGAAGGGGGTGGCGAGCAGCACCATCCAAAGCTTGCCCACGATCTGCCCCGCCAGGAAATCGAGCGAGCCGAAGGCGAGCCACAGGAAGACGATCGAGTCGACTACTAGGCCGATGACGCTCGACGCCAGCACGGCGACCACCAGCCGGCGGCGGGCGAGCGGCGTGTAGACCGCGAAATCAGTGAATTCCGAGAGCAGGAAGGCGACCGCCGAAGCCAGCACCAGCGACGGCGGCGCAAGCGCTGCGGAAATGGCCGCGCCGGCGATGATGGCGCCGATGCCAAACTCGACGCCGAGCCGCCGTTGCACTAGATCGCGCAACACCAGCGCGATGCCGATCATCAGCACGCCAGATGGCGCCATCACGGTGGGCGCCACCGGCAGCAGGCAGGGCCCATGGGAGACGCAAGTGGTGCCGACGTGGCCTATCATCCAGTTGGCAGCCGGGATGGTCAGGCAAAACAGGAAGAGGAAAGCCACGCCCTCGATATTCTGATTCTGGCGCCTCTCGAGATCCAGTACTGTCACTGCTTTCCTCGCCGCTTCATGAACTTGTCGAAACCCTGCGCCCGCAGCTTGCAGGCCGGGCACTCGCCGCAGCCGTAACCCCAGTTATGGCGGCGCGTGCGGTCGCCCAGATAACAGCTATGGGTATCCTCGACAATGAGCGCAAGGAAGGCCGAGCCGCCAAGCTCCTCGGCCATGGCGAAGGTGTCAGCTTTGTCGATCCACATCAGCGGCGTATGCAGCGTGATGCGCTCGTCGAGGCCGAGCGTGAGCGCCACCTGCATTGCTTTGACCGTGTCGTCTCGGCAGTCGGGATAGCCCGAATAATCGGTCTCGCACATCCCGGCGACGAGGTGGCGAGCGCCGCGCCGGTAGGCGACCGCAGCGGCGAAACTAAAGAAGATCAGATTGCGGCCGGGCACAAAGGTGGTGGGCAGCCCACTGTCGGCGATCTCGATTTCCATTTCGCGGGTGAGCGCGGTCTCGGAAATGGCTGCAAGCGCGTCGAGCTTGACCATGTGGTCGTCGCCGAGCCGCGCCTTCCAATCAGGTTTAAATGCCGCCACGCGCTCGCGCAGACGCGGCCTCACTGTGAGCTCGATCGCATGCCGCTGATCGTAGTCGAACCCGACCGTCTCGACCTGTGCAAACCGCTCGAGTGCCCAGGCGAGACAGACGGTCGAGTCCTGCCCGCCAGAAAACAAAACCAGAGCGCGCTCCTTGCTCAAAGCCACGGTCAATCCCAGTCCGGCGAATAGGACCAATCAACCAGCCGGCCGCCGCGGCGTGCAAGTCCGGCGATCTTCTTCATTTCGGTATCTGACAGTCTGAAATCGAAAATGGTGAAATTCTCCTGCAGTCGCTCGATCTTGCTGGTGCGCGGAATGACTGCGATACCCTGCTGCGTGAGCCAGCGTAGGCAAACCTGCGTTGCAGTCTTTTTGTGTACCTCGCCGATGCGCCCGAGCAGCTTGTCACCCTTGACGCTGCCGCGCGCGACCGGACTATAGGCCACCATGGCCATGCCGTGTCGGCGGCAGGCGGCGATCACCTTGTCCTGATCGAGATAAGGGTGACACTCGACCTGATTGCAGACCAGCGGCTCACTGCATAGCTTGTTGGCCTCATCGAGCAGCGCCACTGTGAAGTTCGACACGCCGATCGCCCGCGCATAGCCCTCGCGCCTCATCTTGGCCATGGCACCGAGCGTTTCAGACAGCGGCACTCGCGGGTTCGGCCAATGTATCAGCAGGAGGTCGATGACGTCGAGCCGCAGGCGCGCCAGGCTTTCCTTCACCGAGCGTTCGAGATCGAGCGGCGCAAGCATCGTCGGCTGCACCTTGGTGGTGACCATCACCTCGTTGCGCTTGCCGGACGCGCGCACGCCCTCGCCCACCTCGCACTCGTTATCATACATCTGCGCCGTGTCGATATGGCGATAGCCGATGCGGATCGCCTGCTCGGTCAACCGCGCGCAATCGCGCCCGTGTAGCGTCCAGGTGCCGAGGCCAATAATCGGAATCTTGAATCCTTTGGCCTCAATGACGTGCATCAAGGAGTATCCCATACCGGCGCATGCGGCGGATTGACCACGCGCATGTTTGTGGCGTTGAGCTTCTTGAGCTCAGCCATCTCGGCATCCGACAGCTCGAAGTCGAACACCTCGATGTTTTCCTTCATGTGCGCCGGCGTCGCCGTGCGCGGGATCGAGATGCAACCGAGTTGAATGAGATAGCGCAGCGAAACCTGCGCGGCGGACTTGTCGTGCGCTTTGCCAATCTTCTCCAGCACTTCGGCGCCCGGCACCCTGCCGCGCGCGATCGGCACATAGGCAACCACCGCCATGCCGTGCTTCTTGCAAGCGGCGAGCACCTTGTCCTGGTTGATAAACGGATGCACCTCGATTTGGTTGCAGACCAATGGCTCGGTGGTCACCGCCCAGGCCTCGTCCAGCATCTTGGTGGTGAAATTGGCGACACCAATATGTACGGCCTTGCCGTCCTTCTTGGCCTGGCACAGAGCACCGATCGAGACCTTGAAGGGGATGTCCTTGTTGTTCCAATGGATCAGCAACAAGTCGACATAGGGTAATTTCAACTTAGCGAGACTCTGGTCGAGCGACATGACGAAATTTTCTGGCATCAAGTTGTTTTCGCGCACCTTGGTGGTGATGAGCACCTCCTCGCGCTTGACGTTGGAGGCACGCAGACCTTCACCATTCTCCACCTCATTGCCGTAGAAGGCCGCCGTGTCGAGATGTCGGTAGCCCATCTGCAGCGCGGTCTTCACCGCCTGAACGCAAATATCCCCCTTTAGGGTCATGGTGCCGAAGCCAATTTGCGGAATGCGGCAACCATGGGCTTCAACGACTTGCATTACAATCTCCGTGGTCTTCGGGCTGAGTGAACTCGGTGAGAGACAAAGAATGCCCCGCCTACGGCGTGCTGCCAACCGGGTCTGTTGCCGTCGGCAGCGAGCCGCGACAAGCGCTGGCGGCGCCAAACCGTTGGCCGCGCTGGCGATCGTCGTCTCCCTGCCGGTGCTGCACGAAGGCTCCGAGGTCGTGCTGTTCCTTTACGGCATTTTCGCCTCTGGCGCCTCGGGCACGGCCATGCTGTTCGGCGGTCTGCTCGGCGTCGCCGCGGGCGCCGCTTTCACAGCGCTGACCTATTTCGGGCTCTTAGCGATTCCCAACCGCTACATTTTTGGCGACGAGCTGGCGCGTCGCGTTACTTGCCGTCGGAATGGCGGCGCAGTCGGTGCAGTTACTCAGCAGTGCGGGCGTGGTAGTCGCGCCCGTGCCGTCTGGGACACATCTTGGCTTCTCTCGGAGACAAGCTTGCTCGGCAAATTGCTGCACACCTTGGTCGGCTACAGCGAGCGGCCGACCGGGATGCAGTTGATGGCCTATATCGCAACGCTGTTCCTGATGTTCCAGCTGATGCGTCTCGCGCGCTACGTGCCAAGCGAGCACCAGGCCCCCGCTGAATAGCAGCTCAGCGTTTGCCGCCCAACGCGGCGAAGGCCGCATCCGGCGCCTTGTCGATCAGCTTTAGCAACGCTCGCGCCGGACCGCGCGGTGAGCGTTTCCCCTGCTCCCAATTGCGCACGGTCTCGATCGGCACCTCGATCTTTTTCGCAAAAGCCGCCTGCGTGAGCCCGCAGCGCGTCCGCACCTGGCGCACGAACGAGGCCGGATCGCTGTAAACAAAGGTCCTCTCACTACCATCGGGCATGATCTCGACGATTCGCCCGTCCGCTTTCAGCCGCACCCGCATCATGTCCCGCCTCCAATAAAGGTCGGCTGGAAGCCTAGCTGATTCGCTAGGGCGAAAAGTTAATGGCGAGAAACGACAATGGCTGACTAGGCCAATGGCCTGGTACCACTCCCTACCGCGTCTTCTCGAAGATCTCCCGGCCGATCAGCATGCGGCGGATCTCGCTAGTGCCAGCGCCGATCTCGTAGAGTTTGGCATCACGCAGAAGGCGGCCGGTGGGGAAGTCGTTGATGTAGCCGTTGCCGCCGAGGCACTGGATCGCCTCTAGCGCCATCCAGGTGGCGCGCTCGGCGGCATAGAGGATGGCGCCAGCCGCATCCTCCCGCGAGGTGCGGCCTTTGTCGCTGGCCTTGGCCACAGTGTAGACGTAGGCCCTGGCTGCATTCATCGTCACATACATATCGGCGAGCTTGGCTTGCACCAACTGGAAGCGGCCGATCGGCTGGCCGAACTGCTGACGCTGGTGCACGTAGGGAATCACCACGTCCATACAGGCCTGCATGATGCCGAGCGGTCCCGCCGAAAGCACCACTCGCTCGTAATCGAGGCCCGACATTAAGACGTTGACGCCGTTGCCCACCGCACCGAGCACGTTCTCCTGCGGCACTTCGCAATCAGTGAACACCAGTTCGCTGGTGTCGGAGCCGCGCATGCCGAGCTTGTCGAGCTTCTGTGCTGGCGCGAAGCCTTTCATCCCCTTCTCGACGATGAAGGCGGTGATACCGCGACTGCCTGCGGTGCGGTCGGTCTTAGCGTAGACAACCAGCGTGTCGGCGACCGGCCCATTCGTGATCCACATCTTCGAGCCGTTGAGGATGTAGCGGTCACCCTTCTTGTCGGCGCGTGTGCGCATTGACACCACATCGGAGCCGGCACCCGGCTCAGACATGGCAAGCGCGCCGACGTGCTCTCCGGAGATCAGCTTGGGCAGATATTTCGTCTTCTGCTCGGCATTGCCGTTGCGGCGGATCTGGTTGACGCAGAGATTAGAATGCGCTCCGTAAGACAGGCCGACCGCGGCACTGGCGCGCGAGATCTCCTCCATGGCGACACAATGCTCGAGGTAGCCGAGGCCGGCGCCGCCGAATTGTTCGTCCACGGTGATGCCGAGCAGCCCGAGTGCGCCCATCTCCGGCCACAGGTCGCGCGGAAAGACGTTGTCGCGGTCGATGGCGTCGGCGCGCGGTGCAATGCGGTCCTGCGCGAAATCCTGCACGGTTCTGCGCAACGCTTCGACGTCGGACCCAAGGTCAAAGTCGAAACCCGTCCAGGCGTTAGGAATCATCTCACTCTCCGGCACGCGCCATGCGAGGCGCAGCGAAGATTCTATAGGCTTACAGTCAGGCTGTCAGCGTGTCAGGCTACGATCCGCCACGACAAGGCGTGAAGCTGCGAGCATGTGGTGGACGCAAAGCACGCGGCGCGCCGGTGAAGTCGGGCTTGGCGCCAGTCCGCCGCAACCACGCCAACAGCAGGCTCGCGACTTTCGCATCCGCCGCCACCGTTGGGACCCGCTGCCTACTCCAAATTCGCTGCTCCCAGGCTGCGGAATTGCGAGCCAAAGCTAGGTGGCGAATTGGCGAGTCAGCAACCGGGTTAACAAATCATAAGCGGCCTTGCTCGCGGCCGGTGGTTGAAGTCAATTGGCGGGCAACGAGCTTCCGATGATACGCCTTCTTGCGACTGCGGCGATCGCCGCCATCCCGTTGACCGCCGCAGCGGAGCCGTGTCCGGGCAATCCCGAGGCGCTCGGCACCGAGCGTGTGCTGACCGTCGACTCCGGATCGGCGCCGCGCGTTGGCCGCAAGCAATTCCCGAACACGTTGCCGCTGCAACGCAAGGAGTTGGTGCTCACTTTCGACGACGGCCCTTGGCCCGGCACCACGTCGCGCGTGCTCGACGCACTTCAGCATGAATGCGTGCGCGCCACCTTCTTCCTGCTCGGCCGCAACGTCACGGCACATCCCGAACTTGCCCGGCGCGCCATGGCCGAAGGCCATACCCTAGGCCACCACAGCTACTCGCATCCGCTGCTCGCGCGCATGGCACCTGCGCGCGCGGAAGCCGAGATCGACCGCGGCATCGCCGCGGACGAACTGGCGCTCTACGGCCAGCGCAGCAGCCAACCAACTACGCCGTTCTTCCGCTTTCCAGGTTTTGCCGCCAACAGCGCCCTGCTCGAGCGGATGCAACAGCGCCACATTGTGGTGTTCGGCGCCGACGTCTGGGCGAGCGACTGGGTGACGATGAGCCCGGCTCAGGAATTGCATTTGATCCTCGCCCGCATTGAGCGGGCCGGGAGCGGTATCGTCTTATTTCACGATACCAAGTCGCAGACTGCGCAGATGCTGCCCGCTTTCTTGCGTGAGCTAAAACGAGGCGGATACCGCATCGTCCATGTCGTCCCCGGCCGCTAAACCGCGTCTTCCGCCAAAGACGTCACTTTTTAACCGCAACAGGCGAATTAACCGCAACAGGCGAAAAATCGTCCATCAGCGGGCCGGGACGGTTCGCATTGTTTATTGAGGGTCGCCAGAACGCGGTTTCCGCACGCACGTCAATGGACGAGGTAGCCCAGACCCCAGATCAAGACTATGAGCGAGCCGAAGAACAACGCTAGAAACGCGTTCAACGCTTCAAGTCTTCATCGTCCATCAATGGCCTACACCTTGCATGACGAAATGGTTCAGGGCCCAAGCGAATGCCGCGAACGCGGCAACAACCAGCGCTGTCAGAAAAAAGCTCAACCAGTCACGATTCATCGCCTCTGAATCCAAACTCGATAATTTTAACCTTGACCTCAAAAACTGCTTTGATCTCAATGATCTCTGATAGGCATTCACACTAATTTTCCGTTAAAACTCGAATCGGTATAAGACGCCTCGCCGTTTGGGTGAGAGCGCCAATTAGGTGCGATACGGTTGGGGGCTACAGTTTGGAATGCGCATTTCTGCGATTGCATTGTTTTGCCTGACCGTCATCGGTCTTTCCGCAACGGCGAAATCCGAAGAATGCCCGGGAAACGCAAACGCGCTCGGTACCTCGCGCGTGCTTACCATCAGCCGGGGCGAATTCACTCGCATTGGAAGCATCCAGTACAAAGAAACGCTGCCGCTCGCCGATCACGAGATCGTGCTCACCTTCGACGACGGGCCGATCCCGCCCTATTCCAACGCCATCCTCAACGTACTGGATTCGCAATGCGTGAAGGCGACCTATTTCATGGTAGGCGAGATGGCTCAGGCTTATCCGGCGCTTGTCCGCCGCATCTACAATGCGGGCCACACCATCGGCACGCATAGCCAACACCACCCCTTCGGCTTCGAACACCTATCGATGCACCGCGTCGAACGCGAGGTTGACGACGGCATCGCCTCGGTGGATGCCGCTCTAGGCGATCCGAAGGCGGTGTCGCCATTCTTTCGTATCCCAGGCCTGGGCCGAACCAGCGAAATCGAAAGCTTTCTGGCTGCGCATTCGCTCGTGACTTGGAGCGCCGACATCGACACCGACGACTGGTGGCGCGGGACCACCCCGGACCAACTGGTGAAGCGCGCCATGCGCCGGCTCAACGCCAAGGGCCGCGGTATTATCCTGATGCACGATATCCATCCCGCGACGGCGCTGGCATTGCCGAGGCTGCTCAAGGAGCTCAAGAACGGCGGCTACCACATAGTGCAGGTGGTTCCAGCGGGCGACCGGCCCGTCTCTGTGCCAGACCTCGTCGCCTCGGCCGAGCCGGGAAAAGGTGTCTGGCCGCGTATCGTGGAATCGCATCCGGACTGGACCGGTGGTATCGACCCAAGGCTGCACTACCGCATCAAGAAAGTGCTGACAAAGGGACACCATCACCGGCCGGCGACAGTTGCCGAAGCGCAAGCACCGCTCGTCACAGGCAGCCGGAACTGGCAGATGAACCAGTTCTAGATTCCCTGCCAGGCGGCGTGCCGTGAACACAGCGGTCGCGGAAGATACGTTTCCTCGTCCGTCCCGCAACCGTCGCCACCAGGACGGCCGCGGGTCAACGAGCAAGGGGCCAGTCGCGTGGCGCTACGTGTGCTAACGCGCGCAAAAGTCGAAGCGGACTAGTTCGGCGCGGGTCACGCCATTAGCGAATGTTTCGCGACGCCTTCAGGCATCGCCGCTGCATCATCCCTGCGTCCCTATGGAAGCCGCCGCCGACCGGAAAGCAGCCCTATCGCGACGGGTCCGTGTTGCCCTTTGCCGACCTATGGGACGAATGGCACGATCCCGAAAGCGGTCAGCAGGTGAAGTCCTGCACGATCCGCTAAGTGCTGACGTGGCCAATTCACGATCGCATGCTGGTATTGTCTGAGCAATTTCGAGCTGTGATTGGCGGGCACGGCGGGACGAACGCGGTGACAGTTAACCGATTCATTATTGCCGGTGCTCTTCTCGCGCTTCTAAGCATCTCAGCACTGGTGAACGGTATGCGAAAGGGACGGGTTTACCTCCGCGGGCCACACGGTCGCGTCGATCGGCGCCGTCAGCCAATCCGTTTCTGGACAAGCATCATCGCAAGCGGGGTGGCGGCGTTAATCGGTCTGGCAATGATCGCGTGGGGCATTTTGCAAAGACTGGTATAGGCTGCTGCTTTCGGCGCTGTAGAGCCTGTAAACCGATCCCATCTCTGATCGCGGACAGACCCATCCGCCTGTTTCGCAGCACCCGAGCGTTCAAGACTGGGCCAGAACTAAGCAGCCCCAGCGAGCTGGATTGCTGCTACGTCCCACTGTAAATTTTCGACGCAAGGACAAATTGTTTTTAACTCGTGACCATATGAAAAGCTCCGGGCCGTTCCGGCCGTGTGAAAACAATTCTACACGTCGTGGTGGAGCAAGATTTATCCGAGCAGGCTGCTATTTGCGCAATAAGGATCCGTCAACGCAGTATGTTCGCTTCTTTTATTGCGCGTTCACAGTTCCCGGCTCACTGACGCCCGCGCCGTCGCCGCGTCACACGCGAAAGTGAACCAACTTTAATTTGCTGAGTTCGGCGCAGTTAAAATAAGATCGGAGCCGCTCTAAGTCCCCAAAGAGCACGGCTCCGATCCTACCCCCATCCCCCGTAGCCCTGGTGGGGTCGGGGCCGACCTTTTTTAATACGACGCAATGACAATCACCGATTATGCGCCAATTATGGCATTCATCACGAATTTGCTCACATTGTTGCAGCACGCCACACTACTCGGTTGAAATCAAAAGCGAGTTTGGCGTGTCCGTTTGGGCCCCTGACTTATCGCCTCACCGTCGATATACCGGCCCGCTCTTCAACTCAGGGCGTTGGACTGACGCCTTGTAAGTTTTCAATCGGGCGAGATCAAGCGAACCGGCGCGACGGTGCGGCGACGAGATGATGCGCCAGCGCTACAATTGCCTTCTTGAGCCCGCGGCGCCTGGCGATCCGCATCGCCCTTGAGCCAAGACCATCGTATTGAACGTTTCGTTGGCTGACTTAGCGGCGTTTCTTGCCTTTGGTCGCCTTCTTGGCACGCGCTTTTTTGGCCGCTGGCTTGGTGGCCGCAATCTTGACCACCACTTCACCAGATACCGGATCGGTAAGCCCGAGCCCACCGCCTTGGTCTTCGAGATGCTCTCGGAATTTGTCGAGAATGCCGGTCATGAGGGGTCGCGCATCGACAATCTTCTGGAAGTTTACCCATTCGCCCACGAAGCAGAATGCATCTTCGCCCGTCTTGACCAAACACCCGCCGCGGAAACCCTTGACGTCGGGCTTCATGCGGCGGTGCTTCGCAATGAATTGCTCCTGATGGCCTGGCTTAACCCGGAACCGCACGATATTGAATGCCGTCATTTTGTCCTCCCAGCGCTGAAGGCAAAAAACTGCACTGATTTTCTGATATCCGCAAGCAACAGTCGGCGAGAAAGTGCTCCTATGCGCCCACCTATGCTGTCGCTCTTGCGGTCCACGGCCCTCGTCAAGGGACTCCGCTTTCCTGAAAAAGGTGCGCGGCTATATTGAATCGATGATGACCCGCATCGGTTATCAGCCGCTTCTCGCTGAGTCACGGACATTCGCCATCGGTAAACCGTTTACAAAGGAATCATTCGGCAACTCCTTCAAGCGGGCCTTGCCTAACCGCATGGGCTCCGCAAGATCGCGGCCACGCGCGCAGCCGAGAACGGCGCAGCGGTACGGTAGAGCTCAACGCCACTTTCGGCTGGCGCGGAACTGCGAATGGCCTTCCTTTACACGGAAGAGGCAGATCGGAAACGGCTCGCGCGTGACGCGACGCCCAAGATCGCAGGGCAGAACGAAGCTGCAACACCTATTCCCGCACCTTTCCAGGAGGTGCAGGCGCCAGAACGAAAATCGCAATGAAAACGATGGAAAGTTTGGAAAGTGGTGCGGTCGAGAGGACTCGAACCTCCACGGGTTACCCCGCTAGCACCTCAAGCTAGTGCGTCTACCAATTCCGCCACGACCGCATGGGGGGAGGACGAAAAGCCTTGAAAACTCGCGTCCCGGCGAAGCACGGTTGCTGTAACAAATAGGGTCTGGGGGGACAAGGGCCGTAACTAAAGCCTTATATCGAAATGGCGAGCCAGCACATTCGCCGATCTCAACCGCAATGCGGCTGCGATTGACCGCGACGGTGCCCTTGGCGACAGTCAGGTCGTTGGCGAGAACCCTGATCGCGTCATCTGAGTAGGCGTCGGGCTGAGCTGGAGCACCGGCGGATCGGTATGATGGTGGTACCGGAAACTACGGCGATATCGAAGCCCATTACAGCCCGCATATAACGGGCTGGCTTCAAGTCGTCATGGTATGGTGAACAGGTGGTTTATACGCGTGACGAATTGACCTTCGGGCTTGCCGCGCCGGCCGGATCAGGGGTGGAATGGCGCATTTCCGATGCGCTAGTGCCCTATCTGACGGCCGTGGAATTGATGCAGGCTCGCGCTTCTGCGATCGCCGCCGGCCGGGCCCCGGAGTTGGTCTGGCTGCTCGAGCACCCGCCGCTTTATACCGCTGGCACCAGCGCTAAACCATCGGCAGTCATCGATGCGCATTTTCCGATCTTCGAAAGCGGACGTGGCGGGCAGATGACCTATCACGGGCCCGGCCAGCGCGTGGCCTATGTGATGCTGAACTTGAAAACGCGGGGGCCCGACGTGCGACGCTTCGTCGCGACGCTCGAGGAATGGATCATCCGCACGCTTGCGACTTTCAACGTGTTCGGCGAGCGGCGCCAAGACCGCATCGGCGTCTGGGTGCGCCGGCCAGAGAAAGGCGAAGGCTTCGAAGACAAGATCGCCGCCATCGGCATCCGCGTTTCGCAATGGGTGACGCTCCACGGCATGGCGCTCAACGTTGAACCCAACCTCACGCACTTTTCCGGCATCGTGCCCTGCGGCGTGAGCGAGCGGCGCTATGGCGTGACGAGCCTTAGCGATCTCGGCGTCCTCGTGACAATGCCGGAGGTGGACATGGTGCTGCGCAGGGAATTTGAGCCGCTGTTCGGCGCCACAGCCGATCAGAACAGCACAGAGAACCGTTCGCCCGGAGCGCGCCTGCCGAGTTCCTCATCGGTGCCGTCGCGCTGATCGAGCGTCTCGACGCGCGATGAGCGTGGACCGCGCCGGGTCGTTTCGATCATCTCGGTAACGATCTGCGGCGCGCCGGCGAAAATTGCCTCGACGCTGCCGTCGCGGCAATTGCGCACCCAGCCTTCCAGGCCACGTCGCAATGCCTCGTATTCGACAAAGGCGCGGAAGCCGACCCCCTGCACACGCCCCCGCACGGTCACGTGACGGATGATCATTCGAGCTCTCCGATCACGCGCGCGCCGGTCCAGCGCGAGCCGCTTAGGCGCTCAACTGAACGCACATAGGGTTCGGGCAGTTTCCAGGCGCGTGCGGACGCCGCGATCATCTCAACATAACCCGGCTTGGGCCGTCCCGGTGTCCGCCGGCGCAACAAATAAATCATCGCCGGCAGCATGCGGGCGCCGGCGCGCACTGGTAAATGCCGCACTTCGTAGAGGCCCGCATGCAGCATCTCATAGGCGTGTAACCCCGCTACGTCGCGCGGGGTGAGCCGCCACAAGACGCCGTGCACGGTGTCGCCAGCGCTCGGCTTCACCGATCCCCACCCCTCGATACCGACGAAAAACCGGTAATCCTTAAGCGCCGCCACACCGAGCGCCCGCGCGCCCGGACAACGCTGCTTCATCGCGGCACCGTTCATATTGGAGCCATAGGCAAAATAAAGGGTCATGCCGCGGCCGCAACGACGATCAGGCAAACTCCAGGATCACTGCATCCACCGCCAGACTATCGCCCGGCTTGCAGTTAATCTTCTTCACCGTGCCGTCAATCTCGGCGCGCAGTACGTTCTCCATTTTCATGGCCTCCACCACCGCCACGGTCTCACCGGCCTTGACTTCCTGGCCTTCCTTGACCGCGATCGAAACCACCAGCCCCGGCATCGGGCACGAAACATGCTTGAGGCTATCAGCCGCCTGCTTGACCGGCATCAACCGCGCGTAGCTGGCCTCGCGTTCGGTGTATACATAGGCCTTGGTCTCAACGCCGCGGTAGGCAAGCGCGAAGCCATTCAGGATCGGCCGCACTTGCACCGCAACCAGATCGCCGTTGTAGCTGCCACTCCACAGCGGGTCGCCAGGCTTCCAATCCGACTGCAATTTGTGGCGGCCGCGCTTGCCCAAGAAACGCACTTCGATGCTGCCGTTCTCGCGCCTGACCTCGAGCTTGTGCTCAGTCTGCCCCAGCCAGACCGCACGCTGGCTCTGGCGCGTCACCAGGTGGCCCTCGGACTGGCCGGAAATCTGCCGCTTGCGCTCGCCCAGCACGAGATCGACGGCGGCAGCGACCGAAGCGATGACCTCGGCGCGCTGGCCTTCCGGCGCATGCGCGTGGAAGCCGTCGGAAAATTCCTCATTGATAAAGCCGGTCGACAGTTTTCCGGCGCGCCAGCGCGGATGCGCCATCAGCGCGGCGAGGAAGGGTATATTGTGGCGGATACCGTCAATGACGAAAGCGTCGAGCGCATCAGCCTGCGCCTCGATCGCTGCTTCGCGCGTCGGTGCATGCGTGACAAGCTTGGCAATCATCGGATCGTAGTAGATCGAAATCTCGCCGCCTTCATACACGCCCGTGTCGTTGCGCAAGGTGACGCCGTCGGCAACGCGTTCTTTGGGTGGCCGATAGCGGGTGAGCCGGCCGGTTGAAGGCAGAAACTTACGGTAAGGGTCCTCGGCGTAAACGCGGCTTTCGATCGCCCAGCCGTTAAGCTTCACCTCGCTCTGCCTGAGCGTAAGCTTCTCACCGGCGGCGCTGCGGATCATCTGCTCGACCAGGTCGATGCCGGTAACAAGCTCAGTCACGGGATGTTCGACTTGCAGCCGCGTGTTCATCTCCAGGAAATAGAAGCTTCGGTCCTGCCCGGCGACAAATTCGACGGTTCCGGCGCTGTCGTAGCCAACTGCCTTGGCGAGCGCGATAGCCTGCTCGCCCATCTTCTTACGTGTCGCGGCATCAAGCAGCGGCGACGGCGCTTCCTCGATCACCTTCTGATTGCGGCGCTGGATCGAGCATTCGCGCTCGCCGAGATGAATAACGTTGCCGTGCTTGTCGCCGAGCACCTGGATCTCGACGTGGCGCGGATCGGTTATGAATTTCTCTATGAATACCCGGTCGTCGCCGAACGAGGATTTCGCTTCCGACTTGGCACGGACGAAGCCTTCCTCCACTTCGGCCTTGGTATGGGCGATGCGCATGCCCTTGCCACCGCCCCCGGCGGAAGCCTTGATCATCACCGGGTAGCCGATCTCCTCTGCAATCTCGATCGCCTCGAGATGGTCGGTGATGATGCCGAGATGGCCGGGGACGGTGGAAACGTTGGCTGCCGCGGCGGCCTTCTTAGACTCGATCTTGTCGCCCATCGCGGCAATAGCATTCGGATTCGGCCCGATAAATACGACGCCGGCGGCGGCGAGTGCCTTGGGAAAGGCCTCCCGCTCGGAGAGAAAGCCGTAACCGGGATGGACTGCTTCGACCCCACTCGATTTGCAGGCGTCCACAATCTTGTCCATCAGCAGGTAGCTCTTGGCCGCCTCCGGAGGGCCAATGAGAATCGCGGTGTCCGCCATCTCGACGTGCAGGGCGTCCTTATCGGCCTCCGAATAGATGGCGACCGTTTCAATTCCCATCCGATGGGCGGTTTTGATGATTCGGCAGGCAATTTCGCCGCGGTTGGCAATCAGTATACGCTTGAACATGCGGCGTTATGAAACATGCGGCGGTATGACTTACGGCGCCCACTTACGCGGGTCAGCTGCGGATATCGGCGTTGGTTACAATACTGTCTTAAAGACGGCGTATCCAGCGCGGCACACGACAAAAAAGCAGGGACATCTGCCAAGTCGTTTCGCCCAAATGCGCTCGTACTAGCCGTTGCTGCCATCGGACTGCAACTTACTAGTCCCTACGCTGAACCGCCGCACAACGTCATCCTGTCGTGCCGAACGGCCTACGCTGAAGTGACGTCTGCTGCAGTGTCAGCCGGTGGGCCGCCCGTGCTAATTTCGACGTCGCCGGATTTCCTGGCCGCACCGTGGGCGCGACCCGCCAGTCGCTAAATCCGTCCAATGCAATAACTTTACTTTTTCGCCCAGCCCGTTAGCGGCTTTGTTCTCCTCTGTGCGCGGCCCACGGGCTATTGCTGCTCTTTGCCGGCGCGTCTATTCAAGCTTTCGCTCGGCGGATTATATTAAGACTAGGACTTCCGCAAACATAAATTTTGGAGGATTTGTCATGGCGTTGGCGATTGGCGATACCGCCCCTGATTTCGAAGCAGACACCACGGAAGGCAAGATTCGCTTTCACGATTGGCTGAGCAACTCCTGGGGCGTGTTGTTCTCGCACCCAAAGGATTTCACGCCCGTGTGCACCACCGAGCTCGGTGCCATGGCGCGGCTCAAGCCGGAATTCGACAACCGCAACACCAAGATCATCGGCCTGTCGGTCGACCCGGTCGACAACCACAAAAAATGGTCGCAGGACATCAGGGACGTGGTCGGCTTCGCGCCCAACTATCCGCTGATCGGCGACACCGATCTGAAGATATCGAAGGCGTACGGCATGTTGCCAGCAGCAACCTCCGGCACTGCGGAAGGCCGCACCGCGGCCGATAATCAGACCGTGCGCAACGTGTTCATCATCGGGCCGGACAAAAAGATCAAGCTGATCTTGGTCTATCCGATGACGACCGGCCGCAACTTCGACGAAGTGTTACGCGTGCTCGACTCGCTGCAGATGACGGCCAAGCACCGCGTTGCGACGCCGGCCAACTGGAAACAAGGCGAGGACGTCATCATCGCCGGCTCGGTCAGCGACGAAGAGGCGAAGAAGATTTGGCCGCAGGGCTTCAAGGCGCCGCGGCCCTATATCCGTTACGTGCCGCAGCCGAAGGCGTAAGGTTTGCGCAGCTAACTTCGAAGGGCGCGGGAAACCGCGCCCTTTGTTTTTATAGCACTACCTCGGCTATAAAGCCCTCCCCACCAAACACCATTTCTATTCAGACGACAGAGCTGCCGCCCATGAACAAAGGAGCCGCCAAGCAACCGAGATATGCCGCATTTCTCGGCATCAAATTCACCCATATCTCGCCGGAGCGCGTCACTGCGGAGCTCGTAGCGCGCGAGGAACTCGACAACCGCTTCGGCATCATGCACGGCGGGGCGATCATGGGCTTCGCCGACAACGTGGGCGGCACCGCTACCATCGCTAACCTCAAGCCTAACCAGCGCACCACCACGATCGAAAGCAAAACGAATTTCTTTGCGCCGGTACCGATCGGCGACACGGCTTATGCCGAATGCACGCCGTTGCACCGCGGCCGCTCGACCATGGTCTGGCAGACGCGCATCACGCGCAGCGACGGACGGCTGTGCGCGCTGGTGACGCAGACACAGATGCTGCTCGATCCTAAAGAGTAGCGCCTAGTCCTGAGCCGGCCGCGCCGCGCCGCGATTGGCCAAAAACACGCCGATCGCACAGATCACAATGCCGGAAATTGAGAGCTCATCAAGCCTTTCACCGAACAGCAGGAAGGCGA
>Ga0207824_1000040_pt1 | contig 22520 bp, 23 predicted proteins | sample LuqExpMetageno73_FD_187830 | JGI IMG/M metagenome (GOLD analysis project Ga0207824, IMG submission 187830) | Tropical forest soil microbial communities from Luquillo Experimental Forest, Puerto Rico - Sample 73 (SPAdes) | ecosystem: Environmental > Terrestrial > Soil > Tropical forest ... | reverse complement strand
ATCAATTGGCTGGTTTCGCCGGAAGGTTACTCGCTCCTTGGCATCACTTCTTGATATCCGCTTCGACGAGCACGATGTGATCCGGGCCAAGCAGGCCATGCAGCGCTTTCAGCGCCGCTACGCCGCAAGCCGTGTCCTGTTCGCCGTTCCCTCCGCTCAGTCCAATTCCGCCGACGACCTGATCGTCGACGACAATCGGGAAACCGCCGACGAATGCCGCAAACCGGCCTTCGAAGCTCAATTGAATTCCAAACGCCTCGTTTCCGGGGAGCGCGGGGCCGTTCGGCGGCCGCGTGAACAGATGCGTTGAACGTTTGTGTCCCGCCGCCGTGAAGGCCTTATTCCAAGCGATCTGACCGCCGGTGATTCGGGCGCCGTCCATGCGCTCCAGCACGATCGGATAACCACCTTCATCGACGATGCAGATGGTTTCCAGCACGCCGATATCCTCGGCTTTGCGAATAGCCGCTTGCGCCATCACGCGCGCTTCGTTCAATTCAAGCCGCAGAATCTGTCGCATGATGTCGCTCGTCAGCAGCCCCGGTAGACGGTTTTGATTTGGATATAGAACTCAAGTCCGGTGCGGCCTGCCTCGCGGAAGGTAGACGTACTGGACCGCTTCAAGCCGCCAAACGGCGCGTTGATCAGGTTTCCGGTGGTCGTGCGGTTGATCTTGACCGTGCCCGATTCAATATCGCGCACGAAAGCGTGCATATAGCGCGGGTTGTTGGTCACGATGGCAGCCGATAGGCCGTATTCGCTGGCATTCGCCTTTGCAACCGCGTCGGCATAGCTCTCGGCTTCGATTACGGCGATCACCGGCCCGAATATTTCCTCGCGTGCGATCCGCGCATCGTTCTGCACATCCGAAATAATTGCCGGTGATACAAAATAGCCGTGCTCGTATTCGGGTCCGCTCAGACGCTCGCCGCCGCAAAGGAGCGTGCCCTCGCGTTTGCCGATTTCAATGTACGAGAGAACCGTCTGAAGCTGCCGCGCAGTCGCCATCGGACCAATGTCTATGCCGGGCAAAAGACCGTTGCCGATCTTGAGCGCTTTCACCTTGGCGACGAGCCGGCGAAGAAACGCGTCCTTCACATCTTTGATCACGAGCACGCGGCTTGTTCCCGTGCAGGCTTGACCGGTGAGCGACAAGCCCCCCTTGATCGTCAGGTCGACGGCTTTGTCGAGGTCGGCGTCTTCCATGACGATCAGCGGATTCTTGCCGCCGAGCTCCATCTGCGTGCGTGTCGTGAACGGCACGGAACGGTGGATGTGCTCCCCAGCCGCCGTCGAGCCGGTGAACGAGATCGCACGGACCGCCGGTGCCGTCGTGATCGTCCGCCCCACGTCGGATGAGGAGCCGGTAATCAAATTAAGCACGCCTTTGGGAATTCCAGCTTCCGCAAAGGCCTCAACCAGACACAATCCGCTCAGTGGCGCATCGGAGGACGGTTTGAACACGACGGTGTTGCCCGTGATCAACGCGGGCGCGATCTTGCGCGCGGGAATTGAGACCGGAAAATTCCAGGGCGTGATCACCGACACGACGCCCAGCGGTTCGCGGCGGGTGTAGACCTCCATGTCTGCGTCATCGTTGTGGAACGTCTCGCCAGCGAGCGTCTGCCCCTCCACGGCGTAAAAACGGAGCGTCTGGGCCGACCGCAAAAACTCGTCCTTTGCAAGCGGGAGCAGCTTGCCCATTTCCCGCGTCATCTCACGCGCGTACTGCTCGCAATGAGCTTCGAGGTGATCGGCAGCGCGGTTGAGAGTTTTGGCGCGCGAGGAAATCGGAAGCGTGCGCCACTCCGCAAACGCGCGCTCGGCCGCGTGCACAGCCTCACCGGCCTCGTCCGCCGAAGAGGCCGGAAAACGTCCAACGACGTCCTGGGTGTCAGCGGGGTTGATATCGTCAAATAGCGCTTCGGCCCGAGCGCCCGTCCATACTCCACCAATATAATTGGAGAACCTTTGGACGCGATCTTCCATTGCGAGTGCTTGTGCCTTGGTCGCCGTCCGCATTAATTGCCTCCCCCCGGCTATTCGGTCTCATTCTCAAGACGACTGTATACAATCTAGGGGCCAATTCAATAGCAGCCGCATCCCCTGGATTCTGCCGAAATATGCCGATTTTGGACGGATCTCTCATGTTTGTCAGGATAATTATCCCTTATTGACAGCCTGTTGCGAATGAATACTGTATGCAATTAGAAGGCGGAGGTGCTTCCGCTGATCATGCCAGGAGGACGGCGAATGCCGCAACTGATGGACAAGGTGCAGTTCCGGACCGCTCTTGAGAACGCGATTAAAGGCAAGAGCGCCAACAAGGCTCCGTTCAGCATCGCTTGGGCAAGCGGCAAGTTGTCCCGAGGGCATCTGGCGCGCTGGGCCGAAAACCACTTTCACTATGTAGGCCCGTTCGCGGACTATCTCGCCTGCATCTATGCGCGCATGCCGGATCGTTATGTTGATGCGAAGGACTTCCTCCTAGCGAACATGTACGAGGAGGAGATTGGAGGAGACCGCCACACCGACCTCTTGATCCGATTCGCGGAGGCCTGCGGCACGACGCGCGAGCGCGTTATGGATCCCAACAATATGTCCCCGACCACGCGCGGTCTGCAGAGCTGGTGCTATGCGGTTTCGATGCGCGAGGACCCGATCGTCGCTGTGGCGGGTCTGGTGGTCGGTTTGGAATCACAAGTGCCGTCGATCTATCGCAAGCAGACACCGACGCTCCGAGAAAAATACAAGTTTACCGATGAGGAGGTTGAGTTCTTCGATCTCCATATTGTGTCCGACGAAATCCATGGCGAACGCGGCTATCAGATTGTGCTTGAACATGCGGATACCGTCGATCTGCAGCAGCGCTGCTTGAAAATTTGCGAAATCGGCGCGCAAATGCGCCTGCTGTATACGACGGCGCTGTATTGGGATTACGTCGCCAAGGAACTGCCGATCGAAGAACTCGGCCTCGTCGAGCCGAGCGTTCTGGCGTACGAACGGGAATTGTTGCAGGCCTGACCGGTGCCGAAGATCATCCTGCATCGCGGTGGCACGCCCTACGAGGGCGAGGTCGCAGAAAACACCAATCTCGTTGTCCGCGCCGGCATCAAGCAGTTTCCCTATCCCAACCTGCGTTACGGCTGCGGGATGGGGAAATGCTGCAAATGCGCCTCGCGCGTACTCAATGGGGTCGAGCATCTGCCCGAGCCAAATTGGAAAGAGAAGAAGTTGCTCGGTCACCGTCTCCAGGAGGGCTACCGCCTGATGTGTCAGCTCTGGCTGACGCATGATCTCGAAATTGAGCAGGATGCCGTGCCGCTAACGCCGTTGCCATCACAATCGGCTGCGGCGGACTAGCACGGATTTGAGGAGAGCTCGCGATGTACCTCATTCTCACCAGCAAGCCCGGAATATACCGCAGCCAGCCTCTGAGCGGGATGCGGACCGTCGACGCTTATGACTATTTTTTCTATGGCGAGAAGAAAGCGCATTTTGCGATTGCCGAGCTAACCGATGATCGGGCGAGGGTGCGGGTAATCGAGGACGGGACGGAAATCGTCAACGACGTTCCGTGCAAGTTCTTCCCGAAGTTCGAGACGATGCAGGGCGCGCTGAACGAGATCAGGCATCTAACCACGTTCGGCCACATGGAGACTGACCTGCGAAAGGCCGCAGTCGAGAGTCAGCCCGTGCTGCAAGCGGCCTCATGATTCAGATCACCTTCCTGACAAATGGCGGCAAGGTCGCCAGCGTCCCCGAGAACATTAACCTGCTGCGCGCGTCAATCCGCGAGCAGGGGGGCATTCCCTTCAAATGCGGTGGCGGCATCTGCGGGACGTGCAAATGCAAAATCGAACAAGGGCTTGAGCACACCGACGCCGTGAAGCCGAAGGAACGCAAGCATCTCACAGAAGAGCAGTTTCGCCTCGGCTATCGGATGGCTTGCCAGACCTTCGTCAACGGCGACATCGCCGTGTCGTGGGAGCTGCGCAAAACGGCCGCCGTGACGTCGGCCGCTGCACCAGCCTCGGCGGAGACGACCTGCGCTACTACTGCGTTGCCAGAGAACGCCGGCTGACAAGACCCCGGTACACCGTCCCTTCTTTTTGTACCCGATCTTCGAATTGCTTGGCGTTGCTGCCGTAGATGACGAACCCTAGATCTTCCAAGCGTGCTTTGAGCGTCGGATCATTCACCGCATCGATGAAGTGATGGCGTAGCCATTCAACATGAGCTGGCGGAATGTCTTTTCCCGCAGCGAGCGCCCACCAATTGCTTAGCGTATACTCGGGAAAGCCCGCTTCTGCCATTGTGGGCACATCGGGAAGTGAGTTCATCCGATGCGGCGCGGTGACCGCCAAGGCGCGCAGCTTGCCGGCATCTACCTGCCCTTTGCCGACGGACAGTGAAGCCATATAGAGCTGAACGTCGCCGGCGAGCAGCGCATTGACAGCGGGGGCGCCGCCTCGGAATGGGATATGTACCATTTTGAGGTCGTACAGGTCGGCGAGCAGCTCCGCGGCAAGATGCGGTGCAGAACCGACTCCGGGCGAGGCGAAATTTACCTTGCCGGGATGCTCCTTGATGTACGAAACGAGCTCTTTCATTGTTCTGACCGGGAAGTCGGTGCGGACGTAAACGACCTGCGGCTGATCGGCGAGGATAGTGATCAGCTTAAGGTCACGCTCCGGATCGATCGACGTCTTCGGCATCGTGAATTGGTTGACGACGAAGTTGTTGTTCGCTCCGAGCAGGACGGTGTAGCCGCCGTCATCTGCACGGGCGACGTCGAGCGCCCCCATATTGCCGCCGCCGCCGGGTTTCGATTCGACAAAGACCGCGGCGTTCGTCTTTTGCCGGATGATGTCGGCGATTCCGCGCGCCATCGGATCGGCTGTGCCACCGGCGGCGAAGGGCACTACTATCTTGATCGGTCGGCTCGGAAAATCGTCGGCGGCCGATGCGGATCCGCCGAGCACGCAGGCAGCGACGGCCACTGCCGTCACGAGACGAAACATGCAGACTCTCCTCCTGGAACGCCCAAATCTTCGTTTTTGCTTTTAGCCCTGATCAAAATCGTATACAGTCGACAACGATAGTCAACCGTAAGAAACGACGATTTCCGGTGGTTCTGAGTTTGCGTGAATTACTGCGGACATTCCTATCATCAGCTAGCAAACACTAGGCAAATGTCGCCGCGCTCAGGCTCACTCAAAACAACGGATGTTTCGAAGAGGTCGAATGGCATGCGTCTCGGTGAGGACTATCCCCCCTTGCATGGCCGCCTCATCGCGGAACTTCGGCAAGCGATTCTTAGCGGTCGCCTCAAGCCCGGTGAGCGGCTGGTCGAGGAACGGATTGCTGAGGAATATGGCGTATCTCGCAACCCCGTGCGGGAAGCAATCCGTGCGTTGGCCTCGGAAGGGCTGGTAGAAGTGAGCGCCCGGCGCGGTGCGTCCGTCCTGCGCATGACCGACCAGGAAGCGCGCGACACCATCGAGATCCGCGCGCTGTTGGAGGGACACAATGCCCGGCTGGCAGCGCGCAGGCTGGACAAGGAAGTCATCAAGCGTATCGAAGTCGTGCTGAAGAAGGGCACGCAGGCTGTCGCCAACAAACGTTTCGAGCAACTGGCCGAACTTAATCAGGCGTTCCATCGCGAACTCTATGCCGCCGCGCAGAATACCGTGCTCGGCGACATACTGGACAGGCTGCGCGACCGTACAGCGATGCTCTTCGCGCCGGGCGATTCGTCTCGGCAAGCGCGCAACTGGGAAGAGCACGCAGCCATCTTGCGGGCGGTGATTGAGGGCGACGAACGACTGGCCGCTAGTCTGGCCACTGAGCATGTCATGCGCGCGGGATACGATTACGTGCTTGGCACTTCCGCCATTGAACCTGACCTGAGCGTAGAGATTTCGGATAGATCACGTCCGAAGGTAGCAGAGTCATTGAGGCCGGCACGGCGGAGAACGGAATCCAAAATCGAAGACAGACTCATGGCACCAGCGGTTCGAAATAGGCGCGGCGCACTAGGAAATGAATGAGCCCGCCTCTCACGGCCTGTAAGCTCGCATCTTCAGGAACGATTGATGCCTTCGCTACAGGAACTGGCCGCCTTTGAGGCGTTCCTCTACGCAAGCGGCGGAGGAGCTCGCGCTAACGCAAAGCGCCATTAGCAAGCATTGCTGCAGCGGCGGTGTCGCACGGCCGCCGCACCGGATCGTGAACGGGAGACTGCCGATGGCGAGACAACCGGCGAACAGGGCTGGCGACGAACCGGCAATCACGGCGCAAGGAGGGCTCGCGCAGGAGGCGGCTACGCTGCTGGCATCGCTCGGCGTACCATCGGCCGCGTATCGTGGCGGAAACAGGACCGTCGCCTCGCCGATAACCGGCGAAATTATCGCTCATGTTCACGACGATGCGCCAAATATCGCCCGCGCCAAGATCGATATGGCGTGCGAAGCCTTTGAGGAATGGCGGACGGTGCCGGCGCCGCGGCGCGGCGAACTGGTCAGGTTGTTTGGCAACGCCTTGCGTGATGCCAAGGAAACGCTGGGCCGGCTGATCACCATCGAGGTCGGCAAGATTGCGACCGAAGGATTTGGCGAAGTCCAGGAGATGATCGACATCTGCGACTTCGCCACAGGCCTGTCGCGTCAACTCTACGGGCTGACGATGCCGAGCGAGCGGCTCGATCACCGCTTGATGGAGCAGTGGCATCCGATTGGACCGGTCGGCGTCATTTCCGCATTCAATTTTCCAACGGCAGTCTGGGCCTGGAACGCCGCCCTGGCACTGGTTTGCGGCGACAGCGTCATCTGGAAACCTTCGGAGAAGGCGCCGCTCTCTGCGTTGGCCACGCTGGCGCTGTTCGAACGGACGACGGCAGCTTTTGGTAGTACGCCGAAGCGGCTGGTCAGCCTGTTACTCGGCGACGCCGCGGTCGGCACTATCCTGGTCGATGACCCGCGCGTTCCGGTGGTCTCGGCCACCGGCTCGACCGCCATGGGTCGAATCGTTGGCGAGCGCGTCCAGCGCCGCTTCGGCCGCCCAATCCTCGAACTCGGCGGCAATAATGCTGCTATCGTCTGCCCGTCGGCCGATCTCGACCTAGCTGTTCGCGCCATTGCGTTTGGCGCCTGTGGCACGGCCGGCCAGCGCTGCACAACGCTTCGCCGTTTGATCGTGCACGAAAGCGTTCATGACTCACTGGTCTCGCGGCTGAAACATGTCTATCGCCAAATCTCGGTTGGCGATCCGCGGTGCCCGGAGACTCTAATCGGACCGCTGATCGACGGCGCCGCTTTCGAAAAAATGCAAGATGCGCTGGCCGCGGCCAAGCGATCCGGCGGCGTCATCCACGGCGGGGAGCGGGTGGTCGAAGGCGTGCCGCCGCTGGCGCGCTACGTGCGCCCGGCTCTGGTCGAGATGCCAGCGCAGACCGGTCCGATGACGGACGAGACCTTCGCGCCGATTCTTTACGTTCTGCGTTACCGCGAATTCGAGGATGCCTTGCGCTTGCATAACGGCGTCGCACAAGGGCTGTCGTCAGCGATTTTTACGACCGACATGCGGGAGACGGATCGCTTCCTTTCGGCCGCCGGATCGGATTGCGGCATCGCAAACGTCAACACAGGCCCCTCGGGGGCCGAGATCGGCGGTGCATTCGGCGGCGAGAAAGAAACCGGAGGCGGGCGCGAATCCGGTTCCGATGCCTGGAAGTCCTACATGCGGCGCATGACTAGTGCGATCAACTACGGGCGATCGCAGCCTCTGGCCCAAGGCGTCACGTTCGATATCGGGGCGGGGACGACATGAACGTCCAGGCAGCTTAGGGACAAAGCCATCTTTCCGGGCAAGGTGTTCGCGGTGGCCTGTCGGCGCTTCCAGAAGCCGGCCGTCGCGGAGCGCAGCGTCGCGGCAATTCGCGCCGGCTTCGACATCATCTAAATTTCCCTATCCCACTTTGTCGGCTTGCCGAGAGCAACCGTTCGATTAAGCGAGGCCGCTTGACGTTGAAATTGTATACAGTATACGATAGACGAGCTGTATACAGTATTCAATGGCCGGCCATCCTGGCGGGCCAACGCGGGACGCTGATCATGCATGTCGTGGTTGTCGGTGGCGGCTGGGCCGGTTGTGCGGCCGCGATGCAGGCGGCGAAACAAGGCGCCGATGTTACCCTCCTTGAGCGCACGGATATGCTGCTCGGCACCGGATTGGTCGGCGGAATTTTCCGCAACAACGGGCGCTATACCGCGGCCGAAGAAGCAATCGCCTTGGGCGGCGGAGAAATGTTCGAAGCGATGGACGCCAATGCGGTCCACAGCAATATGGAGTTTCCCGGCCATAAGCACGCCTCTCTCTACAACGCCACGTTGATGGAGCCGGCCATCCGCAAGTTGTTGCTGGACGCGGGCGTCGAAATCCACTTCGTGGTGCGTATCGTCGATGTTGAAATGGAAGGCCGGCGAATCCGCGCAGTGGTTGCCGGCAAGGGCAAGGAGGCGGTCCGCTATACCGGCGATGCCTTCGTCGATACGACCGGGACCGCGGGTGTTCCAAACACCTGCAACAAGCACGGCAACGGCTGCGGCATGTGCATCCTGCGCTGCCACACTTTTGGCAACCGGGTGAGCGTTGCCGGCCGCGCCGGCATCAAGGAGATGATTGGGCACAAGGCCAACCGCTATGGCGCGATGAGCGGGGCATGCAAGCTGGTGAAAGAATCGCTTGCACCCGAGATCGTCGAAGTTCTCAACCGAGATGGGGTGGTTGTGGTCCCGATTCCGGACTCGTTGACCGACAACAGCAAGCTCGACAGTAAGTGCTGCCAGCAATACGCGCTGTCGGAATACGCAAAGAACATCGTCCTGCTGGACACCGGCTTTGCCAAGTTGATGACAACCTATTTCCCGATCGAGCAGCTGCGCCAAGTGGCGGGGTTCGAAAATGCCCGCTACGAAGACCCGATTTCCGGGGGAGTCGGCAACTCTATACGGTATTTCGGCATGACGCCCCGCGATAACGCGCTGCGGGCCGATGGAATCGATAATCTTTTCGTCGCCGGCGAGAAGGCCGGACTGCTGGTCGGGCACACCGAGGCCATCGTGACCGGCATCCTCGCCGGCTACAATGCCGCCCAACACGCCGCGGAAGACGATGTCCTGGTATTGCCGGACAGCCTGGCGATCGGCGATGCAATTGCCCATGTCCGCGAATGCATGCAGACCGAAGAGGGGCTTGGGCTTAAGTACACATTCTCCGGTGCGTACTATTTCGAGCGCATGAAACAGCGCGGTCTTTACACCACCGATATTGAGGCCATCCGCGATCGCATCGCAGCCGCTGGACTGACAAATATTTTCAACGCACGTCCCAATTTCGTTTCCGCGGCATCGACGAGCCACTGGCGGCTTTCCGCCGCCGCGGCTCCGGCTGAGTGACATGTCAGCCAGCATCGCGCCTGATCGTTGGTGACGAGCTCCAAGGAGATCTGTCAAATGGCTCTGAAAACGTGGCGCGCGCCCGCCGAGACTCTTTCTAGGAGGGGCGCGGCGGTGATCGCCAAACCGGTTCGCATTGCGGTTGTGGGCGCTGGCCAAATCGGTTCGGTGATCGCCGATATGCTGTCGTGCCAAGGTCATGAAGTCTGCCTCGGTGACTCCTCATCAGAGCGGCTTGCCGAAGTCTCGCGTGGAAAGTTCGCTGTCGCATTGATGGATGCCACAAACCCGGACGCACTTCGCGCATTCCTCGATGATCGCGACGTTGTTATCAGCGCCTGTCCCTACTTTCTCAATCGCGGCATCGCCCAGGCCGCGATTGATACCAACACTCATTATTTCGATCTCACCGAAGACGTCGAGACCACCACCTTCATCCAGCGCGCCGCCCAGTCGTCGCCGGTAGCCCTAATGCCGCAATGCGGCCTGGCGCCAGGATTTATTTGTGTTCTCGGCGCCGACATGGCCGCCCGATTCGATCGAGTCAGGTCTATCCGCTTACGGGTTGGCGCCTTGCCGCTCTATCCGACAAATGCCCTGCGCTACAACGTAACTTGGTCGATCGACGGTCTCATTAACGAGTACTGCAACCCGTGCCAGATCATTTCGGGCAGGCAGATGCGTGAGGTTCCCGCTCTGGAGGGAATAGAAAGCGTGATGATTGATGGTGCGATCTATGAGGCTTTTAATACCTCGGGCGGCCTGGGCACGCTGGCGGAGAGTTTGACTGGCCACGTCGATGAACTGAGCTACAAGACGCTGCGTTATCCAGGCCATGCAGAAATCATGCGGCTGCTGCTTCGCGGCCTGGGCTTGGAAGAAGATCGCACGACGATGAAACGCATTTTGGAACGAGCCGCACCATTTACTCGCAGTGATATCGTGGTGGTGTTTGCGACCGCTATCGGCGAGCGAAACGGCCGATTGGAGGAATGCAGCACGATCCTGCGCTACGATGGACGGCCGGAACTTGGCGCTATCCAGCTCACAACCGCCGCCGGCTGTGTTGGAATGGTAGAGCTATTTCTCGCCGGAATGCTGCCCGCACACGGGTTCATTCGCCAAGAGGATGCCAAGCTCGCCGATTTCCTTGGCACGACTGCCGGGGCGCGATTGATTCAGGAATCTCGCGATCGCGGCTCGACTTCGCTAGCACTCTTCGGTGACCGTGCCGCCTAATACTGAGCACGCAGACTAATCTGCAATTGCCAAGGCGCGTACGCGACAAAGATCCAAATTGTGCGTCCGCAAATTGTATTGCTCGGCATGAGCAACGATTTGTTTTTTTTAGGAACCAATGTTGGCGCGAAGCGAGATGCCTCTTCACCGGTCTCCCCTCAGTTCAGTCCAATGACATCGGCTGCCTCACCGCCGACTTGGTCGAAATCGGGAAAGATTCTTTCGGTCTCCGTTTGAGACACTGTTGACCGAACCTGACATTTTTGTGCGGTGCTTTAAGTCGGGTTGTGGCCCACAGCAGACATTACCCAATCCGCCGTTTGCGCCAGCTTTTGACGCATCGTCCTGTCGCAGGACGCGAGCTTGGCGGCAAATGCGTTGACCAGCCGGATCAAAATCGTTGCGCCGGGCCGTGATCGCGATTCAAAACGACAGCTGGAATTTTCTTAAAAAGAAAGGCCCGGCGCGAGCGCCGGGCCTCCTTGATGCCGTCGACTGCAATTTTACTTCGACGCGTCAAACTGCGGCATCGCTTTCAGTTGATCCTTGGTCGCGTTCGTCATCACCGCGTGATCGGGCCAGAACTGCTTCGGGCCGCTATTGGCGGCGTTCGACGTGTTCGCCGAGCCCACCGTGCCGGCCGGACGATTGGCGCTCGCCGGAGCGTTGGACGACGTCGTGGTGCTCTTGACGGGCTCCATCTCCCACTTGAGTTCGCTGAACTTTACCGCGACGTCGTGCGTGCCGATGCCGAGGAAGCCGCCGACGCTGACCACGGCAGTGTCGATCTTGCCATCCTTGTTCAGCATCAAGTCGCTGATGTCGCCAATCTTTTCGTTGCTCTGATTGTAGACGTTCAGCCCCTTGATCTTGGTGGCCGGCCACAGATTCATCTGCGACGCCTTCTGGTGCGGCTGATCCTTGCTCGCATTGGCCGTGTTGCTGTTCGCGCTGGTATTATTTTGCGCGAGGGCTGGCAGTGCAGTGAGGCTCAAGCCCAGTACCGCTGCCGTAAGCGTTTTCTTCATCATCGATGTTCTCCCTATAGGAACCTTTGTTCTTGCGCAGTAGAACGCGTGACCACCGCTCCGGTTCGATATTGACCAAGGGAACTTGAGTGAACTTTTTAACGTTTTGTGCGTCGGGCTGCCCGTGGCAGCATGCGGCTACGAGGAACTTAATGAGCCGCGGTCTTGATCATATCGTTCATGCGGTGCGCGATCTCGATCGCGCAGGAGAATTGTACGAACGCCTTGGCTTTACCGTCGGCGCGCGCAACCGGCATCCCTGGGGCACACACAACCGGATAGTCCAATTTTCCGGCGTATTCATCGAACTCGTGATGTTTGTCGAACCGGACAAACTGTGCGTGGACGGATTTTCGGTACTCTTTGCTGCGCGTAATCGGGACTTCGCAGCCGCGCATGACGGACTCTCGATGCTGATTTTGGAATCGCGCGATGCGGCCGGCGATGCGCAGCAGTTTCAGCGCACCGACATCTCAGCGTCGCCCGTCCTGCATTTTGAACGCGATGGGCAGCGGCCGGACGGCAGCCGCGTGAAGGTCGGCTTCTCGCTTGCGTTCGCGGCGGACCGCGGTGCGCCGGAGATTGGCTTCGCGACCTGCCAGCAGCACTTTCCCGAGAATTTTTGGAACCCAAATTACCAGCAGCATCCGAACGGCGCGCGCAGCGTATCGAACATCACCATCGTCGCCGCCGATCCGGCGGCGCATCAGGCCATGTTGCTCGCCTTCACCGGTGCGGCTGAGGCGAAGAGCGAAGACGACGGCTACGATATCCCGCTGTCGCGCGGCAGCATCTCGGTCATGACGCCGCGCGGTTTCGCCACACGCCTCGGCGTGGAAGGCCAGGAGCCGGGGTCCGGGGCCTGTCTTGCAGCCATCAGTTTTGCGGTGCCGGACTTGAGCGGCATTCGCACATGCGTTCAAGCGGCCGGCATTTCCGCGCTGGTGCGCGACGTGGGCCTGGTCGTCCGGCCGGAAAACGCCCTCGGCGCAACCCTGCTGTTCACCCCTGCCGGTTGACCCTGCGGGCGGCGCGCCGCATGGTCGCCCCCGCATGGCAAATCAATCTCCCAATGCGACCGTCAGTGCCGGCTCTGTGCGCTTCGGCAATGCGTTGCCACTCGCGCTGATCGCAGGCCCGTGTGCGCTCGAGAGCCGGGCGCATGCGCTGGAGACGGCGTCCGCGCTGAAGGAGATCGCGGCGCGCGTCGGCATCGGTCTCGTCTACAAGACCTCGTTCGACAAGGCGAACCGCACATCGGCGTCGTCCGCGCGCGGCATCGGGCTCGAGCAGGCGCTGCCGATCTTCTCTGAAATCCGCGAGAGCCTGAACATCCCCGTGCTCACGGACGTGCACGAGGCCGCGCAATGCGCGGCGGTCGCGCAAGCGGTCGACGTGCTGCAGATTCCGGCCTTCCTTTGCCGTCAGACGGATCTCTTGATCGCGGCGGCCAAGACCGGCCGCGTAGTGAATGTGAAAAAGGGACAATTCCTCGCGCCCTGGGACATGGCGAATGTCGTCACCAAACTGACCGGCACCGGCAATGCGAACGTGCTGGTGACCGAGCGCGGCGCGTCGTTCGGCTACAACACTCTCGTCTCCGACATGCGCGCGCTGCCGATCCTCGCCCGCAGCGGTGCGCCGGTCATCTTCGATGCGACGCATTCGGTGCAGCAGCCGGGCGGGCAGGGCACGTCGTCTGGCGGCGAGCGCGAATTCGTTCCGGTGCTCGCGCGCGCAGCCGTTGCGGTTGGCATCGCCGGCGTGTTTATCGAGACGCATCAGGACCCGGACAAGGCGCCGTCCGACGGACCGAACATGCTGCCGCTCAAGGATATGGAGCCGCTGCTTAAGCGCCTGATCGCCTTCGACCGCCTCGCCAAAGCTTAAAAAAGCGCCCGGCGAATGAGTCCAAAGACGCGTACGCTCAATCTGCTGGCGCTCGTCTGCTTTGCGAGCTCGCTGTTCATGCGTGCGACCGATCCGGTCATCCCGCAGATCGCGTCTGGTCTTGGCGTCGAGGCGACGACCGCGGCGCTGTTGACGACGGCCTACACGCTGCCTTACGCGCTGGTTCAGCCCGTGCTCGGCGCGCTCGCCGACGTGTTCAACAAGGCGCGGGTGATGCTGCTGTGCCTGTTCCTCGTGAGCGCAGCCACGTTCGTCTGCGGATTTGCACCGCGCTTCGATCTTCTGATCGGCGCGCGCATCCTTGCTGGCATGGCGTCCGGCGGCGTGGTGCCGATCGTGTTCGCGCTGTGCGGCGACGAAGTGCCGATCAACGAGCGCCAGGTCGCAATGGGCCGGCTCTTGTTCGCGCTGATGACCGGCAATCTTCTGGGCTCGACCTGCGCCGGCATCGTCAGCGATCTCGTCGGCTGGCGCGGCGTGTTTTTCGTCAATGGCAGTTTCGGCGCGCTGGTGTTTGTTCTAGCTATGGTCGGTTTCCGCGGCCGGAAGGAGACGACAGGGCGCGCAAACATCGCGCTGATCGGCGAAAACTATCGGTCGATCTTTTCAAATCCGCTGGCGAAGATCTGCTTCGGCGCCGTTTTCCTCGAAGCCGTGTTCATGTACGGCGTGTTTCCCTACATCGCGACCATGATGCACGAAGCGGGCGAGACCCGCGCCTCGATCGCCGGCATCGTGATCGCCGGGTTCGGGATCGGGGGAGCGCTCTACGGCGTCTCGGTCTCGCGGCTCTTGAAGGCGCTCGGCGAGCGGCGGCTGATGCAGATCGGCGGGTTCGTGATGGGCGCGTGCCTGATCGTGATCGCGTTACGGCTTTCGTGGCCGGTCGAGTTCGTCAATTTCGCGGTGCTCGGCTTCGGCTTCTACATGCTGCACGCCGTGATCCAGATCTACGCAAGCGAACTCTCGCCCAAGGCGCGCGGTTCGGCGATGGCGCTGCACTCGTTCTTCTTCTTCCTCGGCCAGGCCCTCGGGCCGATTGTCTATGGCATCGGCCACGACACGATCGGCATCGGGCCGGTGCTGATCTTCGGCGCCGTGGTGCTTGCCGGCGTCGGTCTCACCTGCGCATCCTGGCTGCGCCGTAAGCCGGAAACAGCGCCGTCCGCCGTCTAATGCCGCGCGGTGACCGCGAGATCGCGCAGCAAATTCACTTCCTGTTCGGATTCGATGAGCCGCAGCGCGAGCGTATCGCGCAGTGAGAGCATGCCGACCACCTTGCTGCCGTCAATCACCGGCAGGTGCCGGAAATGCTGAGCGTGCATGATCTCCTGCGCGGCCTGCATGCTGTCGTGCGGTCGGCAGGTCATCACCCGCGAGGTCATCACGTCGCGCGCGCGAAGGTACTGCAGTTCACTCAGATCGGAGCGTGCGAATACGCGCACAAGGTCACGTTCGGAAATGATGCCGACCATGCGTGTGCCGGCTTCGCAGACCGGCATCGCGCCGATGCCGTGGGCGTACATGGCATTCGCGACCACCTGCAAGGTGTCGTCCGGCAAGCAGGTGACGAGCTTCTGATGGGACTGCCGGAGAAAATCGGCGACTTGCATCGCGGCCTCCGTTAGTTCTTCGCCGGCGCGAACCGCCGGGTTCGGCTATGGAGAACAATCAAACATAAGGCCGGATAGTTCCATGCTGTTCGCGCGACGGTCGAACTGGATAGCCGCGACCGCGCCGCTAAAGTCTTCGGCCTTTGAAGCCGGTGCGACTAGGGTATGCACAAAAGGTGGCAGGCAATGCGCGGGCCGATCGGGGAACGATCGCGGTCCAGTGCGCTGCGTGCGCGGACCTCAAGAAAGACGAGAGATCCATTATATGCATGCATAAGTTGCATGTTTGCAGAACGACTCATCGATTGAGCGCTGTCAAGTCAAACAAATGGTCCGAGCTCTTGGCGGGCTGGCCGACCAAGGTGGCGGCCATCGCCCTCGCGAATAAATGTAAAACTCGCCGCGCCTTTCCGCTTGGTGCAATCGCCGCCCACAAACCGCGCAACTCGTCGGATGAGTTAACGCTGAAGACACTTGCCTGCGCACGATACCGAGGGTGGAGTAGCGATGCTCGCCTACTCCTCTTTATACCCATACGTCTGTGCGTTGCCGCTCGCGCCGTAATACTTGTACGGCAAGAACTTGCCCGTCATACCGATCTTCACGCGGTCGCCCTTCGGGTCGGGCTGGCGCTCGATTGTCATGTCGAAGTCGATCGCCGACATGATGCCGTCGCCGAACTCTTCCTCGATCAGCGCTTTCCAGGCCGGGCCGTTGACCATCACCAGCTCGTAGAAGCGGTAGATCAGCGGATCGGTCGGCGGCATCGGCGTGCCTTGCCCCCGCATCGGCACTTCATTGAGCAGCGCCTCCTCGGTTTTGCTTAGGCCGAACAACTTCGCCGCGGCGGAGGCCTGCGGTTTCGTCAGCTTCTGCTGGCCGAGGATCGCGCCGGTGATCATCACCGGCGACATGCCGCCGATCTGCTCGCAGATGAACGTCCAGCTCCACCCATTCTCGCGTTTGAGGTCGAGCAGCTTTTCGGTGAGATCGGAGCGCTTCATGGGTTGCCTCTCCACGGCCAAAGGTCGGGCAATTAGAAGCAACAGGCGTGCCAAATCTTTCGGCAACCGGCCTGGCGCCACTGTGGGCGCGCTACCTCATACTCGGGCAGCGGCGCCATCCTCGCGCGAACTCAGCCGCGGCCACGGTAGGAAGCGACGTTCTGGTCGGGCAGCCACACACCTTTTGGCAGTCGTCCGGCCTGCCAGAACACGTCTATCGGGATGCCGCCGCGCGGATACCAATAGCCGCCGATGCGCAACCATTTCGGCTTGAGCATCTTCGCCAGCCTTTTGCCGATCGCGACCGTGCAGTCCTCATGGAAGACGCCGTGATTGCGGAAGCTCGCAAGGTACAGCTTGAGCGATTTGGATTCGACCAGATACCGGTCCGGCACATAGTCGATCACCAGATGCGCGAAATCCGGCTGGCCGGTGATCGGGCAGAGCGTGGTGAATTCCGGCACCGTGAAGCGGGCGACGTAGTTGCTGTCCGGGTGCGGATTGGCAACGCGGTCGAGAACCGCCTCGTCGGGAGAGGCGGGTAGCGGGGCCGGTCGGCCGAGCTGAAGCTTGCGTTTCGCCATTGCTTCCTCTGCATGCCTTGCCCGAGCGGGGCATGACAAGAGGGGCGGACCTCTTGTAGAAGCGCGGCCAAATCCATTCGACCGGGACCGCCATGACCGCCATCATTGATATCATCGGCCGCGAAATCCTCGACTCCCGCGGCAATCCGACCGTTGAAGTCGATGTCGTGCTGGAGGACGGCTCGCGCGGCCGCGCCGCGGTCCCCTCCGGCGCGTCCACCGGCGCGCACGAGGCGGTCGAGCTGCGTGACGGCGACAAGGGCCGTTATGGCGGGAAGGGCGTGACCAAGGCGGTCGACGCGGTCAATGGCGAGATCTTCGACGCGATCGGCGGGATGGATGCGGAATCCCAGGTGCAGATCGACGAGACTTTGATCGACCTCGACGGCACGCCGAACAAGTCGCGCCTCGGCGCCAACGCGATCCTCGGTGTCTCGCTCGCGGCGGCGAAGGCCGCGGCGGAGGCTTCCGGCCTGCCGCTCTATCGCTATGTCGGTGGTGCGTCGGCGCGGCTATTGCCGGTGCCTATGATGAACATCGTCAACGGCGGCGTGCACGCCGACAATCCGATCGACTTCCAGGAATTCATGATTATGCCGGCTGGCGCACCGACGTTCGCCGAAGCGGTGCGCATGGGCGCGGAGGTCTTCCAGACGCTCAAGGGCCAGCTCAAGGCGGCGGGGCACAATACGAATGTCGGCGACGAAGGCGGCTTTGCGCCGAACCTGAAATCGGCCGAAGCAGCGCTCGATTTCGTCATGCAGGCGCTCGAGAAGGCCGGCTACAAGCCGGGCGAAGACGTCATGCTGGCGCTCGACTGCGCCTCGACCGAGTTCTTCAAGGACGGCAAATACGTCTACGAAGGCGAGGGCAAGACGCGCTCGCCGGACGAGCAGGCGCGCTATCTAGCCGATCTCGTTGGCCGCTATCCGATCGTTTCCATCGAGGATGGCATGGCGGAGGACGACTTCGCCGGCTGGAAGGCGGTCACCGACCTGATCGGGAAGAAGTGCCAGCTTGTCGGCGACGACCTGTTCGTCACGAACGTGAAGAGATTGTCACAAGGCATTGAGCAAGGGCTCGCCAACTCGATCCTGGTGAAGGTCAACCAGATCGGCTCGCTGACCGAGACGCTCGCGGCCGTCGAGATGGCGCACAAGGCGGGCTACACCGCAGTGATGTCCCACCGCTCCGGCGAAACCGAGGATTCCACGATTGCCGACCTCGCCGTCGCGACCAACTGCGGGCAGATAAAGACCGGCTCGCTCGCTCGCTCCGACCGCACCGCCAAATACAACCAGCTCCTGCGGATTGAAGAGGAACTCGGCGACAGCGCCCGTTACGCAGGAAAGACGGTATTGCCCCGGCCGTAGTTGATTGACGCTGGGCCGAACTCGACCAAGACTTGCGCAGTTCTCGCGCTGGAGGGGAATCGCCTATGGACCGGTCCGTTAGCCTGACCCGAGACGAGCGCAAGCGCGCCATCGCGCGCGTGTCCGAGTTCGTCGCGCGCTCCGTCGACAATGCGCGCGCGCTGGACACGCCATTCTTTCATTTGGAGTTTGATCAAGTCTTTCCCGACGACGTCTATGCCGACATTCTGCGGCTCATGCCGGTCACGCGCGACTACCGCCCGATGCATGGCCGCAGCAAGGGACTCGATCTCGATGATGGCACGCATACGCGGGTGAAGATCGATCTGTTTCCCGAGTACATCCGCCATCTGCCGCCGGAAAAGCATGCGCTCTGGGACATCGTCGGGCGCGCGCTCTGCTCGGACGAGGTGAAGCAGGCCTTCATGCGGCGCCTCGCGCCCGGACTGAAGAAGCGGTTCGGCGATGCCTACGCCAAAGTCGGCATGTATCCGATTCCAATTCTGACGCGCGACATTCCCGGCTATTTGATCCCGCCGCACACGGATACGAGCTGGAAGGGCATCACTGTCCAGTTTTATTTGCCGGCGGACGACGCCAATACGGATGTCGGTACGATCTTCCACGACAAGCTCGCGGATGGCTCGATGCCGAAGGCGCGACAGATGCGCTTTGCGCCGAACAGTGGCTATGCCTTCGCAGTCGGCTCAGACACCTGGCATTCGGCCGACCCCGTGCATAACCGGATCAAGACGCGCGACTCGATCCTGCTGACCTATTTCGTTGACCACGGTGCGCTGCGCGTGCTGCGCAATCGCGCCAAACGGCTCGGCAATTTCCTGCTCAACGAGATCAGATCCCGGATCTAAGCCTTCCAGTCGAATGGAATTAAATCGCCTTTAACGCCGGCGCTGCATCTTGGCGCGCCATGGTCTCCCACCGCCGCCGCCGCGCGATTCTCACGGCTATTGTCTTGTACGCGTTCGCGGCGCTGTACATCGGCTATTTCGGCGTGAACGCCTTCACCGGCCGCCACGGCCTACGCGCGCAACAGGACCTCGAACAGCAACTCGCCGCCATGCAACACGAACTCGGTGAGGTGAAGGCCGAGCACGCCTTATGGGAGCGCCGGGTCGCGTTGCTCCGCACGGATGCGATCGATCCAGACATGCTGGATGAGCGCGCGCGTGCGTTGAACGGGCTGACCGACCCACGCGACCTCATCCTACTTCTACAGCCCGTCCGGTAATCGCCTCAGCACAAAGCGATTTGGCCGCTTCGCGACGTGCCGGCTGAGCTTTCCGCGCATCGCGGACGTGTGCCGTGCCGCGCTTCCGCAGGTCGGCGATTTCGGCTATGGGAACACCTGTGCCCCTGACGCCGAGGAGTTCTTATGGCGGTCGCCCAGAGCAATCAGATCGTGGACGAGCGGCCCTCCGGGCCCGTTGCGGATTTCAGTAAGCGAGAGGAGCTCGATGCGTACCGCATGATGCTGACGATCCGCCGCTTCGAGGAGAAGGCGGGTCAGCTCTACGGAATGGGGCTGATCGGCGGGTTCTGCCATCTCTACATCGGCCAGGAAGCAGTTGTCGTCGGCATGCAAATGGTGATGAAGGACGGCGACCAGGTCATTACCGGTTACCGTGACCACGGCCATATGATCGCGACGGGCATGGAGCCTAAAGGCGTCATGGCTGAGTTGACGGGACGTGCACACGGCTATTCCAAGGGTAAGGGCGGGTCGATGCACATGTTCAGCGTCGAGAAGGGCTTCTTTGGCGGACATGGAATCGTCGGCGCCCAGGTGCCGCTCGGGACCGGCCTTGCCTTCGCCAACCGCTACCGCGGCAACGACAACGTCTCCTTCACGTATTTCGGCGATGGCGCCGCCAACCAGGGGCAGGTGTACGAGAGCTTCAATATGGCGGAGCTCTGGAAGCTGCCGATCATCTACGTCATCGAAAACAATCGCTATGCGATGGGCACGTCAATCACGCGAGCTTCCGCGCAGGTGAACCTGTCTAAACGTGGCGCATCCTTCAACATCCCCGGCGAGCAGGTCGACGGCATGGATGTCCGTGCGGTGAAATCCGCCGGTGATCGCGCGGCGGAGTGGTGCCGCAGCGGTAAGGGGCCGTTCATCCTGGAGATGCTGACATATCGGTACCGTGGACATTCGATGTCCGACCCGGCCAAGTACCGCACCCGGGAAGAGGTCGAGAAGGTCCGCACCACGCACGACCCCATCGACATGGCGCGACACCGCATCCTCGAGAAGAAGATCGCCCGGGAAGACGAGTTGAAGGCGATCGACGGCGAGGTGCGTGACCTGATCAACGAGTCTGCCGAATTCGCCACCCACGACCCCGAGCCGGACGTGTCCGAGCTTTACACCGACGTATACCGCTGACCCGCCCGGAAAGCCTGTTCATGCCGACCGAAGTCTTGATGCCCGCGCTGTCGCCCACGATGGAAAAGGGCAACCTTTCCAAGTGGCTCAAGAAAGAGGGTGACACGATCAAGTCCGGCGACGTCATCGCCGAGATCGAGACCGACAAAGCCACGATGGAGGTCGAGGCCGCCGACGAAGGCACGCTCGGCAAGATCCTCGTGCCGGAAGGCACCGCCGATGTCGCGGTGAACACGCCCATCGCCGTCATTCTCGGCGAAGGCGAGGACAAGGCGGCGCTGAGCAAGGTCAAGCCGTCGCAGCAGGCGAAGTCGGCCGAGTCCGCGCCGCCGCCGGCGATTCCCGCAGCTAAGGCGCCCGAAACGCCGGCGCCGAAGGAGACGAAGGCTCCATCAGCTCCGGAGACCAAGGGCGCGGCCGATCCGGACATTCCGGAAGGCACCGAGATGGTCACCATGACGATGCGCGAAGCCTTGCGCGACGCCATGGCCGAGGAGATGCGCCGCGACAAGGACGTCTTCGTGATGGGCGAGGAGGTCGCCGAATATCAGGGCGCCTACAAGGTCACGCAGGGCCTGCTGCAGGAGTTCGGCGACAGGCGCGTGATCGACACCCCGATCACCGAGCACGGTTTTGCCGGTCTTGGTGTCGGCGCAGCGCTGGCGGGGCTCAAGCCGGTCGTCGAATTCATGACCTGGAATTTCGCCATGCAGGCGATCGATCATGTGATCAATTCCGCCGCCAAGACTTTGTATATGTCCGGCGGGCAGATGGGCTGCTCGATCGTCTTCCGCGGGCCGAATGGCGCGGCCGCCCGCGTCGCCGCGCAGCACAGCCAGGATTATTCGGCCTGGTACTCGCACGTTCCGGGTCTGAAGGTGATCGCTCCGTCGAATGCGGCCGACGCAAAGGGCCTGCTGAAGGCGGCGATCCGCGATCCCAATCCGGTCATCTTTTTGGAAAACGAAATTCTGTACGGCCATTCCTCGCCGGTGCCGAAGCTCGATGACTTCGTTCTGCCGATCGGCAAGGCGAAGATCGCGCGCAGCGGTAAGGACGTGACCATCGTCGCCTGGTCGATGAGCATGTCCTACGCGATGAAGGCGGCGGAGGAATTGGCCGGCGAGGGGATCGAGGCGGAAATCATCGATCTGCGCACGATCCGGCCAATGGACATCGAGACGGTTATCGAGTCGGTGAAGAAGACCGGCCGCTGCGTCACGGTCGAGGAAGGCTGGGCGCAATCGGGAGTTGGGGCCGAGATCGCCGCGCGGCTGATGGAACAGGCGTTCGATTACCTCGACGCGCCGGTCGCCCGCGTTGCCGGCAAGGACGTGCCGATGCCTTACGCCGCGAATTTGGAAAAACTCGCGCTACCGTCCGTCACGGAAGTCGTCCAGGCGGCGAAAGCCGCCTGCTACCGGTCGTAGCCGCCCATGCCCACGCAAATCCTCATGCCCGCGCTGTCGCCCACGATGGAGAAGGGCAATCTCGCCAAGTGGCTGAAGAAGGAAGGCGACACGGTCAAATCCGGCGACGTGATCGCCGAGATCGAGACCGACAAGGCGACGATGGAATACGAGGCGGTGGACGAGGGCACCATCGCTAAGATTTTGGTGCCGGAAGGCACACAGGACGTGCCGGTGAATTCGCCGATCGCAGTGCTCGCCGGCGAAGGCGAGGACGTGAAGGCGGCTGCGGCGGGTGCGGGTGCAGCACCGAAGCCTCAGGGGCCGCAAGCCGAAGCGAAGAAGACGCCCGCTGCGACGGCTCCACAACAGCGGCAGGCGGCGCAAAAGCCAATGCCTCGTCCTGAGGAGCCCGCCGCAGTGCAGGCGAAGGCGGGCGTCTCGAAGGACGAAGGCCGAGGTATAGCCGCAGGCGGCCGCGTCTTTGCCTC
>Ga0207824_1000039_pt1 | contig 22672 bp, 13 predicted proteins | sample LuqExpMetageno73_FD_187830 | JGI IMG/M metagenome (GOLD analysis project Ga0207824, IMG submission 187830) | Tropical forest soil microbial communities from Luquillo Experimental Forest, Puerto Rico - Sample 73 (SPAdes) | ecosystem: Environmental > Terrestrial > Soil > Tropical forest ... | reverse complement strand
GGTGGCATCGGGTGGTAGGCTGTTGCCCGCGAGGTCCACGGCGCGGGCCCGGAATTGATAAAGGGCGCCGAAGCGGAGCCGCGGCAAAGTTCCCTTTGTCACTTGGAAGCGGGTCTCGAGCTTGAAATCCGAGCTCGCGGGGTTGCCGGCGTCTTGCGGCGTGGAGTCCGGACCGATGGTGCGCCCCACCCGGCGCGCGCTCAAGCTCCAGCCGGCCCAACGAAATAACGATTCAGGCAAGCGGAGGTCGCTCGTTGTGCCATCAACAGATTGGGTGGTGGCCGAGGTCGCGAAGCCTTCGTCCGAAAATGTCCGCGTGAGGCTGCCGCCCTTCCCAAACTTGTAGGTACCGTCCCGCATGTGCAGCGAGTGCCATGCGTTGCTCACGGAGTTCCAGACATCGACGCGGTAGCCTCGCGTCACGTCTTCGGCGTGCAGCACGACATTTGCACTCTGGGGATTGTTAGTGATCGCCGCATTGTTCGCGTGCGCCGCCTTGAAAGTGTCAATGAGCCGAGCTGCTCGCCCGACCCGCGCGGCAGAGAAGCCGCCGGACCGCAGCGCCGGAAGGCCGTATTGCTCGGGTGTGTCGATCGAGTGCGGGGCCTCGCCGAGGGCGACGCGCGAGAGGTTGGAGGCAAAGTCTTGCGCTTTCCGCGCGGCGCCATCGATATCGACCTCGACAACGTCGTACTCATCGGGTCCGGCGAGGAGCAGCATGCCGTCGGAGACGTCCGACCCGGCCGCTGCGGCAGCGACGAAGGTCTTTGCAGTCTGGTCGAACTGATAGGCGGTCCAGGGCGTCATGGGCGGCAGCCCATCGAGGCTCGGCGTCACCCTGATATTCGAGACCGGCGCGACGCCCTTGATCGATATCTCCAGATCGATCGCGATGCCAAGCGCGCGCATCAACTTTGGATACTGACCCAACGACCCGACAACGCGATGGAAATCCACCATCGGCGGCTTCTGGGGCGGCAGCGGCTGGAGCGTACCGTCTGGATTGCGCACCTGCTTGGAGAGGGCGTCGTGCATCATACGGACTTGATAGAAATCCGTCACGGGCGATCCGAATCCCGGCGGGATGGCCTGGTACTTGTCGAGGGCGGAGTCGATTCGTTTCCGGACACTCTCTTCCTCGTCGGAGAAGATCGCGATCTCGCCGAATTTCCCAATCCCGCCCGCAAAAGGATCGAGGCCGAGCTGCGTGAGGCTGGGCTTCTGATCGGGAGTTTGGACCGCGAGGGCCTGATACTGGGTTTTGATGAAACTCAGGATTTGCTTTGTCGGAAATGAGCGCACCTTCGCATTCGCGCGGTCGTCGAAGGCATAGGATTTGACATAGCTGTCGCGATCGAAGAGCGCTCGCCACGCCGCCGAATCGAGCGCGGGGTATCCAGGCTCCACGGTCGGCGTCGCCGTTAAGGATGGTCCGCCCAAGATCTCCACCCTGAATTTGAGACTGCCGACCGTGTTGGGCCAGTCGATGAAGTCGCCGAATTGCTTGAGGGTGCCGTCGATGCCGTTGTCTGTGACCAAGCGCGGCGAGACCAGGACCGTTACGACCAGGTGCTTGCCGTCCGACGTGAGGCCGTTCGGCAGGGCCGTCCACATGATGTTTCTGGTGCTCATCGTTTTCCCGTCGCGTGATGCGTCAAGTCGCGAAGGCGTCGCAGTAATGGTTCCAATCCTTGGACCCGATCAGATCGGCGAAGGAGATCCTGGGGTCGCTGAATTCGCGGCGCAATGATGCCTGCACCGAGGCACTGAAAAAGAGAACATGAACCTCGATGACGACGGTCGCCTCGCCCGCGATGCTGCAGGGAGGACCGAAATAGTAACTGAAGCCCAGATAGAACTCGACCGAGGCACTGATCAGCCCGAGCACGTCGAGCGAGCCGCCAGCGCGCAGATATCCGGTGAGTTGCGACGCTTTGCTGACGAAATCCAGCTTGAGATAAACGCCGGCCATGATGTGGACGTTGCCGCTGGCGACCACGACATCGATCGAGACGTTGGCACCTACCTCGATGGACGCTTCCAGCAACTCAACGCCATCGGGACCCACGGCGATTCCGAAGAATCCGCCGCCGCCGAGCAGCGACACCGTGATCAGGAAGGGATGCTCGCGCTCGCTGAACGCGAAGCGGAAGCGTAGCGGCGCCGGTGTGACAAAGGGCAAGGTCAGCGACGCGCTGAGCCGGATGTTCTCGATGCTGAAGACCCCCACTCCGATCGCGGGAATGGCGAGGGAATAACCAGCGGTGACGCCGTCCGCCGTCACGTCGAGGCTGGGCGGATCGGAAAAGCCGTCGCTCGGAATGTACTTGCGCACTTCATTGAGGAAGCTGAGATCGCCCAGGAACTGCAGGCCGTCGCCGGCGATATTGGCGTTGACGTCAAGCTTCTTGCCGGCGAGCGCGCTGAAGGCGAAGCCCGTGAACTTGATCCCCACGACGTTCGCTAGACTGAGCGTGAAGCCGTTCAGTGCGCCGCTCACCGACATCTGCGGGGCGCCCCCCGTGAGCGGTGTCTCGATTAACGCGTCGAGCGTCAGCGCGGTGTTGACGTTGTCGAACGTGAGCGCGAGCGGGCCCAGTGCGTAGTTCTTCACCACGGGGCCCCAGTGCAGTTTCGTCTGCAGCGTCGTGGGCGTGCGCTCAGTCAGCAGCTTCGGCACCGTGCCGTCGCCGAAGATACCCTCAATCAGGTCTTTCAGCGGCACGACGCCGAACAGGCGCGCGTTCAAATCGGCGAAGGCGTCCTGCGGATTGAAATTGCCGTTGGCTATGCTGTTGAGCGTACCGCTCACCGTGCCGAAGCGCCGGGAGAGGCCGTTCACCTCGAGGTTCGGCGTCGCGACGCCGCCGGACTGATCGCCTCGGAAGCCCACGCCTAGGGTCGACAGCGTCTGCACGTAGACGCCGCCGGCCTTAAAATCGTTGGCGACGTAGTCGGGATAGAGCTGGATGGAGACCGCGCCGGGATTCCCGGTAAGCTGCTGGATGGACGCCACGTTGACGTCCGCGCCCGACATCTGCGGTGCGAACGGTGGGTCGAGGCCAAGTAGCGTCGCACTGATGGTCATTCGCGCCGTATCGAGGACGGCATCGCCGGCGCCGGGCGTGCTGCTCGGGGCAAACGCGATCTTCTGGCCGCCGAGATCACGCTGTGTCTGCCCCGAGCCATTCCAATTGTTGGCGGCGGTCGCGTAATGGCCGGGGCCGCTCTGCTCCACGAAGTAGAGCGGCGTCGTGAACTCGGCCGTCTGCCCATCGGCATCCTCGCCAACGAGATGGAAGAGAAAGAACTGGCCGGCGACTTTGGGGAAGAATGAATAGACCCCGCCGTCCAACTGCGGCGCGTCCAGGCTCGGCGTGACCAGCGTGGTGATCTTGAGACGGCGGAACGGAAAGCCGCGCTGCAGATTCGCGGGTAGGAAGGCGTAGGCCTTTTCCGGTTCGCGCACGATCAGGAAGAAGCGTTGGCGCAAATAGGCAGTGGTGTTGCCGCTGGGGCTTAATTGGAATTTGCGCTCGGTCACCTTGACTAGCGACGCGCGATGGCCGCCGGGAGCGAGATAGCCCGCGTAGACGACGCGGACGTAGTTGTCGCGGGCCATGGTGGCCTTGTGCCGCCACTGCTGCACGCTGAATGATTGAGGTGACCAAGGATTAATCGGCGGATTCCAGTCGCCGAGCACGTCCATCCATGCGCCGAGGGACGACAGGAACAGCTTGTCCGCGTTCACCGGCAGCGGCTGATAACCAGCCATAGTGAAATCCGAGGAGAGCCGCACAATCTGGTCGCGGTCGTTCGCGTCGAGCGACATCCGGAACGTTGGCGGCGGCGGAGGCTCCGGCATGTGACCGGGCGGTGGTGGCGGCGCGCCCGGAAGATAGTCGGGTGACCAGACGGCGCGAACCGTGCGCGGCTGCGTCTCGTCCGCGACGAACCCGTCCTTCGCCTTCGCGCGCGCCGCCAATCGCGTGTGCCAAAGTTCGGTCCGATTGCTCATCGTCACCACCGAGGCGGAATGCGCCCAGGTCTCCGACGTGTTCGGCGAAAGGAAGAGATGCCAAGGGGCCTCGATCGCTGTCTCGGTTGCAAGCGGTTTCCGGATCTGCGGCGGCGGGTTCGGGACGGGAGCCGCGGGGTCGAGAGCCACCGGCACGACGCTTTGTTGCAGGGCGACCCAGCCGAGCAGCCCGTCGATCGAATAGCCCAGCATGTCGGTGTCATCCGGGAGCTGAAAGACGAGGCGGCTCGGCCCAGCCGCTACCGCGCGCACGGGCGGCTGAACCGGATTCTCTCCGGTCGTGCCGCCGCCTTTGCCGTTGGAGCTGGTTTCGAGGAAAGCCTGCTCGGCGACGTTCTGCGGCGAATGGAAGTAGACGGCGAGGTAGGCCGGCTGCGTCTTGTCTTTGCGAATCAGCCGCGGCGCGACGGTGGCGCCCGCTTCAATGGCGAGATTGTAGCACCGGAATTCGAGTGCCAGCAGATCCTCGCGCCGGATCACGATCACGCTGAAGTTCGGCAACGATAGCCGAATCAGGTCCGGATTGTGAGCCGCGGCAATGATGCCCCATCCCGGCGATGGACCTGGCGCACTCACGAAGGGCAGCGTCGTGCCAGGGGGAAGTGCGCCTAAGCGAGTCGCCACGGTCTCGCCGGCTTTCGACGCGAAGGGCGCAGCGGCGGCCAGGAGCGCCGGCGCACACCGCACGGAGGTGACCGTGCCCTTGAGCGTATCGGCCTCGAAGCCCGGCGAGCCCGCGGTATCGCCGATACGGAGTGCAAATCCTGATACCGATAGCCACTGTGGCGACGTTGCAAACCGCGCGATGAGCGCCGTCTGATCTCCCTGCGCCGCGCCTGGCGTGGGATCAAAGGCGATCGCGTAGACAGGAAAAGTCAACGGCAGCGAGAGTGGCTTGCCGTCGAAGTCGGTGATGCCACCGTCGACGGCGAGCGAAAGTCCGTCCGCGCGGCTCGACCGTGCCACAAGCACGCGCGCCACGTCGTTGGCTAGGCCTTCACCGGCTTCGATATCGATGCGGTCGAAGAGGCCGGTGGCCGCGGTCAGTGTTCCGATGGGGAGCGCTTGCACGGAAGGCTTGAGTCCCCACGACTGGCCTGCACCGCTCAAGGCAACCCGCGTGCGCCGCGACTTCGGATGAGCGCTCAGGCTCGGCTCTCCCGGAAAGAGCAGCTTGAGCGTGAGTTGGTCGCTGGCCATATCGGGCCCGAGGCCCGCGATCGTGGTCAGCTTCTGACCGGCCATCTGGAAGAGCCAATTCGGAAAGAATCGCGCCTCGCCCCGACCTGCGGCGGAGAGATTGCCGGCCGAACCGAGCGGACAGACGGCCGCATTAAGGGTTACCGGCGATTGCAGCACCTGTTGGCCCGACAACCAGCGCTCGATAATTCCTTGCGCCTGGAATCCGCCGAGCGCGAAGGTGATCTGAATCGGCGTCCCCAGGAACCCCGGCGCCTGCAGCACGCATTTGAAATCGGCTGGCAATTCGGTGCCCGGGAACCGAGCGTTCTTGAGTTCGATCGTCAGACCTTTCGGCGGTTTGGTACGAGTGACGAGCGACGGCGTGCCCGCAAAGCGGCGCACATCGATCAGCCAAGCCAGCGTGCCGTTCAGAGTGAAGCCGATGAACCCGGAGCCCTGGACAACGCCAAGCTTGCCAAGGGGCGGACCCAGCGGCGGGAGTTTGATGTCTTGCGGCTCCGACAGCGGTGCCGCGAGATCGAGCGCCGATTTATCGTGCAGAATTGCACGATTGAGGAGGTCTAACGACATTCCCACCTCCGAAAGATAACCTGTCAAATGTCTGCAATTCGCGCGACCGGGATGTCCTCGCAGTTGGATGCAGGTTCGACCCAATCATGGGAAAAACATGCAATGTACGGTGAGGACGGCCCTCAAGGAGCTCGCATCCGTGCGCGAACGGTGCTCCCACCGCTGCGCGTCGACTCACGCATTCCGCATCGAATGTGAAATGCGGATTGCAAAAACTGGCGTCGCCGATTGTAAGCGCTTCAAGGTTTCGTCTTGACGCTGATCGAAGCCTTGAAAGCATGAGAGTCCCCTGTGCCCGTGACGCTGCGCAGAGAATCGAAAGCCTTCTGGATAGGAAGGTAGGATTTTGTCGTAAATGCCACCGAACCGCAACTGCTTTGTAAGCAATAATCTCTCAGCTCGTCTGGTACAAAATATCGGTCAGGCCATGGCCTCAATGCCTTCAATTTATTTTGCGAATTCATGAGTCGCTGATGACGATACGATTAGGAGAAAACGTTCTGGATAGGGCCCGCCACGGCTCGTCGGAGACCCGAGGAATACCTATGGCAACATCACCAACATCTAGCGGACAAGAACAGGGACTAGTAAGCCAGCAGGAATTACAGAAAACATCTGGCGTACGAATTGAGGAAATCCCAAGCGGCGTACGCGCCATCACGGGGGTCGAAACATCAGTCACGGCATTCATTGGAAGCGCGCTGCGCGGCCCAGACGATATACCAGTAGAGATCAATACCTTCCGTGATTTCGAGCGGATTTTTGGTGGCCTTTGGGACGGCAGCGCGCTCGGATACGCGGTGCGCGATTTCTTCCGCAACGGAGGCAGCAAGGCCATCATCGTGCGATTATACAATCCAGAAACGGGAGCCAATTTTATCCCCGCCAATAGCAAGCTCAGAGTCGGGGATTTTCGTTTCACAGCCGCCGAGAAGGGAGCCTGGGGCTCTAACCTGCGCGCGTCCATCGACATCGATGTTTCGGACGAGGCGCCCAAGCAGCTCGGTCTGGCGAAAACCGATCTGTTTAATCTAACGATCTATGAAATTAACTCAAACGAGGCGACTGTCTCGAGCGAGAAACACCGAAACCTCTCAGTCAAAGACAGCGCGCGGCGCGTAGACAACGTACTGCAGGCGGAATCGACCATGCTGCGATGGGACGGCACCTGGCCGCCGAACCCATTGCCCGGAATAGCTGCGGGCGATGATGATGTGACCAAGGCCGAGAAGCAGCTCGCAGCCAATCCACAAAATGCAGGCGCGCAGGCCGCAGTTACCGCCGCGAAACAAGCCGCGACCTCCTCGAACGGAATCGCGTTGACGAAAATCGACAACTTCACGCCGGCCAACGGGCAGGCGAACAAGCTCGGGCTCTACGCATTGGAACGTACCGAGATTTTCAATCTGCTCTGCATACCGCCCTATACGGCAAACGGTAACGTTGAGACGGTGCTGATCTCGGAGGCCGCGACATATTGCGAGCAGCGGCGTGCGATGCTTCTGGTCGATCCGCCGAGTGATTGGGTCGACGCGGCAACGGCGATAAACAAGTTCACGGGCACGTCTGACGTTGTTGGGACGCGAAGCAGGAACGCGGCACTGTATTTTCCCCGCCTTCGCTATCCAAATCCACTTCATAACGATCAAATCGAGGATTTCGTGCCGTGCGGCGCCGTCGCCGGCGTCATCGCCCGCACCGACGCGAACCGGGGCGTATGGGAGGCACCCGCCGGTCTCGAAGCGACCGTCACCGGGGTATCGCAGCTGACAGCGCCCCTGACCGACGCCGAAAACGGCGAGCTCAATCAGCTTGGCATCAACTGCGTCCGCACTTTCCCGCTCGCCGGCAGCGTCGTGTGGGGCGCGCGGACTTTGCGCGGCGCCGATCAACTCGCCGATGAATACAAGTACGTCCCAACGCGCCGTATGGCGCTCTTCATCGAAAGCAGCCTGTATCGCGGCCTGCAATGGGTGGTGTTCGAGCCCAACGACGAGCCGTTGTGGGCGCAGATCCGGCTCAATGTCCGCGCATTCCTAGACGGTCTGTTCCGCCAGGGCGCGTTCCAGGGCAGCACTCCGCGCGAGGCCTACTTTGTCAAATGCGACAACGAGACCACGACGCAGAATGACATCAACCTCGGCATCGTGAACGTCATTATCGGTTTTGCGCCCCTGAAGCCGGGTGAATTCGTAATAATAATGGTCACGCAGCTGGCCGGTCAGGCTTCGACTTGAGGAAAGTCCGTGGGAAAAGGCCCGGTCGTATCTGCCCTGGTGAGGCGGCTTTAGCGGCCGAGCGCAAGATCGAGCAGTCGGGGTCCGATCGCCGACAGGAGGCAGACGCGAGCCCCGCTTGGGCCATCAGCGAGCGAGCCGCTGATGGCAAAGCGATTTCCCGTTACATGAACTCGGCGCTTGGCAGGGTTACAAAGGGACAGCCGGAAACCACAGATGTGGCTGGCACAACACCTGAAATCATACGAAATCAATTCTTCAGCCTTAATTCTTCAGCCTTAATGTGAACTGTCTCACATTCAATGGTTTCGCTCCTGTGTAGCCTCTTTTCGTCGGCACGGAGGCGCTACCAGCATGCAACCGAAGCATCGCACCCCATTGTCGGCTCCTAATACGGGGCTCGTCGGGAGCCTATCAGCGCGTACCATTTTTCGAATGGTCAACTTGTTAGTAGTCAAGTCGACCGTTAGCGAGGTGAAGCATCGCGCAAAATCTGCGGAGGGGGGATGTTCTTATAAAAGCGTGGAAGAAACAATCGAATGCACATCACCAATGGAACTGAAACAGGGTGCATGTGTTGATGAATTTGTGGGCAGGGACGTCTGCGGGTGCAGGGTCGTGTAGGGCTGTAAGACGAATTCTCTCATTTGCTGGCGCTGGAAAGGGACATGGATCATGCGCTTCGGTCCATCACGTCAGTTCGCAACTATGGTTGGCCTGATTTTGCTGCCGGTATTTCCAGCCAGCTCGATCGCTCAAGCCCCCGCCGCGCCAGCCGCCTCGCAAGTCCCAGGCTTGCAATGCAATGGCACACCCATACGCGATCCCTTCAAGGGCCGTCTGGCAGGGCCGGATCTGCCCCCGGGTCTGGTGCCGATCAGCGAGGAGGTTAAGTCCGAAATTCTGAGGTCGGGCTTACCATGCCAGGAAAACGTGACGCCGGGCGCGCAAACGGACCCGACTGGCAAAGAGGCCGCGGGATTGGAAAACCTCCAGCGCGGTTTCGATTTTTACTCCTGGCGCACGTTTATCGCGCTGAACGCACCCGCCGACGGCACTCCTATCGACCAGGCGCAAGCAGACATGCCGACGCGCTGGGAGGATATGGACAGCTTCAAGCAGCTGCTCGACGTCATGCTGCCGGCTGGCTTGCAGCCGCCGAAATGGCCGACCGACAGAGCGGGGATGCAAGCCGAGCGCGAAAGGTTGGTGCCGCAGGAATGCCGCGAACTGCATCAGAAAATGCCCACGAGAATGATCGTGAAGATGATCGAAGAGAGCTTCAACGAGCCATTCAAAACGGGGCCGTTGATTGATCAGCAGGGCCACTACGCCATCTTCGACATACTGATGAACCGGCAGATGTTCGACTACATCATGGCCCATCATCTGAACACCAAAGCCGGACAAGCCGCCAATTCTGATCTCTCGGTCGACTTTCCGGCCGGCCAGAATTCGGACAAGACGTTTGGCTCCTTCATGCTGAAGGTCTCATGGAAAATCCTGTCCCCTGCCGAGATCCAGGCGAGAAACTTCCACATGGTGGATGCCCTGGTGCTGATGCCGCCTCCGGACAACCCAAAGGTGGAGCGGCGATGCCTGACCGAAACCTTGGGTCTGATCGGCTTTCACGCGGTGCATAAAACCGCGAGCCGTCCGCAGTGGATCTGGACCTCGTTCGAGCATGTCCGGAACGTGCCGGCTAGTGACGAGGTCGCGGCCAACAAGCTCGATGGTCCGTATAATTTCTACAGCATGGATTGCGGCTCCCGCTGTCCGATTGTGAACGCGACGCCGCCGCGACCCTGGGACCCTGATCCAACGCTCGGGTTGAGGTTCAGAAGCGACGACTCGTTCAAGAGTCAGATCGTTCGTGAAACGCCGCTGACCAATGCGGCCAAGAATATGAACAAAATTTTTCATATCCTGCTGAAGGACAGCGTGTGGAAAAATTACATGCTGATCAGCACGCAGTGGCCAAGCGCATTTGCCTGCGCGTCGCTGCACGCGCAAAGCCCGGATGCGCCGTCGCCGAAGACCGACTTTCTCAAGCAACCCGACATGACCTGTTCGCCGGCGCCGACATACCTGGCCAATTCCACGCTTGAGACCTACAGCCAGGGGAATGTCCCACTCGCCTCGTCGAGCTGTATCGGCTGTCACGGCAACGCTGTGGGATTTCAAAGAGGCGCGTCGAACCCGCAGCCCGGTAAACCGAACCTGAACCAATCGGATTTTACGTTCATGTTGGAAAAGGCGCCGGAATAAGACGAGATCAATCAGGGCTGCTCACGGGCTTTGTGCAACGCGCCTGGGATACGGGAGAATATCGATGGATCATCGTCGCAAACGCAACGCGGAGGGCGCTGGGCCTCTCGCGCAAGCCGGCGAGGTCTCTCGGCGCGCCATGGTCGCCGGAACGGTGGCGATGACCGCGGTCGCGGCAGTCCTGCCTCTCGCCGACACGGCTTATGCGGAAAATGCGGAAGGACCAGACGCGGACATGATGGCATTCCTGCTGCTTTCCGAGGCCCTCACTGGAGTCAGCCGGCAAACTCTTGCGCCCGAATTGGTGGAAAGCAAAAACAAAAGCGACATCTTGAATTCGGATCCTGGCGTCGATCCGATCAACATAAAGGACGAATATTTTGCATGGATCAAAGCCAATGACGCGACGTCGTCATTCGGCAAACTGCTGCAGATCGCCAAGGACAACCACCAGTCGTTGGCCAACATCGTTCCCAGCGTGAACGACAGCGCCGATGATATGAAATTCCTCGCGCGTAGCATCGTTCTGCTCTGGTACCTCGGCTCTTGGTACAAACCAGACGATCTGAAGAACAAGATTGCCAAGCCACAAGTCGTTTCCCCGAAGGCCTACACACAGGGGTTGGTTTGGCAAATCGCCGGTGCCCACCCGATGGGCTACAGCAATTTGCAATTCGGTTACTGGTCGCGCGATCCGCGCGATCCGAATAGACCGGCCCTCTTTGATCCCGCGAAGACCTGAGGGAGACAGTCATGGCCGACACTTGCATTACCTGCGATGTTGCGATCGTCGGATCCGGATTTGCCGGATCTTTGATCGCCAATCAATTGAGCAAGAAAGGCATTAAAGTCGTTATTCTCGAGGCCGGGCCCGGCATTCAGCCGAATATCAACGACGCCATGGCTCGCTTTTATGCGGCCAGCGCCAAGGTGCCGGAAAGTCCCTATCCCCCCGACCTGGCTGATGATCCGGCGACTGTCCGCGTCGGCAGGCCGACCGCGCTCACATTGTCCCAATCCACCTGGCAAAACACGAGCGTCGCTTATCTCGATCAGAATACTGATGATCCGAATAGGAAGACGCGGCCCTTCAAGAGTACCTACGAACGTCTTGCCGGGGGCACGTCGCACTGGATGGGCCTCACGCCGCGGCTGGTGCCTAACGATTTCCAAATGAAAAAAGCTTACGGCGCGGGCCAGCCGGATTTTCCTTTTTTGGATTGGCCGATCTCCTACGACACAGTGAGCCCCTGGTACGAGAAAGCGGAGGCCGAGCTCGGTGTGTCCGCCGATGCCGACGAGCAGCGTTTTGCCGGCATCACGTTCTCCACCCCAAACTACGCCTACCCGATGCCGCGGATTCCGCCGTCGCTGTTCGACCAGCGCGTCGGCAAGGCCGTCGCGCAGTTGACCGAAGCCGAGACCCAATTTCTTGGAACGGCCGCGCCCGTGACCGGGCTGAGGGTGCGGAGCCTGCCGGCGGCGCGTAATTCCCAGCCCTATCGGAATCGCCGCGCCTGCGCCGGCAACACCAGTTGCATTCCGATTTGCCCGATCCAGGCCAAATATGATGCGACCATCACCTTGAATGAGGCGACCAACAATGGCGTGCAGCTGATCGACCATGCAGTCGCCAGCGAGCTTCTGGTCGAGAACGGCAGCATCAGCGGAATCAACTATATCAAATACGACGAGAAGAGCGGATCCAGAGTCGATTGCGCCATTAAAGCCAAGGTCTACGTGGTTGCCGCTAATGGCATCGAGACGCCGCGGCTCTTGCTCATGTCACGCAACCAGATCGCCACCGGCATCGCCAACAGCAGCGATATGGTCGGACGCAATCTGATGGACCATCCCCAATATCTCACCTGGGGATTGCTGCCGGACCCCGTATTTCCCTATCGCGGTCCCCTCGTGACGTCGGCCATCGGCGATCTCTGCGACGGTGCATTCCGCAGCCAGCGCGCCGCTTTCCGGATCAGTTTGGGCAACGAAGCTTGGAGTGCGACCGTCGGTGGCACTGGCGGCGACCCTCAGACGACGACGCTTGATTTTATCAATGGGTTGAACGCCAGCGGACTCAACAAGAAGGATTTCACCCAACTGGCGGACAACAGCGCCCTGTTCGGCGTCGACCTCACCAAGACCCTGGGCGGTCTGATCTCGCGACAGTTCCGGATTGCATTCTCGGTCGAGCAAAGTCCTGATCCCGACAATCGCGTGACGCTATCGTCAGTCAAGGATGCTCTGAATTTGCCCCGTCCGCGGATTGCCTACGATATCTCGGACTATACGAAGCGGGGTATCGTCACCGCATTTCGCATGAAGGAGTTGATCTTCAGCAAGCTCGGGGCGATCGACTTTACCAAAGTCGCGGAAACCGATCCCGGTAAATTCAATGTCGATGGCATCGAGGTGCCGCTCACTTACGGCGGTGCCGGTCATATCATGGGCACGTATCGGATGGGCGACGATCCAAAAACGTCGGTCGTCAATTCGTGGCTGCAGTCGCATGATCATCCGAACCTTTACCTGGTCGGAAGCGGCACGTTTCCGAGCGTAGGCACCGCTAATCCGACGCTCACGCTGTCAGCGCTGGCGTTACGGACAACAGACAAAATTGTCGACGTCCTCCCGTCGTATCAATGAATACACCCGGAAGCGTTCCTTCATGAGGTGCGATTCTGAGGAGACACATGGTGTGCGAACATATAGCAGAAATCTCATTTCTCACGATACGTGCAATACGTGCATCTTGTTGTAAAGTGACTACAACATCTGTAGCCGGATGAGACCGCACTGGGGGCGAGCAAATGCTGCCACGTCGGATTGGAATTGCATCTCGCGTTGCCGCTATCGACCTACGGGAGATTCTGCGCGTAGCCGCCGCCATCAACCTACAGGTTGCGCGCGACTTTCAGCCCATCTGGAATATCGCTGCGACCGTCACCGCGCTTGCCGATCCCGACGCAATCGAGCCCGGTGTCTGGCCCATATTTGTTGTGCAGGACACGGAGGAGGCGGGCGCAGCCGGCCTGCATCTAACCGATCACCAGCAGCCCTTCGCACTCGTTGAAGCGGGGCCGACGTGGTCTTTGACTGCAAGCCACGAATGCTTGGAGATGCTGGTTGATCCAAGCGGCAATTGGCTGGTGTCATCGGCTGGAATTGGAATTGTCAACGGCGATGTGCAGGATCTCTCTGGGGCGAAGTTCGAATATCTGGTGGAAGTAGCAGATCCCTCAGAGGATCCGGCAAACGCTTACATGGTTGACGATGTCCTCGTTTCTGATTTCTACACGCCACGGTTTTTCGATCCCACTCTCGCTTCCGGCGTTCGCTATAGCTTCACCGGAAAGGTCACGCGCCCGCGGCAGATTCTGCCTGGCGGGTACATCAGCTGGCTCAATCCGAAGCTTGGTATAATGCAACAGTTACGTCGGTTCGGCGGCGGACCGGAAATTGTGGACTTGCCGGGCACACCCGCTGCATCGGGACGGAAGACGCTACGCGGATTTGTTGACGAGCAGACCAAACCGCCCATGAACCTAGCGCGGCTGCCGTCGAATAGCGCAGCCGTCGCACAAAAAGTCGAACGAACAATCTGGCTGCAGACGGCGTCCGCCCTGCGAAGCTCGGCTTTCGCCCTCGCGTTGCATCCGCACGGGGTCGTTGAAGCTCCCGAAAGTCCAGATGAAGCCCAGGCGGCACTGAACGCCAACGTGGCACAGCTGCGGGTGGCTCGTGCTACGATGGCTTACGTCGGGTGGCATTTCGAGAATGACTGGATTACACGCAAGCGCGCTATCGTCGTTCTGGCCCGGGCTGAAGATGTGCAGGCGGTTCAAAACCAGGTGCCAAGCGAAATTGCGGGTATCCCTGTCGATGTGAGGGCCGATCCGCGGCCAACAATCGCTGGCCCGGGTGGGACCGCTCTGTTGATTACGGCAGCCGCAGGAGCTGTAAGACCCGAGTACGCTGTTCCTGAGTTTCCGGGGCAGATTGATTTCGAAAACTCTATACAGTCGCCAATGTTGGCCGCTCGCGCCGGCAAACCCCATGTCAAATACGAACCGCCGTCGGGCGTTACTCTTGCACCGATTACAGCCCAAATGACGTTAATTCTGCACGCCAGCCCGGAGCAAGGCTGGGCTCAGCTCCAAAATTTCTTGAAGAACGTCAACAAGGAACTTGTGGTTGGAATTTATGAATTCACGGCACCGCACATCGAGAAAGCGCTGGTCAGGGGATTGAAGTCACCAGATAAACTCACACTGACGCTTGATTCCCCCCCGGAGCCGAAGGGCAAGCGCGAGCAGACCGTGGAGGACACCGAACAGGGTCTGCGAAAGGCGCTCAAGAAACGAATGACCTTTGCGTGGGCTCTGGCGGGTCAGGGGCACGATGCTCCAGCAATGGCTTTCCCGACCTCCTATCACATCAAGGTCGCGGTCAAAGACAGTAGGTCCTTTTGGCTTTCCAGTGGAAACTGGAACACCTCAAATCAGCCCGATATAGACCCAGCCGACCGATCAGCTCTTCAAGAGGCCATTCGCAACAACGATCGAGACTGGCACGTGATCTGCGACTGCCCAAGTTTAGCTAAGGTCTTCCGTGCGTACTTGCTAAAGGACAACGAGACTGCGATTGCCGCCGCCGCAGCACAAGGCGCCGCGGCGGCCCTCGCGGCTGCACCGGTTCAAGTTGATCTGGACATGCCGGAATGGGCTCTAGCTGCCCGAGATGCGCGCACGTTTTTCGACGCGCACACAGTCAGGGCATCGATCAAAGTCAAGCCGCTGCTTACGCCAGACGACTATCGCAAGCCGATCCTCGAGTTGCTCAAGTCAGCGCAAAAGCGAATCTATATGCAGACACAGTATATACACACGGTTGATCCGCAAAAAGATACAGGTGAGCCCACTCACATGGAGCTCATTGCCGCGCTGGCGGAGCAAATCAATGCGGGGCTGGATGTGCGTCTGATCACTAGCGAATATCAAAACAAGCAATGGATTGAAAGTCTGCAAGATGCCGGGGTGGACACGGTCGAGCATCTTCGCATTCAGAAAAACGTCCACAACAAAGGGATAGTGGTCGACTCAGAGACGGTCGTTGTCAGCAGCCAAAACTGGTCGGCCGACGGGACCGGCCCAAATCGCGATGCCGGGCTGATCATCTATAACGCCGAAGCGGCCAAATACTTCGAGTCTATCTTCCTCCATGACTGGATAAATCTTGCAGTTCAAAAATCGGCGAATTAACGACTTGGAACAAGGAGGATGGCATTTAGCGTTTGGGCTGCACCACAGCTGCCGAGCCAAGGGGTGGTCGAACTTGCTCGGCCTGGTCGCTTCAGTCGCGTATTGACGCGGAAGTCATCTCGCCGACTGCCATGGCCGGTGGCAACGCGGGATTGGTGCTGTGCCAGGTCGGTGGCCAATATTCAGGCCAATGACCCCAGGCATTGAGCTGGCCGAGTGCATCGAACAAACCCAGATATTGATAATACGCCACGCCGGCGACATTTTCGCTGATTGGACAGCCCAGCGTAACCACGCGTAGCCCCTGCGTGCGTTCGGGGGAAAGCGATTGGATTGCATTGTTGATCTGCAGCGCTCCCTTGCTGTGCCCGACCAGCAAGCGGAAGCGATTCACACGATGTTTCATCAGCGCATGAAGCACGTCCGATGAGCCCGAGCCGTAGCGGAAGACCGGTGCGCCGCCGGGCGCGGTCGATGCCTCCGGGATCGAGGCGGCAAGTTTTCGCCCGATACGCGCGGTCTCGGGGGCGGTCGTTGCAAGCCCGGTCTGGATCAGGGTTTTGCTATTGAGAAAATCATGCAGGCCGAAGGCGAACCAGCCGCCCAGTGCCTGCAGAACGACATCAGCCATGCCATAGCCCGGCACGATTGCCAGCACCTGCTTTTTTAGCGCGGCTGAGATGTCCCAAGCCAAGGCCGCGCTTCCCAGTGCCGAGCTGCCGACGCCTGTAATTGTGGCAATGTCAACCTCGCGGGTTTCCGGATAAGGCGATTCGAGAAATTGCTTCACGCTCTGGTATTTGTGTACATAAGGTGCGGTAGTCGCGTCGATGAGGAGCAATGACCCCTCCGGGTCGCTCAGCGCATCGAAATCGATGATCCGCGAAGGTGGCTTTTCGCGCTCGGCCTGCATCGGCCCGTCATTCTCGGCCAGCGCGGCGCGCAGTGTCAAAACATCGTAAAAAATGAAATCGAGCGTGCTGTTGAACAGCCGGCACGAGCGCACCGCCGGCTCGACAAACCATTTCGGAAGCTCGAACGCTATTAGCGGCAGCTCCGCGGCGTTCGTTGGCGAATCGATCTGACGCCCCATGGCCATTTCGCACTCAGCTGTTCCGCGGCACGGCACACAAGTATTGCAAAACGCCTGTAGTCTTTCAAGCAGTTAAAGGAGCCTTTGGAGTCAGACATCTGAAGGCGCATGCTGGCGATTCGCAGTCTGGCATTGCCCCGATGCCCCACGGCGAAGCAACTCGAAAAAGAGTTGCGAGTTTTGATAGGCGGATTTTCTAATTCCGCAGCCTAGGACTGTTTCATGCATTGTTAATTGAATTACAATGCGCCGTCTTGGCGCCGGAATCCACTCTAAGCATAGAAATGTCACTTACCGCGGCGCGTCATTGCCTGCCGAGCAGTGTTAACGACCGCCTGTGGTGCTACATCAGCGCTGAGATTTCTAATTGGCTCAATCATGATAACTGTCCCGCCAGTGCGCAATCCGCGGCCGTCGAGATTTGCCGACGATTTCTTGAGGACATCCGGAAGATGGTCAAAGCCCCCTGGGCCATATGTAGCGGCGCTAATTCATCACCTTAGTCTGCGGCGCGGCGGCGGCTTCGTGGCCGCTAGCCGTGTGCACGCAGCGACTGGAGCCAATGCGGCTGAACAAGGAATACCAAATCTTCCGAATATCTCTTCAATCTGTGTCAGTTTGCTCCCCCTCTCCGGGCTTTCCTTCGAGCCGGTGTCTGTTGCGCTCAAGAAGCCCCCACCTCTCCTGACCGCGCTTCCCTTCGAATTGGAGTGCTCCTGCACGGATTAGGACCTTCCTAATCTCGTCATCCTCGAACCCACCTAACCGGCGTTTGATTGCGCCGAAAGAGCGCAAGTCCCACCCGGGCGTCATGAGAAGTTCGTGCGCAACGCGTTCCGCTTGAAACAAGGTCCTGTTTTCCAGACGCACTTGCAGCTCAGTTACGACACCGGATGTTATGAGCGAAACGACGCCCGCGACAAGTGCGGTTGTAACTGGAGCTTCCATAGCCATTGCCACCTCCCAGTGTCAGACGCAACATTATCGTCTTTCCTGCGATGAATTGCAGTTCAAATCCAAGTTGGTGTTCGCTGCGATGTCTCAGTCTGGAAGTGGCCCTTCGCGACCCGTTGCGAGCAGGTGCTTGAAGCCGTGGTCGGACCGCTGCCGAATCGTGCCGCGAACGGACATTGCCATTCTTACCAAATATTGCACGCGAGATGATATTGAGCCGCACGTCGCCACCGTGCGGCTCAAGCGACGTTCATTACTTCGCGGCCGGGGTGCTTTCGGAACAGCGCTGATAGGTCTTGAGGCTCTCGAATGTGGAGCCGGCAGAGATCCGGTTGGCGTCGCCCGGCCGGATTATGAGATTGGCAGGCGTCGTTTGCTGCGCTTGGTCGCCGCAGCGCAACCGGGCTGAGTAAATAGACCCTTTCGGGCCTGCGGTTTCGCTCACCGTAGCGACCTCGCACTTCCCCAGGGGACCCGTATATCCCTTCTCCGACAGGACGATGGCTGCCTTGTCTCCGTCCTTGCAAACCCCCGTGCTAGGCGCCCACGTTCCCCGGTAAGCTTCGGGGATCGAGTTAAGCACCTTGATGCCCCCTCCTCTGGCGGCCGCAGCTTGCGGGGCGAACGCGACGACCAACAACAGAAGAGCCGCTTTGCGCATTGTCTCCTCCCTTCGTAGGGCGATGACTAACTATCCGACCGTTCTTGACCCAGTCATGATTGGCCGCGCAATTCTACGCCAGCCGCGACAAAATTGCATTTTCGATAGACAGGGTCGTGAGACCTCATCACGGCCGCTCAACCGATCCAGCCCACTGCCGCACCGACGAGAATGATGAGCCCGAGCAGGAACCGGTAGGCGACGAAGGGGAAGCTTGAGAACCGCTCGAGGATTCGCATAAGGCTCCAGATTGCAAAGAAGGCCGAGATCGAGGCCACTACCAATCCGACGGCAAGCACCGACCAGCCGTGTCCGCTCAGATGGATTTTGTGAAGCTCATAGAGCTCTTTCAGCCCCGCCAACGTAATCGCCGGTAAACCGAGCAAGAACGAGAAACGGGCCGCTTCTTCACGCTTGAAGCCGAGCGCGAGTGCTGCGGTAAGTGTCGAGCCCGAGCGCGACACACCAGGGATCAGAGCCCCTACCTGTGCGAGCCCCACGAGCAGGGCATCCCAGAAAGTCGCCGCCTCCATATTGCGGCGATGCTGCGCCTTGACCTCTGCGACGCCAAGAAGTGCCGCGAGTCCCAGGCAAGCCCAGCCAATTACCTCGATGCGGCGCAGCGGCGAATTACATGCGTTAAGGACGGGCGCGAGCGCCAGACCCGCGATGCCGATCGGAATGGTGGCGAGGAACACCCAGATGACGAAGCGGAGCGACTGATCGCCAAATGCGCCTCGCGTGAGTGCCGAGAGCGAGTTGACGGCCAGTCCACGAACATCCTTCCAGAAATAACTCACTACCGCGGCAAGAGCCGCTAGTTGCATCGCCGCGGAAAATGCCGATCCCGGATCGGGCCAGCCGAAGAACGCCGGAACGAGGCGCATGTGCGCTGTAGAGGAAATCGGCATCAGTTCGGTGATGCCCTGAAGAACGCCGAGAACCGCCACTTTCGCGTAGCCTAAAGCGATGAACCCTGTGTCGAGGCCGCGCGTGCATACGTCGCTCATCAATCGTGTTCCTAAGTGTTTGGCTGTCCGCGCCGACGTTTACACGGGCGCGTGCCGTTTTGCGGCCGTAAATGATGGTGGGCCCACAGCAAGCTTATAGCGACCCAATATATGCGACCATTTTGGCACGTTCGGTCGCGTCCGGTAGGCGGCCGCGCATGGCGCCAAGGTTGTCTGCTAAGTGTTTCACATCGCCTGTACCCGGAATGACGGCGGTTACCCGTGAGTCACCAAGCAAGCACGGCTGCGGCCTTGCTGTGAGTCACCTGATCTGGCGCCGCGTCATACTAGAATTCATCTTTACGCCTCCACAACAGAATGCGATTCGCCGAGCTCGGCCGATCGCTTTTCCTGGGTACGCCCTAACGCCAACGAAAGCACAAACCAACCTGCAACTACAGGGATCGAATATAAGGCAATAGCACCTAGCTTAAGTCCTAGTACTTGTAGTGTATCGAATATCCAACCGGATAAGGCATCGGCTCCACGATAGATAACCACATCAATCAAGTTTTTCGCTTTGTATTTGTCCTCCCGTGAGACAACGGTAAAGTATAATTGCCGCGCCGGGTTGGCGATTGCAAAATTCATCCAACGCTGCAGCACTTGAACAATCACTACGACGATCAAGCTTGGTGCGAATCCAAGAAACGCAAAGCCAACAATGTAGACAGCCGGCAAGGCCGCTGCTGATAGACCGGTTCCCAGCCGTTTAAGTACTTCCCCGGTGATCAGAATCTGGGTAGCCAACGTGAGCACGCTGACCGCGAGATCAATGCTCGCGAATATCCGCGTCTGTTGCCCGGCACTGCCGACAGAAGCAGAGACGAGTTGCGCCTGTTCAAAATAAACAATGGTTGCCGCATAAGACAGCAAGGCGACCCACAGCCCAACGCCCATCAGGTATGGCGAGCGCGCTAGCGCAGGTATCGCGGCGAGCGCCCCGCCACCGATCGTTTGTTCGGATTCTTGAGGGCCGACGGGCCCTAGTCGCGCGTGTTCGATGCGGTGGACGCAAAACACGGCTGCCTCCAGCAGTGCGGCTGCCACTAGCATAAGGTTCACCGGCCCTAAAGGGACCGAAAGCCAGATCGTTATTGTCGGGCCCAACAATGCACCGGCTGTGCCTCCAGCGCCGATGAACCCGAACAGCCGTTTGCCCTGTTCGGAAGTGAATAAGTCGGCCATTACCGACCAAAACACTGCAACCGCGAATAGATTAAAAACGCTGAGCCAAACGAAGAATATTCGGGCAACAACAGCGGTGTTACTAACACCATTCAGTAGCACCCAGAACACAAGCAGATTTACGACGAAGAAGTGATAGACCACCGGGATAAATCTTGTACGCGGCAATCTCGCGACCAAAGCGCCATAAACAGGTTGCGCTATAAGCAATGTTATGAATGTAGCCGTGAACAGCCACGGCAGGTTTTTCACGCCGCCGGCGATGCCCATCTGATCGCGAATTGGACGCAGTACGTAGTAACTGGCGAGCAGCGCAAAGAAATAAACAAAGGACCATAATGCCGCCCTCTGTTCTTGTGGAGTTGCAGGAATTACTCGACGTAGCCGAACAAAAACACTCATGGCAATGACAATTTTCGTCGCAGTTCTGCCGCAGACACGGCCTGTCCGTATCCCGGTTGCCCACGTTGGAATCGTCGAGCATCAGCCAATTTCCCGACTACAACTGGGTCGAAACCAGCATCGCGTACTAGATCGGCCGCGATTTGCACCGCCTGCGGATCATCGCCGGCGATCGGTACGGCGAGCTTGGGATCGGGCCGGTTCGCTTCTTTCGCAAAAGTGGCAAACGACAGCGTATTAAACGCGCGCACGATTCGCGCTCCTGCAAGATATTTCTGGGAGGTGACACCGATCCCGTTTTGCTCGACCTCGTCAGCAATCTGACCGTCGCGTGCTAATGCCGCATTGCATGCGTCAAGCATAACTTTGTCTTTCAGAAGAGCCGAATAATCTCGACCGATCTGTGGTATCGCTCCGTAAGGTACCGCGATAAATAGGGCATCGCCGAATTCGATCGCCTGCCCAACTGACCCAGCCTGTGCAAGGCTACCGAGACTCATCACCAAGGGCTTTAGTTCATCTGGATGACGCGACGAAAACATAACTCGATGACCTTTCTTGACCCACAGCCCTCCAATTGTCCCGCCGATATGGCCAGCACCAATCACGCCAATCCGGGCTGGGCTTTCGGCCCATGACCGAGATGACTGGAAGAACCTGCTAAAGATAATGAGTGCACCGGCCTTGAATATGGCGCGGCGGGTGGTGTAGTTCATTGCAGTCTCCTAAACCGTGATTGCCTGCATTCCCACTTTGCAAAAGTTCGATGCGTCGGCTCGTAACAAGTACGTGAGTGGCCGAGCGCACCGTTCTCATCTCATTCGCTGATAACGTCGCAGGCTCCTGGTATTCCAGCAAAGGTGCGTACCCATCGGCGATCTGTCCACGTTCTGCGGCCTGACGGATTCGAACGCGGCAATGTTGACGCCGTTCCCGTGCAAAATTCCGTTATCGATTGCCGAACGGGGGTCGCACATCCTGCGGCTTGACATAGGTTACATTTCGAATTCGACGCCGATTTCCATCACCTGTGTGCTTGGGATTTTAAAATAGGCACCCGGCCGCTGGGCGTTGTGATGCATGAAGGCGAACACCTGTTCACGCCAGCGCGACATTTCTAACCTGTTTCCGGAAGCGACCAGCGTCTCGTGCCCCGTGAAATATGTTATTTTTTGCGGGTCGCACATCGCGATCTGGCCGCGCGCGACTGCACACTCCAAACCTTTGGGTACGTTTGGCTGCTCCATGAAGCCGAAGCGCAGCTCGACGCGCATCATGTCGTCCGAGATCGGCGTCACCACCGCGCGATCCTGCTCGGCGACGCGCGGCGTCTCGGTGATCGTGACTGCAACGAGCAACACCTTTTCATGCAGGACATGGTTGTGTTTGAGGTTCTGCGTGAGAGGCAGCGGCACGCCCGTGGTCATTCGGCCGAGGACCACCGCTGTTCCCGGAATTCGCAACGGCGGGTCGGCGTCGATTCGCGCTATCAGGTCTTTAGACCGAAGCCGAACCTCGAGCCGAATCTTGTCCATCATCTCCTCACCTTTGCGCCAGGTGAGCATGATGAACGCGACGATGACGGCAATGAGCACCGGAAACCAGCCGCCATCGAAGAACTTCGTGCAGGTCGATCCAAAAAATGCCAGATCGATCACAAACAGGCTGCCGTTCACGCCATAGACGATCACCGGGTTGTGCTTCCAGTGCAGCGCGACGAACGTTGCCAGAAGCGTGGTGATCGCCATCAGTAGCGAAACCGCGATGCCGTAGGCTCCGCCCA
>Ga0207824_1000012_pt1 | contig 29858 bp, 24 predicted proteins | sample LuqExpMetageno73_FD_187830 | JGI IMG/M metagenome (GOLD analysis project Ga0207824, IMG submission 187830) | Tropical forest soil microbial communities from Luquillo Experimental Forest, Puerto Rico - Sample 73 (SPAdes) | ecosystem: Environmental > Terrestrial > Soil > Tropical forest ... | reverse complement strand
GATCGATCTGCGCGATGCCTTGTCGCAATTGGCGGCGGACGCGCCGGCCGAGGGCATCCAGAACGTCCTCTACGAGGTTGGACGTCGCGAGCCGTTCTTGGACGAGAAAAAGAAAGCGAAGGACGGCAAGCCCGGCGTCTCGCTCGACTGGTTCAACATGCTCTACCAGGTGCTGCTCGGCCAGGAGAAAGGCCCGCGCTTCGGCTCGTTCGTCGCCGTGTACGGATTGCAGAATACCGTCGACATGATCGACGGCGCGCTGGCGCGGAGCGCGTAAATCTCTCCCCTTTCGATCAACTGAACATCTTGACGCTGCCTCCAGCGCCATCAGTCCGAGTTCGACCCGCCCGGGCGGACATGTTTCCGCTGTCAAACTACTGTGTCGCCCAGACGATGCGCGCGATCCAGATGATCTCGTTCATCGGAACGACGCGGTCCTTGTGCTCGGGATTGATCGACTTGAGTTCGATCGCCTTGGTCGTCTTCTTGCGCAATTCCCTGACCAGCACTTCGCTGTCGGTCGTCTTGACGACGACGCGGTCGCCTTTGCGCACCTGCGTGCCGGGCGAGACGATGATGAGGTCACCAGCGCGATAGACCGGCCGCATGGAGTCGCCGGAGACTTCCAGTGCATAGGCATGTTCGTCGGTGACCTGCGGGACCGCAACTTCCTCCCAGCCTTTGCCGACAGGGAAACCGGCGTCATCGAAGTAGCCGCCGCCGGCCGCCTGGGCGAGGCCGATCAACGGCACGGTCGAGATCGGCGGTTTGGCGCCGTCGGTGATGAGCGTCACGAACGTCTCGACCTTGGTATTGGTGGCGGCGAGCGCCTTTGCGACCGACTCCGTCGAGGGCCAGCGCGCGCGTCCTTCCGGCGTGATGCGTTTCGACTTGTTGAACGTGGTCGGGTCGAGCCCGGCCTTCTTGGCGAGGCCCGACGCGGTCATCTTGTTGCGCGCGGCTAGCCGGTCGAGAGCGTTCCAGATTTGCGCATGTGTCAGCATAGGCAGGCCCTTTTGAGCGCGACGGCTCCCCCAAAAAGACTCAAATGATGTTGAGTAGGAATTATAGCCGTGAAAAGGCCCTGCCAGGCAAGCTTTTTTGTCCGCTACCTTGAATTGATACACGGGTGCCCGATAGGGTCGCACCGTCTCTCTTTGCCATCCGGAGCCGCCGTCCCGTGATCGGTCTCATCGATCGCCTCTCGCGCCCGCTGCTGCGCGTCCTTGATCCGGAGGATGCGCATGCGCTGACGCTGAAAGCGTTGCGCCACGTGCCGCTCCCCCGTGCGGAGCCGGATCCGCCGGCGCTGTCCGTGCGGGCATTCGGGCTGACGTTTCCCAATCCGGTTGGCGTCGCGCCCGGCTTCGACAAGAACGCGCAGGCGCCCGACGCGCTGTTGCGGCTCGGCTTTGGCTTTGTCGAGATTGGCACGGTGACGCCGCGCGCCCAAACCGGCAATCCGCGTCCGCGTCTCTTTCGGCTGCCGGAGGACCGCGCCGTCATCAATCGGCTCGGCTTCAACAACGAAGGCGGGCCGGTGGTGCTCGCCCGTCTTGCCGCCCGCGCGCGCTTCGGCGGCATCGTTGGAGTGAACGTCGGCGCGAACAAGGACTCAAGCGACCGCGCCGACGACTATGCGCGGCTGGTCGAGACGTTCGCGGCGGTGGCGAGCTATTTCACTGTCAACGTGTCCTCGCCGAACACGCCGGGCCTGCGCGACCTGCAGCATGCAGATGAGTTGGATGATCTGCTCGCCCGCGTGATCGACGCGCGAGACCGGGCCGCCTTACGCGTGGGCTCCACGCCGGTGCTGCTCAAGATCGCGCCGGATCTGACGCTGACTCAGCTTGACGACATCGTCGGCATCGCGCGCAAGCGCAAGCTCGACGGGACGATCGTGGGCAATACGACGATCACCCGCCCGTCAAGCTTGCGCGACCGCGCCACGGCGGAGGAGACGGGCGGTTTGTCGGGAAGGCCGCTGTTCAAATTGTCGACGCGCATGCTTGCGGAAACGTTCGTGCGCGCGGAAGGCGCGTTCCCGTTGATCGGCGTCGGCGGGATCGACTCCGGTGCGGCGGCGATCGCCAAGATTAGGGCCGGCGCCGCGTTGGTGCAGCTCTATACAGGCCTCGTCTATCGCGGCCTCGGGCTGCTGCACGAGATCAAGAATGATCTGATCGCGGCACTCAAACGCGGGCATCGCGAGTCGCTGCAATCGATGGTCGGGATGGATGCCGCAGAAATGACGGCGGAGAGCTGGCCGGCTTAGCGTCCCCGCGATCCGTTGATCAGCCGTGACAAAAGCCAGATCGGCACCACGATGACGGCGCCGAGCAGGAAATAGCGCCACAGCCAGCGGACGGCGTCGAAGCCCATTTCCCACAGATGGCGCAGGAGACGCTCCAAACTGCGCACGATGTCGAACGGGTCGAGACCAAGCGCCGACAGGATCACGCCGACCAGGATCGACGCCAGGATTAGCCGGCCCAGCACCGCCGCCGGCGAGCCGCCGAGGACCTTGGTCACCGTTTCGCTCATCAATCTCTCCCCTCGATGCGCATGACAGGTGGCCCCCGATGGTGGCCGGGTCAAGGCGAGTTTTGGCTCCGTCCTCGTTCGACGCGCGTCAACATCAGTTCGAGCGACTCCAGCCGGTCGGCTTGGCCCGGCGGCTTGTCCCAGCGGAGCCGGCTGATGCGGGGGAAACGCATCGCGACGCCGGATTTGTGCCGTGTCGAGCGCTGCAACCCCTCGAACGCGACCTCCAGCACGAGCCCCTGATCGGCCTCGTGTACCACCTCGCGTACCGGGCCGAAGCGATTGATCGTGTTGCGCCGGACGAAGCGGTCGATCTGCTGCAATTCCTCGTCGGTGAAACCGAAATAGGCCTTACCGACCGGCACCAGGTTGCCGTCCTTCCAGACGCCGAAGGTGTAGTCGGAATAGTACGACGAACGCTTGCCATGGCCGCGCTGCGCATACATCAGCACGGCATCGACGATCATCGGATCGCGCTTCCATTTCCACCACAGACCGTTCGGACGGCCAGGAAGATAGGGTGCGTCGCGTTTTTTAAGCATCACGCCTTCGACCGCGTCGGCGTCGTCGCCCGCGCCCGCGGAGGCGGGGGCGGCGCGCGCGGCGGTCAGTTCGTCCCAGGTCTTGAATGGCACCAGCGGCGAGAGATCGACGCGAGGCTCGTTCAAATTCGTGATGAATCCTTCGAGCCTTGCGCGCCGTTCTGCGAACGACAGATTGCGCAAGTCCTCGTCACCTTCGCCGAGCAGGTCGTAGGCGCGCAAATGCGCCGGGAATTCGGCGAGCAGTTTCGGCGTGACTGCTTTCCGGTTCAGCCGCTGCTGCAGTACATTGAACGACTGCACGCGGCTATCGCGCACGATCAGCAATTCGCCGTCGATCGCTGCCGGGAGCTGTAGCGCATCGGCGAGATCTGGAAAGCTCTTGGAGATGTTCTCGCCCGTGCGCGAATAAAGGCGCGTAACGACATGGCCGTGTGCATCACGCCCGCTCGCCGCCTGCACGCGGATGCCGTCCCATTTCCACTCGGCCATGAAGTCGGCTGGATCGAGTCCGGCGAAGTCGGATTCCTTCAGCGCATGCGCGAGCATCGGCGGACGGAAGGGGACCGGATCGCGGCTTTCGGGTTTTTCGGCGCTGCCTTCCAGCCAAGCGAAAAGTTCGATGTACGGAGGCTCGAGTCCGGGCCACAGAATTTCAATGTCGTTCGGGTCCTTGTCGCCGAGTGAAGCCGCCGCCGTTCTGGCGAGCCGCGCCGACACGCCGACACGCAGGCCGCCGGTGACGAGCTTCAACAGCGCCCAGCGCCCGGTCTCATCCAGCGCATCGAGCCAGCGCGCGAGCTGGCCAGGGAATTCGGTTTTGCCGAGCGTAGAGAGGGTCTTGATGGCGTCGGTGAGGGACAGTTCGAAGTTCGGCTTGTAACTCCTATCGGCCGGCCACAGCAGCGCGACCGTCTCCGAGAGATCGCCGACGTAATCATACGAGAGCGCGAACAGCACGGGATCGCTGCGCTCCGCGATCAGCGCTTGGATCATACCGCGCTTGGCGTGGCGGAAACTTAAAGAGCCGGTGAGTGCGGCAAGCGCCCAGCCGCGCTCGGGATCTTCTGTCGCACGCAAGTATTCCGTGATCAGTCGGATTTTCGCGTTGCGGCCGGGCTCGTAAGCGAGGCGGTCGAGCAGTTCGGCGAAACGATTCAAGCCTCGTCCTCCGCCGGCGCTTCATGCTCCTCTTCGACGCCATAGCCGACGATGTCGAGCGGCCGCGCGCGTAAGCCCCGCGATTTGCACCAGTGCACCAGCGCGTCTTCCTGGCCGTGCGTGACCCAGACCTCCTCGGCACCGGTCGCGGTGATCGTTTGAGCCAGACCGTCCCAGTCGGCATGATCGGACAGAACGAGCGGCAGCGTCACGCCGCGCTGACGGGCGCGGGCGCGCACGCGCATCCAGCCCGAGGCGAAGGCTGCGACCGGATCGGGAAAGCGCCGCGACCACAGATCGCCCATCGAACTCGGCGGACAGATTATAATCTTGCCGCCCAGCTTCGCTTTGTCGGTGCCGCGCACGAGTTCGAGTGGGCCGAGATCGATGCCGCGCTCAGCGTAATAGCGCGTGATCGTCTCGATCGCGCCGTGCAGATAAACTGGCTCGCCATATCCGGCCGCACGCAAAAGTGCGATCACGCGCTGCGCCTTGCCCAATCCATAGGCACCGACGAGATGCGCGCGATCCGGAAACAGCGCGACGGAACGAAGAAGTTTTGCGATTTCGTGTGCCGGATCGGGGTGACGGAACACCGGCAGACCGAACGTCGCCTCGGTGATAAACACGTCGCACGGCACCAACTCGAACGGCGTGCAGGTCGGGTCAGGCACGTTCTTGTAGTCGCCCGACGCGACGACGCGGAAGCCTTTGCACTCGACGCTGATCTGCGCCGAGCCGAGCACGTGCCCGGCCGGATGGAAGGTGACGCGCGCGCCGTCGAGCACCAGCGTCTCGCCGTAGCGCACGGCCTGAGTGGAGCCAGCGAAATTTTCGCCGTAACGCAGGCGCATGATGTCGAGCGTCTCCTGCGTCGCCAGCACCGCGCCGTGTCCCGCACGAGCGTGGTCGGAGTGGCCGTGCGTGATCAACGCCTTCGCGACGGAGCGGGTAGGGTCGATATGGAAGCCGCCGGGCTTGCAGCAGATGCCTTCGCGGCTCGGCACCAGGATGTCTTCGGGACGCATTCGGCCTAGATATATACGAAGCCCGGCGATGACCATTGAGAGCGCTTTTTGCTGGACGTCCCCGTTACCGACCAACTGCCCGAGGTCTTCCGCCGCTGGTTCGCGAGCCGCGGCTGGGTACCGCGCGCGCATCAATTGGAACTTCTTGCGAGGGCGCAGGGCGGACGGTCGGCGCTGCTGATCGCGCCGACCGGCGGCGGCAAGACGCTTGCGGGTTTTTTGCCGAGTCTGGTCGAGATCTCATCTTCTTCACCTCCCCCCATGCGAGGGAGGTCGCCCGCCGGAGGCGAGGGGGGTGTGCCCCAAGGCGCTACTCGACCGTACCCCCCTCCTCAACCCTCCCCCACAAGGGGGGAGGGAGACCGCTCTACCGTGGGAGAAGTTAAGCGCAAACTCTCCACCGGCCGTGGCATCTGGCGCGAAGGCGGGCTGCACACGCTCTACATTTCGCCGCTGAAGGCGCTGGCAGTCGATATCGCGCGCAATTTGGAGATTCCGGTGCGCGAGATGGGCCTGAAGGTCAGGCTCGAAACGCGCACCGGCGACACGCCGGCGTCGAAGCGCCAGCGGCAGCGGCGCGATCCGCCGGACATCCTGCTCACCACACCGGAGCAGCTTGCGCTGCTGCTTGCGACCGCAGACGCGCCCTACCTGTTCAGTTCGCTCAAGCGCGTCGTGCTCGACGAACTGCACTCGCTGGTGACATCCAAGCGCGGCGATCTCCTGTCGCTCGGGCTCGCGCGCCTGTCCGCGCTGGCGCCGCAGATGACGGCGATCGGACTTTCCGCCACCGTTGCGGAGCCGGACGATCTGCGCCGCTTTCTGATGCCGCAGCCGATCGAGGGCGAGCGCTTGGCCGATCTCGTGCTCGGTCAAGCCGGCGCGCAGCCGCATGTGCAGATCCTCGACACGGACGAACATCTTCCGTGGGCGGGACACTCCGCGCGGCATGCGCTTGGCGAAATTTACAACCTGATCAAGACGCACAAGACGACGCTCGTCTTCGTCAACACACGCAGCCAGGCCGAATTCCTCTTCCAGGAGCTCTGGCGCGCGAACGACGACAATCTCGCCATCGCACTGCATCACGGCTCGCTCGACGTGGCTCAGCGACGGCGCGTGGAACATGCAATGGCCGGCGGCAAGTTGCGCGCCGTCGTATGCACCTCCTCGCTCGATCTCGGCGTCGACTGGGGCGACGTCGATCTCGTCGTCAATGTCGGCGCGCCGAAGGGCTCCTCGCGGCTGCTGCAGCGTATCGGCCGCTCCAATCACCGGCTGGACGAGCCGTCGCAGGCGGTGCTGGTGCCGGCGAACCGTTTTGAGGTTCTGGAATGCCGCGCGGCTCTCGATGCCGTCGCTGAAAACGCGCAGGACACGCCGCCTCTGCGCACCGGCGCGCTCGACGTGCTTGCGCAGCATATTCTGGGCCGCGCCTGCGGCGAGCCGTTCTTTGCCGACGACGTATACGACGAGGTCCGCGCCGCCGCGCCTTATGTTGCGCTCGCGCGCGCTGATTTCGATGCGGCGCTCGATTTCGTCGCGACCGGCGGCTATGCGTTGAAGGCCTACGAACGCTTCGCCAAGTTCCGGCAGGGCCAGGACGGCCGCTGGCGCATCACGCATCCGCGCGTCGCGCAAGCGTACCGCATGAATGTCGGCACCATCGTCGAAGCCGACATGATCAAAGTGCGGCTGGTGCGCTCGCGCACGTCCGGCGCGCTGATCCCGCGCGGCGGTCGGTTGCTCGGTGAGGTGGAGGAATATTTCATCGAGACGCTGACGCCCGGCGACACTTTCGTCTTCGCCGGCGAGATCTTGAAATACGAGACGCTCGTCGAGGACGAAGTCTATGTCTCGCGTTCGAACGCGACCGATCCGAAAGTGCCCGCCTACGAAGGCGGCAAGTTTCCGCTTTCCACCTATCTCGCGGCACGCGTCCGCTCTTTGCTCGCGCAGCCTGAGGATTGGCGTGCTTTACCGGATCAAGTGCGCGAATGGCTGGAGATCCAGGAATGGCGCTCGCTGCTCCCCGGCCCGCGCGATCTCCTGGTCGAGACCTTCCCGCGTGCAACCAAGCATTACCTTGTCTGCTATCCGTTCGAGGGCCGGCTCGCGCATCAGACGCTTGGCATGCTGCTCACGCGCCGGCTCGAGCGGCTGCGCATGAAGCCGCTCGGTTTCGTCGCCAATGAATACGCGCTCGCCGTCTGGGGCCTCGGCGACCTCGCGCCGCGCATCGAGCGGGGCGAGCTTTCGCTCGCCAAACTGTTCGACGAGGACATGCTCGGCGACGATCTGGAGGAATGGCTCGCCGAATCCGCGCTGATGAAGCGCACCTTCCGCACTTGCGCCATCATCGCAGGTTTGATTGCGCGGCGCTTTCCGGGCGAGGAGAAGTCACGCCGGCAGCTCACGATCTCGACCGATCTCGTCTACGACGTGCTGCGCAAGCATCAGCCCGATCATCTGCTCTTGCGCGCCGCGCGCGCGGACGCCGCGACCGGGCTCCTGGACGTGCGCCGCCTCGGCGAGATGCTCTCGCGCATCAAGGGGCGAATCGTGCACAAAGCACTCGACCACGTTTCGCCGCTTGCGGTTCCGGTGCTGCTGGAGATCGGTCGCGAGACGGTCTATGGCGAAGCCTCGGATGCGATTTTGGCCGAGGCGGCCGACGAACTAATCAAGGAAGCGATGAGTTGAGCGCATTGAGCGCGCAAGTTTCGGAAATACGGGAGCACCGCCATCGCATGGCGGTCGCGGGCGTGTCCCTGCATGCCGATCCTGCAGGCGCGCTGTACTGGCCCGAGCACGGGCTGCTCGCGATCGCCGATCTGCATCTTGAGAAAGGCTCGAGCTTCGCTGCACGCGGACAACTCCTACCGCCTTACGACACCGCGGCAACGCTCGAACGGCTGACGCAGCTCATCGCGCTCTATGCACCGCGTGTGCTCGTGGCGCTGGGCGACAGTTTTCACGACGGCGGCGGGCCGGAACGCCTGAGCGGCATCGACCGCGACGCGATCAAGGCGCTGCAGCGCGGCCGCGAGTGGATTTGGATCACCGGCAACCACGACCCCGATCCCTCGGACGGCATCGGCGGCTCGTTTCATGCCGAATTGCACATCGCGCCACTCACCTTCCGGCATTTGCCGACCGGCGCGCACGGAGAAGTGTGCGGCCACCTGCATCCTGCCGCGCGCATCGCATATCGTGGCCGCTCGGTGCGTCGGCGCTGTTTTGCGGGCGATGAGCGGCGCATCGTCATGCCGGCCTTCGGCACGTTCACCGGCGGGCTGAATGTGCGCGAGGCGGTGTTCTGCGATCTGTTCGGCACGCTCGCCTTCACCGCGCACATGCTCGGCGACGACCGGCTGTATACGTTTCCCGCGAAACGCTGTTTGGCGGATTAATCGCGTCTGAACACGACGCTCGCCAGCCAGCCGATGGCGAGCGCCATTGCAGTGGTGCCGAGGCCGTACAGCAAGCCGTCGTGCTGCGCCCTGTCGGCAACGTACTGCTCGAAGCCGGTCTTGATCACCTCGAGCGCGCTGCCCGCCCGGGCGAGAAGAGCGCCGCGCGCGAACAGTTTCACGTCGATCGTGTAAGTCCCGTTCGGGGCGTTCGCCGGCAGCGGGATCGCCGCGCGAAAAACCGTGGGCGTAAGGAAGGTCACTCCCTCGGGCGCTTCCCGATAGAGATGCTGCTGTTCCTTCAGCCGCACAAACGACATGCGAAACGGGTCGTTGGTTACGGTATCCGCCGTATCCGGCCCGATCCGTTGCGTGAGCAGGGTGTAAGCCAATCCGATCTGCTGGCGCCGAAGCACCTGCTGAGAGGCGATTGCGGCGACCGGCCGGTTGCTCAGGATCGCGAGATAGGACGGCACGTTGACGAATTCGCGCGTGTCGACGTTCACCCAGATGCCGAGCACGCGCGCCTTGCGCCGGGTGCGCGTGGATTCGGGCGGCCCGCTCACGGTCACGACGAGATCGTAGCCGGACGGCATTAGCGTCTTGCCCTGATCGGGCTCGATGGTGCCGAACAGCACAAGGTCTTCGCCGGTGAAACTTGATGTCACGCCGACGCGGGCATTCGACAGCGAGATCACCAGCCGCTCGGCTGCAGTCGGCATGGCCGCGATGCACAAAATCGCAAGCGCGAGCGCGGCGCGCCGCATCATTGGCCCCTCACTAGGCGCAGCGAGTAAAGGTCCTCTGGCGTGACGACGAGATCGTAGGCAAAGCGCATGCCTACCGCGAACACCATTAGGCCGAGCAGCAGTCGCAGGCGTTCGCCGCGCATGTTCTGGCTGGTGCGGGCGCCGAACTGCGCGCCGATCACGCCGCCGATCATGAGCAGCAGCGCGAGCAACGCATCGACCAGATGATTGTCGACCGCGTGCAGCAAAGTTGCTGAGGCCATCGTGATCACGGTCAGCATCATCGATGTACCGATCACGGTCGCGGTCGGGACGCGCAGGAAATAAATGAGCATTGGCACCAGCAGAAATCCGCCGCCGATGCCGAGCACGGCGCCGACGAAACCGATGATCAGCCCGATGCCCCAGACGGGAATGGCCGATACATAGATCTTCGAGCGCTTGAAGCGCAGCTTGAACGGCAGCCCATGCAGCCAATTGTGACTGCCAGGCCGCCGCAGGGTCGCCGGACCGCCACGGCGCGCGCGCAATTCGGCGCGTATGCTCTCGTAGATCATGATCGCGCCGACGATCGACAGCAGCGTCACGTAGGACAGGCCGATGAACAGATCGAGCTGGTCCATCGCCCGCAGGAATGTGAAGAACCAGACGCCGAGCGCCGTGCCGAAAATGCCGCCGACGAGCAGCATGCCCCCGAGCGCGAAATCGATGCTTCGGCGCCGCCAGTAATAGAGAAAACCGGTGAACACGGACGCCGCGATCTGCGGCGACACGCTCGCCACCGCGACGGCTGGCGAGATACCGATGAAGATGAGCAGCGGCGTGAGCAGGAAGCCGCCGCCGATCCCGAACATGCCGGAGATGTAGCCGATGGCCAGTCCCATGCCCAAAAGCAGGAACATGTTCACCGGCAGGTCGGCGATCGGAAGGTAGATCTGCAAAGCGAAGCGCCCGTCAACCAACGGCAGGAAACGGCGGAAAGCCGGGTGCACCGAACGTCAACGCATCACACAGGATGAAGACCGTGCGGCCTTTTCGACTCGCACGATATTAGCCCCGATGCTGCGGCCGATCATCCGTCACGTCGGCCGCCACGCGGAGATTTCACCGTTAATGCTTACCGAGCTTCATCGTCGCGACCGAGCCGGCTCTGCCGGGCCCCTGCGCTGGGGCCGCATCGTCCCATCCGCCCGGCGGCTTGGCGACCACGGTCGCCTCGGCCGGCTGGGATTGTGGCACGAAGGCCTTCGCGTCGCGCTGCACGGCTGCGAGCGTCTCGGCGTCGAGCTTGCCCGCGACCTCGTCGCGCTTGCGTTCGGCTTCCTTGTCGCCTTGCGCGGCGGCCAGCGCGAACCACTTGCACGATTCGGGGAGGTTCTTCGCCATGCCGAGCCCGCGCGCGGCCAGCACAGCGAGATTGTACTGGCTGTCGGCAACCCCGTGCATCGCCGCCCTGCGGAACCACTCGACAGCGTTCGTGTAATCCGGCTTTCCAACGATCCCTTCGGCGTAGAGCACCGCGAGATTGTGCATCGCCTTGGCGTTACCCTTCTCGGCCGCTGCCAGGTAATACCGCCGCGCCTCGCCGAGGTCCTTTTTCACGCCGACGCCTTTTTCCAGCATCGTCGCGTAGCGGAATTGCGCGAGCGCCAAACCCTTGCCGGCGGCTTGTTCATACCAGCGTGCGGCTTCGGCCAGATCCGCGATGACGCCACGGCCTTCCGAGTAGCGTATGGCGATCTCGTATGCCGCGGCGGCGTCACCGTTCGCGGCGGCCGTGCGCAGGCGCACGCTGCCGATTTCGGCCGGCAGGCGCTCGGCGGGATCGGGCATGCGCGCCGTGTACGGCCCATCCGGAATCGTGCCGGTGACATTCGGATCGGCGGTCACGGAGCCGCCGGGTTGTGCCGGAGCGGCTGGCGCGATTTGCAGCGGGGTAGTTGCCGTTGTCTTCGGCGCCGGCAGCATCGGCACCGGCGACAGCGGGATCGCCACGATGCGATCAGGCGAAGGCCGCTCCACGCTGGATTGCTCCTCCGGCCTTGCCGATTGCGCCGCCTTCTTTTCGTCGCCGCCGAGGCCGGACACGAACTGCCAGCTGATCTGCGCGCTTCCGATGACGATCGCGGCGACGCTCGCCGCCACCAGCAGCGACTTGACGCGTTTCATTAGGCCTTTGCGCTCGGCCGTTTTGGCAGCCGCAGTTTCGGGCGCATCGCATGTGGCGGCGTCCTTCGGCACGCGTGCGCCCGCTTCCTGCACGGCTGACTGCGCCGCGCGCCGGGCCGCTGCGATGAAACTCGATTTCTTCGGAGCCTGCGGCGTGTCGGTCGAGATGCGCGCTCCACGCCGCGGCGGGCCTGAGCCAGGCTCCAGCGGCTGATCGGGCGGAAGATTCGGGGCGATCGGAGCAATCGGAGCGGTGCGCTTCGGTTTGGGTGAGGGAGCCGCGGCTAGCGGCTGCGGCGCCGGCTTCTGCTGCTGCGGCTCGGGCATTTGCAGTGCGGGCGGCAAATGCGCCGGCGGCTCCACCACGGCGTGCATGGCGAGCTTGCCGACCGGCTCCGTGAGGTCGATTGGTCCATCCGGATCGGCCGCGCGGCTTTCGCGGAATTCGCGCTCCATCTTGGCGAGCCGCTCGACGAGGCTGCCGAGGGTGCCGTTCACCGCCCGCAGCGTCGTCCGCGTGTGCGCGAAATCGTGCTTGAGCGTGTCGACGCCCACCGCGCTCTGCGCTTCGGCGCGGATGCTGTCCGCCTGCCTGTTCGAGCGCATATCCTCGACCTGCATCAGCAGGTCGGACAGACCGCGTTCAATCGCCTCCAGATGGCCGAGGCGGGAGTCGGACGCGTCCAGACGCTCCACGAGCTGGACGATGCGGTCTTCGAGATGGTTTACCGCAGGGTCGTTGCGGCTCTCCTGGATACGCTCGATCTTGTCGGCGAGCGACTGCACCAGAGCTTCCAACTGCGGCGACACGGCGGAGCCGCTCTGCGCGCGCTCGGCCAGCGCACGGCTGAGCGCGTCGATCCGCTCCTCGAGGCTCTTGAGCGCGCCGCTGCCTTGCGCACGACCGAGCCGGTCGACCTTTTCGGCAAGCTTCTGGACCTCCCCGGCGAGTGTGCCGACCGCGTCATTGGACGCGACGTGGGTCGCCATATCCCGTAGCGTCGTGATCGCGTGCTCGAGTTGCTGCAGCGTGGCTGGATCCTTCTGCGCCACAATCAAATCGATCTTGCGGGCAAGCGCCGACACCGAGTCGTTGAAGCCGACGAGGCTTTCCGCAGGGGTCAGCCCGCGCAGCGCATCGCGGACTTCCGCGAGGCCCTGCTCGATGCCGGAGATCGCGTGCTGGTCGGCGCCGGGCTGGCGACCTTCGGCGATTCGCTGCGTCAGGTCCTGGATCTGACGCTCGATGATGTCGATCGCGCGCCGCGGCATCGCGTCGTTGAGTGCGCGGCCGATGTCGCCGAGCTCGTCGCGCAGCGCGTTGATGGCTTCCTCGACGCCCGGACGACGCAAGGTCTCGATCTGGTCGGTGATGCGGCGAAGCTGGTCTTCTAGGCCGGTCAGGTTCTGCTGCAGGACAGGCCTCAACATCGGCTCGGGCGGGGCCTGCGGGATGAGGGGCGGCACGGTCGGCGTGGTCGGCGAGGCGGGCTCGCCGCGTAGGGCGCGCGGGCGGGCGGTAATTTCGGCGATGGCGCGGTCAAGTACGGCTGGCATTGGCCGGTGCGTCAGTGGCGCGACGGGAGCGGCATAGGCGGGCGCATAGGAAATGGCCGCCAGCATTGGCGGCATGGGCGCGGGACGGGCAGACTGCAGCACCAGCTGCTCTAGCCGGCGGTCGAGCCGGTCGATCAACTGCGCGATCTGGTCGGGCTTCGGCTCTGCACGCTCGTCGCGGCCGCGGCGTTTGCCGTGCCTCTCGCCGCCGCGGGAAAACTGCGCAATGCGGTGGGTAAGGCTGTCCAGCCGCTCTTGCACGCTTGCGAGTTCGTCGGCGTAATCTGCCTCGTCGTCGTGCTCATGGCCCGGCGCACGTATGCCCGCTTCCGCCCGCTGTTCGAGGATGACGGTGTTGAGCCATGCGCCGAGCGACATGCCCGAGCGGCGTGCCGCCTCCAGCGCCGTTTCCCGCGCTTCCGGCCGGATGCCTTCGACACTCCACGGCATGCCCAATTTCATTCCGCACCCGATCCGAGGTGGAGCAGCAAGAGACGGGATCGACTCTCGCGGACCTGGCGCGCGTTAACAGCACGTGGACGTGCGGCAGGTCCTCAGTCCACCTGCCGACTTTTTCCCCATTGCAGTAAACAAGGCCTTAATTCTTGGCCCGGATAGGCGAATTCCGCTCGCAACCAAGTGCAATGGAACCGGTTCTTGAATGGGCCGCGGGCGGAGGCTAGGTCAAGATGACCTCGCTCGACTCGCGGCACTGACCTGGAGAGGCCCATGCCCACATACAAAGCGCCCGTGGACGACGCGTTGTTTCTGCTCAACGACGTGTTTCATCTGGAGCGCTACGGCAATTTGCCGGGTTTCGCCGAAGCCTCGCCCGATACCGTCGAGGCGATCCTGCGCGAGGCGGCGAAATTCACCGAAGAGGTGTTGTCCCCGCTCAACCGTATCGGTGACAAGCAAGGCTGCACGCGGCATCCCGACGCGAGCGTGACGACACCGGACGGCTTCAAGGACGCCTACCGGCAATTGGTCGAAGGCGGCTGGATCGGCATTTCCGCGCCGGAGGAATTCGGCGGGCAGGGACTGCCTGGGACAATGACCGTGTTGGTCAACGAATTCCTGTGCTCGGCGAACATGGCCTTCGCGATGTACCCGGGCCTGACGCAGGGCGCGATCGCGGCGCTGATCACACATGCCTCGCAGGAATTAAAAGAGAAGTATCTGCCGAAGATGGTCGAGGGCTCATGGACCGGCACCATGAACCTCACTGAGCCGCATTGCGGCACCGATCTGGGCCTGTTGCGAACCAAGGCCGTCAAGCAGCCGGACGGTTCGTTCAAGATCACCGGGACCAAGATTTTTATTTCCGCCGGTGAGCACGACATGGTCGAGAACATCGTGCATCTCGTGCTCGCTCGCATCGAGGGCGCGCCTTCGGGCACGCGCGGCATTTCGCTGTTCGTCGTGCCGAAGATGCTCGTCAATGACGACGGCTCGCTCGGGGCGCGCAACGGAGTGTCCTGTGGCTCGATCGAAGAGAAGATGGGCATCCACGCCAATTCGACCTGCGTGATGAACTACGACGGCGCGATAGGCTGGCTCGTCGGCGAGGAGAACCGCGGCCTCAACGCCATGTTCGTGATGATGAACGAGGCGCGGCTCGGCGTTGGCGTCCAAGGACTCGCTCTCTCCGAAGTCGCCTATCAAAACGCCGCGATCTACGCGAAGGAACGCCTGCAGGGCCGCGCGCTTTCGGGCACAAAATTTCCCGACAAGCCGGCCGATCCGATCATCGTGCATCCCGACGTGCGGCGCGCGTTGTTGACCATGCGCGCCTTCAACGAGGCGGGACGCGCGTTGGTGATCTGGGCCGCGCTGAGCTCCGACGTCGCGCACCGTTCGGGCGACGAGAAGCAGCGCCAGATCGCGGACGACCAACTCGGCCTGCTCACGCCGGTGATCAAAGGCGTGCTCACCGACAAGGGCTTCGCCAACACGGTGCTCGCGCAACAAATCTTCGGCGGGCACGGCTACATCGCCGAGCACGGCATGGAGCAGTTCGTGCGCGACGCGCGCATCGCCATGATCTACGAGGGCGCGAACGGCATTCAGGCGCTCGATCTCGTCGGCCGGAAGCTGGCTGCGAACGGCGGCCGCGCGGTGATGGCGTTCTTCAACGAGGTCCAAACCTATCTAAAGGAGCGCGCGAGCAGCGACGCGCTCAACGAGTATCTCAGGCCGCTTGGCGCGTCGCTCGCGCACCTGCAGCAGGCGACGATGTGGTTCATGAACAACGCGATGGCCAAGCCCGACAATGCGGGCGCTGGCGCGACCGACTACATGCATCTCTTAGGCCTCGTCGCACTCGGTTACATGCACGCGCGCATCGCGGAGGCCGCGCAGGCGAGAGGTGAGGATCCGTCGATGCAGGCGAAGCTCGTCACCTCGCGTTTCTTCATGCAGCGCATGCTGCCGGAAACCGCGACGCATCTTGCACGCATCGAGGCGGGCGCGGGCAGCGTGATGGAATTGCCGGCGGAGGCGTTTTAACCCGAGAGCCCCGCCCGAGGTCACGGGACGCGCAGGGCGTGGTCATTTTCCAATCGGCAGCATGCGCACCCGAGCCATGATCCGCTCGCGGAGCCGGTCCCACTGAACGGAAGCCATCATCGCATTGGGGCTAGGCATCCGCGCCGCGCTTGGTTGCTTCACATTCTCCCAGAGGCGGGAGCGCTTGAGAGCCTTGCCACAATGGAAATAGGCGCGCTCTACGGAAACGATGATGACGGTTCGCGGCAGCTTGCCATTCGCGACCATGGTCTGCAGCAAAATGGAATTATTGCTGATCGCGGCATGACCTTTGACACGCAGTGTCTCGCCGCAACCGGGCACTAGAAAATGCAGCGCAATGCGTGGGTCGCGGACGAGATTGCGCAGGGTTTCAATGCGGTTGTTGCCGACGCGGTCGGGAATGAGCAGGGTCTTTTCGTCGCTGACTCGCACGAAGCCGGGCGCGTCCCCGCGCGGCGAGCAGTCGGGACCTTCGGGCCCCCCGGTCGCAATCGTCACGTAAGGCGACGCTTCGATAAAGCAGCGGTACTTCGGAATGATGCGATCGGTATCGCTGGCGAGCGCGACCCAGCCCGGCTGACCGCAGAGACTCTCGAGCGCTTCCAGGCTCGAAATGAGCCCGCCTTCGCTGCTGCTGACGTCCATCTTCCCCCCCGGACCGAATCCGGCCGAAACTTATGCTAGAATTTCTCGTCGGGAATGTGTCTGCGCTCAGTCAGGGTTCCATCGCGTTTTGCGCATGTAATATGGCGGAGCGGGCGCGTCGGAGCACGCGCGGGCCTTTACAGCCGCCGTTTACGCCGCCTTCAGCCGCGTCCCACTCCGCGTCCGCAGCAGCAGCCACGTCACGATGCTCACATTGAGCAGATTCCAGGCGAGGCCGTTGAGGAACGCGGCCTCATAGGAGCCGGCAAGGTCGAAGATCTTGCCCGACATCCAGCCGCCGAACGCCATGCCGACCAAAGTCGCCATCAACACCGTGCCGACGCGCGTGCCGGCTTCGCGCGGCGAGAAATATTCGCGCACGATGATGGCGTAACTCGGCACGATACCGCCCTGGAACAGGCCGAACAGCCCGGAAATGACGTAGAGCGAGAACAGCCCGTCGAACGCCAGATATAAAAACAGCGCGAGGCCCTGCAGCAGCGAGCCGAGCAGCAGCGTGCGCAGGCCGCCAATGCGATCGGCGATGAAGCCCGACGCGATGCGGCTGACGATGCCGCAGCCGAGCATTAGCGACAGCATCTCCGCGCCGCGCGCGACGCCGTATCCGAGATCGCCGCAATAGGCGACGATGTGCACCTGCGGCATCGACATCGCTACGCAGCAGGCGACTCCCGCGATGCAGAGCAGGATGAACAATGTGCGCGGCGAGAACGGCACCTCGGCCTGCCTCTTTGCGGCGGCGGCGCCTGCTTCCGCACTCGCATGCGCCTCGAGCTTCACGCGCAGCAGCATGATCAACGGCAGCATCAAGGTGAGGCAGAACAGGCCGATGCCGATATGCGTCGCGCGCCATCCATTGCTGGCGATGAAATGCTGCACGACCGGCGGCCAGATCGTGCCCGCGATGTAATTGCCGGAAGCCGCGAGCGCGACCGCGATGCCGCGGCGTCGCGAGAACCAATGTGAGATGTCGGCCATCAGCGGGCCGAACGTCGCCGAGCAGCCGAAGCCGATCAGCAGCCCGTGCGCGAGCGCGACCTGCCACAGGCTCGCGGACAGGCCTACGCCGACGTAACCGAGGGCGAGGCAGAGCGCGCCGGCGACGGCGGGCACGGTGACGCCGAAACGGTCGGCGAGGCGGCCCATGGCGATGCCACCGCCGGCGAAGCCGAGCATTGCGAGCGTGTAGGGAAGCGCCGCGGCCGCGCGATCGACGCCGAAATCGGCCTGCATCGCGGGGAGCGCAACCACGACCGACCACATGCCGACGCCGCCGATCGCGGACAGCGCGACCGAAGCGGTGAGCCGCAGCCAAGCGTAGCGGGATTCGAGCTGGGTGGAATAAGCGTGCATGCAGGAGTCCGGCGGGAATCAGTATCGCATTTTTCCCTCCCCCGCGAAGCTTGGGGAGGGTCGGTTCTCAATCGCGGCACCGATCGAGAACCGGGGTGGGGGTTCTTTCTTAGATTTGAACTCAGGACGAGCGGAGGGATTCACCCCTATCCCGCGCTCCCTGCGGTCGCGGGGGTAGGGAGGGCCTCAATACGCGTACTCGTCAAAAATCGGATCGACCGAGCCGTGCCACGGGCCGTGGTACTGCTCCAAAAGTTCCTCGGCCGGGGTGAGCCCGCGCGCGACGCTTTCTTCGAGCGGGCGCAGATAGCGCGTCTCGTCGCGGCCGTTGCGGTCGAACTTCTGCCGGCGGGTGAGCCCGCGCGCCGACAGGCGCAGGCAGTCCTGCGCAAGCGTGAGCACGTTCTGTCCGCCGATCTCCGCGCGGAAGCCGAGCCGCGGCACGTCATTGCGCAAATTCTGCCGCTCGTCTGCCGTCCACCCCTTCACCAATTGCCAGCAGGCATCGAGTGCGTCATCGTCGTACATGAGTCCGACCCAGAACGCGGTCAGCGACGGCAAGCGGCGCCACGGGCCACCGTCGGCGCCGCGCATTTCGAGATAGCGCTTGAGCCGCACCTCCGGGAAAATCGTCGACAGGTGATTGGCCCAGTCTGAGATGGTTGGGCGCTCGCCCGGCAGCGCATCGAGCTTGCCGGTGAAGAAATCGCGAAACGATTTGCCCGACACGTCGATGTAGGTGTCGCCGCGCTTGACGAAATACATCGGTACGTCGAGCGCGTAATCGACCCAGCGCTCGAACCCCATGCCGTCCTCGAACGCCCACGGCAGCATGCCGGCGCGCTGATTGTCGGTATCGGTCCAGATGCGCGAGCGGTACGAGAGAAAGCCGTTCGGCTTGCCTTCGGTGAACGGCGAATTGGCAAACAGCGCGGTGGCGACCGGCTGCAGCGCGATCGAGACGCGCAGCTTCTTCACCATGTCGCTTTCCGAGGAGAAGTCCAAATTCGCCTGCACCGTGCAGGTGCGGTACATCATGTCGAGGCCCATCGTGCCGACCTTCGGCATGTAGGCGGTCATGATCTTGTAGCGGCCCTTCGGCATCACGGCGACGTCGGGGCGCGACCAGTTCGGCGTCATGCCGAGGCCGAGGAAGCCGATGCCGAGCGGCTTTGCCACCTCGCGCACCTGCGCGAGATGGGCGAACAGCTCGGACGCTGTCTGGTGCACGGTCTCGACCGGCGCCCCGGAGAGTTCGAACTGGCCGCCCGGCTCGAGCGAGATCGCGCCGCCGCCGGTGACGTCGAACATGCCAATGATGTTCTCGCCCTCCATGATCGGTTCCCAGCCGAGCAGGTGCTGCATGCCTTGCAGCAGGGAGCGGATGGAGCGGCGGCCGGCGTAGGGAACCGGCCGGTGGCCTTCGACGGTGAAGGCGAACTTCTCGTGTTCGGTGCCGACCTTGAACTCGGATTTCGGCTTCGCCCCCTGTTCGAGCCACGCGACCAGTTCGTCGCGCGTTTCGATAGGAGTCATGTCGACTTGGTCACGAGCCATGGCATTCCGGGCGGGCAAAAGGGCCGCGACCATAACCATGCTGCGGCGCAGAGGGCAATGTAGAGACAAGACGTGACACGCTCTCTGTCACCTTTCCCGGGAAGAGGCGAGCGTAAGAGAGCCTGTGCCCCGGCGCCGGCAGACTGTTCCACCTTCGTTCTTCCCCCTTTAACCCGCATCAGCTATCACTGCCCTCCATGCCGCAGTTCACCCTCGTCCAGGATCAGGCGCTCCAGGCCGTCGCCGATTGGCTCAAAGCCAAGCCGGGCGCGAACGGCACGCCGCAGATCTTCCGCCTGTTCGGCTATGCCGGCACCGGCAAGACCACGCTCGCCAAGCACATTGCCGGGCACGCCGACGGCGAGGTGAAATTCGCCGCCTTCACCGGCAAGGCCGCCTCCGTTATGCGCGGCAAAGGCTGCGACGGCGCCTCGACCATCCACAGCCTGATCTACCGCCCGCGCGAGAGCGGCGAGGAAATCCCGAGCTTCGATCTGTGGGACGAGGCGCCCGCCTCGAAAGCCGAACTGATAATTATCGATGAATGCTCGATGGTCGACCCCGGGCTCGGCCGCGATCTGTTGTCCTTCGGCGTGCCGCTCTTGGTGCTCGGCGATCCGGCGCAACTGCCGCCGATCCAGGGCGGAGGTTTCTTCACCGAGGCCGAGCCCGACGTGATGCTCACCGAGGTGCACCGGCAGGCGCAGGACGATCCGATCGTGCGGCTGTCGATGGACGTGCGCGCGGGGGATTATCTCGAGCCCGGCCGTTACGGCGAGACGGAGGTCGTGCGGAAGTCCGATCTCGATCCGCAGCGCGTGCTCGCCGCAGATCAGGTGCTGGTCGGCCGCAACAACACGCGCCGCGCCTACAACAACCGCATGCGCGAGCGGCGCGGTTTCGAAGGCGAACTGCCGATCGCCGGCGACAAGCTCGTCTGCCTGCGCAATAATCGCAAGAAGGGCCTGTTCAATGGCGGGCTCTGGAGCGTGAAGGCGCGCGGCGGACGCAAGACCGGCATCATGACATTGCAATTGTTGCCCGACGACGACACCGCGCGGCGCGGCGTAAAGGTGTCCGTTCGTCCGGAATGCTTCACCGGCACTATTGAGCAGATCGACTGGCCGCGCCGCAAGCCCTACGACGAGTTCGACTACGGCTACGTGCTCACTGTGCACAAGGCGCAAGGCTCGCAGTGGGACGACGTTGTGCTGTTCGACGAGAGCTTTGCGTTTCCCGACTCGCGCGAACGCTGGCTGTATACAGGCATCACCCGCGCCGCGAAACGGCTCACGGTGGTGGTGTGATCTTCACGCTCCCTGGAGGGACGGTGAGGCGAAGGTGTGGCTACTTTACCGGTGCATCAGAGTGCCGATGCCGTGGTCGGTGAGCAATTCCAAAAGCACGGCATGCGGCACCTTGCCGTCGAGGATGACGACACCTTCGACGCCCTGATCGAGCGCGTAAATGCAGGTCTCGACCTTCGGGATCATGCCGCCCGAAATCGTGCCGTCGGCGATCAGCTTGCGTGCGTCGGCGACCGACAGGTCTGGGATGAGATTCTCCGACTTGTCGAGCACGCCGGGCACATCGGTGAGCAACAGCAGGCGCTTCGCCTTCAGCGCCCCCGCGATCGCACCGGCAAATGTGTCGGCATTGACGTTGAACGTGCCGCCGTCCGCGGACGTTGCGACCGGCGCCAGCACCGGGATCATCTCACGGCCGATGATCTGATTGAGAATGGTGAGGTCGACCTTGTCCGGCTCGCCGACGAAGCCGAGATCGACCACGCGCTCGATGTTGGAATCCGGATCGACCACGGTGCGGCTGACTTTCTTGGCCTTCACCATGTTGCCGTCCTTGCCGCACATGCCGACCGCCTTGCCGCCGGCGGCGTTGATGTAGCCGACGATCTGCTTGTTGATCGAGCCGGCCAGGACCATCTCGACGATCTCGACGGTCGCCGCGTCGGTGATGCGTAGGCCGGCGGCGAATTCCGATTTGATGCCGAGCTTCTTGAGCATGGTGGCGATCTGCGGTCCGCCGCCATGCACGACCACCGGATTGATCGCGGTTTGCTCCAACAGCACGATGTCGCGCGCGAAGCTGCGCGCGGTCTCCTCCTCGCCCATCGCGTGGCCGCCGTATTTCACCACGACGATCTCCTCGTCGTAGCGCTGCATGTGCGGCAGGGCTTCCGACAGGATCTGCGCTTGCAGTTGTGGATCGACGGGCATGGGCATGCTCTCTCGCGGAACGAAGCTGCGCCGTTTTAGCGGGCAGATGCCGCAGGCGGAAGTGGCTCAGCCGCGCGATCCGGCGAGCGCCGCGGCAGCGAGCACGAGCCAGCTCGCGATCATGATCATGCCGCCGGCAGGTGCGGCAAAGGGAAACAGCTTGCCTCCCGCATAGGCGCGCGCTGCGACGTCGGCCGCGAACAGCGTGGAGCCCGCGACGAATCCCAAGAGGCTCGCCAGCGCGAGCGGGCGATAGACCATACCCGCGCGCAGCAGGGCGGCTGCCGCGAGCACCGCGACCGCATGGATGAGTAGGAGGTATCCCGCGCTATCCAGCCCGGCACCGGGCTTGCCGTGCGCGCCGGCGGCCGCGAGCACGATGCCGGCGGCGCCCATCAATCCGGCGAGAGCGACAAGGATCTGCAACATGGTGGAAACCTTAGCGAAAGGTGCCGAGACCGTCACGTCCTCAACCGCATTTGAAAAACAGCGGCAAGCCTCCGCACGGCTGCATTCGCGTTATGCAAAAAACCGGCATCCGGAGTGATCTGGATCACTGTCGAAGGACGTCGTCGGGCGGATTGTGCCAAGAGATTGGAGATTCCAAGTGCCTGTTCCGCTTCCTGAAAGTCCCCGCAGCAAAGGCTTTGCCGAGCCCGCAGTCGACTGGCTGTCTTTGTGGGCGTTGTCGATCGGTTTTGCCGCGGCCTTCATGGCGGCGGTCGTTTATTTTACCGCGGGCGATCAACTCGGCGCCACCCTGGTGCTATTCGGCGGCGCAGCGATCATCGCCATTGCACTGTTCGCTCCTGGCAAGCTGCCGGTGAAGAGACGCTAGGAAATGCAGCAAGCCTGGTGTGCTGATAACCCGGGTCAAATGCGCCTGGCCAAATCCCTCAATCCAATTTTGACGGCCCGCGGCTCTTGATCGGGATCGACATCCCATCCTCACCGGCGCTGTTCCTGACAGATAGTGCGTCGCAGGCGCGAACGTCGTGCCCGTGCAATGGTCACCATTACGCGTCCTAGTTGCCGCGCCGCTCCGACAAGAGCCGCGCCACGGCCGCGCGGACTTCTGGAATGCCTGAACCTTCTTCCGCCGATGTGACGAGCACGCCGGGATAAGCCGCCGGACGTTTTGCAATCTCGGCTTCGACCTCCGTCATGCGTGCGGCGAGTTCGCTTTTCTTCACCGCATCCGCCTTGGTCAGCACGACCTGGTGGCTCACCGCCGCTTCGCCGAGGGCGTCGAGCGTCGGCTCGTCCGTCGCTTTCAGTCCATGCCGCGCATCGACGAGCACATAGACGCGCGCGAGCGTCCGGCGGCCGATGAGATAGGCGTGGATCAAATCGGTCCACGCTGCCACCTTGGCTTTCGATGTGGCGGCGTACCCGTAGCCCGGCATGTCGACGAGCGTGAAGCCGGTGCCCGCGGTGAAGAAGATCAATTCCTGCGTCCGTCCGGGAGTGCGCGAGGTACGCGCCAGCGCCTTTCGGTTAGTCAGAGCGTTGATTAGGCTCGACTTGCCGACGTTCGAGCGGCCGGCGAATGCGATTTCGGTGCCGCGCATCGGCGGCAGCGACTCGAGCGATCCTGCCGCGGCGACGAATTGCCAGTCGCCCTGAAACAGCCGGCGGCCCTCTTCGACCTCGCCACGGGTGAAGTGCGTCGTTGTACTCACACGCTATCCTCGCCGTCATGCCCGGCCTTGGTGCCGGGCATCCACGTCTTCACGATTGGGAGACACTAAAGACGTGGATGGCCGGGACAAGCCCGGCCATGACGCTGGTGCACTCGGGACAAGCCCGGGGATTACGTGAACAATTTATCCCAGCGAGGCGAGGGCATTAAGCCTTCTGCTGCTGCTTCTTGCCGTTGATCTTCTTCGGCGTGTTGTCCTGCAGGGCCGTCCGTCGCTTGCCGAACATACCCTTGATATTGTCCCACAGCTCGATCTTGGCACCGTGCTTGCGCATGATGATGCTCTGCTGCGTGACCGACAGCGTGTTGTTCCACGCCCAGTAGATCACGAGCCCCGCCGGGAAGCTCGCCAGCATGAAGGTGAAGATGATCGGCATCCAGTTGAAGATCATCTGCTGCGTCGGATCGGGCGGCGCGGGATTGAGCTTCATCTGCGCCCACATCGTGACGCCCATAATCAGCGGCCAGATGCCGAGGTGCAGATAGGGTCCGATCACGGGAATCGTGGTCGGATCGTATGCAAGCAATCCGAACAGAGTGAACACGTTGGTCGGATCGGGCGCGGAGAGGTCACGAATCCAACCGTAGAACGGCGCGTGCCGCATCTCGATCGTGATGAACAGCACCTTGTACAGCGAAAAGAACACCGGGATCTGGATCGCGATCGGCAGGCAGCCGGCCAGCGGATTGATCTTCTCGTTGCGGTACAGCTCCATCATCGCCTGCTGCTGCTTCGCCTTGTCGTTGGCGTAGCGCTCACGCAGCGCGGTCATCTGCGGCTGGATCGCCTTCATCTTCGCCATCGACGCGTAGGACTTATTGGCGAGCGGGAAGAAGGCGATCTTGATCAGCACCGTCACCAAAAGGATCGCGATGCCGAAGTTGCCGACCAGGTGATAGAACCAGTCGAGCACGATGAAGAGCGGCTTGGTGATGAAGTAGAACCAGCCCCAGTCGATCAGCAGATCGAAGTGGTTGAGGTTGAGCTGCTGGTTGTAGGCGTTGACCGTGTGCACTTCCTTGGCGCCGGCGAACAGCCGGGCATCCGATGCACCCGTTGCACCGGGCGCAATGGTGACCGCGTCTCTCAGGTAGTCGGTTTGGTAGGTCGTCTGTTTGCCGATCTCGCCGGTTGAGAAGCGCGCCTTCAAGCGGGCGTCGGTCGGCGGCACGAGCGTCGCAGCCCAATACTTGTCGGTGATGCCCAGCCAGCCATTGGTGATGTCGAAGGAAACGTCCTTCTTCTCTTCGATCTTTTTGTACGTGAATTCCTGCAGGCCATCTTTGCCGAGATTGCCGATCAGGCCTTCATGCAGAATGTAATAGCCGAGCGTGTGCGGCGTGCCGTGCCGCGAGATCAGGCCATATGGATAGAGCGTGACCGGTTGGTCGGTCTTGTTCACGACCTCCTGCCGCACGTTGAACATGTACTGGTCGTCGACCGAGATGACGCGGCGGAATTCGAGGCCTTGCCCGTTGTTCCAGACGAGCGTGACCGGATGTGTCGGCGCCAGCGCGCCGGTGCCCTCCTGCGTCCACACGGTGTCGGGACCGGGCAGGACGGTTTTCGCGTCGTCCCCGACCGTCCAGCCGAACTCGGCATAGAACGGATCGGCCGTTCCGGTCGGCGACAAGAGAAAGATCGGCGGCGAGTTCTTGTCGACCGTCTCGCGGTACTTGATCAGCGCGAGGTCGTCGATGCGGCCGCCCTTCAGAGCGATCGAGCCGCGCACGCTGTCGGTCGCGATCGGAACGCGGGGTGAGGCGGCGAGCACTTCGGCACGCGGCCGCGAAGCCGGCGCGGTTGTCTGCGCATTCGGCACCTGCGGAGCGGCGGTTGGAGCGGGCACCTGACCAGGCGCGGTCGGCGCCGGCGATTGCTTGGCGGCCTGCTGCTCGATTGTTTGCTGTCGCGCTTTTTCGGCCGGCGCGCCATAGAAATACTGCCAGCCGATCAGCACCAGCGCCGACAGGATGATGGCGAGGATGGTATTCTTATTGTCGGTAGTCATTGCGATCCTGTGATGGGCCGGCGCGCCGTTTCTGCACGCGTTTCAGCGCCCCCTCGAACTCTTCCGCCATCCGCGCGAATGGCAGGGTCAGCGCCGCGCGCCGACCGACCAGCACATAATCATGTCCGCTCGTCAGCGGGAGGGGCGAAAGCCGGACCATTTCCCGCAGCCGCCGCCGGACACGATTTCGTTCGACGGCATTGCCGACCTTTTTCGACACCGTGAATCCGACGCGCGCAGGGCCTTCGTCGTCCCGCCGGCGCGCCTGCAGCACGAAGGCGCCGGCATGCACCTTCAGCCCGGAGGCGGCGGCCAGAAAGTCCGCCCGTTGCCGCATGCGTTCCATGGGCAGCGCGCGGCGTTCCTCAACGGGTTAGGCCGACAGCCGCTTGCGTCCGCGGTTACGGCGCGCCTGGACGACCTTTTGGCCGCCTTTAGTGGCCATGCGCGCGCGGAAACCGTGACGGCGCTTGCGCACCAACTTGCTCGGTTGATAGGTCCGCTTCACGATACCAAACTCCGCTGATCGCGCCGGGAAAGGGCGGCAGGTCCAAGCCGAAGCCACCTTCATGACCCGGAGGACAGGTCTCCGGACCGGCAGAAATTTGCGCGGCTTATAAGTGAGAGCCTCGCGCCCGTCAATGCGGCGGCAGTCTGCCGCGGCACTGAAAGTTCACGCAAAATCGGGTCTCACAACGAGGTGAGGCGATCCGTCATGCACCGCTGTGATGTATAGATTATCGATGCCGGGCCGCGCCCATATGCTGCCGTTTCTCCTGTTCGCCCTGATGCTCGCGGTCGGGGCATGCGCTTATTGGCAAGGCGGCTTCAATTTTCAGAGCTTCGTCGAGCACCGTGCCGCTATCCAGGCTTTCGTGGCCAACCAGTACATCCTCGCCGTCCTCGCCTTCATGGCCATCTACGCCGCCGCGGTATCGCTCTCCGTCCCGGGCGGTATTTTTCTCACCGTCAGCGGCGGGTTCCTGTTCGGCGTGGCGATCGGAGCGGCGGCTTCGGTGCTTGCCGCCACGATTGGCGCCACCGTCATTTTCCTGCTCGCCCGCAGCACCTTGGGCGCGCCGCTCCTGAAGCGGGCAGGCCCGCGCGCCGCGCAACTCGCCCGCGGCTTTCGCGGCCAGGCCTTTAATTACCTCTTGTTTTTGCGTCTGATCCCCGCATTTCCTTTCTTCCTGGTCAATTTGGTCCCCGCGCTCGCGGGCGTGAGGCTGACACCTTTCGTGGCGGCGACGGTAATCGGTGTCATCCCAGCATCGATCGTGTATTCGCTCGCCGGCCGCGGTCTCGACAGCGTCATCGACATGCAGTTGCGGGCGCAGGCGCGCTGCTTTGCGCGCGGTGAAACCATGTGTCCGCTCAGCTTCGATGCTCGTGATGTGCTCACGCCACAGTTGCTCGCGGCCTTGGTCGGATTGGCCGTCCTCGCGCTGGTGCCGGTGCTGCTGAGCAGATGGTGCGGCTGGCGCGGCATCTCCTCTTGAATTGCGCTAGCATTCCGCCATCAATTCCGACGCCCGCATGGAAAAGCTCACTCCCGACATCTGTGTGATCGGCGGCGGTGCGGCCGGACTTTCGGTTGCCGCCGCCACGGCCGTTTTCGGCGTCTCGACCGTGCTGATCGAGCGGCGGCGAATGGGCGGGGAATGCCTCAACACCGGCTGCATTCCCTCAAAGGCACTGCTCGCCGCCGCCAAGCGCGCGCATGACATGCGCGCCGGCGGAGCATTCGGCGTGCAGGCGGCCGAAGTGCGTGTCGATTTCGACAAAGTGCGCGCCCATGTGCGCTCGGTCATCGACTCGATCGCGCCGACCGATTCAGCCGAACGCTTTTCCGGACTGGGCGTACGCGTGATCCAGGGCGAGGCACGCTTCAAGGACAAGCGCACGGTCGTGGTCGGTGACGAATTTGAAATCTGCGCGCGCCGGACGGTCATCGCGACGGGCTCGCTGCCCGCGCTGCCTGCGATCCCCGGCTTGCATGACGGCGTCTACTTCACCAGTGAGACGATTTTCGATCTCGACGTCCTTCCAAGCCATCTCGTCGTGATCGGCGCGGGCGCGACGGGGCTCGAACTGGCGCAGGCGTTCCGCCGCCTCGGCAGCGACGTCACCGTCCTCGATGCCGGTGCCGCGCTGGCGCAGGACGATCCGGAATGCGTCAACATCCTGCTTGCGCAGCTCGAGAAGGAAGGCGTCGTTATCCATACCGGCGTGACTGTGACGCGCATTTCGCGCGCCATCGGTCAAATCGGGGTGACGATAACGCACGACGGCAAGGAGGAGTTGGTCGGCGGCTCGCATCTTCTCGTTGCGGCCGGCCGCAAGCCGGTGTTCGATGGACTCGATTTGAAGGCGGCCGGGATCCGGTATGCCGAGAATGGCATCCGCGTCGAACGTAATTTGAAAACCAGCAATTCACGTGTCTATGCCGTCGGCGATGCCGCCGCCGGGCAGCCGCGCTTCACGCACGCGGCGAGCTACCATGCGGGTCTCGTCATCCGCAACGCTCTGTTTGGACAGCGTGGGCACGTTCAGGCCGAACTGATTCCGCACGCTGTCTTCACCGAGCCTGAGCTTGCTCAGGCCGGCCTGACCGAGGCGCACGCCCGTGCGCGCAAACTCTCGATCCGCATCCTGCGGTGGCCCTACCGCGAGAACGATCGCGCGCAGGCCGAGCGGCGGACAGCAGGTCACATCAAAATCTTGGCCGACCGTAAGGGCCGCATTTTCGGCGCGACGATTGTCGGTCCGCATGCAGGCGAATTGATCGGCGCTTGGGCGCTTGCGGTCGCGCAGGGCCTCACCCTACGCAATTTCGCCGAAGTCGTGCTGCCCTATCCCACGCTGTCGGAGGCCGGTAAGCGCGCGGCAATCGACTTCTACCTGCCTCGTTTGACCCAACCTCTGCTGCGGCGCATCATTCGTTTCCTGCGGATCCTGGATTGAAACGCGTGGAAGAAATGGACGCCCACGATCGCCCCGGAGAGCAGTCGCTGCAGCACCGCGGTGTCCGCATCGGGTTGTCCGGGAAACTCCTGCTGCTCACGATCGTGTTCGTGATGCTGGCTGAAGTGCTCATCTATGTGCCGTCGGTCGCGAACTTCCGGCTGAACTGGCTGAACGACAAGCTCGCCTCCGCGCACACTGCCGCCTTGGTGCTCGAAGCCGCGCCGCGGGAATCGCTTCCCGACAGCGTAATCCGCGATACGTTGGCGAGCTTCGGTGCGCGCCTCATCGCGATGAAGATGGGCAGCCAGCGCCGGCTGCTCGCAATGACCGATCCTGCTTCGCGCGTGCATCAGGACGTCGACTTGCGCGGCATGAGCGCGTGGCGAGCGATTGCCGATGCCTTCGATACGTTGTTCAACACCAAGCCGTCCGACACTATGCGCGTCGTCGGACCTGCCCCGATGGGCGGCACGTTCCTCGAAATTGTCATTGACGAGATGCCGCTGCGCAACGCGATGGTCGCGTTCTCGATCAACATCCTCCTGCTCTCGCTCGTGATCTCTGGTATCACCGCGATGCTGGTATTCCTCGCGCTGCATTATCTCATGGTCCGCCCGATGGGCCGGATCACGCACGCGATGATCGCGTTCCGCGCCGATCCTGAAAATCCCTCGCGCATCATCCTTCCATCCGGACGCCATGACGAGCTCGGTCGCGCGGAAGAAGAACTCTCCGCGATGCAAAGCGAAATCGCTTCGATGCTGCAGCAGCAGAGTCGACTCGCCGCCCTCGGTCTGACGGTGTCAAAGATCAATCACGACCTGCGCAACATGCTCGCGTCGGCGCAGCTGTTTTCCGATCAGTTGACGAGCCTGCCCGATCCGAAGGTGCAGCGCTTCGCGCCGAAGCTGATGCTCGCGCTCGAGCGCGCTATTGCCTTCTGCCAGTCGACTCTGTCCTACGGTGCGGCGCACGAGCCGCCCCCCTACCGCAATCCGGTCGCGGTCGGCCCGTTGATCGAGGAAGTGCACGAGGCGCTCGGGCTCGGGCTTGACGTGCCGATCCGCTGGATCGTCGCGATCGAGAAGGACCTTATCGTCGACGCCGATCACGACCAGCTCTTCCGCGTGCTGACGAATGTGACGCGCAACGCCGTGCAGTCGCTGCAGGCACGCGGCAACCAGGATCTCGCCCGCGACCAGATCCGGATTACCGGACGGCGGGAAGGCAGCGTGGTCGAGATCGAGATTTCCGACACTGGGCCGGGTGTCCCGGAAAAGGTGCGCGCGCATCTCTTCCAAGCGTTCCAGGGTTCCGCCCGCGCCGGCGGTACGGGTCTTGGGCTCGCGATCGCGGCCGAGCTCGTCCGCGCGCATGGCGGCGACATTCGGCTCATTCCGGGTACGATCGGTGCGACATTCCGCATCACGATTCCCGACAGGCCGGTCGCTCTCGAAGCCCACCGCGGCGCCCGCGCGCGCGCCTGAGGCTTTTTCCCCCCGCACTTGCCAAGCCCGTCTTGAGACGATAGCTAAGCCCGGTCCGTTCGGGCCTTTGCGGCCGGCCGGCAAAAGCGCCCGTAGCTCAGCTGGATAGAGCACCAGACTACGAATCTGGGGGTCAGGAGTTCGAATCTCTTCGGGCGCGCCAGTAAAATCAATCACTTAAGTTC
>Ga0207824_1000003_pt1 | contig 40598 bp, 39 predicted proteins | sample LuqExpMetageno73_FD_187830 | JGI IMG/M metagenome (GOLD analysis project Ga0207824, IMG submission 187830) | Tropical forest soil microbial communities from Luquillo Experimental Forest, Puerto Rico - Sample 73 (SPAdes) | ecosystem: Environmental > Terrestrial > Soil > Tropical forest ... | reverse complement strand
ATGCGTTCACGCGCCTTCTTGGCGTCAATGAGCGCCGGTAGTTCGTCCTCTTTGAACAGATAGGCCATCAGGCATTCTCCTTCTGTTACTACTGCGACGCCAACAATCTACGGCCGTCGACCAATAGCGCTCACGTCCATCGTCACTTTGCCAATAGCAGTTCCGCAGCTGATTTACTTGCTGCAAGAACATCGGTGTTTACCCAACAATCGGCGCCCGCCGTGCGCCCTCTTAGCGGGGCGCAACGACGGCTGTCAGGCCAGATTCGCGGCCCTCAGTTCCCCTGGAACACCGGCTTCTGTTTGGCGACGAAGGCCTCGTAGGCGCGCTCGTAGTCCTTGGTTTGCATGCAGATCGCCTGCGCCTGCGCCTCCGCTTCGATCGCCTCATCGACGCCCATGTTCCATTCCTGATGCAGGCACTTCTTAGTCATGGAATTGGCGAAGGTCGGACCGTCCGCCAGCTGTTTCGCCAGCGCCTGCGCATCGGCAAGGACCTTCTCCGGCTCGGACAGTTTGTTGTAGAAGCCCCAGCGCTCGGCCTCGACGCCATCCATGGCGCGGCCGGTATAGAGCAACTCGGAGGCGCGGCCGTGACCGATGATCCGCGGCAGGATGGCGCAGGCGCCCATGTCGGCGCCGGCGAGTCCAACGCGCACGAACAGAAAGGCCACCTTGCTCCGCGCCGTGCCGACCCGCAGGTCCGACGCCATGGCGATGATCGAGCCGGCGCCGGCGCAGATGCCGTCGATGGCCGCAACGATCGGCTGCGGGCAGGCACGCATCTCCTTAACTAGCTGGCCGGTCATACGCGTGAAGGCGAGCAGACCCGCCATGTCGTCCTTGCGCTGCATCTCGACCAGTGGGCCGATAATCTCATGCACGTCGCCGCCGGAGCAGAAATTGCCGCCGGCGCCGGTGATAACCACGTTCTTGATGCCGTCGGCGTAAGTGAGGTTGCGGAAGGTGTCGCGCAGCTCAGCATAGGACTCGAGCGTCAGCGGATTTTTCCGTTCCGGCCGGTTCAACGTGATGGTCGCCACCTTGCCGTCGACCTCCCACAGGAAATGCTTCGGCTTGAAGTCGGAAAAATCAAGTCCGGCGGGGCGGAAGCGCGCCGCGGTGTCGCCGCCGTTCGTGGCGGCCTTGGCCATTGCAACTGCAGTCATTGATACCTCCCTTTAACCAACAAAAGTGAGCCCACCGCTCACGCTCATCACCTGGCCGGTGACGTATTCAGCTTGCGGGCTGGCGAAGAACACGACAGCGTCAGCGATCTCTTGCGGCTTGGCGAAGCGGCGGAACGGGATTGCCTTGAGGAACGCCTCGCGCAGCTTCTCGGAGCGGGTGGCGAGCATTGGCGTATCGGTCGGGCCCGGGCACACGCAGTTGACGTTGATCGAGTACCGCGCAACCTCGCGCGCGAGGGATTTAGTGAAGGCAATAAGGCCCCCCTTGGCGCCGGCATAGACCGTCTCGCCACCGCTGCCGACGCGACCGGCGTCGCTGGAGATGTTGACTATCTTGCCTCCGTTGGCGGCGATCATCGGCGGTAGCAGCGCCTGCGTTAAATGCACTGGTCCGGCAAGGTTGATGGCGATCACTTTGTTGATGAAATCCGGTGTGTTCTGGATGTAGGGCTGGATGTCGCCCCACCCGGCGCCGTTCACCAGGATGTCGATGCGCGGATATTTCTTTAGCACTTCAGCGGCAGCAGCGCGGATCGAATCGGAATTGCCCATATCGATGGCGACGAAATCTACCTTGAAATTGGAGTCGGCCGCTTCCTTCTTCAGCGTCTCGCCGGCCGCAACGTTGAGGTCGGCGCAGATCACCATCGCGCCCTGGCGGGCGAACGCCATCACCGTCGCCTTGCCGATGCCGGAGGCGCCGCCGGTCACCAAAACTGTCTTGCCGTCGAAACTCATCGTGTCGCTCCACGTTTTGTCTGTGTCGAAGATTCGGCCGACTCTGCCAGGAACGCGTCGACGCACTGCCGCGTCTCCGGGTTGCGCAGGAGTTGCCGGGTGAAGTCCAGTTCATCGGTGTAGCCGCCGCGGCCGGGCTGTTGCGCGGCGGCGAGGCAAGCCTTGCAGGCCGCGAGCGCCGCGGCCGGCAGTCCGGCAATGCGGCTCGCGATTTCTGTGGCACGCTGCGCCAATTCGGCGCGCGGCGCTGACCAATGCACGACGCCGAGCGAAGCCGCGGTGGCGCCGTCGAGAACCTCGGCGCCGAGGATCAATCGCTTGGCGAGCGCAGGACCGCACAGCCGCGTGAGCCGCTGGGTGCCGCCGGCGCCCGGAATGAGGCCCAGACGCGCTTCCGGCAGGCCGACCTTCGCTTCGTTGGCGGCAACGCGAAGATCGCAAGATAGCGCCAATTCGAAGCCGCCGCCCATGGCGGCGCCGCCGATCTCGGCGAGCGTCACCTGCGGCATTTCCTCGACGCGGAAATAAAGACGCTGGATTGCAGCGACATAGGCGTACATGCGCTCATGACCATCGGTCATTTCCATGCGCGCGCGCACTTCCTTCAGATCGGCGCCCGCGCAGAAGATCTTCTGGTCTGAGCGGATGTGCAGCACTTTAAATTGCGGACCGCTTGCGAATTCGTCGAGCTTGGCCTCGAAGCCGCGCACCCATTCCTCGCTGATCGCGTTCACTGGCGGCCGGCTCAGTGTCAGCGTGATCACGCCATCCTTGGTGCTCGTCTGGAACATCAGGAGTTCAACCGCTTCTCTTGCTCGGATTCGGTAACCAGCGCGCGGCTGATCACCATCCGCTGGATGTCGTTGGTACCTTCGTAGATCTTGCTGGCTCGCACCGCGCGAAAGATCCGCTCGACGCCGTAGTCGGCCATGTAACCGGCGCCGCCCAGCGTCTGGATGGCGTCGGAGCAGATGCACTCGGCGGCTTCGGTGGCGAACAGCTTGGCCATCGACGCCTGCTTCAGACATGGCAAGCCTTGGCTGCGCAGCGCGGCGGCGTGCAGCACCAGTTGATGCGCGGCTTCGAGTTGCGTCGCCATATCAGCCAACCGGAACGCGACCGCCTGGTGCTCTATGATGGTCTTGCCGAAGCTGCGCCGTTCCTGCGCATAATTGAGCGCGATCTCATGCGCGGCGCGCGCCATACCGACGGCCTGCGCGGCGACGCCGATGCGGCCGCCTTCCAGATTAGACAGCGCGATCCGGTAGCCTTGGCCCTCGGCGCCGAGCCGGTTCTCTTCCGACACGCAGAGTTCGTCAAAACACACTTCGCAGCAGTCGGACGCCTGCTGGCCCATTTTGCTCTCGACGCGGCCGATCGAATAACCCTTCTGTTTGGTATCGACGATGAAGCAGCTGATGCCTTTCGGCCCAAGCCCGAGGTCGGTCGCGGCAAAGACCAGAGCGACGTCGGCGTTTTTGCCCGAGGTGATGAACTGCTTGGTGCCGTTGATAATATAGCTGCCGCGCCGCTTCTCGGCGCGGGTTCGGATGGCACCGGCATCCGAGCCGCTCTGCGGCTCGGTCAGACAGAAGGCGCTCAGCATCTCGCCGCGCGCCATGGGGCGCAGATACTTTTCCTTCTGCTCGGGCGTCCCGTATTCAACCAGCGGCATACAGCCGACCGAGTTGTGCCCGCTGACGATCGTCGACACTGCGCCATCACCCGCCGCGATCTCCTCCAGCGATAAGGCATAGGCGACATAATCGGCACCGGCGCCGTCCCATTCCGTCGGAACCGTCATGCCCATGAAGCCAAGCTTGCCCAGTTCGCGCAGCGCTGCACGCGGGAACGTCGCCCGGCTTTCCCACTCGGCAGAAAACGGCGCCAAGGCACGCTGCGCGAATTCGTGTGCGGTGTCTCGGGCGTGTTCTTGTTCTTCAGTCAGCAGCATCTTCTTACTCGGCCGCTTGTCGTCGCGCGGCATCGCGCGCCTTCAACACGTCGCGCGCCACGATGATCTTCTGCACCTCGGTCGCGCCCTCGTAGATACGTAGCGCGCGGATCTCTCGGTACAGCGCCTCGACCTTGCTGCCGACGCGCACGCCGTTACCGCCGAACAGCTGCACGGCACGGTCGATGACCTTCTGCGCCATTTCGGGCGCAAAGGCCTTAGCCATTGAGGCCGCACGAGTGATGCGCGCAGCGCCGCGATCCTTTTCCCAGGCCGCGCGGTAAACCAGGAGCGCGGCGGCATCGATATCAATGGCGCTGTCGGCGATCGCGGCTTGCGTCAGCTGCATGTCGGCGAGCGGGGCTCCAAACAGATGGCGGTTCACAGCACGGTCCGTCATCTCATCAAAGGCACGCCGTGCCAGTCCTAGCGCGGCGGCGGCGACGGTCGAACGGAAGATATCGAGCGTCGCCATGGCGACCTTGAAACCTTCGCCCGGTTCGCCGAGGCGATTGCTCAGCGGTACGCGGCAGCCGGTGAAGCGGAGGGCGGCCAGCGGATGCGGCGCGATGACGTCGATCCGGCCGGCGACGCTAAGACCTGGCGCGTCGGCATCAACCACGAAGGCAGACAGACCCTTGGCGCCCGGGGCCTCGCCAGTGCGCGCGAAAACCACATAGTGATTGGCGATGCCGCCGTTGGAGATCCAGGTTTTGATGCCGTCGATGCGCACATGCGCCGGACCGTCCTTCACGGCGGTGGTCGCCAGCGCGCTAACGTCGGAACCGGCTTCTGGCTCGGAAAGGGCGAACGCCGCCAAATGACGCCCCTCGCGTACCGGCGGCAAATATTTTGATTTGAGCGCGTCGCTGCCAAACAGGGAAATCGAACCTGTGCCCAGACCCTGCATGGCGAAGGCGAAATCTGCCAAACTGTCGTGCCAGGAGAGAATTTCGCGCGCAGCGCACAGCATGCGCACATCAAGCTTCTCCGAGTGGCCGCCATAGGCCGCCGGTACCACGGCCTTCAGCCAGCCCGCGTCACCCAACGCGCGCACAAGCGCACGGCACGATTTGTCGACGTCCTTGTGATCGATGTACTTGCCGACTTCGCGGCCGGCCCAATCGGCAAGCGCCGGCGCGAACTCCCGGTGCTCGTCGCCAAAGAATGGCCATTCCAGGTGCGCGAGTGACGGCATCATTGTGCTCCGCCGTTGAGAGCTTTGTCGCGCAGCATGAAACGCTGGATCTTTCCGGTCGCGGTCTTCGGCAGGTTGTCGACGAACTCGATCCAGCGCGGATATTTCCAGGGACCGATTGAGCGCTTCACGTGCACCTTCAGCTCTTCGTACAGCGCCCGGCCGCTGTCGTTGTCCTTTTCCTTGAGCACGACGAAGGCTTTTGGCTTGATCAGGCCGTTGTCGTCTTTGACCGGCACGACCGCCGCCTCGAGCACCTTCGGATGCGAAATTAGCGCGCCCTCGACCTCGAAGGGCGAAACCCAAATGCCGCTCACCTTGAACATGTCGTCGGTGCGGCCGCAGTAGGTGTAGACGCCGTCCGGCCGGCGCAGGTACTTGTCGCCGGTACGCGTCCACTCGCCTATGAAGGTGCGGCGCGATTTCTCGCGCTGATTCCAGTAGCCGGCGGCGGCCGATTCACCGCGCACCCACAGCTCGCCCATTTCGTTGTCGACGACATCCTGCCCGTTTTCATCGACCAGCCGCAGCTCGTAGCCCTCGACCGGCACACCGGACGTTCCGTACTCGACCGCATTGGGAAGATTGGTAAGGAACAGATGGCCGAGCTCAGTCGAGCCCACGCCGTTGACGATGTCTAGGCCGAATCGTTGCTTCCACGCCTGGCCAACGTGTTCCGGCAACGGCTCGCCCGCAGAGAAGCACAGCCGCAATCGGCGCGACATATTTTCCGCCTTCGATTCGGGATCGGCGAGCAGCGCAGCATAAAGGGTCGGCACCGCGAAGAACATGGTCGGCTGGTAGCTGCGCAGCGTCTCGAAGACCGTCTGCGGCGTAGGACGCTCCGGATAGAGCACTAAGGTCGCGCCCACCCACGTCGAACAGAACATGGTGCCGAGCCCGTAGGCAAAGAATAGCTTGGGCGGCGAGAAGATGATGTCGTCTTCGCGAAATCCGATGCGGGTCTGCCCAGAAGTGCGCGCAATGCTCATCGGCGTCGAATGTACATGCATGGCGCCCTTCGGCATTCCGGTCGTCCCGGACGAATACAGCCAGTAGGCAACCTCGTCGCTGCATGTCTTGGCAGGCGCCGAGCCTTCGTTCTCGGCGGCCAGCAGCATGTCGAGCCGCTGTACCGAAGTCGGGCCGCCGCCGACGACGACAATCGACTTCAAATTCGGCAGCTCCGCCGCGGCTTCCTGGATGAACGGAAGCAGCGCAGCCGAAACGAACGCCGCCTTGGCGCGGGAATCTTCTAACAGGTAGCGATATTGATCGACGGTCAGCCGCGTGTTGACCAGGACCGGAACGATTCCTGCGCGGATGGCACCCCAGAACAGGACGGGAAAATCGACCGTGTCAAGCAGCACCAGAGCGATGCGGTTTTCCGGCTCGATGCCCATGCGCGCCAGCATCGGGCCGATACGCGCGGCGCTGTCGCACAGTTCACTGTAGGTTAGATGGCGCGAAGGATCGACGAATGCCGTCTTCTCGCCGCGTCCTTCGGCGACGTGGCGGTCCACAAAATCGACAGCGGCATTATAGTCGCGAACGTCTGTCATGCCTGCGGTTTATCCTTCGATATTGCAGTAAATTCGTTTGCGAGCGGTCATTGAGCTACCTCAATCGGCCTTGGCGAGGATGATGCGCGCGTCCACTGCAAGACAGACGTCGTCGAGTGCCAGGCAGGGGTTGAGGTCGACTTCGTCGATTTGCGGTTGCTCTTCCATGAGCCGACCAAGCGCGACCAGCGTGGCAGCGATGGCGTCGACGGCGAGCGGATTGCGGCCGCGCGCACCGGCGATGATCTTGGCAGGCAGCGTGTCGTAGATCAGCGCGCGCGCCTCGGCGAGGTCGAACGGCGCCAGCCGGAAACCGACGCGCCTGAGCACCTCGACGTAGATGCCGCCGAGCCCAAACATCACTACCGGACCGAACAGTTTGTCACGGATCGCGCCGAGCACCAGTTCGATACCGCCCGCCATCATTTTCTGCACCAGCACGCTCGGCTTGCCGACGGTGGGCGCCGCCTTGCGCACATTGTCGATGAGCTGCGCATAGGATTTTTCCAGCGCGCCGTCCGATCCGATGCCGAGCATGACGCCGCCGATGTCAGATTTGTGCAAAATCTGCGCCGAGACGACTTTGATGACAGTCGGGTAGCCGATGTCCTTGGCAGCCGCCATCGCGCTCGGGAGCGAGTCGACCACTTTGAACGCCGGCACGGCGATGCCGTACTGCGTGCAGACCGTATAGGCCTCCGGCTCGAGCAAACTGGCGCGGCCCTCCTTTGCCGCGACCGCGATTAACCGCGCCGCCGAACTTTCCGCGCTAACCGGCTTAACTTTTCTTTCACGCTCTGCCGTCGCAGCGCGCGCGACGCCGTAAATTGAGAGATTGGCGGCAACCCGGGCGACCGTGTCGGGATAGTCGAAGGTCGGCAGGCCGGCAGTCTCCAAACCGCGGCGCAAATTGTCGGCGAAGTCGCCGAAAGTGATGACATTGAGCAGTGGCTTCGGCCTCGAACCTTGCGACTGGAAGGCGCCGGCGACTTCCTTTGCAAGCAGCGGCTGGTTGAGGAACGCACTGGGCGCCAAAATCTGGATCACCAAGTCGACGTTCGGGTCGTTAAACAGAATTTTCAGCACCTCGTGATGCAGATGCTCAAAATGCGCCGCGGTGAGATCGATGTAGCCCGGCGGATGACCGATATTGGCGGCGGGCGATAGGATCGACTTTAATGCTGCGTGCGTTTCGTCGCTGAACGATGCCATCTGGAGACCGGGCAGTTCCGAGATCTCGTCAATGCACATCGTTCCGGGCCCGCCCATGTGGGTTAGCACGGCGACGCGATTACCCTTGGGCACCGGCTGCATCGAGAACGCACGCAACGTATCGTAGAACTCCGCGACGCTGCGCACGCGCATCAGACCAAACTGTCGGAACGCGCCTTCGTAGATCGCCTCGGCACCAGCGATCGCGCCGGTGTGCGAAAGGGCGGCGCTGGTGCCCAATTCGCTGCGGCCGCTCTTGTGCACCACTACTGGTTTGATCGCGGCCGCCTCGCTCGCCGCTTGGAAAAACGCGCGCGGATCTTTAAGTCCTTCGAGATACACGCCGATGACGCGCGTCGAGACGTCGTCCTTCAGGAAGGCGAGCAGCTCGGCCATCTGGACATCGGCCATGTTACCCATAGAGACGTATTTGTTCAGACCGACTCGACCGCTCGTCCCTGAAGCAAACAGAAACGAATTGCCAAAGGCGCCGCTCTGCGTGAGCACGCTGATGCCGCCTTGCGGATAGGAGCCGATGTCGAAATTGGTGTTGAAGCCGCTCACCGTGTCCATGACGCCGACGCAGTTCGGGCCGATGAGCCGTATCGACGCGGAACGAAGAGTTTCGATCAGATCTTTCTGCCGCTGCTTGGCCTCGGGCGCATCGATCTCGCCGAAACCCGCCGACATGCAGATCGCGCCCTTGACGTCGTTGAAACGGCGCTTTCGTTCGGTCAATTCCTGCGCCACCGCCACGGTCAGTTCGGCCGCCACCATCAGGACGCAGAGATCGACCGGCTCAGGAATTTCGCTCACGCTCTTGTAGCAAGGCAATCCGAGGATGCCTTTTTCGCGCGGATTGACCGGGTACAATTTGCCTTTGTACCCCATCGAGATCATGTGGCGCAGCGCAGTGTTGCCGGGCTTCTTCGGGTCCGCCGAGGCGCCCACCACGGCAACACTCTTCGGATCGAAGAAAACGCTCAGCGCGGCGACATCTTGCGCCGCTTGTTGCGGTTCTTTGCCAGCGAAATCGACAGCAACAACGTTTGAAGCGCGCGGCATGCGGTTCGTTCGTAAAATCGGATGCGCAAAATTTACTAACGGGCGACACGACGATCCTTGACTTCGGTTAGGTAACGCACGCTTTGGCTTGACTTAAGTCATGGAAATATCAGGCCAAACAACGCACTTTTTTGCTGCAGGAGTGCTCCGATGCATGCACCGGCCCAGCAGCCGAAAAAACGTTTGCTGCGATTGAGGCTTAACGGCCGCTGGCGTGAAGACGCCGTCGCCGAAAAGCAAATGCTCGTCGATTATCTGCGCGAGGTGGCCCATCTCACCGGTGTCAAAACCGGATGCGACGGTGGCGAATGCGGCGCCTGCACGGTGCTAGTTGATGGCGAGGCTGTGCCGTCCTGCATCACACTTGCGGTGCGCTGCGAAGGCCGCCACGTCGAAACGGTTGAAGGCCTTGCGACGCAAGTCCAGATCAGCAAATTGCAGCAAGCCTTCCACGAGAAGCTCGGCACGCAGTGCGGCTTCTGCACGCCAGGCATGATTATGGCGGCGGAAGCGCTGCTACGCCGGAATCCGAAGCCGAGCGAAAAGGAAATACGCGCGGCCTTGGCTGGAAATCTTTGCCGCTGCACCGGCTATGTGAAGATCATCGAATCCGTGCAGGCAGCCGCAGGGCAAGCTTTATGAGCACCTATCCAATCGTGCAGTGCAAGCCGCCGCGCCCGGGCGTTCCGCTCATTGACGGTATCGAAAAAGTCACCGGCCGCGCGCGTTATACCGCCGATCTCGCGCATGCCGACGCGCTGGTTGGCCGCATTTTGCGCAGCCCGGTGAGCCACGGTGAGATCATCCGGCTCGATGTCTCCAAGGCGCGCAGGCTCGAGGGCGTCGTCGCGGTCGTCACCGGCGACGATTGCCCGCATCCTTATGGCGTACTGCCGATCGCGATGAACGAATATCCGCTGGCCCGCGGACGCGTGCGCTATCGCGGCGAGCCGGTTGCAGCGGTGGCGGCGATCGATGCTGAGATTGCGCAACGCGCACTCGACCTGATCGAGCTCGAAATAAAAGAGTTGCCCGCCTACTACACATCGGAAGCCGCGCGCGCGCCGGACGCGGTGCTGCTGCACGACAACAAGCTGGGCAATATCGAGCGCGACGTGCATCACCAGTTTGGCGATGTGGCCCAAGGTTTTGCCACCGCCGATCTGGTGCGCGAGGAGACGTTCCACTGTGCGGAGATCAATCACGCGCAGATCGAGCCGCACGCCAGCATGTCCGAGTTCGATCCGCTGACCGGCCGCCTGACGGTGCAGTCCGTGTCGCAGGTCGGCTACTACCTGCACCTGATGATCGCGCAGTGCTTGGAGATGGATTCTTCGCGCATTCGCGTGATCAAGCCGTTCATCGGCGGCGGTTTCGGCGCCCGCGTCGAGGTGCTGAATTTCGAGATTGTCACCGCGCTGCTGGCGAAGAGCGCGCGCGGCAAGGTACTAATGCAGCTCAGCCGCGAGGAAACCTTCATTACTCACCGCGCGCGGCCTCAGACCGATATTAAGCTCAAGCTCGGCATGACCAAGAGCGGTCGCATGACCGCCTGCGAATGCACTGTGACGCAGCGCGGCGGCGCCTATGCCGGCTACGGCATCATCACCATCCTTTACGCGGGCGCGTTGCTGCAGGGCATCTACGACATTCCCGCGGTCAAATATGACGGTTACCGGGTCTACGCCAATCTGCCGCCGTGCGGCGCCATGCGCGGGCACGGCTCTGTCGACATGCGGCATGCGTTCGAGTGCCTGGTCGACCGCATGGCGCGCGAGCTCAAGCTCGATCCTTTCACGGTTCGCCGTGTCAATCTGCTCAAGCCGCCGACCCGCACGCTGAACGATCTGGTAGTGAACAGCTGTGGCCTCGCTGAATGTCTTGACAAGGTCGAGCGCGCCAGCGGCTGGCGCGAGCGCATCGGCAAGCTGCCGCCGGGCAAGGGCCTTGGCATGGCCTGCTCGCACTACGTCAGCGGGGCCGCCAAGACGATCCACCGCACAGGCGAGCCGCACGCGGTGGTCAATATCAAACTTGACTTCGACGGCGGCGTGACGGCGCTCACCGGCGCCGCCGATATCGGCCAGGGCTCCTCCACCATGGTGGCAATCGCCGTGGCTGAAACGCTGGGCATTTCGCTCGACCGCGTGCGGGTGGTTTCCGCCGACAGCGCGGTGACGCCTAAGGACAACGGCGCGTATTCATCGCGTATAACCTTCATGGTCGGCAACGCGGCGATCGACGCCGCGAAGCACCTCAAGGGCATCTTGGTCAAAGCCGCCGCTAAGAAGCTCGAGGCGAAACCGGAAGACGTCGAATGCGGAGAGGAGTTCCGCGTCGGGCAAGCACGCGTGCCGTTCGCCGATGTGGTCGCTGCCGCGCTGGTCGACGAGGGCGCCATCACCGTGAAGGGTTCGTTCACCTGCCCGGAGGAGTTTCAGGGTGGCAAGCACCGCGGCGGTGCCGTCGGTTCGACCATGGGCTTCAGCTATGCCGCGCAGGTGGTCGAAGTGAGCATCGACGACGCTACCGACGTGATCACCGTCGACAAAGTCTGGGTGGCGCTCGATTGCGGCCATGCCATCAACACACTGGCAGTGGAAGGGCAGATCCAAGGCTCGGTTTGGATGGGCATGGGGCAAGCGATGTGCGAGGAGACGCGCTACCTCGAGGGACTGCCGGCGCACGCAAGCTTCCTGGAATATCGCATGCCGACGATCGCGGAATCGCCGCCGATCGAAGTGCATATCGTTGAGAGCCACGACCCGTTTGGTCCATTCGGTGCCAAGGAAGCAAGCGAAGGCGCGCTCGCCGGTTTTCCGCCCGCCTTGGTCAACGCCATTGCCAATGCCATTGGCATCGACCTCAACGAACTGCCGGTGACACCTGACCGCGTCATGGACGCGCTGATCCAGCGCCGGCGGCAGGCACGGCTCGCCAGCGCGCGTAAGGCCACATCATGACTGCCTCGCTCGCCGATTTTCGGATCGTTCATCCTACCACGGTCAAGGATGCGATCGCCGCGCGCCGCCAGCAACCGCCAAGTCGTTTCATCGCGGGCGGCACTGACCTCATAGTCAACATTCGGCGCGGCATCATCAGGCCGGAGCTGCTAATCGATCTGTCCGGCATCGACGAATTGAGCGAGATCAGGGCTGACGGGGACGGCGTGACCATCGGTGCCGGCGTCACAATTGCCACGCTGGCAAGCGATCCTATTATTGTTAGCCGCTACCGCGCGGTCGCCCAGGCAGCGGAAGGAATCGCCGGGCCTGGCCACCGGGTCATGGGCACCGTCGGCGGCAACCTGTGTCTCGACACGCGCTGCATCTACTACAACCAGAGCGAGTGGTGGCGAAGCGCCAATTCGTATTGCCTGAAGAACCGGGGCGACACCTGTCACGTCGCCCCACAAGGAAACCGCTGCCATGCCACCTTCAGCGGTGATCTGGCGCCTGCCCTGCTGGTCTTCGGCGCCGTGATCGACATCGCCGGCCCCCAAAGTCAAAGGCGCATTCCGCTGAGTGAGCTCTACGTCGAGGACGGCAGAGCGCATCTCGCACTCGCCGAGGACGAACTTGTGGTTTCCGTGCGTGTGCCCGCCAATCCCCCTGCATCGCTTTACGAGAAAGTGCGGGCGCGCGGTGCTATCGATTTCCCGCTGGCGGGCGTCGCCGTCGCGCTGGCGAAATCCGCGGACACGATCGGTTCGCTCCGCATCGCGTTGACCGGCACGAACTCGCGACCCTTCCTGCTAACCGACACCGAGAATTTTGTTGGCCGTTTCGTCGATGACAAGCTGCTACAGGAAATCGACCGGCTGGTGCAGAAGCAGGTGCAGCCGATGCGCACCACGCTCGTTTCTGCCAATTACCGGCGTGTCGCCGCTGCCGCGGTGGCGCGGCGATTGGTTTCGAAGCTCTCCAGCTCTTGATCAGGCAGGGATGACTGCCGTCGCTTCCAGTTCGATCTTGGCTGGATGGTCGAGCAGATCGGCGACGAAAATCATGCTCATCGCTACGTAGTGGCGTCCCATTAGCGCGCGCCAGATGCGACCCAACTCGCGGCGGCCGGCAAGATAGGCCGGCTTGTCGATGCAGAACGCGGTCAAGCGACACACATGCTCCGGCTTGCCCCCGGCCTCCGCCAGGATGGCGAGGATGTTTTTCAACGCCTGCTCGAACTGCGGCACTAGCTCTTCGCTTTGAAATTTCTGTTGGGCATCCCAGCCGACCTGGCCGGCGATGAACACAATGCGACCACCGGCAGGCGCGCTAACGCCATTGGCATAGCCAATTGCCGGCAACCAACCGGGCGGGTGAAGGATTTGCATCGGCATGAGCTAACGCACCACCCGCAGCGTGCCACGCACGGCGCTGCGTTCGTCGGAGGCAAGCTGACGTAGTTTGGCCACGTCCCTTACTACGACGTGCGCGTTGTCGACGACGACGCCGATACTGCGCAGCCGCGCAAAGGCGCGCGACAACGATTCCGGCGTCAAGCCGAGACGGCCGGCAATGAGAACCTTGTCGTAAGGAAGTGCCATCGTGCAATGCCCTTGTTCGGCCACGGACAGCGAGGCGAGAAATTCGGCGACACGTTGCACGCCGCTTTGCGCCTTGAGCTGCTCGACTTGCTGTACGAGGTGATGCATGTGCTGCGAGATCGAGGCGATCATCGACAGCGCGATGTCTGGGCTCTGCCGTATACAGCGCACGATGTGATCGGCCGGAATGCGCGCGACGCGCGACGCGCTCACCGCCTCGGCGGTGGCGATATATCGGTTGCCGGTGAAGGCGACCGCTTCGGCGAAGCTCTGACCCTTGGTCATGATATCGATCACGGTCTCGTCGCCCGATGGCGAGCTGCGATAGAGTTTCACCCAGCCGTCGATGACGATGAAGAATGCGGTCGCCGGATCGTCCTGGCGCATGATCCATTCATGCGGTCGCAACATCATGGCGGTTGCCGGGGCAATGATGTGCTCGACGGTTTCGGATTTCAGGCCCCGAAAAACCGCGATGCGGGTGATGATCTGCAGATCGCCGGCCGTCAGCTTTGAAGCCATAGAGCAACCCCGAACTCCTCTGGCTAAGTGATGCCGTTACCGGGATGCGCCGCTTTGATTCTAATCAAGTAGCCAATTGCAGATTTATATTGCGGCGCACAACGGCCTCTTAATCCTTAGGTTTTGCGCGCCGTTGCAAATGAGAAGCAGTTACGCGGAGCGCACTGCCTTTGCGCGTCTTGTTCCACCGGCGCCATGGCGATCGACCAGCTTGCGCATGGTGGCGATGGTTATCGAGCCGAGCGTCGCGTTCGCCATGTCGTCAACTTCATGGAGCACTTCGCGCAAGGCCTGATCTTCTGGCGTCGCCGCGGCGCCACTGTTCGGCTCGGCCGAGCTCAGGTCTTCGAACAACTGGGCGACGTCGAGCAGTGTTATCCGCCTGGGATTGCCGGAGAACTGATAGCCGCCGCCGGCCCCGCGGACCGAGCGCACCAGCCCGGCGCGGCACATCACATGCATCACCTTCGCCAGATGATGAGCGGAGACGCCGTATTTCTCGCCGATTTCGCCGACCGAAAGCTGGATACCCTCGCGCGCGGTCAACTCGAGCGTCGCGAAGATGGCCAGCCGGGTCGAAATCTGCAAACGCATGTCAATCGAGATCCTTCTCGAGCTGCAGATAAGGTCCCGCCATCATGCCTTCGCTGCGGAAGAACAACATCGGCAATTGCGCGTCGCGCGCGACCATCGTCCGCATCTTGCTGACGCCGGCCCTTTTGAACTCGGCCGAGATCGCGTCGAGCAATGCGGTGCCGACATTTTGCAGGCGGATATCCGGGTCGACCGACAGCGCGAAAACCCAGCCGCAGGGCGTGGAGCCGAACTCCCAGGCACGGATCTCACCAACGATGAAACCGAGCACACGCCGGTCGACGCGATTTTCGGCCACGAGGAAGAAGCGTTCATGCAACCGTTGCCGGCCGTAGCGCTTAAAGACGTCTACCCAGTATTCGTTTTTGGCCAGCTTAGTGACGCGGGTGTCGAGGCCGATCACCTGCGGTAAGTCGCCCGCCTGCACGCGGCGGACGCTTACCTCGCCATCGGCCTTGTTCGCACGCGCTTTTGTGGCTGTGGCCAAAAGAGCAGATCCTTGATTCTAATCAAGATGTCTACCGCATAATTAGGCATTTTGGTACCAATTTATCGTTAGCGGAGTTCTCTTGTGCATCATCACCATACCGATCACGCGCGCCCAGCGGACGGCTCCCGCATGTGGCGGACAGCCGAAGGCATCCATCTCGACCTGCGCGGTCTCTCGCCGCCCGAGCCCATGGACACAGTTCTGCGTGCGATTGAGAGCGGCGAAGTCGACACGCTTCTGGTCGGCCATTTCGACAGCGAGCCGATCTTCCTTTATCCAGAGCTCGAAGAGCGCGGCTGGAGCCACGAGGTGATAGACTCGCAGTGCGGCGATTGCGAGGGCGGCTTCATGGTGCGGATGGTGCGCTGGGGCGCCTGAGCGCATAATCAAATATATTGCCCGGCATCGACACGCAGCACTTCGCCGGTGATGGCGCGCGCCGCATCCGAGAGCAGGAACAATACTGCATCGCTAATATCGCGCGGTTCGGCGAGCGCCGGTAACGCTGCCTCGACTGCCGCGCGAGCGACAATCTCCTCCGGTAGGGCGCGCGCCATATCCGTCATCACCATTCCGGGCGCGACAGCGTTGACGGTGACGCCCTTTTTGCCAAACTCGCGCGCTGCCGTCTTGGTCAGCCCGATCAGGCCGGCTTTGGCCGCCGCGTAGTTGGCTTGGCCGAATTTGCCGCGCAGGCCGTTGATCGAAGTTATATTGACGATACGGCCAAAGCCCTGCTCCACCATAAGCGGTGCAACGGCGCGGATCATGTTGAAGGCGCCGGTGAGGTTGACGTTGAGCACTGCGGCCCAGTCGGCGTCGCTCATTTTGGCGATTGAGCGGTCGCGCGTGATACCGGCATTGTTGACGAGCAGGGTCGGTGGCTGCGGCAGTCCCGCGATGGCAGCCTTCACCGCATTGGTGTCGGCGATATCGATGCGCAAGAAACGGTGTGGGAAACTACCTTCCGGCTCACCGACATCGAAGGTATGGACCTGTGCGCCGGCCTCACCTAGCGCATCTGCTATCGCGCGGCCGATGCCGCGGCTGGCGCCGGTGACGATCGCGCAATGACCGCGGAAATCAAAACGCGGCTGCGAAGCAGGCTGCGACTTGGCGAGCATCGCCGTCTCAAGCCAGCGGCCGGTCGAAACAGATCTGCTGCGAGGGCTGGAAACCGCTGTGATCGAGATAGCCGAGCAGATCACGGTCGCGCCAGTCGACTTCGGTGCGCACCTTCTCGACGCGCAGGATGCCGAGATTGGCGAGCAATTGCGACAGCAGCGCCCGGCCGACGCCGCGATTACCGTAATCCGGGTCGACGCCGATGGTGTCGATAACCGCCGTGGTTTCCACGCGGCCAAATTCGCCGAATTCAACGTGCGCCATGATGAAACCGACGGGCACGCCGTCGAGTTCCGCAACCAGCGAGACGCGCACGTCGGATTCGGTCAGCGCGTCGGTAAGTTTCCGCCGGAAATAGTCGAGGCGGTCGCGGCCCGTGATGCGGCGGTCGATCGCCGCCAGCGCGCGCAGATCGCCTTCCGCCATGGAGCGGACCGGGATGCGGTCGCGCGCGAGCGGCCCGAAATCCGCTGCCGGCCCGCCGCTGTAATTGACTTCGGCGGCCTCGCCGACGTGTCGCGGGATGATGGTGTCGAGATTGCGCGCCATGGCCGTCGCTCCTTATCCGTCACTCGTCTTCGACCGGCTCCGGCAGTGGAGCCCGCACCGAGCGTTCCAGCACCAGACGGGGCGCCAGCCCGAATCCGGACGCGTCGAAGAACCGTAACAGGCCGTGATTAGTCCAATCGACCTGCGATTGCAGCGATGTCACGCCCTTCTCGCGCATGGCTTTGGTGAGACCGTCCATCAGTGTCTGGCCGACGCCGCGGTCGCGACTGTCGTGCTCGACGCCGACCGCGTCGAGCGTACCGATAGCCTGGTCACGGCCGAACTCACCTCGCAGTATACGGCCGAACACAAAGCCCACCAGCAATCCGTTGTGCGCCGCGCCCAGCTGAACGAAATCCTCGGGATGCTTCTGCGCCTGCGCCAAACGTTTTTCAAAGAAACGGCGGCGCGGCTCGCCGACATGCGCCGAGTCGATACCGATGACGCGCTCGAGATCCGCGGGCCGCAAGGGACGGAGTGTATTGCCGATATTGGTTGCTGGCATGTTCATAGGGACACTCACATGTTCAGGACATATTTCTCATAGAGCTGCGCTTCCTTTTCGGAATCCATCACGTCGTCCAGCATCGGCAGCAAGGCCATGTCCTCCTTCTGCGCGTGCGGCCCGAGCGTGTCGTTGAGCTGCTGCCCGAGACGCCGAAACTCAGCCCAGCGCGAGGCGTCGAATCCCTGCGCGCGCACCTCGCCGATGAGCTTGACCAGCGCGGTACCGATCGGACGAATAATGCCATGCTCGTAGGTTAGGTGCTGCCCGATACCCTGGTTACCCGCCTCGGCGAGATAGGAGAACAACTCCGCCTCCTCGAAGGCGAAATGCCGCTCGACCTCGCCCGGCAGCTCAAGGGCAAGATCGTTCATTAGCTTCGCTACCAGCGGATCTTTCGCATCCGGTTCTTTATCGCGATGTCTCGCGATGGCTTGCATCAGCCGGTCAAGTAACGTGATGACGCCGGCGTGTTCCTCGTGCAGCTTCTGGCAGACGCGGTTATGGAAGTTCATGGCTCATCCATGTAGCTGCTGATACTTGGCGAGTAGATCGTCCTTCGATTCATTCCAGTCCGGGTTCGGATCGATGCAGTTGGCCGGGCAGACCAGCTTGCACTGCGGCTCGTCCTCGGCGCCGACGCACTCGGTGCACTTCATCGGGTCGATGACATAGATCGGATTGCCGGCGGTGATCGCCTTGTTCGGGCACACCGGTTCGCAGGCGTCGCACGCCGTGCAGGTTTCAGTGATCATCAGTGCCATGGTTCACCTTTACGTTCACGCCGCCTGCGCGAGCTTCTCGTGCCGATAAGCTCCCCAGAGTGCGGCACCGATCGCCCCCGCATAGATCGAATCCGGATGGCTGCGAACCTTCACCTTCATGTCCTTCATTTTGGCGACGTCTTCCTCGATGGCGGCGATCAGGCCGGCGTCAAGCGCCAAGCCGCCGGTCACCATCACCACGCCACCGGTGGTGCCGATCGACTTCAACAGCTTGGACAGGCGTCCGGCCATCGACAGATGGATACCTTTCAGGATGTTCGAGGCGGAAATGCCGCGCGAGACCATGTTGATCACGTCGGTCTCCGCCAACACCGCGCAGATTGAGGACACGATCTCGGGATTATCGGCCTGCCGTGACAGGCCGCCGATCTCGTCCTGGGCGATGCCGAGATAGCGCGCGATGTTCTCTAGGAACTGTCCCGAGCCTGAAGCGCACTGGCTGGTCATCTTATAGCTCAAGACCTTGCCGCGTTCGTCGATTGCGATGGCGCGACCGTGCAGTGCGCCGCAGTCAAGCGCCGAGCGTGATTCCGGCTCCAAATGGATAGCGCCGCGCGCATGCGTGGTCATCGAATAGAAGTGGCCGGTGTGGAATGGGATGCTTTCGCCCTCTCCGGTGGTGGCGATGTAGTCGATGTCCTTCTCCCTAAGTTTGGCGTCTTCCAAAACCTGGTCGAAGGCGACGCGCGCCAGCTCCATCGGATCGCGCTGGCGGATGCGCATCACCGAACGTGACAGCCACTTCGGCATGTCACCATCGACCTCGAAGATGGCCGCCTTGACAGCGCCGGTACCGACGTCGATTCCTGCTGCGATGGTCATGCCGTGGCCTCCGGTCTGGCGCCGCCTTCATAGGCGCGGCGGGCGAACTCAGACGCGCCGAGCGCGCCGGTGTAGATAGAGTCCGGGTTGATATTTATGGTCACGTCCCCGTAGTTTTCCTTGATGAGCTTGCGCAGCTCGCGCACCGCGGCCTCGTTCTTGGCGACGCCGCCAGTGAAGGTGAACTCGTCCGTAACGCCGCCAGAGCGCGAGATGATCGAGATCGCGCGCAGAATGATCGCGCGGTGCAGGCCGGCGAGGATATCCTCGCGCTTTTCTCCCAGCGAGAGGCGGTCGCGCAGCTCGGCCCCGGCGAACACGGTACAGGTCGAGTTTATACGGGCCGGCCGGTCCGACTTCATCGCCATTGGGCCGAGCTCGTGCAGGCCCATGTTCATTTCGTCGGCGATGTAACCGAGGTAGCGGCCGCAACCGGCGGCGCAGCGGTCATTCATCTGAAAATTGGCGACGATTCCGTTCTCGTCGACCTGGATGCCTTTAGTGTCCTGGCCTCCGATGTCGAGCACAGTGCGCGTTTTCGGATACATCATGTGCGCGCCGAGGCCATGGCAGAGGATCTCGGAGCGGATGTGCTCCTTGGAGAACGGCAGAGTGACGCGGCCGTAGCCGGTGCCGACCAGGTAGCTCTCTTCCAGGTCGACGCCGAGCGAAGTCTCGATAATCTTGTGCACATTGTCGGCGCCTTGCGTCAGGCTCTTGTCAGCAGCAAGCACGCGCGTCAGCGCGCCGCGGAATTTCTCGCTCAAGGCTCCGGCCGGCGGACGGTTCTCCACTTCGATGATGGACTTGTCATAGACGTTGAGCAGCAATTCATAAGGCAGGCCGGCCGCGCGGGCGACTTCCTCGGCGTGGCTGTGGTAGCGCGAGCCGGCGATATCGCGGAAGAAGTCAGACTTGCGCTTGGCGCCCGGCGCGTAGAGCGAGGGTGCTTCCTCGCGCAGGCGTTCGAACACTTGGCTGAGGGCCTCTTTCACGCCGCTTTCGACCGCGGCGTAACGCTCGCCCTTCACCTGCGTGCGGCAGGTCTCCTCCAGGTCGTCAAGCTGCTCGAGGAACTGCTCGAGACGGAAGGCGCGCTCGAGCGCGGCCAGGAAATCGTCGAGATGGCCGCCAAGGCTGCCTTCACCGAGAGCGCGGCGGAACAGCGTGAAGCGGCCGTCGATGCGCGCCTCCTCGCTGGCGACGCGGGCGGCAGTCGCATAGTTCGAACGCGAATTGGTGATGCCACGCCCGATCACCTGACTGTTCTCATCGAGCAGGACCGCCTTGGTGGTGGTCGAGCCGAGGTCGATGCCGACAAAGGTCTTCATAGGTCTCCTCACTAAGCCGCGGCACGCGCGCCAGCGCGCTTCTGCTCGATCATCTGGAAATAACTTTCGAGCCGATTCTTGATGTTGGCGGCCGAGAAATAGCGCGGGTCCACCAAGTCGGATTCGACGAAGGCCGCAGGCTTGCCAGTGCGTTTCTCCACCTCGCGCATAATCAGGAGCTGACCGGCAGAGAAGCTATTGCAGCTCTTGATCGAGTTGATGAGCAAGCCGTCCGCTTCGTACTCGTTGATGTAGTTCGCCAACATGTCGATGCGCATCGGCAGGTTGCGGTTGGTGTAGACGCCGAGGCAGTACTCGGCGAGCGTCTCGAGCGGCTTTTCGGGATCGTGGCGAAAGCCGAAATCATAGACGCCGCCGACTTTGGTGTAGCTTGAGGCGACGACCACCGCGCCTTCATCGTAGAACATCTTCCAGAACTGGCGGAAATTTGTATAGTTCGGCGGACCTTCGGTCACCAGGCGATAGCGCTCATTGCCCATATCGCCATCAGGCGTGACGGGGCCTTTGCCCTCCTTCACGCGCGTATCAATCTCGTCGCGCAGGAAGCTGTAGTAGTCGATGGCGTCCTGCGTGCCGCGGAAGGCGCCGAAGATCGGACCGATGTAGTAGATGCCGCCGAAATAGGCGTCGATCGGCGACGGCTTGTTCTTCGCCGACTTCAGGACGTGAACCAGGTTGTCCTCAGCTTTTGTCGACTTCTTCAGGTATTCGCGCAGGCGGTCGATATCGAACTTGACGCCGGAGACGCGTTCCAGCTTCGGGATCACCTCATCCTTGAGCTGCTTAACCATGTAGTCGACCATGTTCTTGGTGATTTTGCCGTCGCCCATATAAGGGGTGTGCAGCATGATGGTCTCGCACTTGTATTGCTCGCGCAGCAGCTCGAACCACTTCATGAAGGTGAAGCAGCCGGTGTAGGAGAGCAGCAACACATCGGGATCTGGCATTTTCTTGCCGTTCGGGCCGATATTGCCCTTGGCCATCATGCCAATGTCCGACTTCACGTAGGTGCAGACGTCCTCGGAATGACCCATCTTCTCGGCCTCGAGCACGTAATTGCCCGATTGCCGGCGCAGGCCGCTCTGGATAGCGTTGATTTCGGGCAGATTGTTGAGCAGATCGAAGCACATGATCAGCTCGTTGAGATTGCCCGGCACGAAGGTGTTGCACACCTTGGCGCCGCTGTCATGAACGCTGGTCAGGCGATCGTAATGCGTCGCCATCATGTCCTTTTGTTTCTGCATGGAGGCATCTTTCTCGACCTCCTTGGCAGGCGCCGCTTTCGGCGTGACGATCGTGGTGCTCATTTTCCACTCCAGAGTTTGATCGAGTCGGCGAACGTGCCGGCCTGCTCGCGAATTGGCTGCATTTGGCCGGAATTCTCGGCGTATTTGAACGCGATGTAGGGGATGCCGGCATCTTTCAGCACGTGCTGTAGGATCGGACGATCGAGCAGCGCCGGATCACAAAAGCTCGGGCAGGCGAAGATCACGCCTTCGGCGCCAGTGCGCTTGACCGCGCGAACCAGATGCTGTCCCTTCTCCTTCTGGTTCGGTTCGTACTTGGCCGCAGTCGATTCCGATTGGTGCAGGAAAGCGAGGGCCAGATTTTTCAACGGGTCGCCTGTAGCTGGGACATCTTCCTTGAGCCAGCGGGTGACCAAGAGCAGGTCGTCGTCGACTACATAGCAGCCGGCGAGCTCCAGTGATTTGATCAGGTTGAGCGGCGGCTGCTCGCAAAATACGCCGGTGAGCACGATACGGCAGTTGTCGCGCTTCGGCCGTTGCTCGACCTTTACAGCGGCGAGGTAATCGCGCACCATTTCACTGTGCTGCTCGACCGGCAATACCAGCCCGGCGCGCATTAAGAGATAGACCTCTGCCGCAGGTACTTGCCAGGGCTTCTCAGCGCGGAATTTATACACCTCGCGCACCAGCCGACGGTTCTCGTTGTAGACGGCGATGGAATTCGCCAGCTCGGCATCGGTGATCGGCGTGCCCCGGAGCTTGCCAAGATCCTCGCGAAGTTCGGTCAACTCGTTGATGTAGTAGTTGCCGCCGATCTCGTCTTTGTAGTTCTGCGGCACGTCGAAATAGCGCGAATAGACGTGCGGGAACATCATCTTCCACATACCCGACAGATTACGGATGACGTCGCAGATCGACGGGAACAGCATGCCGTCGACAAAGTCGAGGCGGCCGGAAACGCCAAGCTCGACAGTCGAGCGCGGGATGCGGCAAATGTAACTTTGATAATAGGCGTCGCCGTGGATGACTTCGAGCTGATCGCCACCGCCGACGATGCCGAGCGGCAGCATATCGGCGGCGTGCATAATTTCGCGCGGCACGTAAATCGGCATATAGCCGATTACCTTTCGGCTCGGTTTGGCTGCTTTCCACTCGCGCGCGCTGCTGAAGTTAAGATCTTCAAACAACCGGGTTGCTTGGGTAATGATTTCGGCGGAGGCCGGCATTATCGATGCTCCCACTTCGCTGGTCTCTTTCCCAGAAAGGCATCGAGCCCTTCTACAGCGTCATACGTCTTCATCAGACCGTCAAGATAGAGTTGCTCGACGGTGGCGATCTTGGCTTTCACGCGCGCCGCAAAGTCGCAGCGCGCCGCCTTGACGGCGTAACGCAGCGAGCTGGCGCTCTTCGGTTTAAGGTGTTCGTTGAAATACCCGAGCGCGGCGGCCTCCGGGTCCGCTGCCGCGGTGAACGCGAGGCCCATGGCAACGGCTTCGGTGCCGGTCACGCTGCGGCCGGACAAGAGCAGGTCGATCGCCCGCTGCGGGCCGATCACTTCCGGTAACAAACAGGACGCCGCCGGCGCGAACACGCCGAGCTTCATTTCCGGCTGGCCGAGCGAGGCGTCCGGCGCCGTGAAAATCAGGTGTCCAGCGAGCGCGACTTCGAGGCCGCCGCCGAGGCACTGGCCACGTACCGCGACCAGCACCGGCACCGGCGATTCGACTAGGCGCAGCACCAGCGCATGGATACTGCGCAGCATATCGACGCATTTGCCCGGTGCGTGCTCCTCGACGCTGGCGCCGAAGCTGAAATGCGGTCCTTCAGCGTCGAGCAACACGGCGGAGAGGCTAGCATTGCCAAGATGCTCGGTTAGCGCTTTGTCGAGCGCCGCGATCATTTCCGCGTCGACAATATTCGCCTTTGGACGGCTCAAGCGCAGGCGCAGAAGCCGACCTTCCACCTCAAACCAGACCCTGAGTGGAGACGTCGTCATCAGCGGGCCTTCGGCTGGATGCTGTTGATGAGCTCGTCGGACCAAGGCGTATTGGCGGCGAGCGCGCGGCGCAGCGTGACGAAATCTACCTCGCGGCCGGTTTCCTTCGTGCCCTCGTTGAAAGCGCGGAAGCCAGCGCGCGCTTCCGTCATCATGTTAAGCGCAAGCCAGGCACGCGAATTCTCCTTATTGCGGTTCCACGCGTCGAGCTTAGGCTTGCGTAATTCCTCTATCGTCTTCGCCGTGCAATCGGGAAAGGTATAGAGGAGCTTGGTGCAGATGCTTTCGACCCGCTCATCAAGCAGTGACAGATCGATGGTGCCGCGCTTCATCAATTCCTGACCGGCCTTGAGTGCCTCGCCGGTCTTAGCCTTGCCCAGCACCGGGCGGCCGTAGTCGTCTACCGCGCGCGATGTCTCGACCAGCGGGTTCGGAATGAACTTGCCGTCGACCTTCAGCGCCGGAACGATGTCGGTGAGCATGCCCATGGCGAAAGCCTCGTGCGCCGAGAAGGGCTCGCACAGCACGCAGGCTACCATGGCGCGCTCGGCGCCGATCACGACTGGCAGAAAGTCGGTTGCGCCGCCTATGGGAGCGGAGCCGTGCTTGGGGCCGGCCTGGCCGAAACGGGCGAGGTCCTGCGCGACCGAAAAGTCGCAGGCCATGCCGATCTCCTGGCCGCCGCCGATGCGCATGCCGTTGACGCGACAGATCACCGGCTTGTCACAGGCGAGGATAGCCGAGACCATGTCGTTGAACAGCCGCATGTAGCCGCGATATTCCTGTGGATTGCCGGCATAATATTCAGCGTATTCCTTGGTGTTGCCGCCGGTGCAGAATGCCTTGTCACCGGCGCCGGTGAAGACGACCGCGACCACGTCACGCGCGGCGCTGGCGGCGCGAAAAGCAAGGATCGTCGCCTTCACCATTTCGGTTGTGTAGGAATTGAACTGGCTCGGATTGTCGAGCGTGATCCATGCATTGTAAAGGCCTGTGACTGGCCTGCCATCTTCGCCCTTCACCGGGCATTTTTCGTAACGCACGCCTTTGCTGGCCTGCCAAACATGCGGCGCGACCAGACCGTGATCCTTTGCAATCGTTTCAGCGGTAGCGCGAACGGCTTCCACAGACATGGCGACGCTCCTTAACGACTTGGCACGAGAACAGCACGGCGCTTGAGGGCGCCGGCATGGACGGCCTCGAACACCTGATTAATTTCGCTGAGCGGATGTTTCTCCACGAAAGGCGTCACCTTGACGCGTCCGTTCATCACCAACTCGAGCGCTTCGGGATAAAGTTCGGGCGGGCAGCCCCAGTTGCCAAGCGCGCGGGCGTGGAAGGCCATCAGGTTCGACAGACGTACTTCCACCTTATCCATAGTAAAGCCGACCACTGCGAGAGTCGCGCCGCGATTGAGCAGGCTGAACGCCGTCTCCTGACCGACCTTCATGCCGGAGCATTCGAAAATGATCCATTCAGTCTGGCGCAGGCCGTGCTCTTTGGCGAAACCCTGGATGGTCGCCCTGAGATCGCGCGCCGATAATTTCTTGGCATTGAGCGTGAGTGAAGCGCCCTGACCACGAATGGCGGCCAGCTTGTCGTCGTTCACGTCGATCGCGACAACGATACCACCCAAAGCGGCTGCGATCTGCGCAGCATAGCCGCCCACACCACCGACGCCGTTGACGATCACGAGGTCGCCTTTACTAACGCCAGCCTGCACGACCGCCTGATAAGGCGTGGTGACGGCATCGGCGATCACCGAAAGATCGGCGAGGTCGATGCCGACATTCGCCAGCCGGTGCTCGTCGACGACGCAGAGGCCGCGCGCCGGCACGACGATATGGGTGGCAAAGCCGCCCTGGATGTCATTCCCCGGCATCTTCTGGTTAGGGCAGATCGTCGCCTTGCCACGTTTGCAGGCGTCGCATTGACCGCATGGGATAACCGCCGGAATAATGACGGCACGGTCGGTGAACCAGAGCGCATCGGTGCCGGTTTCGACCACATGGCCACTGATCTCGTGGCCCAGGCAGAGTGGCAGCTCATGGTTGGTGCGCACGCCGTCGTAATAATAGCCGAGGTCGGTGTGGCAGACCCCACAACCAGCGATTTCGACCAAGACTTCATCGGGAGCCAGGGGGTTGATCTCAAATTCCATAGGGACCAATGGCTTACCCGCGCCCGTCATCATCCAGCGAACCGGCTTGGGATTCATCGATTTACTCTCCAGAGGGCCGCCGCGGTCCTCACAGAACCCGCAGATGGCTTGGCGGCATCTTTCAATCGGCGGCCCGCTAACTGCCTTGACCAAGGTCAAGGAAATGAAAAAAACAGCATTCTAGTACTTAAATACAGATTGAAGCCGGAAAGCCGGAAATACTGGGAGAAATGACCCATGGCAGCATCGCCGAGCATTTCGATTGCGATCGTCGGCAGTGGCGGCGCCGGCGCCCTAACAACCGGGGATTCTTTGCTCGAAACTGCCTGCGACGCCGGCTGGCACGGCCTGTCTACCCGTACCCTAGGCCCACAAATACGCGGCGGCGAAGCCGCCGGACTGCTGCGCCTGAGCGCCGACCCGGTCGCCTGCCTGCCGGATCATTTCGACTTGCTGGTCGGGATCGATTGGCTCAACGCTCACCGGTTCGGCGCCGAGATCAAGCTCGCGCCACAGACTTTGGTTATCAGCGACCCGCGCGGCGGCGAGCTGCCGCCGATGGTGACGCAAGCCGGTGCCCGCGTCGTCGAAGTTCCGATGAAGGAGATGGCCAAGGCCATCACGGACGGACGGCCCAACATGATCGCGCTCGGCATCGCGGCGCGTTTGCTCGGTTTCACACCTGAGCAAGCCTTGGCTCCGATCGCCATGCGTCTGTCCAGCAAGGGCGCGGCGGCGATCGAAGCGAGCAAGGCCGGCATCACGGTCGGATTCGGCGCGGCCGCCGGTATTGACTTCGACATGCAATTGCCTGCGCCAAAGCCGAGCTCCGCTCGCCGCTGGCTTCTCTCCGGCAATGAGGCGACCGGCCTCGGCGCCATACGCGGCGGCGTGCGCTTTGCTGCCGCCTACCCTATCACGCCGGCAACCGAAATCCTCGAATGGCTCGCCCCGGCACTGACCAAGGTTGGCGGCGCGCTGCTGCAGGCGGAAGACGAACTTGCCGCCATCAACATGATCATTGGCGCGTCGTTCGGCGGCACACCGGCTTTGACCGCGACGTCGGGGCCGGGACTATCGCTGATGATCGAGGCGCTCGGGCTTGCGACGTCGGCGGAAATCCCGATTGTCGTTGTCGACGTGATGCGCGGAGGGCCCTCGACCGGCATTCCGACCAAGTCCGAGCAGGCTGACCTAAACATCGCCGTCTATGGCATGCACGGCGACGCCCCGCATCTGGTGTTGGCGCCGCAATCGGTCAGCGACTGCCTGTTCACGACACAATGGGCGACCTATCTCGCCGAGACGCTGCAGGCGCCGGCCATTGTGCTATCGGATCAATTCATGGGTCAGGCGCGCGCCGCTATCGAGCGGCCGGCCGACGTCTCATTCATCGGCGCGCGTACTGTGGCGAAGGATATAACCGCGGCCTACGAGCGCTACGCGCTTGCCGCCAACGGCGTGTCGCCGATGGCGATCCCCGGCACGCTCGGCGGCCAATACACCGCCGACGGCCTCACTCACACGCAGCGCGGGACTCCTACCAGCGGCGAAGGCGATCACCGCGCCCAACTCGATAAGCGGCGCGACAAGCTTGAGCAGTTCAACTATGGCGACCACTGGTCGTCCATCGAAGGTGACGGTGATCTCGCGGTCGTAACCTGGGGCTCAGTTACCAGCGCTGTGCGTGAGGCGATCGAATGCGCCGCGGCGGACGGCATCAAGGCGCGCCTCGTTGCGCCGCGCCTGCTGCTGCCGGCGCGGCCGGAGCAGATGACAAAGGCGCTCGCTGGCGTCAAACGTATCCTCGTCGTCGAGCAGACGCATGGCGCCCAGTTTCACCGATATCTGCGCGCCCATTACGACCTGCCAGCGCCAGTGCGCGCGTTCAACCGCCCCGGTCCGCTGCCGATCACGGCCGGCGAAGTGCATCGTGCGATCACGGAATGGAGATAACAATGACGGCGGTCGATACGCGCAACGTCTACAAGCAGGCGGACTACAAATCCGACGTCAAGCCAATCTGGTGTCCCGGCTGCGGCGACTACCACGTGCTGATGTCGTTCACCCGCACCTTCGCGCAACTGGGCCTGCCGCCGGAACAGGTCTGCGTCATTTCCGGCATCGGCTGCTCCTCGCGCATTCCTGCCTACACCAACTGCTACGGCTTCCACGGCGTGCACGGCCGTTCACTGGCGCTCGCCGCCGGACTGAAAGTGACGCGGCCCGATCTTACCGTCGTCGTCGCTAGCGGCGACGGAGACGGCTATTCGATCGGCGGCAACCACTTCCTGCACGCTTGCCGGCGGAACGTCGACATGACCTATGTCGTGATGGACAATCACATCTACGGCATGACCAAGGGTCAGCCGTCGCCGACCACGGAGCCGGAGTTTGACACCGCGCTGTCGCCCGGCGGTACGCGCGTGCGACCGTTCCATCCGCTGGTAGTTGCGCTGGCCTCGGGCGCCAATTTCATCGCCCGCTGCTTCTCGGGGCACGTGAACGAAACCGCCGACGTGCTAGTTGAAGCGATAAGACACCCCGGCTTCTCCTTCGTCGAAATCCTCAGCCCCTGCGTGACTTTCCGGCCCGACGAGAAAGCTTGGAAGGATCTGGTGCATCCGGCGCCCGTCGCTGCTACCAACGATCCGGCCAAGGCTGCGCGCCGGATCATGACCGACGACGGCTTCAACCTCGGCATTCTCTACCGCGGCAGCCGCACACCGTATCAGCCCGCCGCCGGCGGCACGCACACCGATCTGTCGCAGCTGGAGAAGGATTTCGAACTATGAGCAAGGCACCCGCGGCTCCGAAAGTTGCCAACCTGCACGATCTCTTGGCGATCGCCTACCAGATCGAGATCGACGCAGTCGACCGCTACAACCTGCTGGCCGACCAGATGGAGACGCACAACAACCCGGAGTTGGTAAAGGTCTTCCGCGACCTTGCCCGCGCTGAAGGCATTCACGGCGAGGAAATCCGCCGCATGGCCGGCGACTTCGACGTCGTAAACCACGCGCGTCATATCGGCAAATTCGCGGACGATAGCCCGGAAGAAGCCGACCTCGGCTCAGCGCACTATCTGATGACGCCGTGGCATGCACTGCAGCTCTCGCTCAAGGGCGAAGAGCGCGCGCTCGCATACTTCACCTCCATCGTCAACACGACCAAGGATCCAGCAGTGAAGAAGATGGCGGAAGAGCTGGTTGAGGAAGAGGCCGAGCACGTCAATCTGGTGCATCGGCTACTGCGCAAACATCCGGAGCCGAGCAAGAACTGGGCGGACGATCTCGATCCGCCCGTGTCGCAGGAGTGATTTGATCAGCTACGAATGCGGGTTCGTCCCGGCCATCATGTTGGCGCAGGGCAAAAAATCGTCGTAAGTCTCTTAATTCTACGGCAACTCATCATGGGTGCGCGAAGAAGCCCGCGTACGACCAGAGGCATGTCGCCCCGCACCTTCGGCCTGCGGATTTCATTTCGCTTTTGTGCGCTCGTCGCGCACACGCACGGCCTTGCCCTGCGAGCGCGGCACCACACCCGGCGCCTTCGGCACCACGGTGCAGGTCACACCGATCATCGACTTGATATGGTGCGTGACATCGGCCGCCTTGGCGGCGCGGTCGCCCGTGAAATCCGGCGCCAGCTCAACTTCGACCGTCATCGCGTCGAGCGCGTGCTCGCGCGTCAGCACGATCTGATAATGCGGCGTGAGGCCGGGGAAGCCGACCAGCACCGCCTCGACCTGCGACGGATAGACGTTGACGCCGCGGATGATCAGCATGTCGTCGTTGCGGCCGGTCACGCGTAGGATCCGCACGTGCGTGCGCCCGCAAGGGCACGGCTCATCGGACAGCCGGGTGATGTCGCGCGTCCGGTAGCGCAGCATCGGCAACGCTTCCTTGGTCAGCGTGGTGATGACCAGTTCACCAGCTTCGCCCATCGGCGTCGGCTGCATGGTTTCAGGGTCGATGACCTCGAACAGGAAATGGTCCTCCCAGCCATGCAGGCCGTTCTTCATCACGTGGCACTCACAGGCGACGCCCGGGCCGATGATCTCCGACAGGCCGTAGATGTCGACGGCGTTTATGCCGAGCCGCGCCTCAATGTCGCGTCGCATAGCCTCGGTCCAAGGCTCGGCGCCGAAGATGCCGGTGTGCAGTGGCAGCTTACGGATGTCGATCTTCATGCCGTCGGCGACTTCGGCGATGTTGAGCGCGTAGGACGGCGTTGCACAGAGGATCTGCGCACCGAAGTCGTGCAACAGCGTAACTTGCCGCTCGGTACCGCCGCCGGAGATCGGAATCACGGTGCAGCCGAGCCGCTCGGCGCCGTAATGGGCGCCAAGGCCGCCGGTGAATAGGCCGTAGCCGTAGGCGTTGTGCACGATGTCGCCGGGCTTCGCGCCCATGCAGGCAAGGCAACGCGCCATCAGGTCGGACCACAAATTGAGGTCGCCCTGTGTGTAGCCGACGACGGTCGGCTTGCCGGTAGTGCCGGACGAGGCGTGCAGCCGCAGCAACTGGTCGCGCGGCACCGCGAACAGACCAAACGGATAGTTGTCGCGCAGGTCGGCCTTGGTAGTGAACGGAAAGCGCGCGAGATCGGCGAGCGACTTCAGGTCGCTCGGCTTGACGCCGGCGGTGTCCAATTTCTTCTTATAATGCGGGACCTTGTTGTAGGCACGTTCAACCGTGTTCTTCAGACGCGAGAGCTGCAATGCTTGTAATTCCTTGCGCGACATGATCTCCGCGGCGCGGTCGAACATATAGACCGGCGCATCGGCAATGACGTGTTGCGTGCTCATGAGCAAACCTCCCGAATGGAATCTTGTTGTTGCGCCCGCGACGTCACGGCAACGTCCATCCCGGCTTGACCGCCGGTCCGGGCACTCCGGAGCCGCGTATCGGTGTGTGGGGCAGCGCGAAGCCCTGGTTGTAGGCAGCGCGCGTGATGAGAATGTACTTGACCGCCCAGCCGCTGCAGAACACAGCAACGCCGGCAAGCGCGAACAAGGCGCCCGAGGCAGCGGCGAGCAGCAAGCCCGCGCCGACGAGCACCAGCGGTAGCGCCAGCCCGCCGGCAAAAAACCAGACGCGGCAGGCGTCGAAGACTTCCAGCGTGCGGGTCGGCGCGCCTTCGGTTTCAAGCGCACCGAGATAGCGCCACCAAGTCCAGACCCTTCCCGCGGCGAGTGCGATCAGTAGGATGGCCATCGGTTGGGCCGCGTAAGCGAGGTTAGGCGAGAATACCGCGATCAGCAGGAGTAGGCCGCAGCCCTCAGCCAATCCGGTCGCCATGATCAAGGCGATAACGCGCGGCGTGCGCCAGGCGGGAATCCCCTTCGCCTGCTCCAGGATCATCCCCTGACAAAACAGAAAGGCCAGTCCGATCACGGCCGCCGGCAGTAGGAACTGCGCATGGTTGGACCACAGCGCGAACAACCCGACCGGGTACCACAGGCAGACCACCCAAGCTTCCCGCGTCATCCATGAGCGCCTGGGCTGCCGCATCACGTACAAAAAGCGTAGCGGCCGTCCGATCTTGAAAAGCAGCAAACCGAGGCCGAGTGCGACCAGCAACAGCGCAGCGAGGCCGGGCAACACCACCGGCGTGCCGTTGAGCCCGACGAGAGTGGCGCAGGCAAACAGTCCAGCACCGGCACCCCCGCAAAGGAAATTGCCGGCGGCCTTCCAGTCCCAATGCTTTTGATGCCACGGCTCGACCCCCCGCGTGCGAATGCGGCCGGCCTGCGTGTCCGCGACCGCGGGCGGGATATCCGGCGCCGGCGGAGCGTCGGCCTTGTCGTAAAGATAGTAGAAGCCCGGCTCGGTCTTGAGCTCGGCATGCATGCGGAAATTCTTATGGCGGCGCAGCAGTTGCGAGACGTTGCTGTCGGGATCGTCGAGGTCACCGAAATGCAAGGCGTCGGCGATGCAAGCATTGACGCAGGCGGGCGTGGCGCGTGGGTCGGAGCCTGGCGCGATGCCATTGGCAATGCCGAAATCGATTCGGTCGGAGCAAAACGTGCATTTCTGCGCGACCCCGATCCGCTTGAGTAAATCGTTCTCGCGCTCCAGCTCGTTCTGCGTCGCCCGGTCGCCATATGCGAAATCTTCCTTGTCGATCTTGAAGCGCGCCTGATAGGGGCAGGCGACGTCGCAATAAGCGCAGCCGATACAGATGTCGTAGTCGATGGTGACGATGCCGTCAGGCCGCTGGCGCGTGGCCGTCGAGGGGCACACGTGCATGCAGGGCGGATCGGCGCAGTGCTGGCAGCCAACCGGCACGAAAGTGCGGTGAACGTTAGGGAAAGATCCGGCCTCGACGTCGAGCACCTTGCGCCATTGCACCGCCGGCGAGGTGGCATTGGCATGCCGGCACGCCGCCGTGCACGTCTGGCACCCGACGCAACGCTCGAGATCGGCCACCATCGCCCAGCGGGTCATGTCGCCTCCGATAGGCGCGTGACCTTGACCTTGACCAGGTCGGCACTCGAACCGGTCGCGTCGGTGAGGTCGAGCAGCATCGGCACCAGCGCGTTCATGCTGGGCGCGCCGAAATCCTTGGCATAGGGCGTCGCCCAGTGGTCAAACTGGCCGATGATCAGGAGCGTGTCGGGCCGAATGCCCTCGCGCAGCACGACCTTGCCTTTGGTTGAGTTGAGCGGCGAGCGCACCTCGACCTGGTCGCCGTCGGTGATGCCGAGCCTTTGGGCGGCGCCTTCGTTCATCACCACGCTACCGTGGCCAAGGACGTTGTCAGCGACCTCCTTGATCAACTGCACGCCGACATTGTTGCCCCAGGAATATTGCATGCTGCGCGAGGTGACCAACCAGAATGGATAGTCGTTGATATTCACCTGGTAATGCTTGGCGAGCGCGTTCTCCCACAGCGCGTTGAGATCGCGCCAATGCGGCAGCGGCTCATATTCGGCGAGTTGCTTGTCCCACCAATGGATGCCCTGCTCGTGCAGACGCCGCTCGAGCTCCTTGCCGACGCGCAGCAGGCGCTCCTGATAGGGCTGCTCGTAGCGCAGGCCCTGCTCGGTGAGCTTCGGGTAGAGGTACCACATCAACCGGGAGAACGGCTTGACGTGGAAGCCGTGCGCGCGGAACCAGTCAAGCCCGTGCGTTTCCTTGCCCCCGGTCAGCTCGGCGCTGGCGGCGCGGCAGCTCGCGTCCCAGATCTCCTCAACGCTGTGCGCTTTGGTGATGTCCAGCGAGAAGTCGTAATTCGCGCCCTTGAGCTTGATCTCGGCCCCACCGCGGTTGATCGACGCGTTGTACTCCTCGAGCAGGCCGGTGCGACGTGCGAGCTCGGTGGCAATCCAGGTGAAATCCTTGGCTTCCCCCTGCGCCGGTACCGCCGGATCGCGCAGCGCGAAGCCCTGGTAATCCCAGAACTGCTCGATGTATTTGGTGCCCCCGATGCGCATCAACTGCAGGCCTTCAAGATCCGTGCAGTCAGGCAAAAGCACGTCGGCAACGTGGTTGGTCTCGTCGCGCGTCAGCGTGAAGCAGACGGTGAAGGGAAACGTCGCCATCGTCTCGCCCACCGCCTTGGTGTCCCAGAACGAGATCGCCGGATTGGTGCGGTACACAAGCCAGATGTCGGGCGGCGGTGCGTGCGGTAGCTTCTCGAAATCTTGCCTCTGCATCATCCAGGCGAGATGCGTCGGTCCAAGCGCTTGGCTCCAGGCCGAATTGGCGACCAACGGCACCAGCATGCGGTGCGCGCTGCGCGCGGTCGGACGCGAAATCCATTTATCCTTGCTGGTCGGATTCATCGGATAGTGCATGAACCCGTCGGGGCCCGGAGTGACGCTGGACCAGCGATTGTCGGCCGGCCGGTTGAGCCGCACGGTGGTGCCGAGTGTACCGCCCGGCACGTCGAGCGCGCCGACGAGGCACGGGATGAGCGTGCGCGCCCAGCAGCATTCGTAACCGCCCCAGCCGTTGTTGACGGTCTTGCCAAAAGCGATGGCGACCGGCCGGTAGGGCAGCGTCACGCCCTCGATCTCGATTGTCTCGCCGACGCGCGCGTGCGCGAGAAATTCGTTGCTGATGCGGCGGATGGTGTCGGCCGAAACATCGCAAATCTTCGCGGCCCATTCCGGCGAGTAGTCTTTCACATGGTCGACAAGATGAGCGAATGATGGCCGCACGCTAGCGGACGTGTGTGTCGCGGTCTCTTGATCGGCGCCGACCTCGACGCCGCCGACCGTAAAGTTGCCTTCCAGCGCCGGATCGATATCGGCGGCATCGAACGGCGCCGCGCGTTGCGTCTTTAAGTCGAACACCAGCGGCTTCTTACTCGCCGGGTCGCGCAGGAAAAATCCGCCTCGCGCGACCAGATAAGGCGACGACGTGCGCTGCTTGAGGAATGGAATGTCGAGCTTCTCGCGCGGCGTTTCGTGCAGCAGCACGTGGATCATCGCCAGCAGGAATGCGGCATCGGTCTTCGGTTTGATCGGAATCCATTCGGCCGAGCAGGCGCCGGTGATCGACAGATGCGGCTCGATCTGCACGCGCTTCATGCCGCGGTTGCGCGCGTCTGCATGGCGTTTGACGCCGCAAACACCGCCCGAGGCCTCGACGTTGGCGCCGAACGAAAGCACATAGTCGCAAAGCGGCGTATCGGAGCACACCGTGAAGGCGCGATGCCAGAGCTCGCCGTAAAGATGTTCGGAGTGCGTGCATTTGACGCCCTGACCGGAACCGAAGCTCAGATCGACCGGGCCCCAGGCGGCAAGGAAGGCCGGTAGCGTGCCCATGTAGGCGGTTGGGGTCCCGCCACCGCCGAAACTCGCTGCCAGCCGCGGAAAGCCGCCCTCATCGAGCAAGCCTTTCGCGCGCGCTTCCTTCATTTTATCGGCAACCAGATCGAGCGCTTCATCCCAGGAGATGCGCACGAAACCGGGGTCTTCGTTGCGGCCCTTTTTCGGGTTGGTGCGCTTCATCGGGTAGAGCACCCGATTGGGACCGTAAGCCTTCTGCACCAGCCCGAACGCCTTCACGCAGGCCTTGCCGCCGCCGGGATGAATCGCGGCCGCCGCAAAGTTGGGATTGACCTCGGTGGCAACGCCATCCTGGATGCGAACGGTGAGCAGGTCCGGCCCGGCTACGCATTGATAGCAATAGGTCGAAACCGTGCGTTCGGTCTGTGGCTTGCTTTCCGGCATGCCGCATTCTCAGTTTGGTCGGAGCGCGAGTCCAGTCGCCCCGCAGTCTATGTGTCAGGTGCCGACTGCCGCGCCTGCGTCTGCTTGTAATTGCATCGCATAACCGGCCTTCATGCGTCCATGTTCAGATCAAGGAACCCGCGCGGTGCATCCGCCCGCACGGCTTGCTCGATACGATGGCTTCATTGCCAGTCAGCGGGCGAACGTCCTTCGCCGCCACCGGCGATAACTCGACGGCCTCTACCACTGCACGCATTCGCTCCCCGCGGTATTCCGCCATATTGGGAAGTCATAATTGCTTAATCGGTGCGGAGGGGATTTGAGGTAAGTCAAGTGCTGCCCGCCCTGGCGGTCAACCGCGCCGCAGTTTGGCTGTTTTTGGGCGCCTAGCGCGTGGCAGCAAATTTGGCCGCCTTGGCCTTGAGCCGCTCCACGGTCTTCACCTTGTCCACGACGAAACGGCTGTGTGTGCCGGCGCTAATCGCCTCAATATTGTCCTTGGCGGCAACATCGAAGGTTACCTTGCGCCCCTCGACCGCGCTCACCGTCACCGTAATCTCTGCCATCATGCCGGGCAGCGTCGGTGCCAGATGTCGGAGCGATACTTCGATGCCGACCGAATCCTCGCCTGCGTCACCGTGCTCGAGAATGAGGTCGCGGCAGGTATGCTCGATATCGCGCACCAGATTCGGCGTGGAATAGACGCGACCTTCCTCGCCCATGAAGCCGATGGTGCGCTCCTTGTCGATCGTGATCTTGTTGGTTCGCGACACACCCGGACGAAGGCTTTCCTTCATTGCCACTCTCCTCAACTTTGAACTACGAAAGACCTACACAGACATTCAGGCGGATCGGCTTGACCAAGGTCAATCCGCGTGCGCTTTAGATGCCCAGATAGGCCTCTCTCACCCGATGATCGGCCTGTATTTCGGCCGCGGCCCCGCTCAACGTCACCTTGCCGATTTCCAACACGTAAGCGCGGTCGGCGATGGCCAGAGCGGCGCGCGCATTCTGTTCCACCAAGAGGATGGTGAGGCTATCGTCGCGTAGAGCGCGGATCGAGGTGAGCAACTGGTCGACCAGATTGGGCGCAAGACCCATCGACGGCTCGTCCAGCAACAAGAGCTGCGGCTGCGCCATCAAAGCGCGGCCGATCGCTAGCATCTGTTGCTGACCGCCGGACAGCGCGCCGGCCGGCATGGCCATGATCGCCTCGAGCATCGGGAACAAGGTACAGACGCGCACGATCGATGCATTGACGTCCCCGTCGCGGCGGGACCAGGCGCCGAGCTTGAGATTGTCGAGCACCGACAAGGGCGCGAACACTTGCCGGCCTTCCGGCACCTGCGAGATGCCGAGAGCGACCCGCTCATGCGCGGGCAGCGTCTCGATTGGCTTGCCGAGAAAACGGATCGTGCCGCCGGTGATCGGCTGCACGCCGGAAATGGCGTGCATTAGCGTCGTCTTGCCGGCACCATTGGCGCCGATCAGCGTTACGATCTCGCCCGGCTCAACGCGAAGCGTAACGCCATGCAGTACCTCGATACGGCCATAGGCACTGCGGACGTTCTCAATCGAGAGCATGCGCTGCCTCCCGCAAACCGTGCGCTCCCAGATAGGCTTCGATCACCTCGGCGTTGGCGCGTACTTCTTGCGGCGTGCCTTCCGCCAGCGTGCGGCCGCGCGCTAGCACATGCACACGGTCGGAGATGTTCATCACCAGCCGCATGTCGTGCTCGACCAGCACAACGGTGACGCCTTCCTTCACGACGGCGCGGATGACCTGATCGAGCTCCCGGGTTTCGACCGGATTGCAGCCGGCGGCTGGCTCGTCGAGCAAGAGCAGCGTCGGCTCGCTGGCGAGCGCCCGCGCGATCTCGAGACGCTTGAGCGCGCCATAGGCGAGCGAGCCGGCCGGACGAAATGCGGCATCGGCAAGGCCGACTCGCGCGAGTGCCGCACGCGCCGCCTCGGCCGTCGCCTCGTTCTGTCGTTTGACCGACGGCAAATGCAACAGATCCGCCAGAATGCCGGTGCGCTCGTGTCGGTGACGGCCGACCATGACGTTCTCTAGCGCCGTCATACGCGAAAAAATCTGCAGGTTCTGGAATGTGCGCGAGAGTCCGCGGCGCGCGAGCTGATCGGGCGCGAGGCCGGTCACTGTCGTGCCGGCAAGCCGGATGCTGCCGTCGTGCGGTGTATAAATGCCGGAGACCAGATTGAGCAGCGTCGTCTTGCCGGATCCGTTCGGTCCGATGATCGAAAACACCTGGCCCGAAGCGATGGAAATATTGACGCCGTCGATCGCCCGCACGCCGCCGAAGGTAATCGCCAGTCGCTCGGCTTCCAGCATAGTCATTTGCGCCATCCAGCGAACGACGCGGCAAGCGAGGGCACGATGCCCCGGCGCAGGAAAATCATGAACACCATGACGATTAGCCCGAGCAGCGCCTGTTCGTATTCATGGAAAATCGTCAGCACCTGCGGCAAAACCACCAGAACAACAGCGCCGACCAGCGATCCGAAGATCGATCCCATGCCGCCGAGCACGACCATGGCCACAAGCTCGATCGACCGCAGGAAGCCGGCAACATCCGGCGTCACCAGGCCGTTGAACAACGCGAGATAGGAGCCGGCGACCGAGGCGTAGACTGCGGAGATGATGAAAATAGTGAGTTTCTTGCTAGCGACATCGATACCGAGCACGCAGGCGGCAATCTCGCTGTCGTGGATCGCTTGCAGCGCCCGGCCGGTCGGACTTTCCATCAGATTGCGCGCGAGCAGGAAACCGACGACGAAGGTCAAGCCCGCAATCCAATACCAAGTGCCCGATCCGCGTGCGCGCCAGCCGAACAAAGCCAACGTGGGCACGTTCATGCCGTCAGGACCGCCGGTCCAGCCAGCTTCATTGGTCAGCACGATGGCGACCAATAGCCCGAAGCCGAGCGTGGCGACGGCGAGATAGTGTCCCTTCAATCGCAGAATTGGCCGCCCCACCATGAATGCGACGGCGCCCGAGATCGCCGCGCCAGCAAGCAGGCACAGCCACGACGGCAGGCCTAAATGTACCGGGCCGATCGCGACCGCATAGGCCCCGATGCCGAGAAAGCCGGCATGACCGAGGCTGACCTGCCCGGCAAAACCCATCAGCAGATTGAGGCCCACGACCGCCAGTGCGAAAATGAAAACCAGCGCGGCGACCCGGTAATAGTACATCGACGGAAACAGCAGGGGCAGTACGACGACGATCGCAGCGACCGCTACTGCCGGCAACCAGCGGCTTTGCAATAGCGCGCGCACACTCACACCCGTTCAACCTTGACCCGGCCGAGCAAGCCGTGCGGCATCGCAACCAGAACGACCAGTATGATAAGGAAGGCGACCGCGTCCTTGTAGTTCGACGACAGATATCCCGCGCTCAGCGCCTCGGTCATGCCGATTAGCAAGCCGCCGATAACGGCACCGGGCGCACTGCCAATGCCGCCCAACATTGCCGCGGCGAAGCCTTTCAGCGCCAGCAACGTGCCCACGTCGTAACTGGTGAGTGTGATCGGCGTGACCAGAATGCCGGCGATGGCGCCGATCGCGGCCGAGACGGCGAACGAAAAGTCGACAATGTGCCGCGTATTGACGCCGATGAGCCGCGCCGCCAGTCGGTTGGCCGCAGTCGCAATTACCGCTTTGCCGAGCATGGTGCGATCGACCAGCAGCCTCAGCAACACTACGATGATGGCAGCACCACCGAGCACGACGAAGCTTTGCGGCAAGATGGCCGCGCCGCCAATCTGTATTGGATCGGAACCGAACAGCGGCGGCAGACTATGGAAGCGTTTGTCGAAAACGATCTGTGCCAAGCCGCGCAGAAACACCGAGGCACCAATGGTGATCATGATCGCCGCTACTGGGCTCGCCCCGCGCGCCGGATCGATGGCGAAACGGTGCAAGGCAAATCCGACTGCGGTCGTCACGATGACCGCGATCAGCGCGGCCAACGGCAAAGGAACGCCGGCCAGTGCCACGAACACCGTCGTCATGCCGCCGAGCATGACAAACTCGCCCTGAGCAAAATTGATGATGTCGGAGGCGTTGTAGATCAGCGTAAAGCCGAGCGCGACCAGCGCATAGATGGCGCCGACGGTCAATCCCGAGAAGACGAATTGCAGCAACTCGGCCATCCCGCCGAAGGCCTCGCAGGAATTGCGTAAAAACCAGCAGGCTCTGATGAACCTGCCGGTCGTTATGTCACGTGCCGGGGATCAGCGTCCAGTCGCCGTTCGTGATCTCCAGCATATGGAACGCGGAGAGATCGAGGCCCATGTGATCGGTCGGCGACATGTTCACGATGCCGCCAGTGCCGATAAAGCCTTTGGTCTTTTCGATTTCGTCACGCACCTTGGCGGCGTCGGTGCTTTTAGCTCGCTCCATCGCCTGGACCAGAATCATTAGCCCGTCATAGGCGTGACCGCCGAAGGTCGACACCGCCTGCTTGGTTCTGTCCTGATAGGTCTTCGTGTAGTTCACCACTACGGGCTTTTGCGGATCGTTGGCCGGCAATTTGTCCGCAATCAGAATCGCGGCCGCGGGGAGCCGCACGCCCTCGGCGGCAGGGCCGGCAAGTTCGATGAACTGTTTGGAAGCGACGCCGTGGCTTTGATAGAGCGGGAGCGTGATGGCGAGCTGCTTGTAGTTGCGCGTTACGATCGCCGGGCCTTGACCGAAGCCCGGATTGACCACCGCCTGCACACCCGCCTTGTTCTTGATGTTGGTGAGCTGAGGTGTCATGTCGCTGTCGCGCGGGCCGTAAGTTTCCTCGGTGACAATGGTGATGCCGGCCTTGGACGCAACCGCTACGCATTGGTCACGCATCGACTTGCCGAAGGCATCGGTGCCGGAGATCAGCGCAATGTGCGTCAGGTTGCGGCTCTTGAGGTCGGCAAAGATTTTCTCACAAGCCATCCGGTCGGTGTGCGGGGTCTTGAACACCCATTTGCGCACCGGCTCGATAATCTGGACCGCGCCGGCCAGCGAAATGAACGGGATCTGCGCTTCTTCGAATACCGGGATCATCGCAAGCGTGGAGCCGGTGGTGCTGCCGCCAACCACCGCGACCACTTTGTCCTCTTCCACCAGACGCGTTGCAAACGTGCGCGCAGTGTCGGCATTGGCGGCATCATCATAGACGATAAGCTGCAGCTTCTGACCGTTCACACCGCCCTTGGCGTTGATCTCGTTGACATAGATTTCCAGAGTCTTCTTTTCTGGATCGCCGAGGAAGGAGGCTGGTCCGGTTACCGACAGGACGGCACCAATTTTGATTTGCGCGGACACCGGGCTGGCGCTGAGCAGGGCACAAAGTGCGAAAACAGCCGATGCCGTAACGGATTGCCATGCCCTCATTGGTTTCCCCATTTTTTGGCTTTGATCTTGAATGATAATGCATAACAGAGGGGCTGATACAGCCGCTTGACTAATTTCAAGGCAGGCGCCTACCCCGCAAGGGATGGTGCGTTGGCCGGCGTCTATCTTTTTCCGCCAACTACAGGGCTTCCTCGATGGCAGAAACCGAAGTCCTAAGGGTCGGCATCGTCACCGTGTCCGATCGCGCTAGCACCGGGACCTACCGCGATACCAGTGGCCCGGCAATTGAAGAATTCCTGCGTGAGGTGGTGACGACGTCCTGGCGCGCGCTGGCGCGGCTCGTGCCAGATGGCATCGACAGCGTACGCGACGTTCTCGTCGAACTGGCCGACCGGGAAAAATGCGACCTGATATTCACCACCGGTGGCACTGGTCCGGCGC
>Ga0207824_1000002_pt1 | contig 47046 bp, 45 predicted proteins | sample LuqExpMetageno73_FD_187830 | JGI IMG/M metagenome (GOLD analysis project Ga0207824, IMG submission 187830) | Tropical forest soil microbial communities from Luquillo Experimental Forest, Puerto Rico - Sample 73 (SPAdes) | ecosystem: Environmental > Terrestrial > Soil > Tropical forest ... | reverse complement strand
AAGAGTCCATTGCATTGAGAGCCTGGGGGCAGCATGCTAGCCTGATCAAGGGGAAACATATGAAGAGAACGATCGCAAGTCTCTTCGCGCTCCTGCTACTGTTCGTAGGCGTCGCACCAGTCTTCGCGCAGGCCATCTCCGATGACCCGGCAGTGCTTGACCGCGAGCAAACGAAAAAGGACCGCGAAGCGCTCGACAAGCAATACAACACGACGATCAAGAACACTGACCAGGCGAGCGCACCGGTTCGCGTTGACCCTTGGGCGAAAATGCGCGGGTCCGATGACGCTAAAAACAAACGTTAGTGCATGAACCGGCACGCGATGAGCCGCGTCGCTTTCCGTGCTGGGCGGTGCTGCTATTTTGTTTGGACTCCTGCAACGCCCCGGCTTGCAGATTCAACGTCGCCCTCCGGCGGACGTTGACGGCTAAATGTTGCCCGGCGTGGCGTTAAGGACCAGCGACTAGGCGGGCTGACCTTGCCGCCTAAGGGTCACCACCAATAGCGGCGCCAGCCCCAGTAAGGCCGATAGTAAGGGCCGAAATAATAGACACGCGGCGGCGGCGCCTCGTAATAGACTGGCCCCTCATCGGCCAGGTAACGGGCGCTCGGAACATAGCCAGCATTGGGCGCTGATGCGCGCGGGCGTGGAACGCGACCGCTAGTATCGAGCGCACTCTGGATGGCGAAGCCGGTCTTGTCCTGCCAGGTGATCTCGCACCATCCTTCGCTGCAATCTTTAGTCTCGACCAGACTGCCACCGGGAATCTTGGCGACGATCTCGCTCTTGGTGTTCGGCGCCGTGCGCAGGTTCACGGTCGACGGCACATAGGCTGGTTTGGCAAAGACCGGCATGGCGGAAAGCGACAGGAGGCCGAGGCCGATCAAGAGATGCGGATGTTTCATGCCGTGGCTCACTGTCCGTTCATCGCCGCGGCGTTGACGTCACGGGTTGGCGCAGAATCCAGCCTGCAAAAAAGGCGGGATTTGGACCGTTGACCTGAATCAATGTGTCGTCGCGGCCCATAACATCGTAGTCATTAATTGAATTCGGCATTTTTCGGGCGCGAAGGAGATCGGTATGTCTAGATTGGTCCGCGCGACTACGTTGTTCGCCTTGATACTGGCGTCGCTGGCTCCGGCCGCGGCAGACACCTGGCCGGACCGGCCTATCAAAATCATTGTCTCGCAGGCTGCTGGCGGAACGCCCGACATCATTTGCCGGATCATCAGCGACAAGCTTTCCGACTTGCTTGGACAGCGGGTCGTGGTCGAAAACCGACCGGGCGGCGCCAATGTGGTCGGCGCCCAGGCGGCGGCGCACGCCGCGCCCGACGGCTATACGCTATTCTTCGCGACCGCCGCCGCGTTGGTGAGCAATCCGCATACCTACAAGACGCTGCCCTACGATCCGGTCAAAGATTTCGTCGCGGTGTCGATGGTCGCGAAGAACCCGTTTCTGATCCTCGCCAACCCGAGCGTACCGGCGAACAACCTTTCCGAGCTGGTTGCCTACGACAAGGCCAACCCTGGAAAGCTTACCTTCGCCACCGACGGTCAGAGAAACTTCTCCGGCATCCTCGCGACTTGGCTCAACAAGGTCAGCGGCGCCAATATCTTGCAGGTGCCTTACGCAACCATGCCGCAAGGCGTGCAGGACACGCTCGCCGGGCGCACGCAACTCACCATCCTCGCCATTCCGTCGGCCGCACCACATGTGAGCCGCGGGGCGCTCAAGCCGCTGGCGATCTCGTGGACCAAGCGCCTGCCGCTTTACCCGCAAGTGCAGTCGATTTCGGAGACCTTTCCCGGCGTCGAGCTCACCGGCTGGTTCGTGATCGCCGCGCCAGCCGACACGCCGGCAGACATTGTCACGCGATTGAACCAGGAAATGGACAAGGTGCTGAAAACGCCGGAGATGGTGCAAAAGCTTGCCGATCTCGGCTTCTACACCGAAGGCGCCGAAACGCCGCAGGCGACCAGCGCGTTTGTGAAGGCCCAATACGAATTATGGGCCAAGATCGTTCGCGATATCGGGCTGCAGCCGGAGTGACTCGTTACAGCCGGTGCGGCTGTCGGCTCTTCTATTTTTTTTCGCCGCCCGCGCTCAACTGCAATTCCCGACTTCTGCGCGGCGCATTGCCTGCGTTTACACCAATGAAGACGACAAAGTTGCGGCCCCCCCGAGGTCCGCTAATTGCCGCCTTCCTTATCGCGCACCGCCTTGAGCATGGCACTGCCCTGATTGGCCGGCCCCAGCGACTTAGTGGCCGAGGCAAGCTCCATTACCTTATGGAGTTCCTCCCAACTGGCGCCGGCGCGGCGCGCGGCGATTGCGTGCATCTGCGCCGCCGCGTTATGCTCGATTAGCAGCATGCCGAACAAAATGAGGTGCGTGGTCTTAATATCGAAGACCTCGGAGTAGAAGGCGTGCGCGCGCAGCTGTTCCGAAAGGCGCAGAAATTCCGGGTTGACCTCGCCGCTGAATTCGAACTTGGCCGACGGCAGCGGCGGCAGCAAACCGAACAGCTCGACGTAGCTGTCGCGAAATTGGACCAGGTCGGCGGGCAAATCTTTCTTACTCATAAGCAACCTCAGACAGCGCGGTCTATCCTTTTTGCGGGACTCCATAGCAGATCGCCCACGAAGCGCGAAGCGCATTAATGCAGCGGGATTGCGCACTGGCCGTAGTTTTTGCCTTCGGCGGGGCGAGTCGCTTTTTGCGCTCGGCTACAAATTCGGCCGTAAGTTCGGTAACCAGCTATAATGGGGCGATGGAACATCAAGTTTCCAGCCAGGACATCGCGCTGATCGAGGCGCGCATCGAGGAGCTCGCGGAAGCCATTGAGCGCTGCCGCAAATTCTCGCTGGCCGGCAAGGTGGCGCTCGTCGCTGGCGCAGTCTGGATCGCGCTTACGCTGCTCACGCTAGTGCCCTACGTGCCGTTCATGGTCATCGGCGCCCTGGCCTTCGTAATCGGCGGCATCGTCCTGATCGGCTCGAATATGACCACCTGGGCGCAAACCGAAGCTAGCCTGCGCGCCAGCGAGGCGATGCGGGCGGAGATGATCTCAAGGGTGGAAATGCGCGTCGTTAATGCGAGCGTGAGAGGATTGCATTAGGCCGGTGAAACTTTGCCAGCCACGGGGCTAGACCCGCTCAAAGCCCGCCTTGCGATGATGTCCTTATAGCGCGGGATTTCGGAAGCCATGGGGCGCGCAAGCCCTCCGGCCCCTCGTCGATGATCTCGAAGCCGAACTCGCGCAACTGCTCGTGGAAATCAGCTTGCTTCAGGCTTTCGATCGACACCGTAGCGAGGCAGTGGACGAGTGATAGGAATGTGGTCCGCAGTCACGAAAGTATCAAGCCGGCAAGGAAGCTTCCTAAATCATGCGAAGGTTGTACGCTTTTCTTCTCCGGAGGCAACGTCATCAAGGGAGGCTGCCGTGCGCATCATAATCGCGCGTCTCGTTCTGCTGGGGGCTGTGGCGATCAGCGACCCGGCTCTGGCCAATGAAGTCTCGCTGCACAAGCACAGCGCCGACGAACTCAAAAACGTCTGCCAGAAAACCGGCGGCAAGTTCTCGCAAGATGCGAACGGCTATGGCTGCGGCACCAACTGTCATGGCGGGCCAGGCACCGATTGCATCGTGGCGTGCAAGCCCGATCAGAACTGTACCGGACAAGTCATCGGCAGCCGGCGTCCGAAAGATGTGCAGAGCGCCCTACAAGCGCCGCCGGGCACGCCGCGCTGACTTTGCGCAAGCACCGAATTCGCAGCGGAGTGTAATCTCATGATCGTACAACGGGGATCTCGTTATGAAGCTCGTTCCGGCAGAGCTTGCCCGTCACATTGCCACGGAAACCGAGAAGTGGGCCAAGGTGCTCAAGTTCGCCAAGGTCAAAGCAGGCTGACGAGCTAACTAACGTCGCCGTTGCGTGAACAAATCCTGAGCTCCCTTACACTGACCCTTCTGGCTGGGGCCATATGAGCTCGCGCTCGCGCGGGCTACTACTCCTTATCCGCGCTTTGACCACGAAAACCGCTCGGCTTGCCGGAGAAGGTCGGCCAGTTCAAGAAAGGCCTGCTTGAGAAGAGTGACCTGTCGCCCTAGCATCGCCGGACAAGAACATCGGCAAAGCGTCATTGCGGCGCAAACAAAACCAGGGGAGCGGAAAATGATCGAGAGGCGCAGCGTGTTAACGCATCGTGTCGCCTTGGCAGCTGCGGCTGTTGTCGTGACGGCTTACGGGCACGCCATTCGACCGGCTGCGGCGGCCGAATACGTCATGAAATTCGGTACCGCGACCATCAACGAGACCCAGCACCAGTACATCAAGTTCTACAAAGAGGCGCTGGAGAAGGCTTCCAGCGGCAGCATCGAGGTGCAAATTTATCCGGCGAGCCAGCTCGGACCGATCCCACGCGAGATCGAAGGCGTACAGCTCGGCACCATCCAGGGCTATATCGGTCCGGTCGACTTCTATGTCGGCCTTGAGCCGCGCTACGGTGTCTTCAGCACGCCGATGCTGTTCCGCGACGAGGCGCACGTTGCTACGACGATTCACGATCCGGAGATGCAAAAAATAATCCTCGAAATGGTCAAGCCGAAGCGCATGATAGGCCTCGCCACGCTCAGCACCGGCGTGGTCGATTACGCGGCGCGCAGTCCCCTGATGCGGCTGTCCGACTTCAACGGCAAGAAGATCCGCATCAACGGCACGGCGCTCGAACGCGCCAAGATGGCCAAGCTCGGCGCAACCGGAATCGCCATGCCGTTGAGCGAAGTGATGCCGGCGCTGAGCCAAGGAACGATCGACGGCACAATCAGCGGCATGTCGGTCTTTGTCGGCTTCAAGATGAACGACTTGGTCAAGACCGTTTCCGTCACCAACGACACGTTCCTGGTATCACTCGCCGTTGTCAGCCAGGCTTGGCTCGAGAAGTTGCCACCCAATCTGCAGAAGATCGTGCTCGACACCGGCCAGGCGATCCAGCCCACGACGCAGGCCTGGGAAGTCGAGTTCACGAAGAAGCTGAACGACGACTGGACCAACCTCGGCGGCCAGATCCACCCCTTGCCCGCAGAAGACCTCGCGAAGATGAAGACATTGCTCGACAGCGTCGGCGACGAGGTCACCAAGGACCAAGCAGCGGTGCACGACATGCTAGTGAAGTTGCGGGCGGTCGCCGCCAAGCACTGAATAGGCTAGATGCGTCTTGGCGCCCGCCTTCGGCGGGCGCCTCCTTATTGGCGGGATCTCGGGGGGAAACGATGGGTCGGCGATTTGTCCTCTTCGCGCACGTGCTGATGACGATTCTGCGCACAGCCGCGGGCGCATTGCTGGTCGGCAGCGTCATCGTCAACTTCGCAAACATTATCGGCCGCTATTTCTTCTCGGTCTCTATCCAATGGGCGGAAGAAGTCATGCTGTTCCTGATGATCGGCTGCGTCTTCCTGAATTGCGGGCTGGTCGGCTGGTCGGGCCGCCAAATCCGCATGGACGCCATCGTTTCGCTGCTGCCGCGACCGCTGCGCGCGATCGTCGAGCTTGTCTGCGACGTTCTGCTCGTGGTGACGAGCATCATCGTCGCTGTGCTCGCTTGGCCGGTCGTGTCCATGCTGGCGGAGCTCGATCAGCGCAGCCAGGCCGCCAACATCCCGCTGGTCCTGCCGCAGGCAATGCTGCCGATCGGCTTCCTGCTGATGGCACTGCTGGTCGGCATCCGCCTGTGCCTGCCGCGCGCGGCGGACACGCACACGCCCGAACAGCCGAATATCTGACCATGACCGAACATTTCATCTATTTCGGCCTGCCGATCATCCTGATGATTTTCGGCGTTCCGATTTTCCTCGTGCTCCTGCTTACGTCGCTCGCCGCAACCGTCTTCATCACCGACATTCCGATGACGGCGATCGCAACCTACATGTACGGGAGCCTTGATAATTTCCCGTTGCTGGCGGTGCCCTATTTCGTGCTAGCGGGCGAAATCATGGCGCAGGGCGGCATCGCGCGACGGGTCGTCGCCTGGGTTGTATCGATCATCGGCGGCATCCGCGGCTCGCTCGCCATCACCACCGTCGCCTCGTCGGAACTATTCGGCGCCATGGCGCATACGTCGGTCGGCACAGTGGTGGCGGTTGGCCGACTGCTGCACCCGTCGCTCAAGAGCCACGGCTACGACGAGCGCTTCAGCATTGGCCTGATTGCATCGTCCGGTGCCGTCGCCGTCATCATCCCGCCGTCGATTGCGATGATCCTCTATTCGATGACCGCCCAGCAGTCGGCGCTGCTGCTTTTCACCGCCGGCATTTTTCCGAGCCTGCTGATCGGTTTTGTCGACGCCGCCTACGTGTTCGCCTACTCCCGAATCAAGACGGTGCCACTCGTGTCGCGCGCACACCGGGTCAGCGTCTGGGAGTCCACGAAGGAAGCGAGTTGGGCGATTGGCACCATCGTGGTCATCCTCGGCGGCATCTATGGCGGCGTGTTCACGCCGACCGAGGCGGCGGGCGTGGCCGTCATCTACTCGCTTTTCGTGACCACGGTCATCTACAAGGAATTGGGGCTCGCCGATCTTTGGCGCGTCGTCGTTAGCGCCGCGTTCCTGATCTCGCAGATTCTGGTCATCGTCGCCAGCGCGGGCATCTACTCTTGGCTGCTTACTACCAGCGGGATTCCGCAGCAGATCGTCGGTGGCCTCGAAGCGCTGCACATGCGGCCTTGGGAGACACTGCTCTTGGTTAACGGCATCCTCTTGCTGGCCGGAAGCTTTCTGGAGCCGCCGGCGGCCATCCTCATCCTGACGCCGTTGCTATTGCCGATCGTGGTTGCCGCCGGCCTGAACCCCATTCACTTCGGCATCGTCATGGCGGTCAACCTGAGCATCGGGCTGTACACACCGCCCTTTGGTCTCAACCTGTTCGCCTCGCAGGCAATCTTCGACATCAAGATCGCCACCATATATCGTGGTGTGCTGCCCTTTGTGTTACTGAATTTCGTCACGCTACTTATCATCACCTACGTACCGGAAATTTCGATGGTGCTGCTCGCGCACGGACGGTGACGAAGGCTACGTTCTACTCCGCCGCCAGCTGACGTGCCACCGGCTCGACTCGCGCGGCGCAGAACTTGAATTCAGGGATCTTGCCGAACGGATCGAGCGCTGGGTTGGTCAGGATGTTGGCCGCCGCCTCGACGAAGGCGAAGGGGATGAATACCACCCCGTCGGGGATGGCGTCATCCTGCCGCGAGTTGAGCTCGACTTCGCCTCGCCGTGTGGTGACGCGCACCACGTCGCCGGGCTTGATGCCGAGCTTTAGGAAGGTGCCGCGCGAAAGCGAGGCGACCGCCGCCGGCTCGAGCGCATCGAGCACCGCGGAGCGGCGCGTCATGGCGCCTGTGTGCCAATGCTCCAGCTGACGGCCAGTAGTGAGAATGAACGGATATTCTTGGTCCGGCGTCTCATCCGGCGGCTGCAATTTCGCGGCCACCAACTTGCCGAAGCCGCCCGGACGCGGGAAGCCCTTGTCAAACACCACGTCGCGGCCGGGCTTGTCGGGCGCATCGGCGGGATAGGTCACCGCGCTCTCGCGCTCGATGCGCTCCCACGAGATATTGTCGAGCGACGGCATCAACGACGCCATCTCGGTGTAGATCTCGCTCGGGTGCTTGTAATTCCAGTTGAGCCCGATGCGACGGGCGATCTCCTGTGTGATCCACCAGTCGACCTTGGCGTCGCCCGGCAGTGGCAGCGCGGCGCGGCCCATCTGTACCTGGCGGTTGGTGTTGGTGACGGTGCCGTCTTTCTCCGGCCAGGCGCTGGCGGGGAGAATGACGTCGGCATAGACCGCGGTCTCGGTCAGGAACAGGTCCTGCACCACTAGATGCTCAAGCTCGCTCAGCGCTTGGCGCACGTGATTAAGATCGGGGTCCGACATCGCCGGGTTCTCACCGAGGATATACATGCCCTTGATCGTGCCGTCTTTGATCGCCTTCATGATTTCGACGACGGTGAGACCCTTCCTCGGATCGAGCTTGGCGCCCCAGGCCTCCTCGACCTTAGCGCGGATGTCAGCGTTCTCGACCGAATTGTAATCGGGGAAGAACATCGGGATTAGGCCGGCGTCGGAGGCGCCCTGCACGTTGTTCTGCCCGCGCAGCGGATGGAGGCCGGTGCCAGGGCGGCCAATCTGGCCGGTGATGAGCGACAGCGCGATCAGGCAGCGCGCATTGTCGGTGCCGTGCGTGTGCTGTGACACACCCATGCCCCAGAAGATGATGGCGGAATGCGCGCGCGCATAGGTGCGCGCGACCTCGCGCAGCGTGTCGGCCGGGATGCCGCAGATGGGCGACATCTCCTCCGGTGTGAAATCTTTCACGTGCTCGGCGAGCTCATTGAAGCCTTCAACGTAGGTCTGGATGTATTGCTGGTCGTAAAGCTTCTCGCTGACGATGACGTTGAGCATGGCGTTGAGCATCGCCACGTCGGTGCCGTTCTTGAACTGCAGCATGCGCCAGGCGTGGCGGTTCAAGGCCTGCCCGCGCGGATCCATCACGATCAACTTGGCGCCGCGCTTCGCTGCCTGCTTGAAGTAGGTGGCGGCAACCGGGTGGTTCTCGGCCGGGTTGGCGCCGATGACGACAATGACGTCGGAATTCTTCACCTCGTTGAAGGTGGCCGACACGGCTCCGGATCCAACGCCTTCGAGCAAAGCTGCGACCGACGAGGCATGGCAGAGTCGCGTGCAGTGGTCGACATTGTTGGTGCCGAATCCGGCACGCACGAGCTTTTGGAAGAGATAAGCTTCCTCGTTCGAGCATTTGGCCGAGCCAAAGCCTGCGAGCGCCCCGGATCCGTCGCGGTCACGGATCTTCTTGAGGCCGGCCGCGGCGCGGTCAAGCGCCTCTTCCCAAGTTACCTCGCGGAAATGCGTCCATGGATTGGAGGGGTCGATCTCCTCATGCGGCACCTTCGGCACGCCGTCCTTGCGGATCATCGGCTTGGTGAGTCGTTGCGGATTGCTGACGTAGTCGAAGCCGAAGCGCCCCTTCACGCAAAGCCGGTTCTGGTTGGCCGGGCCGTCGCGGCCGGTCACGTAGAGGAGGTTGTTGTTCTTGATATGGTAAGTGAGCTGGCAGCCGACGCCGCAATAAGGGCAGACCGAGTTCACCTCGCGGTCGGGGAATTCAGTGCGCACGTTGTTCTTGTCGACCAGGCTCGTCGGCATCAGCGCGCCGGTGGGGCAGGCCTGCACGCATTCGCCGCAGGCGACGCAGGTCGAGGCGCCCATCGGGTCGTCGAAGTCGAACACAATCTTCTCGCCGTGGCCGCGGCCGGCCATGCCGATGACGTCGTTGACCTGCACTTCGCGGCAGGCGCGGACGCAGAGATTGCACTGGATACAAGCGTCGAGGTTGACTGCCATGGCCGGATGGCTGCGGTCGCACGACGGGACGTGGCGCTTGCCGAAGCGGCTGGTGGCGACACCCATGCGGTCGGCCCAGGCCCAGAACTTCGACTGCGGATCGTGCGAGGTCTTGCGCTCGGGCTGATCCGAGATCAGCAGCTCGAACACCATCCGCCGCGCTGTCCTAGCTCGGTCGGAGTTGGCCTTCACCTTCATGCCCTCGGTCGGCTCGCGGATGCAGCTTGCCGCCAGCACGCGCTCGCCCTCGATGTCGACCATACAGGCGCGGCAATTGCCGTCGGCGCGATAGCCGGGCTCCGGCGAATAGCACAAGTGCGGAATCTCGATGCCCTCGCGCATGGCGACCTGCCAGATGGTCTCGCCGCTGTGCGCGACGACTTCCTTGCCGTCGAGCAGGAATTTCACCGTTTTGCGGGTGCCGTTACCCGTGCTCATCATTCAGCCTTCCGTCACCAGGATCCCAGCGGTTTCGACAATTCTTCGGGGAAGTATTTTAGCACGCAAAGCAGCGGGTTGGGGGCCGACTGGCCGAGGCCGCAGATCGACGCGTCGCGCATGGCGTTGGACAATTCGCTCAGTAGCGCGGGGTCCCAAGGGCCTTCGGCCATCAATTTGACCGCCTTCTCGGTGCCCGCCCGGCAGGGCGTGCACTGGCCGCAGGACTCGTCCTCGAAGAACTTCATCAAGTTCAACGCTACCGCCTTCATATCGTCCTCGTCGGACAGAATGATAACGGCGTGCGAGCCGACGAAGCAGCCGTATTGTTCCAGGGTTCCGAAATCGAGCGGCAGATCGGCCATCTTTTCCGGCAGGATGCCACCGGAAGCGCCGCCCGGCAGGTAGCCCTTAAATTTGTGGCCATCGGCCATGCCGCCACAGAATTCCTTAACCAGCTCGCGCGCGGTGACACCGGCCGGCGCCAGGACTACACCCGGCTTTTTCACCCGGCCCGAAACCGAGAAGCTACGGAAGCCATTGCGGCCGCGGCGGCCTTGCGAGGTCATCCAGGTGGCGCCCTTTTCGATGATGTCGCGCACCCAGAACAGCGTCTCGACGTTCTGCTCCAGCGTTGGGCGGCCGAACAGGCCGACCTGCGCCACATACGGCGGGCGGTGGCGCGGGAGGCCGCGCTTGCCTTCGATCGATTCGATCATTGCCGACTCTTCGCCGCAGATATAAGCACCAGCGCCGCGGCGCAGATGCAGCTTGGTGTGCGGCGAAAGGCCGATCCTATCCGCCTTTTCCATTTCCTGCGCCAGCATCAGCCGTAGCTCGGGATATTCGTCGCGGATGTAGAGATAGGTCGCGGGCGCCTCGACCACCCAGGCGGCGATCAGCATGCCTTCGATGAAGCGATGCGGATCGCGCTCGAGGTAATAGCGGTCCTTGAAGGTGCCGGGTTCGCCCTCGTCGCAATTGACCGCCACCATGCGCGGGGCTGGCTCCGCGCGTACTAACCACCACTTGCGGCCGGTCGGAAAACCTGCGCCGCCAAGGCCCCGTAAGCCCGCATCGCTGACGATCTTGATCAGCTCGTCACGCGTGCGCTTACCACTCAAACAATCGCGCAGCAGCGTATAGCCACCGGCCTTTTGATAAGCGTCGAAATCGGTGCCTGGTTTCCAGGCATGCGCGTGCTTGTTCGCCTTCACGTCGGTGGCGATCTTTTCGGGTGTCGCGTGGAACGTCTGCACGTGATGGATGGCGGTGACCGGCGCGCGGTCGCAAGCGCCCATGCAAGGCGCGCGCATCACGCGCACGTCCTTGCCCAAGATCGATGGCAGCTTCTTGAGCAGCGCCTCCGAACCGGCCATGGCACAGGACAAGGAGTCGCACACGCGTACGGTGATGGCGGGCGGAGGCGGACCGTCCTTCACCACGTCGAAATGCGAATAGAAAGTCGCGACCTCGTAGACCTCGGTGAGCGCTAGTTTCATCTCGGCGGCGAGTGCCGCGAGATGCGGCGCCGACAGATAGCCGTAGTGGTCCTGGATCAGATGCAGGTGCTCTATCAGCAGGTCGCGCCGGCGCGGTCGGTCGGTGAGCAGCGCGCGCACTTCCTCCAACGCTTGCGGGTCAACCTGACGGCCCTTGGGCGTGCGTGGCGGTCGCCGCCGGCCGCCTTTATCGCCACGTACCGGCGGCGGAGTTGGAGACTGCGCGTTCATCGCCGCATTCCGTCGCGCGCCTTAGGCCACCTGTTCGTGGAAGTGCTTGAACATATTGCGCTTGGCCTCCTCGTCGAATTCGGCCTTGAACTTGTGCTTGTCGCGCAGGGCGACGGCGCGCTGGGCCGCCGGGCGGGCGCTGATCTCGTCGACCAGGCGCTTCAGGTTGGGGAATTTTGACCAGGACTGCTCGCCGAGCGCATTCGGCACTAGGCGGCACCAACCCCACACCGCCATATCGACGATGGTGTAGGTGTTGCCCAGCATGTATTTCTGTTTGGCGAGCCGAGCATCGAGGATGGCGAAATGGCGTTGCGCCTCATAGGCGTAACGATTGAGCGCGTAGGGGATCTTCTCGGGCGCGAATTGCCGGAAATGGATCGACTGGCCCGAGAAGGGACCGACGCCCGAGGCGACGAACATCAGCCAGGAAAGAAGCTCGCCGCGCTGCATGTCGCCCTTGGGTGGCAGGAACTTGCCAGTCTTCTCGGCGAGATAGAGCAGGATGGCGTTTGAATCGAACACGGTGACGTCGCCGTCGACGATCGCCGGCACCTTGGCATTCGGATTAATTGCCAGATATTCCGGTTTGTGCTGATCGCCCTTGCGGGTGTCGATCGGCACGGCCTCGTATTGCAGGCCGCATTCCTCGAGCATCAGCGCGACCTTCATCGGGTTGGGCGCGCCGCTGTAATAGAACTTCAGCATGGGGGGTCTCGCTGATTAGAACAGGCCGACGATCTTGCCTTCGGCGTTGACGTCGATGACGTTGGCGGCCGGCACCTTCGGCAGGCCGGGCATGGTCATGATCTCACCGCAGATCGCCAGCACAAACTCCGCGCCAGCGGAGATGCGCACGTCGCGGACCTTGATGATATGATCGGTCGGCGCGCCCTTGACATCAGGATTGGTGGAAAAGCTGTATTGCGTCTTGGCAATGCAGATCGGGAATTTCCCGTAGCCCATTTGCTCGAAGGCAGCGAGCTGATCGCGTACGGACTTGTCCGCTTCGATGTCCTTCGCCCTGTAGATTTCCTTGGCAATGGTGCGGATTTTTTCGAACAACGACATGTCGTCGGGGTAGAGGTATTTGAGCTTGCTCTTGCCGCTGTCGACGGCCTTGACGACCGCTCGCGCCACGTTGGCGGCGCCCTTGCTGCCTTCCGCCCAATGATCCGCCATCAGCGCTTCGACACCCAATTTGGCGCAGGCTTTTTGTACCAAATCGACCTCCGCCTCGGTATCCGAACTGAAGCGGTTGATCGAAACGATCGGCACGATGCCGAATTTCTGCACGTTCTCGATGTGGCGCTGCAAATTGGCCATGCCGTCCTCGAGCGCCTTAAGATTTTCGCTCTTTAACTCGTCCTTTTTCAGCCCACCATGCATCTTGAGTGCGCGGATGGTGGCGACCAGCACAGCGGCATCAGGCGCAAGACCGGTCTTGCGGCACTTAATGTCCATGAACTTTTCCGCGCCGAGATCGGCCCCGAAACCCGCCTCCGTCACCACGTAATCGCAGAGCTTCAAGGCGGTGGTCGTCGCCAACACCGAATTGCAGCCATGTGCGATATTGCCGAAGGGGCCGCCATGGACGAAGGCCGGTGTCCCCTCTAGCGTCTGCACCAAGTTGGGCGACAGCGCATCCTTCAACAACACGGTCATCGGGCCATGGGCCTTGAAATCACCGGCACGCACCGGTTTGCGGTCGCGGGTGTAGCCGACGATGATATTAGCGAGCCGGCGCTTCAAATCGTTGAGATCGCTGGCCAGGCAGAAGATCGCCATCACTTCGGAGGCGACGACGATGTCGAAGCCGTCCTCGCGCGGGAAGCCGTTGGCGACGCCGCCGAGCGACGACACGATCGAGCGTAAAGCGCGTTCGTTCATATCGATCGACCGCCGCCAAGTAATGCGGCGGGGATCGATGCCGAGCGAATTGCCCCAATAAATGTGATTGTCGATGAGGGCGCAAAGCAGATTGTTGGCGGTACCGATGGCATGCAGGTCGCCGGTGAAATGCAGATTGATGTCCTCCATCGGCACCACCTGGGCGTAACCGCCGCCCGCCGCGCCACCCTTGACACCGAAGCATGGCCCGAGGCTGGGCTCGCGGATGCACAGCATCGCTTTCTTGCCGATATGATTGAGCGCATCGGCGAGGCCCACCGATGTGGTGGTCTTGCCCTCGCCCGCCGGCGTCGGCGTGATGGCGGACACGAGGATCAGCTTGCCGTTCTTCCTGCCTTGCAGCGATTTGACATAGTTCATCGAGACCTTGGCCTTGTAGTGACCGTAGGGCTCGAGGTTTTCTGCTGCGATGCCGAGTCGTTCGCGGGCTATGTCCATGATCGGACGCACCTTGGCGGCTTGCGCGATTTCGATGTCGGATTTTGGATTTATGTGTTGCGAGGAAACCTCAGCAGCTTGTTCCTTGCGCTGCGGACTAACGGGCGTCATGTAAACCTCATTCCGGTTGCGAGTTTGGTTGTAGCAGCGAATTCTCCGGCTTCAGTCTTCTTACTGTCGGCAGGCTGCACGCGCGTGACCTTGAAACGGCCGTCGGCGCAGACCACGGTGAAGCCTTCGGCGTCGATCGCAACGATTTCGCCGAGCTTACCGCCGATGCCCTTGGCGTCCTTGGCGGGCAGCGGCTTGGCGTCGAAGATCTTTAGCGTGTTGCCACCGAGCGTGGTCCAGGCCCCGGGCGCCGGATTGCAACCGCGGATCAGGCGGTCGATCTGCTCCCACGGCTTGCCCCAGTCGATCTTGGCGTTGCCGGGGCCGCAGCGGCCTTCATAGGTCGCCTTCGACTCGTCCTGCTTGATGCGCGGCGCCTTGCCGGCTTTGACGAGGCTGACCGATTCTACCATCGCCTCGACGCCCATCGGGAACAGGCGGTCGAAATAGACGGTGCCGAGCGTGTCGGTGTTAGAGATCGGTGTCTTCTTCTGCATGAGGATGTCGCCGGTATCGAGCCCATTGTCGGGCCAGAAAATCGACAAGCCAGTCTCCTTCTCCCCCTTAATGATCGGCCAGTTGATGGCGCTGGCGCCGCGATAGGCTGGCAGCAGCGAGGGGTGATACTGGATCGAGCCGTGCGTCGGGATGTTGAGGAAGTCCTCCGGCACGAACAGCGTGACGAAGGCCATCACCTGTAGGTTGGGCTTGAGTGCCTTGAAGTCTGCCCACACCTTCGGGTCCTTGTAGGACCCCGGCTGATAGACCGGCAGTTTGGCGGCGATAGCGGCCTCTTTGAGCGGGTCGACTTTGGCGCCTTCCTTCTCCGGCGCCACATAGACGGCTATCACGTTCTCGCCGTGCTTGAGCAGCGCCTCCAGCACGGCCTTGCCGAAGGCCTGCTGGCCGTGAACCACGATACGCATCGACGCTCTCCCGTCACTTACGTCCGCGCAGCACAAAGCCGGCGACCCTGGACCTAGCGTGTCCTGTCAAGGTCCCGGTTGAGCGGCACGGCGTTTAAGACGCCGCGCCGCAGCCGGGGCCACGATGCTTGCTATGCCGCCGCCTTCGACTTGTCCGGCGCCGTCACAGCGCCTGAGACCTTAATCTCGGCGAGCTCCTTGGCGCTGTAGCCAAGCACCTGGGTCAAGATCTCGTCGGTGTGCTCGCCGAGCAGCGGCGAGCGCCGCACGTCGGCGGGCGAATCCGATAGCTTGATCGGATTGCCGACGGTCAGGTACTTACCGCGGGTCGGATGATCGACCTCGACTACCGTGCCGGTCGCGCGCAGCGACTCCTCCTCGGCAACCTCCTTCATCGACAGGATGGGCCCGCACGGAATGTCGTGCTTGTTGAGCTCGGCCATCGCCTCTAACTTGGTGCGCTGCATCGTCCACTGCTCGATGCGGGCGAAGATCTGCTTCAAGCGCGGCAGCCGAGCCTTCGGCGTGGCGTAATCCGGATGCGCCTTCCATTCCGGCTCGCCGATGACGTCACAGATCTCATTCCATACCGGTGCCTGGGTAATAAAGTACAGATAGGAGTCGGGATCGGTCTCCCAGCCCTTGCACTTGAGGATCCAGCCAGGCTGACCGCCGCCCGAGTCGTTGCCCGCGCGCGGCACCGCCTTGCCGAAGGGAATGCCCTCGCCGTACTGGCTGTACTCGGTGAGCGGACCGTGCGCCAAGCGCTGCTGGTCGCGCAGCTTGACGCGCGCGAGGTTTAGCACGCCGTCCTGCATCGCGCAGAGCACACGCTGGCCGCGACCGGTGCGGATGCGTTGGTAGAGCGCCGCAACAATCCCGAGCCCGAGATGCACGCCCGTGCCGGAGTCACCAATCTGCGCGCCGGTTACCAGCGGGGGACCTTCACGGAAGCCGGTGGTCGAGGCGGCGCCGCCGGCGCACTGGGCAACGTTCTCATATACCTTACAGTCCTCGTACGGGCCGGGGCCGAAGCCCTTCACTGAAGCGACGATCATGCGCGGGTTGGTCTTGTTGATGTGCTCCCAGGTCAGGCCCATGCGGTCAAGCGCGCCGGGGGCGAAGTTCTCCACCAGCACATCGCAGGTCTTGATCAGACGGTTGAGGATTTCCATGCCCTTGGGATGTTTGGAGTCGATGGTGATCGACCGTTTGCTGCCGTTGAGCATGGTGAAATAGAGGCTGTCGGCGTTCGGCACGTCACGCAGCTGGCCGCGTGTGATATCGCCGACGCCCGGACGCTCGACCTTGATCACGTCGGCGCCCATGTAGGCGAGCAGCTGCGTGCAGGTCGGTCCCGATTGGACGTGGGTGAAGTCGAGAATGCGGACGCCCTCGAGCGCGCGGCCGGCCTGCCCCCAGGGTTTGGTCGAAGGCCGCGGCAAGCTGTTCAGCTTTTTCGCGCCATTCGACCTTTTGGCGGCGAGCTTCAGCACCCTGCGGGCTGCCTTCTTGGCCGCGGCTTTCTCCTTAGCTTTTGCTTTCTTTGGTTTCTCGTTGGCCATGTTCCCTCCACTAGCTGCTAATTCGTTCGATTGCGTCATTGCTGGGTTATTTCTTTCGCAGCGCGCTTTGAGGGTTAAGATTGCCAATGCGGCCGCTTTCGCTGCCAGCCGCCGGATCGATCACGGCATTGATGAGCGTCGGCTTGCCGGAGTCCATCGCCACATTGACAGCACGCTTGAGTTCGTCGGGCGTCGTCGCATTGACGCCGACCCCGCCGAAGGCTTCTATCATCTTGTCGTAGCGTGAGCCTTTGACGAAGACCGTTGTCGCCGGATCGGTGCCGTTGGGATTTACGTCGGTGCCGCGATAAATACCGTCGTTGTTGAAGATGACGACGCAGACCGGCAGCTTGTAGCGACAGATCGTCTCCACCTCCATGCCGGAGAAACCGAAGGCCGAATCGCCCTCGATCGCGAGCACCGGCTTGCCGGTCTCAATCGTGGCGGCGATCGCAAAGCCCATGCCGATGCCCATAACGCCCCAGGTGCCGACATCGAGCCGTTTCCGCGGCTGATACATGTCAATGACGCCACGGGTGAGATCGAGCGCGTTGGCACCCTCGTTCACCAGAATGGCGTCGGGCCGCTCTTTGATGATCGTGCGCAGCACGCCGAGCGCGCCGTGATAGTCCATCGGCACGTTGTTGTTCATCAGCCGCGGCGCCATCTTGGCGATGTTCTCTTCCCGCTTGTTCTTGACTGCAACGGTCCAATCGGCAGGCGCGGCCGGCCAATTACTGCCCATCCCCTCAAGCAGTGCGGAGATGCAGGAGCCGAGATCGCCGACTACTGGGGCGACGATCTCGACGTTCGAATCCATCTCCTTCGGCTCGATGTCGATCTGGATGAACTTCTTCGAGTGCGGCTCACCCCAGGTCTTGCCCTTCCCGTGCGACAAAAGCCAGTTGAGGCGGGCGCCGATCAGCATGACGACGTCCGAATCCTTCAGCACGGTCGAGCGCGCCGCGCCCGCGCACTGCAAATGAGTGTCGGGCAGGAGGCCCTTGGCCATGCTCATCGGCAGGAAGGGCGCGCCGGTCTTTTCGACGAAGGCGCGGATCTGATCGTCGACCTGCGCGTAGGCGGCACCCTTGCCGAGGATGATGAGCGGACGCTTTGCGCTCTTGAATACGTCGAGCGCCCGCTTGACCGCGGCCGGTGCGGGGATCTGGGCCGGCGCCGGGTCAATTACCTTGACCAGCGACTTGGCGCCCGCTTCTGCGTCCATAACCTGAGGGAAAAGTTTGGCTGGCAGATCGAGATAGACGCCGCCCGGACGGCCAGACAAGGCGGCGCGGATGGCACGCGCGACACCAATACCAATGTGCTGCGCATGCAGCACACGGAAGGCCGCCTTGCAGAGTGGCTTGGCGATGGCGAATTGATCCATCTCTTCGTAGTCGCCCTGCTGCAGGTCGACAATCTCACGCTCGGAGGAGCCTGAGATCAGAATCATCGGGAAACAGTTGGTCGTGGCATTGGCGAGCGCGACCAGACCATTAAGGAAGCCAGGCGCCGACACCGTGAGACAGATGCCGGGCTGTTTCGTCAGGAAGCCGGCTATGGCTGCCGCGTTGCCGGCGTTCTGCTCGTGCCGGAACGAGATAACACGGATGCCGGCGGCCTGCGCCATGCGACCGAAATCCGTGATCGGGATGCCGGGCACGCCATAGATCGTCTTAACGCCGTTGAGCTTAAGCGCATCGACGATCAGATGAAAACCGTCAGTCAATTCGCGTTCCGCTTCTGGGGCCGCTGCGGGTTTTTCTTTCACTGCTGCATCAGCCATGGGACTCCTCCCTCAACCTCTCTCATCAATCCAGATAATCGGCATAACGCGACACGTGCTCGGCCAGGCCGAGCGCGTGGTTGCGCACGAGTTCCTCGGCGCGATCGGTATCGCGCCGTTCAAGAGCTTCGATGATGCTCATGTGATCACGAATCGAACGATCGACGCGATCCTTCTCGCCGATGGTCTTGCGGCGGATCATGCGCATGTGCGTGAACAGGTTCTCCGCCATGTCGATCAGCACGTGGTTCTTGCTCATACGGATGATCGACTGGTGGAATTCGATGTTGACCTCGGAATACTCGTCGAGATGGGCACGCAACTTGCCGCCCTCGAAGGTGGCGAACATGCGGCGCAATCCGGCGATCTCGTCGGCGGTGGCATTCTCCGTGATCAGGCGGGCGGCCATGCTTTCGAGCGCCGCCCAGACGGTGATCAGATCGATCACCTCGCGCTTGGTCTTGCGCACCACATAAATGCCGCGGCGCGGCACCGAGCGCACAAAGCCTTCGCTTTCGAGCTGCGCCATCGCCTCACGCACTGGCGTTCGGCTGATGCCGAAATCGCTCGCGAGCTTGCGCTCGTCGAGCCGGATGTCGGAGCGGCTGCGGTAGATGTCCATCGCCACGATGGCTTCTTTTAGGGCCGCATAGGCCTTGTGCTTGAAGCTCGAGGCAGTATCGATGGGAGCCAGCGCTGGACGTGACGCTGCCGGGACATGATGTTCGGGGTTTCCGTTGGAACGGACAGCGACGCGGCGAGGCAAACGACGTGGGCTACTCATAACTGGTATACAATATGCCAGAGGTGGCACCCGTGCGTACTACCCGATTTCCGTTTTGTCTAGAGCGCGTTGCTGCTGGAGAGAAAATTCTGCAGTGCAACCAAAAGACATAGAAATAATGATTCGTTCGCGAGCGTAGGTCTAATCTTGCAGATCGATTCGATTGTCCGGGCCAATCTCGACCAGTGACCTATAGGCTCAATTTCGAGTTTCTAGCTCGCAGGTTGAACGCGGCCCGCCACCTCATAACGCCGCCCATCGGACGTAAATTTCGGCCATCGCGCGCGGCAGCGTGGTTTTGCCTGCCCTTTGTCTTCTTATTACTTCTTTTTCCTTCCTACGCCTTCTTATTCACTGGCGGGTTGTGGGCGGTGCACCGTTTAATTGTATCTGCGCAGTGGACTAACTCTATCTCGGGCTTGCTCGGGCTTGGCCGGGATGTGTTGCACCAATTATAGTTACTAGTTTTCAGTCGATCAAACTCATATCAAGTCACAAACAAATGAAAAACAATGATGAAATACGCTCGTCGGGCCAGCGCACAGGTCCAGCGGCATTTCTCGACCGCGACGGTATTCTCAATGTCGACCACGGCTACACCCATAAGCCCGAAAATCTGGAAATGATCCCCGGCGCCGCTGCGGCGGTAAAATTATTGAACGAAGCGGGCTACTACGTATTCGTTGTGACTAACCAGTCTGGTGTCGCACGCGGATACTACTCGGAAGCTGCCGTCAAAATATTCAACCAGCATGTCCAAGATGCCCTCAAGGCCGAGGGCGCTCATATCGACGCCTTTTACTATTGCCCCCATCACCCAAATGGAGTGATCAAGGAATTCGCGATCCAGTGCCGCTGCAGAAAACCAGCCCCGGGCATGCTTGAACAGGCGGCCCGCGACTGGCCAATCGATCTAAGCCGCAGCTTCCTCATTGGCGATATGAATCGTGACCTCGCCGCAGCGGCCGCCTTTCATATTCGCGGGATCAAATTCAACGCACAAAGCGATTTACTGCAGGACGTTGTTCGTAAAGAGATTTCCGTCCGCCGCGTTATATGAATCAGTGGCCCGCGCCGCCATGCAAGATTTTTGGCGAAGAATGACAGGCTGTTCAAGCAGCCGGTGCTTGCTCAGTTAACTCGTGAACTTTGATTTTGCTATCCGGAAACTTTTGCTTGAGTTTCAAACCTGCTTTCACAGCTTCTACAAAAATTTTATATTGCGACTGAATTTCTCCGTCAATTTCGACGACGTAGCATTCATCGGACGCAACGTTCGTTATATTTTCCATGAGAGACCTGCCGCTAATCTTTGAATTTGAAAGAGACGGCTCCAGTCATACGGTATTGCCGTTCGGCTCGGACCATCAATTAAGCTTCAAAGCCCAGAATGCGATCGCCTTCAGCAGGCGTACGCAGCTCTGTAGCCTGCCACGGGAGGACACGCATCCTTGTTTAGATTAAAGTCGAGAGTTCAATAATATCTTAAAATGATCGGTGACCCGCATTCTGCAGCAATTTCGAACGACCCTGGTATGGTTTTACGAACCTGATCTCACCAGCAATCCTGAAAGCTCCTTCGTACGTGACTGCAATAACGAACTCGTTCGCCGTTCCTACTGATAGGACGCTTGTAATAGTTATAACAAAAGGGATTGGCGCATGTCTAACAGACGACGAAACCGAGCGCATCTCTCCGACTTGCGTCGTGATCATCTGATCGAACAGGTATGAGTCAAAGAAATCAACTCCACCTGAAAAATAAGTGTGTCCGATACATCCATCAGTAAATATCGCAGCGAAATGCTAGGAACGCTTTTGTCGGAGTATAACATTTCCTCATGGACAGCCGTTGAATATGGCAAGAGCAAAAAGAATAGCGAGTGAAATAACCAAAAAGTTCAATTGATCATCGCAAATGGTTGCTTCTCGTTAGGGTCATCGATGCCCCTAACTTTGAAAGCTTCAGGAGGACAGACTTGATGGTCTTTTGATCCCCTCCGATACCGCTCCGGTTGCTATTTTTCCTAGATCCTTTGCCTGTTCGTTCAAGGTTTTCAATTGAGCCTGCATGAACTCAGTTTGTATTTGCACGAGCTCTTGAAAATCTCTGGCTTTGGTTAGTTTCTGCGCAAACTCAAAAGTGGTTGCTACATTTTTCCCGGCATAACTTTGAATTTTTTTGTTCAGGTCCGTGTCAGCCCAAGGCACAGCGAACATGCTTTTCTGAAAATTCTCAAGATAGCTTTCCATTGCTCCACGAGCTTGTTCTACTGTTCGCTCCGCCTCTTCGCTAATGTTCTCAGAAAGTGTTTTGTTTTCCTCTGCCATAGCCGCCTCCACTTAACGTTCAGCTGATAATACCACCGCAAGGCCTGGCTGAGTACTCTCGGCCCTCGGAATTGGACAGCGATGCTGCCAGATCGAGATCGCTCTTTGTCTCCTGGGCTGTCTCATTATGCGTTGTGTTTTAGAAGCTTCGGTTTCCTCTTCGTGGCGTTTCAAAGAGGGTCAATAACAGTTAAGAAAATATTTTGAACTTGCAGATTACTCTAGATTCTTAATCAAGTGGAACGCGTATCATGACCATACAGGCTCACATCACTCACTTAGAACAAAAGCATAAAGCTATCGAAGATGAAATAGCCAAAGCCCTTTCTCACCGCTCAATTGATGACCTTGTGATAGCTGACCTTAAACGACGCAAGTTGCACATCAAGGACGAAATTGAACGTCTTCGTGATCAAGTCAATCATGCAAAATCCCCAAGGGAGTAACATAAAGCCGCTCCCTTCTTATTTGTCGGGCCAAGCACAATTCTGATATCAGCTTTCGATACGGCGGTAACGGTTCGTACTTGCCCAATGAGCAAACTGCCACCACAAATTTGGCGACATTGTCTCCGCTTGGCGCCTCGACAAAGATTATGAGATCGCTACGGACAATCGAAATTTTCTCAATTCACTCGGGATAAATTTGACGTTACAGAACTTATCGGAACCGAAGAAAAAGAAAATATTTCGGTTCGATCGTCAGGCGGTGTGACTTACATACCTCCATAGCAGTCCGTGTTAGCTCCTCGCCATTAAATGCATCTATTGAGATGCATCAAAGTTAACTGGTTTTCTCTCACTTCGTGGAAAACTATCTCGACTAATTTTTGATCTTAACTTTGCGAGGTCGATAAATTCATCCGCTTGTCGCCGAAGAGTGTCTGCACACATTGGTGGATCAGATACGACACTGGAAATCACGGTACACCTTTTGCCTTGACGCTGTAACGTGCTCATCAAAACGCTGAAATCACCATTGCCAGATACTAAAACAACTTCGTCGACGTAAGGAGCTAGTCCCATCGCATCGACAGCAAGCTCCACATCAATCTTGCCTCTAAGGCGACTGCGCCCCTCTGAATCGGTGAAAGCTCGAACTGACTTGGTAACTACCGAGTAGCCGTTATAGGAAAGCCAATCCACCAGGGGGATAACAGACGATTCCTCGTCATCCTCGTCGATACACGTATAATATTTTGTTCGGATCACATTGCCGAGCGAGGCCAGCTCGGTAAGCAGCTTCTTGAAATCGATATCAAATCCCAATGTCTTCGCTGTGCGATACAGGTTTTGACCGTCTATCAATACAATTATTCTCACGCTATTCATTTCAAACACCTGATTTGTATGATCCTTTCCAGGCCCTAGGACAGCTCGACGGTAGTCCTAGACCGGTCTTTGCTATTGAACACAGCAACCCGAATGTGCGGATATTTTCTCTTTAGTTCCAAGCCCGCTTTGGATGCTGCTGCTGCAGTCGGATACTCGGATTTCAGTCTTCCATCAACCTCGAGCCAATAAATATTGTTTGGCAATACGTCTGCTTTCGGCTGTTCAGTCTTCTTTGTGATCTCAGCAACGTGCATCTGTTTTGTAGGCTGTGCCCGCTTACCACCACTGAAGTTCTCAGCGATCTTTAGCGGCTTGCTCAATCGTAACTTAGCTGTCTCCATCTTCGCCTTTTTCTCTCTCGGATCTACGTTCACTTTTTTGGCATACGTGGTCTTGATTTTAGTTTTGGTCTTCGTTTTCACCTTTGTTTTTTTAGCCATTTCTCAAATCACCTTTTACGAGTTTTTCGATCAATGGGGTTGTGTCGCAAACTGACGCTCCTCTTTGGCGATCATTTAGCTGATTCAAAAATTCTTTCGAATGTCTGACTGCGGTACTATCCGATAGAAGCAGTCCGCTCGCTAATGTCTGCTCGTGAAGGGCAATCGTTGCTTTCGAACGACTGTTGGTCGTTGGTTTCGCCTCGCGATTTCAGTGGCTTATCAAAACGATCGTGGCGGCGCAACCCGATGTCGTCCTTGCCAACTCGGAGCCGTTGCCCTTCGCCGTTCCGTTGCACTTGCAATTGGACCCTAATCATCTGAGGTTGTCGGCTTGACGAAGCTTATAGTTTGACTGGATGATTCGATGTTACCGCTGCGCAATTCTATCCGCGCCCGGCCAAAGGAGTTCGCATGATCGTGAAGACCGTTCTTGCCGCCAAGGGCGGCGAGGTTGTGAGCATTGAACCTACCGCCGATCTTGTTGCCGCAGCTAAGCTACTTACCAAGCACCGCATCGGCGTGCTGGTGGTCACCGACGCTGGGGGCCGTCTCGTCGGTATTCTATCGGAACGTGACATCACGCGGGTACTGGCGGAAAACGCGAGTGCTGTGCTGCAATTGTCGGTCGCGGAGGTGATGACTCGCAACGTGTCTACCTGCGACGTGAGCGATTCGATTGGCAGCGTTTTGAAGCGCATGACGACAGGACGATTCCGTCACATGCCGGTGTTCGAAAATGATCGTCTCGTCGGCCTAGTATCGATTGGCGACATAGGGAAGTGCCATATGGGGATATTACTCGATCATGCCCGAGACTTAGATGAATGTATTGATCAGATTAGCCTCATGAAACTCTAGTCGCCCCGTTCCATTCTATCACCGCCTCACCGCGGCTGGCCGGCGCGGCTTTCGCCAAGTCTTCGGCGTCGAACTGGCAAATACACACTGATGCGCCCCGCAGAGTGAGCGCGGGATCTCGTGTCGTTCATAATATCTCAAAGAATGGAAGGGTCGAGCTATGTCGTATAACGCATTCAAGGTCGTTCATCTCTTTGGTGTCGTAATATTTCTCGGCAATATTATCGTTACCGCTCTTTGGAAGGTTATGGCTGATCGCACTGACAATCCCCGGATCATCGCGTATGCGCAGCGCCTCGTCACACTAACCGATTGGATATTCACTGCCGGCGGCGTCGCATTCCTAGTCGTTGGCGCCTACGGAATGGCCCTTGTCGCCGGTCTTGATTTGCGAGGCACGACTTGGCTCGTTTGGGGACAGCTATTGCTTGCGATATCCGGCCTAATCTGGGTTCTCATACTGATTCCGACACAAATTGCACAAGCTCGCCAAGCACGAGTCTTCGACAGCGGAGGCCTAATCCCAGACAGTTACTGGCGTCACAACCGGCGCTGGGTGATTTGGGGGGTGATCGCTACCCTTGTTCCCATGGCGAACCTGTACTTCATGGTTTTTAAGCCTTAATACTTGTGCGACAGCAAGCGCTTCAAATTGGTGCCCGGCCACTAACAGCGTTTGCGAACCCTTCGTAGGCAATATGCCCATCAGGACCAATCGGGAGCTGCTCGCACAGCCGCCCTTTTCAGCTGTTCGATTTCACACGGCGACATCTTTCGGATCGGCTGGCCACTTGGCCGCTCCGGTACACTGTACGACTGCCAAAAATCGTCGAAGTCGGAATAGACGACCGGGACGCGGATTACGTGCGTATCGATCGAGCGTTTGGTAAGCCGTCATCGTCCAACTATTTTCAGCTGACACAGCGTCTATCGCAGCTCGTTCGTTCAAGCCCGTGGCGCGCTTAAGAAAGAACTGCTTCGCCATCTTCGAAGCGGACGGATTCGTCGATCTCGGTAGGCCGCCCTGCACATTAACTGGCCCAATAAAAGTGTGGTATTTCTCACGCGATGAACTGGTCAGCCTTACTGCATGATTTACCAACGGCAGCGGCGTATCTTTTAAACTCAACTTTTTGGCCTCTTGAGTGGGAGATTTTCTAATTAGTCAATCGCGCGCGAAAAGGAGATCGCCATGTGAGGGAGCCTACAGCACTGCATGTGAGTTTAGCCTTCGATCCATGCTGTTTGGACCTGAAGCGCGAGTGACTATTACGAAAATCTCGGGAGTTCGACGCGATATCCAGCTCATTACCGGAAGGGACCGGAAAGGCCAGAATGCATGAACTCCATAAACTGGGGAGGGAGCAATGCTGAGAATTGTGTTAGGGATTGCCTTTGGTTTGGTCGCTGCATCGGTCTGTTATGCGTCACATTGCGGTCGTCATAGTAATGACACTAGGGCTCGCCGTGGCGGCTTACGCCACGAACATGCAGCCAAGCGCGCCACAAAAAATGACGTCGCCCGATCAGGCGCGAAAGATGCGTAACTGCGAAGAGAAGGCGGCGCAGAACAACATCAAGATGAGTGAGCGATCCAAATACGTGATGGATTGCATGAAGGAAAAATAGCAAGCATGCTGAAGACTGGGCCAAAGCTAAGCAGTCCAAATGAGCGGATTGCTACTACGTCCAACTAATTTAAATTTTCAGTCCTGGTGGAATGAAAGTCGCAAATCCAGATAGCATGGCTGTTTTATCTGGCAGCGGCATTGGCACGCAGCAACTGCTTCCGGTATTTCCTGAGCGGCAGGATTTTAGTGTGGCTGATAGCCGAATTGCGTTTATCTAAAACGCGAGATATTGCGCAGTCGTTCAAGCTCTTCTTTGAGATGCAACATACGGCTCTTCAAATCAGCGACCATCGGGTCGTCAGGCGCCCAATGCCGTAGCGCATCCGCAATCTCTTCTTCGAGCGATTGCTGCCGCCGTTCTAGGTTCACAACTTCATCTGTTTTTCGCAAATCTTCACACTCGCGCAGGAAATATTCCGAGACACAAGCGACCACCCTCGATACGTTTGTTTATCGAGAGCGTCTAGGCATCTTGAAACAACTTCGGGCACAAACAAATTCATTGATCTCGATCAGACAGCATCACTGTCCAATTCCGCAGGTTGAAAATACTCAATCAGCCCCTGTGATGGTATTATTATGAAACTCACGCAATTATGAGCGATTTAGCGGGAGGCGACTATGGCGAAAGAAGACAAAACACTTTCCGGCAACATCAGCAAAGAGGCGGAACGGACAGTGGAACAAGCTCGTGGGGCGATGGAAAACTATCTGGAGTACTTTCAGAAAAGCATGTCCACTATGCCCTGGGCTAACACGGACCTGAACAAAAAAATTCAAAGTTATGCGGGGAAGAATGTAGCCACCATTTTTGATTTTGCGCAGAAACTGACCAAAGCCAAAGACGTTCAAGAGCTCGTGCAAATACAAACTGAGTTCATGCAGGCTCAATTGAAAACCTTGAGCGAACAGGCAAAGGATCTAGGAGAAATAGCAACCAGATCAGCATCAGAGGCGATTAAAAGACCATCAAGTTTGTCCTCGTGAAGCGATCAAAGTTGGGGGCATTAATGACTCTAAGGATGAGGGCAATCATTTGCGATGATCTATTGAACGCTTTTTTGGTTATTGCGCTCGTTGGTCTTGTGCTCTTGCCATAGTCAGTAGCCGCAATGCGTTGTCTGCTGACAATCAAATCAAACGATATAAAGCGAGCGGAGCCGCCGCGGACATGTCATGTCCGCTTCTGACCGCTCGACGCGCTGCGCCAGCAACCTCCGGAATCGGCATTGTGGCGGCGCCAGATGGTGCTCGGGCCTGGCAAAGAATTTGTGTTCATAATGCCGGCGGGCGCAAGACCGCTGCTCGCTCAGGCTGGTCGGCGATACCCATCGACAGGGTGCGCCTCGAGGCGCCGGTCTACCACCGCTGATATCGCGTTCGAGAAAGGAGACCGCGGAATAACAATGGGCACATTCATCGGAATTGACGGATTTCGTTTTGGTTGGGTTGCCTGCTATTTTGACGAGAATGGAAACCAACGTTTCGACTACTCAGGTCGGTTAGAACGTCTTATCGCCGGCCCTTACGTACGGGCAATGATTGATATACCGATCGGGCTTCCCGATCACGGCTACAGGCAATGTGATGTCGAGGCGCAGCAGTATTTACGAGCGCGGGTCTTTACAGGTGCTCGCTGGGGCGTGTGGGACTTTGAAGGTTATGAAGACGCAAACAGGCATTACAGGGCAAACGGCGAAAAAGGCATATCCAAACAACTCTGGGGCCTTCGGGATAAACTTCAGGAAGTCAACGAGACGACGCCCCTGGCGCGGCAGGTTCGCCTACAGGAGACGCATCCGGAGTTAGTTTTTGTGCGATTGGCTGGCTGTGTTCTTGCCAACAAGAAAACTGAATTTGGTCGCAACCAACGGATTGATCTTCTAAGGAAACATGGAGTGCGGAAGATCAAAACCTGGCTTAATCAGCGTTATGGGACAGGCATTGGCGGTGATGACCTGATTGATGCGTGTGCGTGCGCGCTGGCAGCGCGCGATATGGTTGGGCATCTCCCGTTCCACGGCGTGGCGCCGAAAGACGGACGAGGTATTCAAATGGAAATATGGTACTAGACGTCTTGTGTGCGTTTGGGGTTGTGAACTTCACGGTTTTGACAGCCAAAGCATCCAGAAAAATCGTGTCCCCGCACTACACGCGTCAAAACGACGCCAGCGCCCTTCGCGAACGGCCGCATATCGAACCCGCATCGCCCTGAGTTTAGCAGCGCGCCCCGATGATTATTTCAGTCAAAGTTTCCCGTGCTCGCGAAGCACCTCGGCGGCGATGCGATGTGCGTCGTTAGACGCGGGGATTCCGCAATAAAGGGTCAAGAGCAGCAGTACCTCTTGAATCTGCTCTGGACTGCACCCGTTTTTGAGCGCGCCGTTTAGATGGACCCGCAGTTCATTCAAATGGCCTGCCGAGGCCATCATCGCCACCATGACCAAAGATTTGGTAGCGGGTGTCAGCGCTGACCGGCTCCATACATCGCCGTAGGCATAGGCATTGATGATGTGCTGCAACGGTTTTCCAAAGTCGCCAAAAGCAGCCATGCGCTTTTCAACGGCCTCATGGCCAAACATATCGATGCGCAGTTTGAGCCCGCGTTCGTGAAGTTCTCTGTCATCCATCACCGCGCTCCTTATTGCTGTGGAATTCCCGCCGCTTCACGTACGGCGCTCCAGCGTTGATATTCAGTCAGCATGAATTGACCGAAAGCCTCGGGCGTAGAACCCTTCACCAGCACCCCGACAGCGATAAGGCGGTTCTTAACCGCGTCGTCGGCAAGTGCCTCATTGAGGACCTTGTTCAGCTTGTTGATCACGGATGCAGGCGTGCCCTGGGGTGCGAACACACCATACCAAGTTGTTACATCATAACCGGGTAGCACGCCCGAATCCGATGCAGGCGGGACGTCCGCCACGGCGGGAAATCGGTCCTTGCCTGTAACCGCTAACGCTTTGAGCTGACCAGCTTTCACCTGTCCAAGCAATGCGGATACTGTATCAAAGAGGATATCCGCTTGTTTGCCGATTACCGCGTTGATTGCTTCCGGCGACGTCTTGTAGGGCACGTGCAAAAGATTGACCCCGGCGATTTGCTTGAACAGTTCGCCAGCGAAATGCTGGGTCGCAGCGAACCCAGGGCTTGCAAATACTATCTTTCCCGGATCAGCTTTCGCGGTTGCAATTAGCTCCTTGACATTCTTCGCCGGAAAATCCGGACGCGTTACGATCATCAGGCTGGCAGTAGCAACCTGGCTAACCGGATCAAACGCTGCGTTTGTGTCGTAAGGCATATTCTTTCGCGTGACAGCGGCGATGATTTGGCCTGCCGTCATAATGCCCAGGGTGTAGCCGTCTGGTGCTGCCTTTGCCACAACATCGTTGCCGAGGATACCTCCTGCGCCTGGCTTGTTTTCAACGATGACGGGCACGCCAAGCTTGCTTTGCATTGACTCGGCGAGGATGCGACCGATGATATCGGCACCACCTCCGGGACCAAAAGACACGATCATACGAATCGCATGCTGCGGCCAGTCTTGGGCAGGCGCTGGTTTGACAGAGGTTAGCGCCAGGAACGTCGCGACAACGGCAAAGCGCAATGCCCTCACGGTTCCTCCCCGCAATCGCCGCCTGTTCAGGCAGTCATCTTTTCGTGGCGCGTCGGCGAACTTCTCTTATAACCACGCTATTGTCCATATCGGCTTCGCCCGCACGCACACAGGATTGCAGCACATCTTCGTGCACCTCCAGCATGTTCAGTCTTTGTCCGAGCGCCATTGCTTGACTGAGCATTAAATGAACATCTTTCAATGTCTGCCTCGCCCGTCCTTCTGGCGAAAAATCGCCGCGTACCATTTTCGGGCCCTTAGTATCCATTACCTGCGAATATGAAGCCGACCCCCGCGCCACCTCAAGGAATGCTGCCGGATCGAGGCCCATTCGCTCGGCAAACACGAGGCCCTCAGCCAACGCAAGACGGTTTAGTCCAAGTATTAGATTGACCGCGAGTTTCGCTCGACCACCGTCGCCGATCTTGCCGACGTGAAATGAACGCGCGAAAAGAATGTCCAGCAGCGGCTTTACCTCTGCAAGGATCGCTACATCGCCGCCAACGAGAGCCACGCCCTCCCCTCTTCTTACCTGCTCGCTCGTGCCTGATACCGGCACATCCAGATAGTGGATCCCTCGGGGAATGACCCGCTCGGCAAGCGCGCTCACTTTGTCTGGATCGCAGGTGCTCATGCAGAGCACAATTTTTTTGGAACCCTCGCCCAGCGCTGGCAGCAAGTGCTGTTCGATCACGTCCTCAACTTCGTCGGTATTGAAAACAGCGATGATGATGCACCGTGCGGGCTTCGCCAGTTCGGCAATGCTGTCGACCGACCTGCCGCCAATTGCAGCAAGGCGGTCACGCTTACTTGGATCGATATCGTAGCCAATAACAGGAATACGTGCATCAAGCAGGCGGCGAGCATAAACCTCGCCCATCAGTCCTAAGCCAATAACGGCAACAGGAGAATCGTTCATGGTCAGAATCCTGAATGGCACCCGTCACGGTACCCCGAATTAGCGTTAGCTGGAGCGCCTATCATATTCCGTTGTCTGCCGTGGCGATGATTGGGCCTGCCAATGTTGGCTATCGAGTGCCCTTTGCGAGCCTGAAAACTCAGGCTATTATTGGTATTTGAGCGCGGTTTAATAAATAACACTGAAAGGGAGAAACCATGGTCTGGACAACCCCGACGCTTCTCGAGATCTGCATCGGGCTCGAAATCAACGGCTATCTGCCAGCCGAGTTCTGATTCTAATTTCCGCGTCCCTGTTGTCCCAGTAGATGCGGCGCCTCACCGCCATAGTGCTCGGCTCGGCGGCGGGAGGTGCGTTTCCGCAATGGAATTGTCGCTGCCCGGTCTGTGCCCTCGCCTGGGCGGGTGATGTGCGCGTGAAACCGCGCACGCAGGCCGGGCTTGCGATCTCCGCTGGTGATGGCCGTTGGACGCTCATCAACGCCTCGCCCGATCTCGGCGCGCAGATCCGCGCAACACCGGCGCTGCATCCGCGGGCCGCGCTGCGCGGCAGCCCAATCGAGGCGGTGATACTCACCGGCGCGGAGATTGACCAGATCGCCGGGCTTTTGTCGCTGCGCGAGAGTACACCATTCACATTGTACGCGACGCCGGCAAATCATGCCGCTGTCTCGGCCAACGCCATGTTCGATGCGATGCATGCGATGACGCGCAAGGCGGTCAATCCGGGTGAGTCCTTCATGCTGACTGGCTGCATCGAGGCGAGCCTGTTCATGGTGCCTGGCAAGGTGCCCTTATATCTGGAAGGCGAGAAAGCCGCGCTCGAAGATGAGGGCCCCACCAATGTAGGCATCGAGTTGTCGCGCGACGGCGCGCGCCTCGTGTTCGTACCGGGTGCGGCGGCGGTAACGCCTTCGATGCGTGAACGTTTCGCCCGCGCCGACGCCGTGTTGTTCGACGGAACGCTGTTCACTGATGACGAGATGCTGCGCACGCGCACGGGCGAAAAGACCGGCCGCCGCATGGGCCATATTCCAATCGACGGCGCGGATGGCACCCTGCGGGCCTTGCAGGACGTGACTGCTCAGCGGATCTTCATACACATCAACAACACCAATCCGATTTTAATTGCGGACTCGCCTGAGCGCGCCAAGGTTGAGGCTGCCGGCTGGCAGGTAGCAGAGGACGGCATGGAGATCGTTCTGTGAAATTGCTCTCCGGACCGGAACTGGAAGCAGCGCTGCGTAATATCGGGGACAAGCGCTACCATCGACTGCATCCGTTCCACGGCTTGCTGCACGCTGGGAAGTGCAGCAAAGGTCAGGTTCAGGCCTGGGCGCTCAACCGCTACTACTATCAGGCGATGATCCCGATCAAGGATGCGACCCTGATCGCGCGCTGCGACGACAGTACGGTGCGGCGCGAATGGCGTTCGCGTCTGGTCGATCATGATGGCGAGCGGGAGGGGGACGGCGGCATTGCGCGCTGGCTGAAGCTCACCGATGGCCTCGGGCTCGACCGCGATTACGTCACCTCTCTGCGCGGGCTCTTGCCCGGCACGCGTTTCGCGGTCGAGGCCTACGTGCACTTCGTGCGCGAGAAGACCCTGCTGGAGGCGGTGGCGTCGTCCCTCACCGAGATGTTCTCGCCGGTAATCATTCGCGAGCGCATGGCGGGGATGCTCGCGAGTTACGATTTCATAACGCGCGAAACGCTGGCCTATTTCGACAAACGGCCGCCGCAGGCGCAGCGCAACGCCGAGTTTGCGCTGACTTACGTCAAGCAAAACGCCAGGACGCCAGAGCAGCAACAGGCGGTACTCGGCGCGCTTGAGTTCAAGTGCGACATGCTGTGGTCAATGCTCGACGTGCTTCATTATGCTTATGTATCGCCCGGGCATGTGCCGCCGGGTGCGTTCGTGCCGGATCAAGAATGACCGAAGTTGCCGATAGCGCGCGTCCGAAGCTGCCGCGCGGCGTGCGGCTCACGCACAACGAGGCGCAGGGCGGCTGGCTGCTGCTAGCGCCCGAGCGAGTGTTCAAAGCCGACACAGTGGCGGTGGAAATCTTGAAACGCTGCACAGGCGAGGCGAGCATTGCGGCGATCGTTGATGACTTGGCAAAGGCTTTCACCGGTGCGCCGCGCGAGCGGATCCATGCCGATGTTTTGAAACTGATCGGCGGCCTCGCGGAGAAAAAGCTGTTGGAGTTGGCGTGACGACGAATGGAGTGAGCATTCCTGCGCCTCTCGGCCTGCTCGCCGAGTTGACGCATCGCTGTCCGCTGGGCTGTCCCTATTGCTCCAATCCGCTCGTGCTCGACAAACGTGACGACGAGCTCGAGGTGGCCACCTGGGCGCGCGTGTTCAAGGAAGCGTCTGCGCTCGGCGTGCTGCAGGTGCATCTCTCCGGCGGCGAGCCGGCGGCGCGGCGCGACCTCGTCGAAATTGTGAAGAGTGCGCGCGATGCCGGCCTCTACAGCAATCTAATCACCTCCGCGGTGGGGCTCACGCCGCAGACCCTGCGCACGCTTGCCGACGTCGGGCTCGATCACGTGCAGATTTCGATCCAAGATAGCGACGAAGCCTCAGCCGATCATATCGCCGGCTACAAAGGCGCGTTCGCGCGCAAGCGCGCCCTTGCGATGGAAGTCGTCAAGCTCGGCGTGCCGCTCACCATCAACATGGTGGTGCATCGCGCCAACATCGCGCGCATTCCGGCGATGGTGGAGCTCTCGCTTTCGCTCGGCGCATCACGGGTCGAGATCGCGCATGTGCAGTACTATGGCTGGGCGCTGCAAAACCGCGCCGCACTGATGCCGACGCGCGAGCAGGTCGACAAGGCGGTAGCTGAGGTCGAGGGGCTGCGTGAGACGCTTCGCGGCCGCATCGTGATTGACGCCGTCGTGCCGGACTACTACGCGCGGTTTCCTAAGCCCTGCGTCGGCGGCTGGGGCCGCCGCTCGCTCAATGTCACGCCGGCGGGGAAGGTTTTGCCATGCCATGCCGCGGAGGTGATCCCGGATCTAGAGTTCTGGAACGTGCGCGAGCACTCACTCGGTGAGATCTGGCGCTCGTCGCCGGCGTTCATGGCCTTCCGTGGCAGCGACTGGATGCAGGAGCCGTGCCGAAGTTGCGCGCTGAAGGACAAGGACTTTGGCGGCTGCCGCTGCCAGGCTTTCCTACTGGTTGGCAACGCGCGGGCGGCCGATCCGGTCTGCCACCTGTCGCCGCATCATCACGTGGTGCAACACCTGGCCTCGGTCCACCGAGACCAGCCTTATCTCTACCGCCATAGCTGATCACCCGGTTTGGCCGATTGGCCGATTGCAACTCTGGGGTCAAAGAGAGACACTTGGCCCAATGAGGCGCGCTCCGGGTCAGGCCCTCTCAATCCGGCAGATAAGCGCCTCCGTATCAGGGAGGTCTTTGATGTATCCGTATCTGACGGCTCGGCGCAGCATCCTGCTCGCCGGCACGATTGCCGGTCTTTTGATCGCCGCGCCGCTTTCAGCCCAGCAACCTCCGACCGCGGCCGCGCCACCCGCGGCTGCCCCGGCCGCTCCAGCATTGCCGCCGGGCTCGCCGCTGATCGGCCGCCCGGAAGGCAACGAGGCCGCCGCCAAGCTTGCACCCGTCGCCCCACCGCCACTCCCGGCGACGCCCGACAAATTGCCGACCGCGCAACTCAAGTTGCCACCTGGCTTCCATATTGAGGTTTATGCCAGCGGCATCGCGAATGCGCGTTCGATGCGGCTTGGCACCAAGGGCACACTCTTTGTCGGCACCCGGTTCGGCAACAAGGTTACCGCGGTGGTCAAGAAGGATGGCAAGGCCGAGATCAAGACTGTGGCCGAAGGTCTCTATCGCCCCAATGGTCTCGCCTTCAAGGATGGCACACTTTACATCGCCGAGCTGTCGCAGATTTCTAAGATCGAAAACGTCGAGGACAAGCTCGACAAGCCGCAGAAGCCGACGGTGATTTACACCGATCTGCCGAAGGACGAGGCGCACGGCTGGAAGTTCATCGCCATCGGCCCCGACAACAAGCTTTATCTTGAGGTCGGCCAACCGGGTAACAATGTGCTCCATGACAAGGATCATGGCCAGATCCGCCGCATCAATCTCGATGGCAGTGGCGCCGAAGTGGTCGCGTTTGGCGTTCGCCACTCAGTTGGCTTCGACTGGAACCCAGTGAACAAGCAGCTCTATTTCTCCGACAACGGGCGCGACTGGTTGTCGGAAGATGCGCCAGAGGATAAGCTCAACCGCGTCAGCAAATTGGGCGAGGACTTCGGCGCGCCTTATTGCTATCAGGGCAACATCCCCGATCCGGAATTCGGTTGGGGACATAGTTGTAGCGAGTTCACCCCTCCTGTCGCATTAACCGGACCGCACTCAGCGGGATTGGGCCTGCGCTTCTATACCGGAAACATGTTCCCGAAGAAGTACAAGAATGCCATCTTCCTCGCGCGCCACGGCTCGTGGAACCGGACGAAGAAATTCGGCGGCGATGTAGTGGCAATCATGCTCAACAAGGATGGCACCGTAAAGTCGATCGAGCCATTCCTTACCGGCTTCTTGGTCAACAATAATTATATCGGCCGTCCAGTGGACGTTGAACAAATGCCAGATGGTTCACTGCTATTGTCGGACGATTGGAACGGCGCGATCTACCGTATCACTTACGGCAAATTGCCCAAGGTTGCCGGCGCTCAATAATCGTCTTCTAGTGGCCGGGGGCACAAAGGCGCCGGCCATCTTTATGAGCAGCATTATGAGCATAAGGGCCGTCACATATTTTGTTATCCTTGCGATCTTTCTGCTCGCGGACACTCAACGGCCGCACGCCAAAACTTTCAACGAACGAGCATCGGTCTGCCTCGGTTGTCACGGCGAGAAGGGTCAGTCGAATACCCCGGAAACCCCCTCGCTCGGCGGGCAGACCGCACCCTATCTGCTGATCCAGCTATATCTGTTCCGCGAGAAGCAGCGCGTGTCGGAGACCATGAACGATATAGGCTTCAGTGACGACGACCTTCGCCTGTTTTCCGACAATCTTTCCAAGCTGCCGCCGCCGCTGCCGCCCAGCAGCGCGCCGGATGCGGCACGCATGACAAGCGGCGGCGTGCTCATCACCAAGCATCGCTGCAACAATTGTCACAATCTCGATTTGTCCGGCCGCGACAACGTTCCGCGCATCGCCAATCAGCGCGAGGACTACCTGTTAAAGACGCTCCGCGAGTATAAGAACAATACTCGGCACGGATACGATGGGATGATGGCTGAAGTGCTAGCGCCGATCACGGAGGCGCAGATCGTTGACCTTGCCTATGTCATCGCTCGGTTTCGTTAGGAATATCTCCTGATACACGCGGCCTTTTTGGGTGACAACCGAGCGTTGAACTGCCGGACGGCCAACGCGCCCCGGGGGACATCTAGCCCTGCCGCGGTGCCGGACCGAGACCACACTGGTCGGGGTCTCATTATGAGGAGCATAGCTATCAGGGGTCGCTGCTGATATCGTGCGTGATCTGCATGATTATGATCCCCAACCTGCAATACGGCTGCACCATTTTGGGGCTGGAATGTAGGCGAACGGGCGCAAACCCGGGGACTTCCGGAAAGCCCAGGTAATCGCTACCATTCACCAAAAGTTCGGGCTTCATCCGGGGGAACCCGGATCAATAGCCTTGACACATAGGGAGGATTTCGATGGCGGCGACATCTACGCAATCGAGTGCGCTCGGCCGGACCTCGGAAGCAACGCGCTGGGGCCAGCTGATATTTGGCATCATCTGCATGGTGATGATCGCCAACCTGCAATACGGATGGACACTGTTTGTCAATCCCATCGACCAGAAATATCATTGGGGCCGCGCGGCGATTCAAGTCGCGTTCACCGTATTCGTGCTGGCCGAAACCTGGTTGGTGCCCTTCGAAGGCTACCTCGTCGACAAGTTCGGCCCGAAGATCATGATCAGCGGCAGCGGTGTCCTAGTGGCGATCGCCTGGGTCATTAATTCGGTCGCGGACTCGCTGTTCCTCCTCTATGTCGGCGCGGCCATCGGCGGCATAGGCGCCGGCGTCGTTTACGGAGGTTCGGTCGGCAACGCGCTGAAATGGTTCCCCGACCGGCGCGGGCTTGCCGCTGGATTGACAGCTGCCGGATTTGGCGCCGGTTCGGCGCTAACGGTCGTACCGATCGCCAATATGATTCAATCGAGCGGCTATCAGGCAGCGTTCTTCTGGTTTGGCATCGGGCAAGGCCTGGTCGTTGTCATCGTTGGCCTGCTGTTGCGGGCTCCGCAGGCCGGCGATGTGCCCGTCGTAACCAGCCACGCTGTCACCCAGACGCGTCGCGACTACGGCCCCGCCGAGGCGATCCGCACGCCAGTATTCTGGGTCATGTATCTTATGTTCGTGATGGTCGGAGCGGGCGGCCTGATGGCGGTCGCGCAGCTTGCGCCCTTGGCGACCGACTACAAGATCGCAAACGTGCCGGTTTCGCTGCTCGGGTTAACCCTGCCGGCGCTCACATTCGCGCTGACGATCGATCGGGTGCTCAACGGCATCTGCCGTCCGTTCTTCGGCTGGGTGTCTGACAATATCGGTCGCGAGAACACGATGTTCATCGCCTTCCTGCTAGAAGGCGTTGGCATCTACGCGCTACTCTATTTCGCCAATAACCCGGTGCTTTTCGTGATGTTGTCCGGTCTGGTGTTCTTCGCCTGGGGCGAGATCTATTCGCTGTTCCCGGCGACCTGCACTGACATCTATGGCCGCAAATTCGCGACTACCAACTATGGCATGCTGTACACCGCCAAAGGCACCGCGTCGCTGCTGGTTCCGCTGTCGAGCGTGCTGACCAGTACTACCGGCAGTTGGCACGCGGTGTTCTACGTCGCCGCGACGCTCAACGTCTTTGCCGCGATCATGGCTCTGCTCGTTCTTAAGCCGATGCGCGTACACGAAACGGCAAAAGAAAGCTCGGCTTGGCTAGACGCGAACGTCGTGGATGCACGCTGAGAAGCACCAGGAGTGGTGCGAGACTGCTCATATCTCCATTAGTGTTATTGATCAGGCGTCCTTCATCGGGGTCGCGCCCGATGTTTACGCGACAGTTATACGGACCACACGTTTTATCGATTGATTCACTTTGATCTAAATCCGCGCATCGCCGCTATTGGCAACCAGAGTCGCCAATCGCGAAGCTGCAATAACAGTTCCGCGCCGCGCATGATCGCAGACCAAGGGCGCGCGGAAAGGCTACGCAGCTTGAGTGATTTTCGTGAAAGAAAGGTGGTCAGCGCGCCGTGCATATAACTGCAGCGGCAAACGCAGGGCTTTCAAATATCAAAAGAAGGTTCACAAGCCAACAAAGCACGAAACACAGCAACACGCTTGTTTCCGCAAACTGTTCTTCTTTTTCCGATTCCAACTTCCTCGCTATGACGCATTCAAGATTTGTCGGCACTGTGCCCCCAAAGAATCGCGGCTCAGAAGGCGGATAGCATGGGCTAAGTTAACCGAGTGTGACCTAACCGCACATTGCGAGCGGGTCGAGTTAATGAAGTGCACGTGGCGCAGTAGTTCGGTACCGCAGCTGCGCGTCAGTAGTTGGCCACTAAAAGCAATCTTTGGCAGCATTCGACAGGCCGCGCCCAGCAGCTCGAATTAGATAAGGGCCAAGAGCCTAGGCGTTTAGGTGGGCTCGATCACCCTAATTGGCGATTGCGGCGCAGAGGCTGCGCACCGCGACGTTCATTCAAGATTGGGTCTGCTTGGTTGGCGCAGGAAGAAGCGGGCTATCGCCGCATAAGTCCCGTTCAGCGTTCAAAGCCCCGGGGCAATGCCCCCACCAACGCTGAGTATTTCTTCGACCTTTTTAAGCGTTTTGCGTAGGACGCTAGGTGACTGACCGGCTTCAATCTGCTTCGTTAGTTCAACAAGACCTTTGTCGGCTGCTAAAAGACGCTGCGCCAAAATCGTTGCGACGTGCAGCAAGATCATCGGGTCTTTCCTCAGCAGCGCTGCGTCGGCGACATGAAACTGCGAGTCCTTTAAGGCCCGAACGTCCGCTGTATGTGGCAGACCTAACAACGCAGAGATTTCGCCGAGGACAGCGCCATGCTCCTCCACTCTAGCAATCTCAATGGAGTCTCTGAGAATTGCGACCTCGCCCGTTTTCAGGATCAGTAGGCGATCCGTTTTCGACTCGGCGCTTATGACGCTTTCTCCAGCGCGGTACCTCGCTAGCGGAAGCAGCGCGACGGTCTTTTCATCTAGGCCCATGACACCCCCTTTGCGTCGCCCCGCAAGCTGCTAACTAGCAGTCATAGCGAGCAACATGCAATACAAATGAACGAGGCCGCCAACTGGAGGCGGCCTCGTTGCTCTTACTCTCACAGCATGTGCGTGGAATGTCCGGAGTCGGGGAAACTACGCATTAGCGACGCTATTAAACATCCCTTTTACAGCGGTGCCGATGTTCTGCACGGCCAAGATGATCGCGATCGAAATTCCAGCAGCGATGAGACCATACTCGATGGCGGTCGCCCCGGAGTTATCTTTTAGGAAACGCAGGACAACCTTTATTCATTTTCGCAACGCAACGTAATCGGAATGTGCAAATTGCGCGACGGTCATTCAGACGCGCAAACTCATCTCAACAAAGTGGCGCGCCCAGCTCAACGAACCACCACGCAAGCCTTGGGATTCGCAACCCCAGCAGAGAGACTTAACGCCTGTGTTGCATCGACCGGTTGAGCCGGCAGCCATAGCGGACATTGATGTGTGCGCAGGATGCCGGCAGTCGCTAAGGGCCGGCAATTAGCACCCTGTTATTCTGGTTTTCTCGACTGACAGTCCGAACAATGGACGAAGCCGCGTGCCAAGAATACTGCCGCCAAAGGCGGCTACGAGCCAAAGCCATCCGTGTAGGCTCGCTGACGAAATCCCACTAAAGTACGCGCCGATATTGCATCCGTAAGCCAGCCGCGCCCCATAACCAAGCAGTAATCCACCGATTATGGCGGCGACAAGCGACCGTATTGACACTGACCAGCTTGGCGAAAATTTTCCAGCAAGTCCCGCGGCAATCAACGCACCAAGAATGATGCCGAAGTCCATGATAGAGGTAATGTCAGCGAAGATACTTTGCTGCAACGCCTGCGCGCGGGCCGGAGACTGCCAGTAGCCCCACGATGCCACATCAACGCCAGTTGTCGCGACGAGTTTTGAACCCCACAACGCGAACGCAGAGGTGACACCCCACGGTCTCCCGGCGAGATAGAGCGTTGCGAAATTTCCGATGGCAAGAGCGACAGCGCCAGCCAAGAGGGGCCACGGTCCCTGCAGCAAACGCTGCCAGCGGCTGTGTCGCGCACCGACGCCACCGCCAAGTTGCCCGTGCCGCCGCTTTTCAATCCAAACAGTTAGAGCGGCAATGGCAGCAAACAGGCCCAAACTAATCGCCAGCGCCGGAGCCCAGCCAAAAATATCTATGAGTGAGACGGTGCCGATATTTGGCTGCGCCGACCACCAAGGCAAGTGAAGGGCGCCGAGAGCCGATCCAGCGATGAAAGCTGCCAGTGTTACCAACATGCGTGTGTTGCCGCCGCCGACAGTGTAAAGGGTGCCGGAAGCACAACCGCCACCAAGTTGCATTCCGACGCCAAATAGAAATGCGCCAACCAGCACGGACAGCCCGACTGCGCCATACTCCCCGTGTACCGGTTGGCCAAACAGCGTTCCATGCGCCAAAGTTGGAAAGAATAAGATCGCCGCCACCGCGAGCATCAACATCTGCGCTCGAAGCCCCGCACCGCGACCGTCCGCGATGAACACGCGCCATGCAGATGTAAAGCCAAACAGTGCGTGATAGAGGACGAGGCCGAGAGCACCGCCGAGTACAAACAAAGCAGCTTGCCGCGACGAGTACGTTGCCGCCAGCGCAAGTGCGCCGCCTGAGAGCAATACGAAAGCGATAGCTACGACTTGGCGATTACTCGGTGCCTTATCAGAGCTTCGCTCCCAGTGAGCTGCTAACAAGCTTGCATCAACGGACAGATCGGTCATGGCGGATCCCTAAAGATATTATGGGGCCTGCTCGCCAAATAGAATTATGTTCTACTAACTGCAATACGTTAAGCAGAAAAAGCAATATCATCCTCTTTAAGCTGTAATCCTTGGAGCGCACGTTTTACCCGGCAACAGGAGCGTAGCAGGCAGTTTCGATGCACCCACTGCCTCTCACTCGGCAGCGACCACCGCGTCCTTTTGACCGGTGTGGCTGCGGATCGCGTCGTTGCGCCGTCGGCGCGCCAGCGCATCCTCGCCGCCACGGGTCACGTGGAAAAGGTCGAGCGAATCGGCCTCGTTATCGCGCAGCGGCGCGATCGCCAGGTCGCTGTAGGACCAGCGGTCCGGCGCACTCTCCACCTCTTTTTTTATATGCCTGAGCAGGCGATAGACTGACCAATGGCCGCGCAGCTTGCGCAGCGTGCCGAACCAGTAACGCGGATAGAACACGAACGGGCTTTCCAGCGGCAAGCTCGGGCGGCGATCGCACCGGCGCTTCATGCGCAGCATGCCTCCTTCCAGCGGATGCACGTTCTCGAACGGGATCATGGTGTTGAACCACAACAGCGACGACCGCATCGAATTGAGTAGACCGAGCTTGTTGGCGCCGACGCGGCGTAGGATCGTGCGCAGGTGTTCGGGCGTGTAATAGGCCTTCCACGCCGCGTGATAGGCCTCTTCCCATTCGGCATCCGACATTTTCGGATGATGCGAGACCCGATGGGTAAGGTCGTATTTGTTGAGGTCGGCATCCATCCAGATGCCCTTCTGCCAGAGCACCTTGTGGTCCTCCGAGCCCGGCAAGGGTGTGAGAAAGAAGAATTCGAGCACGTCAACCGGGAGTTCGCGCTTGATAACCTCGATATCGCGCAGGATCGATTCCTTGGTGTCGCCAGGGAAGCCTAGGATGTAGCCCGCGAATGTCATCGCGCCATATGCGCGCCACTTCTGCAACATCTCGCGATAATCGGTGATCTTGTTCTGTCGCTTCTTGGCGCCAATTAAGTTATCCGGATTGATGTTCTCCATGCCGATGAAGACGCGACGCGCGCCGCCTTTGGTCGCCTTCTCGATGAAATTCGGAATCTTGTGGCAGAGCGTGTCGACCTGGATGACGAAGCCGATGTCCATGCCTTCATCGACTTTCATCTTGATCATTCGGTCGCACAGCTCTTCCCAGTGGCTGTTGCGCGCAAAATTGTCGTCGGTGATAAAGAACCGATTGATACCCTGCGCATAGTTCTCGCGCACTGCACGCTCGAAATCGTCGGCGTTGCGAACGCGGCTCTTACGTCCCTGCACGTTGATAATGGTGCAGAACGAGCACTGGTAAGGACAGCCGCGTCCGAGATCGAGGCTCGAAATATTACCTGAAGTGCGCTTTACGATCTTCTTAGGCAGCATCGGCGCGGGCTGGCCTTCGAGCGACGGCAGATCGCTCATGTGGTTGTAGATCGGCTTCAGCTTGCCGTTGTAAGCATCGCGCAGCACCGCATCGAGCCGGCCGTCTTCGGCTTCGCCGGCGAAAAACGAGATGCCCATAGCCTGCGCCGCCCGCATTTCCATTGGTATCTCCGGCAGCATCGCCATGCATCCGGAGATATGGAAGCCGCCGATGCAAACCGGTAAGCCGGCCTGCAGGAACGGGCGCGCCAGATCGACGGCGCGTGGAAACTGGTTGGATTGTACGCCGACGAATCCAATCAATGCCTTGCCGCCGGCGCGGCGGATCATGCGGATGATGCGATCCGGTCGCACCCGACGGTTGGTTTCGTCATAGGTGTGCAGATGCAACACCACGTTGGGACCAAGCGCCGCGCGGCGCTGGGCGTCCTCTGCAAGCCCGTTCAGGCAGGCCAGCGTGTTGGACGGGATCGCGGACCGCCACCATTGGATCGGATAGCCGTCGTCGTCGTAGTGCGACGGCTTGATCATCACGAAATGGAATTGGTTCGCGGCGCGGGTCACGGTGACGTTGGACATGGCCCCCTCTGATGTGGGTCTGATAATACCGTGTTGCCCGCAAACTGCACGCATTTGTTATGGCGACCGCCTTGGTCATTAGCAAGCGAAGGTAGCATGGTGGGTCAGTAAATCCCCTCAGTGGCAATTTGTATCGCTGGTTTGCCCCAGCCGATCGGTGACGCCGTCGAGCCACTCAGCAAGCGCATCCACAACGTCTCCAAGGACCTGCGTATCTTTCCGGCCTGTCCGCACCGGTACATGAAAGGAATGATCGGCATCCGCAAACAGCTTCAACGTTGCAAGGGTGCCGAGCTTTTTGCAAAGCGGCTCAAGTTGATCGAGCGACGCCAATGCATCACGGGTGCCTTGCAAGAACAGCATCGGGATTTGTACGTCAAACAGATGTTCTGCCCGATCCTGCGATGGACGGCCGGCCGGATGAAGCGGAAATCCGAGGAACGCGAGTCCCCACACGCCTTGCAGCGAAGCTTTCGCCTGCGTTTGTGACGTCATCCGGCCGCCGAACGATTTGCCGCCGGCAATAAGCGGAAGTTCCGGTAGCAAACTCAGCGCCGCCGCCACGGCGGCGCGGACCGTTGCTTGCGCCACTTGAGGCGGATCTGGTCGCCTGGCGCCACGCTCCATGTAGGGAAACTGGTAGCGCAAAGTGGCGACGTCGCGCAGTGCGAGTGTCCGCGCCACATCTACCATAAAAGGATGATCCATTCCCGCTCCGGCGCCATGCGCCATCACGTAGCAAGCCCGTGCCCGGGGTGGCGTCTGCAGCAAGCCGGAAACGCGAACGGCGTCGTTAACTGTAATGCTGATAGGTTTGTCAACGACAGAAGACATGAGTTTTCTCACTTAAGGATGGGCCGCAGGTCCTCGAGCTTGTCGAAGAGGTGCCAGATGTAGTCGCGGGCGCCTTTCTCTCGGTGCGGATGCAGGTCGGCTATTCTTGGATCGTTGCAGTAACTGTCGAAGGCAGCCTTCGACGCCCATTCGACGAGGATCATCACCGTGCGCGGCTTGATATCTCCGGCTGCCGCCTCGCGGAACTTGCCAAGCGCCACGACGCGCCCGCCGTGCGCCTGCACTTCCTTGGCCGAGCGGCGCGAATAAGCAAGGTACTCGTCGCGATCTGCTACATTGAAGAGGTTGAGGGCATATACTGGAGCGGACATCGGAGCCTCCAGGCGTTTCTGGGCATCTGAGTGCCGTTTCTATCATTGCCGTGGGGCAAATGTTGCAGCGGGCGGGCTATAAGGTTAGCGGACATGGGTTGACTGTTAATGGCCATGCTTCTGAAGTCACACTCGCCCTTCCAGAGGCGTATTGTGAACGGTTACGATACGTGTCACGGGCCTTGGGAGTTGAATGAAGCGACGCGCACCTTGCTTGACAGAAGTGTGAGGAACTACGTTAGCTGGTGCGCCTTATAGTTTGGAGCCGCCAAGAAGCTCGATCAAGATCCAAAAGCGCCCGCTACAATGTGCAGAGCTACTGCGCTACGCGCCTCTCACTAGCGCTCCCAAGTGCAGCTTTCTATTTTCAGATAAACAAGAGCCCCGGACATTGCCGGGGCTTAGTTTGTGTCTCCAAAAAAAGCTACGCACTCAAAACCGCAGCCCTCGGCCTGCGTACGAGACGGCCTTCTTGCATTCTTTGAACAGCGCGCGCGCCGACGCACGGTATTCTTCGCTCTTTGCGTATTTCTTATAAATCCATCGGCTGTTGTTCCACCGACGCAAAACTGTGCCCCACAATAGGCGACCTGTGATTGATCGTCTTGGAATGATGACCGTCCAGAGATGCCAGGCCTCCACATAGGAAGGTCGTGGCTTCGGGACTTGCATTTGAATAACCTCTTGCCTGCTTGCCATAGTGCGGAGCATTGTGGATCACTGGCGCTGGCTCGCACGATAAATGTCATTCACTCTCATTCAATTGGATTTCAAATTAATCGTAAGGAAACTCTTAATCGCTGCGGGAAATCACCTCTGGCAAATTGCTGGCGGGCCAATTAAGGAGCCGCTCCGTTATATCGGCTGGAAGGTGCTCGATGAGGAAGCGCCAATCGATGGTCGCTGAGCAAGGTCCCGCGATATTGTCCCAGGGGACAATGTCGACCGAGTTGGCCGGGCTTCCGAAAACCTGAATATGATACCTGCGGGCCTGTTAGTCCCCCCCGGGGTACAAGACGAAGCGGCTTTAGATGACCGCCAGTAATTCGCGCGACTCTCGTTATGGCGACCTGCAGCTGGGTCGCCACCATTAGAAAATCAATACTTCAGCAATCGCTCAGTTAAAAATTAAGTTAAATCTCCAATGGCACGTGACGATCAAAGCCGAGAGCTTTTTCCAGCAGCAACGCCGTACCGAGCAGTTCGGCATCGCCATGTGGTCGCCCAACGAGCTGAAGTCCGACGGGTAATCCGTCCTGAGTCAGGCCGCAGGGCAATGAAATGGCAGGACATCCAACCAAGGTAATGACGAAGGTCAGGAACATCCAGTCGATGTAAGTTGTCAATTTTTCGCCTGCGATCTCGACAGGGAATCGTTGCTCAACCAAGAACGGAGTGACCGCGACAGTGGGACATATAAGCAGATCATGGGAATCAAAAAATCGAGCAACGCGATGAAACAGCGTGTGCCGCTGGTGCTGCGCCCGAATGATCGCGTCTGCAGTGAGGCTTTGGCCTTTCTCGATATTCCATACGATATCAGGATTGATGCGTTCACGTTCTCGAGGCAGCAAATCACCGCGCACATCAGCAAAAAGAAGGGCGCGCAACACCTGAAAGCAGTCTATCGCGCCGGAGAAATCTGGTGCCTCGTCATCCACCACGCAGCCCATTTCTGTGAAGCGTTGGGCACCTACTCGACAAATCCTCCCGACTTCCGGATCGATGCTGCGCAGGCCGAAGTTAGAACTATAGCCAATGCGCCGAGGGGGCCGCACGTGCCTGAGCGCCCGCTGGAAGCCGCCCTCCGGGATTGGGCGAGATAGAGGGTCATGTTGCGTCAATAAAGCCATCGCATCCAACATCAGTGCCAGATCGGGCACGTTGCGCGCCATTGGGCCGTCCACCCACAGGCTGTCGAAGGCAGGCAATCCATCGCCTCGCGGCACTACACCTGGACTGGGGCGCAGGCCAACAATGCCGCAGAAGCTTGCGGGAATACGTAGCGATCCGCCTAAACATGAGCCGTTCGCCAGCCAAACCTCACCCGCCGCGAGCGCAGCAGCAGCGCCACCGGAAGAGCCGCCGGCAGTACGGGCGCGATTCCATGGATTGCGCGTGACACCCCAGACAGGGTTGAAGGTGTGGCTTCCGGCGAATTCCGGCACGTTCGACTTGGCAAGTGGAATCGCCCCGTTGGCACGGAGCGTTGCGATAGTGCGGTCATCTAATGGTGCACGGTAGTTGGCAAAGATAGGCGAGCCGTAGGTGGTCAACTGCCCAGCTACGTCATTGTAATCCTTGACGGCTATCGGCAGTCCGGCAAGCCAGCCAGGGTCGTCGCGACTCTCACTCCTAAAGCGCTTTGCATGCTCACGCGCCTCGTCGAGGAAGCGGATGGGCAGGGCATTGACCTTCGGTTCTACGGCGTCGATCCGCGATGCTGCGGCATCCACAAGTTCTAGCGGGAAGAGCTCACGCTTCCGTAGTTTCGTTACGACCTCGGTCGCGGTGAGGCGCCACAAATCATTCATCAGAGCTATCGCAGCGAGCGTTCCTGACCGGCCCGCACTGATCGGTGACAGTAAAATATTAGCTTAGGGTTGGCTTGGGCACCAGAACTGAAGTCCGCTGCAGCCACCAATGGCACCGTGTTACCAACGCGCAGCTCGTCACCAGGTCATCTTGTCATCTTATCACCTGGACTGGTGTGCGAAGATGGAAAGTGCAAAGTTGGCACGATGACCGGTGGCGTGCGAACGTTCCGTGTACATCGTGCATCCATTTCGCACGTCGGTAATCCAATTGTTGGTCCCACTAAAGGACGTCGTAAACGTGGCTAATGAAGCGCTACTGCCGCACTTTATAGACGACGTCGTGCTCGCGCACGTGCCCGTCTACCTTTAGGCCAAAATCGTCGTTTGGGCCCACTTCCGTCGCTGGGGCGTGATCGACTTCGAGGGACTCGACACGTTGGCTGAAATCAGTGGTGTGCCCGCGGATGTGGATCATGTCACCAACGCGCAGCGTACCCGACTCGAGCCGCAAGATCGCGACGGACAGGTGGCCGTAATAATGGGTCACGACACCGATACGTTCCTCTAGCACAGCAGGTTGCGCCGGCTGTGCGGATTGACTAGCCGGTGCCGTTTTGGCCCCGGCCTTCGCGGTCGGTCTTTCTTTCTTGGGTGATGCACGCCGGACCTGCGCCTTCTTCGGCGGCTTTTTTTGGACCGTCTTAGTCTTCGGGGATTTCTTGCGCTTTGTCTTGGCCTTGCCTTTGGCTTTCTTTCTTGTCGCCATTTACAGCCTCCCTAGCATGCCGCCGAAGGAAAAAGATTACTAGCTTAGTCACGCCGTGGTTCATGCTCGAAACTCCACGGCAACGCAAGGGATATGCCGGTTGGTAAATACTCCTGACCCATTGATCCCTATCATTGCATCCATGACAGCCACCGTTACGCGAAAATACTTTCGACCATCCGTAGGGAGTCGAAAGATCAAGCTCGTGCTGTTGTTTATAGGTCTGCTGCTCACCTCGCTATTACAGGCGAGATGGAAG
>Ga0207824_1000001_pt1 | contig 77506 bp, 73 predicted proteins | sample LuqExpMetageno73_FD_187830 | JGI IMG/M metagenome (GOLD analysis project Ga0207824, IMG submission 187830) | Tropical forest soil microbial communities from Luquillo Experimental Forest, Puerto Rico - Sample 73 (SPAdes) | ecosystem: Environmental > Terrestrial > Soil > Tropical forest ... | reverse complement strand
TGATAGCCATACCGCCACGCACGGCGCATTCGGCGCACTCGCGTACGGCATCGGCACCTCGGAAGTCGAGCATGTGCTGGCGACGCAGACGCTGATCCAAAAGAAATCGAAAAACATGCGCGCGACGGTCGATGGCAAGCTGCCTTCGGGCGTCACCGCGAAGGATATCATCCTCGCGATCATCGGCGAGATCGGCACCGCCGGCGGCACTGGCTACGCGCTCGAATACGCCGGCGACGCAATCCGCGCCTGCTCGATGGAAGGTCGCATGACCATCTGCAACATGTCGGTGGAAGGCGGCGCCAAGGCGGGCTTCATCGCGCCTGACGAGAAGGCTTACGTCTATCTCAAGGACAAGCCGAAAGCGCCCAAGGGCAAATCCTGGGACGAGGCGATGCGCTATTGGGAAACGCTGCGCTCCGACGAGGGCGTGCATTTCGACCGCGAGATCAGGCTCGATGCGGCGAAACTACCGCCACTCGTCACCTGGGGCACCAGCCCCGAGCAGGTCGTGTCGGTCACCGGCCGCGTACCCGTACCGTCCGAAATCGCCGATGAGGCCAAGCGTGCCGCCGCCGAGCGCTCGCTCGGCTACATGGGACTGCAAGGCGGCGAGAAGATCACCAATATCAAGCTCAACCGCGTGTTCATCGGCTCATGCACCAATGCGCGAATCGAGGATCTGCGCGAAGTCGCGCGCGTTGCTGTCGGCAAGACGGTGAACGCGAACGTCTATGCGATGATCGTTCCGGGCTCAGGACTGGTGAAGGAGCAGGCGGAAGCGGAAGGCCTCGACAAGATTTTCAAGGCCGCCGGCTTCGACTGGCGTGAGCCTGGCTGCTCAATGTGTCTCGCCATGAACCCAGACAAGCTGAAACCGGGCGAGCGCTGCGCCTCGACCTCGAACCGCAACTTCGAAGGCCGGCAGGGCTATAAAGGGCGTACACATCTTGTTTCGCCGGCGATGGCCGCAGCAGCGGCCGTCGCCGGACACTTCGTTGACGTACGCGATTGGAAATAAGCCCGGCAGTCTTAGCCGTCGCGCGTCAGTTCATCACCACAGCGGCCAGAGCGAGAATTAATTGCAAAAGACCTGATGAGCTTCGAAATCGCGCGATTGTCTGCGTCAATCCCACCAGCAGCGCATCTGCGGCACAATGACCGGGCCGCTTAGGCGGTATTCCTTGGTGAGCCACGAGCGGCAATACCGCACGGAATTGGGACCTGGATGGTAGCGCGGGTGAATGGTGATGCGCGGTCGTGATTGCGCCGCAAACTCGTAGGTGTAGCCGCGGCTAGAGGGCGCGCCGGTGCTTGCGAGCGTCTTGCCGAGCCGTTCGTTGCAACAGAAGAACTCAGCCGTGGCTGGTTTCAAAGAACCTGTAAAGATTGCCAAGGTCAGCCCGAGAAGGCCCCAGAAGGTCCAATTCATCGGCATTTCTTCAGTCCCCAAAAGGTCACACCAATTGATTAACGCTCGCCCATTTCGGCTGATCCGTCAATTATTTGCATGAACGGCCAATTCGACAATCCTTTGGCCTGGAAAGGCCTCCCCGCACCGTCGCTGGCTGAGCTCGAGGCGCTGGCGGTGGATGCCTATGCCCGGCTGCCCGAGGAATTTCGCAGCCTTTGTGAAAACCTGGTCATCCAGGTCACCGAATTCCCTACTGAGGAAGTACTCGATACGATGGGCGCGGAGAGCGAGTTCGAATTGCTCGGCCTGTTCCAGGGGGTCGGTCTCCCGTTTCAATCGGCCAGCGCGCCCGAGCCGATGCCCAACATGGTCTGGCTCTACCGGAGGCCGATCCTCGATTATTGGGCCGAGCACGAGGAGAGCCTCGGCAGCATCGTGACACACGTTCTGGTGCACGAGATTGGCCACCACTTCGGTTTGTCCGACGCCGACATGGAAGCGATCGAGGCGAGCGTCGACTAAAGGGAGCAACAGCCATGCACATCGATGGCCACTGTCACTGCGGTTATCTGAGTTTCGAGGCAGAGGCGGATCCGGAGAATGTTTCGATCTGCCATTGCACCGATTGCCAGACCGGCTCCGGTTCAGCGTTTCGCGTTAGCATCCGCGCGCCTGGCCATACTTTCAAGATGCTAAGCGGCGAGCCGACGTTCTACCTCAAGACGACGGCGGAGAATGGCAATCCCCGACTGCAGGCGTTCTGTCCGAAGTGCGGCTCGCCAATCTATTCCACCTCGCACGGCCCCAATCCGGAGAGCTACATGCTGCGTGTCGGAACCTTGCGCCAGCGCGACCAGATCACGCCAAAACAGCAGAACTGGTTCCGCTCGGCGCGCCCGTGGGTGCTCGAACTGGCGTCGATCCCGAAGAACGAGAAGGGTCGTCCTGCACAACTGAATGCCTAGTCACACGCTGCAAATCAGCTGCCGGTATGAATCCAATCGAAAACATTCATTTGATCGGCCGCCGCAATCAGTAGGATAACGACGAGAGACCCGAAAGAAATAGCGCATGATCGTCACCGTCTTCCGTTCCCGATTGCAGCCGGGCTTGCGCGACGACTATGTCGCCTTAGTCGATCGCATGGTGCAGATCGCCACCACCATGCCAGGCTATATCTCGCACAAGGGGTTTTTCGCGGAGGACGGCGAGCGCTGCACAATTGTCGAATTCGAGTCGGAAGAAACGCAGCGCGCTTGGCGAATGCACCCCGAGCACCGAGACGCGCAACGCAAAGGACGCGATATCTATTACGAGTCCTACAGCCTGCAGATTTGCGAGGTGAAACGCACGTCGAGGTTCGATCGCAACGCCAAGAAAGAGGCCGCAGAATAGAACCAAGTCGGCGCCCTTGACCCGGGCCGCGTGAGGCGTCATGAAACTGGGCGCCGGCGCTTGATCGGGTGAAGAACAAGAGAACCTACAATGGAAAAATTCACCGTTCTGGAAGGCGTCGCCGCGCCCCTGAAGATGATCAATGTCGACACCGACATGGTCATCCCGAAGCAATACTTGAAGACCATCAAGCGCACCGGCCTCGGCAGGGGCCTGTTCTCCGAGATGCGCTACAAGGATGACGGCAGCGAGGACCCGAACTTTGTGCTCAACAAGCCGGCCTATCGCAAGGCCAAGATCCTGGTCGCCGGCGACAATTTCGGCTGCGGCTCGAGCCGCGAGCATGCACCTTGGGCGCTTATGGATTTTGGCATTCGTTGCGTGATCTCCACCTCGTTCGGTGACATCTTCTACAACAACTGCTTCAAGAACGGCGTGTTGCCGATCCGCGTGTCCCCGCAGGATCTGGAGAAGCTGTTCGACGACGCCGAGCGCGGCGCTAATGCCACGCTCACTGTCAACCTGGAAAAGCAGGAAATTCGCGGACCGGACGGCGGCGTGGTCAAGTTCGAGATCGACTCGTTTCGCAAACACTGCCTGCTCAACGGGTTAGACGACATCGGCTTGACCCAGCAAAAGAGCGCCAAGATCGCGAGCTACGAGGATAAGGCCAAAGCCACACGCCCCTGGGCGTGATCAACGTGTTCACCGAAATCAAGGTCCTGAGCACGCACGCAGTCATCGAGGTATTGGCCGAATTCGCGTCTGCCTTCGAGAAAGAAACCGGGCACACGTTTACATGCGCCTACAACCCCACCGCTGTGATCGAACGCGAGATCGAGGCGGGCACGGCGTTCGACGTCGCCATCGTCACGAAGGCGGCGATCGCGGAGCTCGCGAAGCAGGGGAAGATCCTCGGCGGGAGTTGCAAGGGCATCGCGTGCTGCGGCCTGGGCATCTCGGTGCGCGCAGATGCTCCGAAGCCCGACATCTCGACCGTCGATATGTTCAAGCGCACGTTGCTTTCCGCAAAGTCGATCGTTCATTCGCGCGACGGCGTCAGCGGCCAGTATTTCGAAACCTTGATCGAGCGTCTCGGCATCGCCGACACCCTGCGTAGCAAGATCGTCGTCGGACCGGGCGGCCGCGTCGGCGAGCTGATCGTTCGCGGCGATGCGGAGATCGCCGTGCAGCAAATACCCGAGCTGATGTCGGTTGTCGGCGCGGGTTTCGTCGGACCGCTGCCGCAAGAGCTGCAGCTTTACACTTATTTTACGGCCGGCGTTGCCGCCGCTAGCAATGTGCGTAACGCCGCCCAGGCGTTTGTCGACATGCTTGCGGCTCCCTCCGCCGCGCCTCTGCTCAAGGCCAAAGGGCTTGAACCCATCCCCCGTTAACTGCTGTATGCTGCCTCCGGGCTGCCGCAGGAGCGTGATTTGCGATCGTTCGTTCGCGGCTCATTGCCGCCGCCCAGCGCATAAGGGACGATGAGCGTGTAAATGTGCGACAGCGACGAATGGGGTTGTCAGAGCGGCAGCACCAACAAGTCGGATGAAATCGCGTCGTCGCATGGGCCTCTCCCTACTATGTTCGGGCGGCAATGGCCTCCGCGATTGCCACCGTGCGGCGCGCCATGTCGGCATGCAGGCGCTCGACCATACGCCCGTCGATCGAAACCACGCCCTTACCCTTGTTCTCCGGCAGATCGAAAGCGGCGATCATCCTTCGCGCCATTGCCACTTCCTCTGGCGTCGGCGAGAAGGCCGCGTTACAGGGCGCGATCTGGCTGGGATGGATCAACGTCTTGCCGTCGAAGCCGAGCTCGACGCCCTGCCGGCATTCCATCTCAAAGCCGTCGGCATTGCCAATATCATTGTAGACGCCGTCGAGGATGTCGATGCCATAGATGCGCGCCGCCGCCACGCAGGTGGAGAGCCAAGACAGCATCGGTGCTCTGCCCGGTACCAGACGCGCGCGGGTGTCCTTGGCAAGATCGTTGGTACCCATGACGAAGCCTGACAGGCGCGATTCCGAATCCTCGGCCTCGGCGGCAATCGAAAGGATGTTGAAGATCGCGAGCGGCGTTTCGATCATCGCCCATACTCGCGTCTTGTGATCAGTACCCATGTCCAGCAGACGGCGGCCGATCAATTCCAGCGTTTCTGGGTTCGAAATCTTGGGCACCACAATTGCATCCGGCGCTGCATGGGCAGCAGCGGCTAGATCGTCAGCATGCCAGGGCGTGTCGACGCCGTTGATCCGGATAAACACCTCGCGGGCACCGAAGCCGCCAGCTTTGACAGCATCGGTGACCTGTCGGCGCGCTGTTTCCTTAGCCTCGGGCGCCACCGAATCCTCGAGATCGAGAATGACACCATCGGCCGACAGCGTTTTCACTTTCTCCAAGGCGCGGGCATTGGAGCCCGGCATATAAAGCACGCTGCGGCGCGGCTTGATGGTCATGCGGGCAACTGTATCGGCGAAGAGGAAACTATCAAGCGATGGGGCCACCCGAATCCGATCAGCGCCGATCGTTCGATGCGGCGTCTTGCGGCTTGATGATGCGGTAAAGCTGAAAGCGGTCGCCATCGTCGAGGAGCTTCAGCCGCGACGGGTCGGGGTTGGGCGCATCGTCCTCGGTAAACAAGACGTAGAGATAATCGAACTGGGTCCAGTTCAGCCAGAATGCAGGCATCCAGGGCAGCGGATGATCGGCCGCCTGGATAAGCTGGGCGACCGCCGGCGGCGTCCCATCGCGAAGGTCGGCATAATTGCGAAATTCCGGGCGGACATGCAGTACCTGCTTGCCCTCGACCGTGAACAGCGTCGTGACCAGCGCAGAGCGCTCAATTGTGGCGATGCAGGCGGCGTGCACGAGTCCGAGGTCGCGCACATCCTCGCCGAGCGAGCGATCGGCATAGGCAACCAACACCTTCGAGCCAGGCGCAATTCGCCGCACCGAGGAGCGCAGCTCGCTGGTCGAGTCAGATAATTGCGACCAGTTGAAATCGATCTCGATTAGCCGAGCGGCGATGATGACAATCAGTACGACCATGAAGGCGCGGCGCACTAGGCGACGCCGCAATTCGAGATCGCCGCAGGCGAACAACATGTATGCGATGCCGATGGGAACGCGCTGATCGGTCATGTAGGTGTCGAACATGACGCGCGGCAATGCAATGTAGACCGCAGCGCTGACGAGGAGCAAACTTATGGCCAGCGGATGAAAGCGCAAGACCCGATGGCGGACCGACCAAATAATGCTGGCCGCCATCACTGCTATGAGCGCGAAGGCGGCGATGTCGGAATAATCGCTGATGACGTACATCAACCCGTCGATCTTGCCGCGTTGCTCCCAGTATGTACTGCCGACGAGCTGCATGGTCGGGCTGACGTCGAGCAAAGGGGCTGCGGCCAGAAACGGCAGTCCGCTGGCGACGAAATCTAGAATCCGTCGCGGCCAGGGTTCGCGTCGCTGCTGCCACAGCCGCGAAACCTCGAACGCGAGCAGTCCAACGCCGTAGACCCCGAGCGCCGAGAGATGGCAGAAGAACAGCGCAACCACACATACGGTCGACAGAACAAACCGCAGGGGCCAGATGCGCTCGCGCAGAGCGATCCAGCCCGCCAGCGCCCACAGCGCGACGCCGATGCCGAACATGTAGTTCATCAGCCCGACGAGGAAGACGTAGTTGTAGAGCAGGGGGAAAGCAACCAGCGGGAACACCGACCAGCGGCCGATCAGCGCGCGGTTCAGGGCTAGCGCGCCCGACATGATGAGCGCGAACATGCTGACGATGAAGACCTGGCCGGCGACATAGACGTTCATGAACCGCGCCAGCACCGGCACCATGAGGTCCATGGTCAGGTTTGGAATCACATCCCAGTCGAGTTCATAAAAGCGGGCAAGCTGCGGATTCTTCGACAAAGTCGCAATCACGTGCATGCGCGCCAGATGATTGACGTAGTCCGACAGCGGCGGCAGTGGGTGCGTCCAGATCGGTATTGAAATGAGCAGGGTGAACGCCGCAAACAGCACGGCGACTTGCGGCGCCGAGAAGCCGTGCGTGCGGAACCGGGCTGGCGGCTGAACCGAGATCTCTGGCTTGTTTAGCTGCAGCATGCGAGGTTTTGGTTTTAGTTTAGTCCTTCGTCAATTTTACCTGAACAGGCAATGAACACGCCGCTATCCCCCCCGATGGAATGCGACGAAAATGGCCGTGAAAATACGCTGTCGGGCCCTCACTATGCCGATTCGGACGCACTGTACGCTTCTTTTCATCGGACTGCGTGAAATAGTCGCCGACCACAGCAGCAGACGACAGCAGCAAATGATGACATTCCCCCAACGCTTGATCCAAGGCTACCACGATTTTGCCGGTGGCCGGCTGCGGCGCGAGCAGGACCGCTATCGCGAGCTCGCCGAACGCGGCCAATCACCGCAGGTCATGGTGATCGGCTGCAGCGATTCGCGCGTCTCACCCGAGGTGATCTTCGACGCCAGCCCCGGTGAGTTGTTCGTGGTGCGCAACGTCGCCAACGTCGTGCCGCCCTACACGCCAGATGGACGCGCACACGGCGTTTCCGCGGCACTCGAATTCGGCATCAGCGTGCTCCGCGTAAAGCACATCGTGGTGCTCGGCCATGCGCAATGCGGGGGAGTCAAAGCCTATGCCGAGGAGACCGAGCCGCGATCGCCTGGCGACTTCATAGGCAAGTGGATGAGGCTGATGAGTCCGGCGGCGGAGAAGGTCGGGCCGCGCGGCGAACGATCGCACGCGGAATACCTGGCGCGCCTCGAGCAGGCCAATGTGACCAACAGCCTTGACAACCTGATGACATTCCCACGTCTCGCAAAGCTAATCGAAACGGGCGCGGTCGCGACGCATGGCGCGTATTTCGGTGTCGCCACCGGCGACCTATCGGTGCTGGATAAAGCGAGTGGGGAATTCCGATCGATCGGTCATTAGGCAGCCTTACGCTTGGCCTCGATCAGCTTACGATTGATCAGCACTTCCGCGATCTGCACCGCGTTGAGTGCTGCGCCCTTGCGCAGGTTGTCAGAGACTACCCATATCTGCAGGCCGTTCTCCACGGTCGCATCTTCGCGAATGCGGCTGATGTAGGTGGCGTCCTCGCCAACACATTCATAGGGGGTCGTGTAGCCGCCGGGCTCGCGCTTGTCGATAACCATGCAGCCGGGCGCGCTGCGCAAAACCTCGCGCGCCTCGTCTGCCGTGATCGGTTTTTCAAATTCGATGTTCACCGCTTCGGAATGGCCGACGAAGACGGGTATGCGCACGCAAGTGGCGGTGAGCCTGATCTTGGGATCGAGAATCTTCTTGGCCTCGACCACCATCTTCCATTCTTCTTTGGTGTAGCCGTCCTCCATGAAAACATCAATCTGCGGAATGGCGTTGAAGGCAATGCGCTTGGGGAATTTCTTGGTCTCGATCTCGCCGAGCGTGAATATTGCCTTGGTCTGGGCGAACAATTCGTCCATCGCCTCCTTGCCGGCGCCGGACACCGATTGATAGGTCGCAACCACTACGCGTTTGATCCTGGCCCTGTCATGTAGCGGCTTAAGCGCGACAACGAGTTGCGCAGTTGAGCAATTCGGATTGGCGATGATGTTCTTCTTGCGGAAGTCAACGACGGCGTCGGCGTTGACTTCCGGCACGATCAGCGGCACATCCGGATCCATGCGCCAGGCGGAGGAATTGTCGATCACCACCGCGCCCCGCGCGCCGATCTTCGGCGACCACTCCTTCGACACAGCGCCGCCGGCCGACATCAGGCAGATGTCGACGTCGGAGAAATCGAAATGGTCGAGCGCCTTCGCCTTTAGCGTCTTGTCGCCGAACGAACACTCCACGCCCTGGCTCTTGCGCGAGGCAATCGCGACCACCTCGTCGGCGGGAAAGTCGCGCTCGGCCAGAATAGCGAGCATCTCACGCCCGACATTGCCGGTGGCGCCGACCACGGCGACCTTGTAACCCATTGTTAACGCTCCAAAAAATATCCTAATCAGACCAGGTCTACATGGAACTGGATTAGCGGCGCTTGTAAGCGAGAATGACCCGCATGACAACGGCAGCGATTCAGTGATGTATCCGGCCCTGCATGTTCAGAGCGTGTAGACAGGGCGTGCAGAATTGCCGGTCGTTTCGCGCTGTCGATCCCGGAAGTCGCCCCCCGTAGAGCTACGGCATTAGCCGCCACGGTAGGGCGACGGGCGCACGAACATCCTCGCGCGCCGACGGTGTCCGCACCCTATCTGAAGGTGGGAACCTACTGCTCAGCCAGATTCGCCGCTTCACCGGCCCGAAAGCCGCGATTGTCGGGGCGGCAGCTCTGCCTTGGTTTCATGCATAACGATCCAATACTGCAATTGTTCGACTTTGTTCTCCCAAGATAGGATTAAATTTTCGAGTGCTCGACGCTTGTCTGCACGCTTGATCATTGACGCTGCTCTCCGTCGGCAGCGAACCGAAGGTCGGCGCACTGTTCGCCCAAGCTGAGCTCAACCGTAGCTGTTGCGACGAGCACAATCCAATACTCAAGCTGACGTGCCAAAGAGGCGTCTCGGGCCGATTCGGGTATTTCCTTAATTTTACGCTATAAGTGTCCGCGATTGGCTCTGTCGCAGTGAACCAAAGCCCGCTACAATACATTCACACTGGACCAAGAACGAGAGACTAATGAAGTTGAAACTGATCACCGCCTTCGTTGTTGCCGCCGCAATTGCAATGCTGACCGCGCCGGCCGATGCGCAGACCAAGAAGAAACGAGTGGTCACCTCGTCCGGTCAAACCGTGTTCGTCAGCCGCCACGAAAACGGCCGCACCCGTACCCACATCGTCATCCAGAAACGCTCTTATCTCGATCCTGGCACCGAGACTTTCCCCGGTGAGCACAACAGCAGCACTGATTATGTCTGGCTGCCGAATCACCGGGCAGGAGGCGTAATCGACAATACCATCTACGGCCTGACTAACACTCAATCGCCACTGCCCGGGCCGTGGACGCTGCCGGGCAAAAATAATCCTTGGATCGGATATTAGCCGGGAAGTGCTTCCAGCTCGGCGAGTATCGCCGAAGCCATCTCGGTCGTCGAGACGACCTTGCAGCCCTCCGACTTGATGTCAGCGGTCCGAAGGTCCTTAGCCAAGGTCGCCGCGATCGCCTGATCGATCATATCGGCTTCCTTGCCGAGATTGAACGAATAGCGCAGCGCCATCCCGAACGAAGCGATCATGGCGATCGGATTGGCAATACCCTTGCCAGCGATGTCGGGCGCCGAGCCATGCACCGGCTCATACAGCGCTTTGCGCTTGCTCGTCTTCGGGTCGATCTCGCCGAGCGAGGCGGACGGCAACATGCCAAGCGAGCCGGTCAGCGTGGCGGCGATGTCGGAGAGCATGTCGCCGAACAAGTTGTCCGTGACGATCACATCGAACTGCTTGGGCCAGCGCACCAACTGCATGCCGCCGGCGTCGGCAAGCATGTGCTCGAGTTGTACATCCTTGTATTCGCGCGCGTGCAACGTCGTCATCACCTCGTTCCACAAAACGCCGGTCTTCATGACGTTGCGCTTTTCCATCGAGGTGACCTTGTTGCGCCGCTTGCGCGCCAGTTCGAAGGCAACCCGTCCGATGCGCTCGATCTCGTAGGTGTCGTAGACCTGCGTGTCGATCGCGCGCTTCTGGCCGTTGCCGAGATCGGTGATGGTCTTCGGCTCGCCGAAATAAACGCCGCCGGTGAGCTCGCGCAGAATGATGATGTCGAGGCCTTCCACCACCTCGCGCTTGAGCGAGGAAGACTTGGCGAGCGCAGGATAGACGATAGCCGGACGCAGATTGGCATAGAGCGCGAGATCTTTGCGCAAACGCAATAGACCGGCTTCAGGCCGCATGTCATAAGGCACTTTGTCCCATTTGGGCCCACCGACGGCGCCGAAGATCACCGCGTCAGCGGCCTTAGCCTTGTCCACGGTCGCATCGGTGACCGCCACGCCAAGCGCGTCGTAGCAGCAGCCGCCGACCAAAGCCTCCTCGGTAATGAACTTGTCGAGCCCCTTTTTGTTGAAGAAGTCGATTACGCGCCTCACCTCGGCCATCACTTCAGGGCCGATGCCGTCGCCGGGTAGCAAGAGAACATGGTGGGTGGTCATATACGCCTCGCTGCTACTACGCCGCGCGGATTGCTAATGACCGGCGCCGCGCTTGGCAAGGCGAGTGGCGCTTATAGTCCCGAGAACCAGTTGTAGCCCTGATCTTCCCAGTAGCCGCCCTTGTCGGTGTTGGTCACCTCCATCGCCACCACGTATTTCGGGTTCTTGAAGCCGAGCTTGGTGGGGATGCGGATTTTCATCGGAAACCCGTAGGCCCGCGGCAGAATCTTGTGGTCGAACTTGAACGACATCTGTGTCTGCGGATGCAACGCCGTCGGCATGTCGATGGTGTTGGAGTAACCCTCGGCGCATTTGAACCACACGTATTTGGCGCTGGTGTCGGCACCAATGCGCTTGAGGAAATCGGCGAGAGATGCGCCCTGCCAGGAGCCGATAGCACTCCAGCCTTCGACGCAGACGTGACGTGTGATCTGCGACACCTCGGGCAAGGCGTGCAGCTCATCGAGCGTCCATGACTTCTTGTTGTCTACCAGGCCAGTGACCTCGAACAAATAGTCGTTGACGTCGACCTCCGGCGCCTCGTCTTCTTCGTAATAGGCATTGAACGGGAATGGCCGCGTGAGGGCGTTCTCAGGGAATTCCGGTGCCAGCTTGGTGCGGCTGAACAGGGCGGCCTGCGCACCATCGTTGAATGCGGAAATCTTGCGCAACACGCCTTCGGCTGTGTCGCCGTCGATGATGTCGCAGCCGGTCAGGAAGGCGAGCGCGCCGAGACTGGCGGCGCCGCGCAGGAAGCCTCGCCGCGTCCGATCGGGCATCAGCTTAGCCGCATCCTTGATCAGCAGCTTGGCATCAACACCGGGAATTATCTTGCGCTGACGCATGCTGCCCTCCTATCGCCCGCCGATAATAGCGCGCAGGCTCTTGGGGACCACCAGCGCCAGCGCCACGTGCACGACGAGGAAGCCGACGATCGCCACCATGCAGACAAAATGCACGTAGCGGGCGAAATCATACCCGCCGAACAGCGTGGCTAGTTCCTGGAACTGCACCGGTTTCCAGATCGAAAGACCGGACAGAACGACGAGGATGCCAGTGACCATCACTCCGGCATAAAGCAATTTCTGCACAGCGTTGTAGTGCATAAGGTCGTCGTGAGAGAGCCTGAAAGTGAGCGCGGCCTTGGCGTCGGCAACGACCTCGCTTGGATAGATCGGCAGCAGCTTACGGCGAAAGCGCCCGCTGACGATGCCGAGTGTCACATAGACGATGCCGTTGGTCACCAGCACCCACATCGCCGCGAAATGCCAGAGTAACGCCCCACCCAGCCATTCACCGAGCGCGATATGCTTGGAAAACTGAAACGAATGAAAAAGCGGCGACGCGTTGTAGACCTGCCAGCCGGAGCCGATCATCGCGAAGATCGCGATCGCGTTGATCCAATGACACACGCGCACCCAGGGGGGGTGGATGGCCACGTCGGGGTGGATGGTCACGTCGGGGCGGGTGGGCATTATATCAACGGTCATCGCAAGCCTCGGCGCTAAGGCAATTACGGCGCGACCGAACCCGCGGATGCACGCGCCCGGCCGCAGCTCGCTTATTTCTTCATATCATCCTTGGACATATTATCCTTAGACATATTGTCCTTGGACATCGTGCCCTTCTTCATCGTGTCCTTCGACATATTGTCCTTGGACATGGTGTCCTTGGACATGGTGTCCTTCGACATATTGTCCTTGGACATGGTGTCCTTCTTCATGTCGTCGGCGAACGCGGCCGGTGCCAAGGGAGCAGCTGTGAGACCGACCGCGAGCAGCGCTGAAAGTAAAAAGTTGGTTTTCATTGGATATCCTCCTGGGGAATTAGCTTGCGATCCAGCCGCTATCACAGGTTTGAAACACGTCCTCATCAGTTTCCCGTTTTTGCAACCTAGCATTAGGTTCACGGTTCTGTGAGAATGACGCGGCCGGACCGGAATCGCGAAGGAGTCCCGCGTTGAGTCAGCTCGCCGTGAAAACCAATACCGGCAATTTTTTTGAGAGTTTTCGCCTCGGCCAGCAAATCCGCCACGCTACCCCGCGCACCATCACGCTCGGTGATGTCGCGGTTTACAATAGTCTGTTCGGATCACGCTTCGCCGTGCAGTCATCCGACGTTTTCGCAGCCTCGATCGGCTATCCGCGCTCGCCGATCGACGATCTCTTGGTGTTTCACGTGGTATTCGGCAAGACGGTGCCCGACATCTCGCTCAATGCCGTCGCCAATCTCGGCTATGCCGACTGCCGTTTCCTGAAGCCGGTTTATCCCGGCGACACGCTAAATTCGGTGTCGGAGGTGATCGGGCTGAGGGAGAACTCCAATCGCAAGACCGGCATCGTCTATGTGCGTTCGCGCGGCTTCAATCAGCACGGCGACTGCGTGCTAGAATATTTGCGCTGGGTGATGGTGCGCAAGCGCGATGAGGCTGCGCTGGCGCCTGGCGACAAAGTGCCGGAGCTACCGAAGAGCATCGAGCCCGCGCAGCTTGGCGCCGCCTGTCCGCCGATCAATGCGGCCTCCTACGACAACGGCTTGGCCGGCAGTCCGCACCGCTTCGACGACTACAAGGCGGGCGAGAAGATCGACCACACGGTCGGCGTCACCGTCGAGGACGCCGAGCACATGATGGCGACGCGGCTTTATCAGAACACCGCGCGTGCCCACTTCGATCATTTCACCGAAAGTAAGGGCCGTTTCGGCAAGAGGCTGATGTACGGCGGTCACGCCATTTCTTTGGCGCGCGCGCTTTCGTTCAATGGGCTCGGCAACGCCTTCCACGTAGCAGCGATCAATGGCGGCCGTCATGTGGCTCCGCTGTTTGCTGGCTGCACGGTGTTCGCTTGGTCTGAAGTCTTGGCCGGCGCCGAACTGCCGGACCGCAAGGATGTCGGCGCGCTGCGCCTGCGCACAGTCGCTACCAAAGACAAACCGTGCGCCGATTTCCCCTACAAGGCCGGCGATGAATACGACCCCGCAGTGATCCTAGATTTGGACTACTGGGTGCTACTGCCGCGCTGAACGTTTACGCGCTAGCACCGCAGATGATCGACGAGCTGCCGCGCATAAGGCGGCAACGTCTTCATGTCGCGCACGCAGATCGACAATTCGCGCAAAGCCCAGCCGTCGGTGAGGCGGACCGAACTAATCGCCATGTTGCGTTCCGTGCGCTTCACAGTGGTTTCCGGCACGATGCCGACCCCGACATTGCACTCGACCAGGCGGCAAATGGCGTCGAAGCTGCGCAGTTGCACGCGTAGCTTTAACGGGCGCCCGATGCGCGCCGCTTTGCCAGCGAGGAATCGCTGGATGGCACTGGCGCGGTCGAGGCCAACCATGTCGTAGTCGAGCACTTCGGAAAATCCGATACGCGAGCGGCCGGCGAGCGGATGCTTGCGGGCAACAACCAGCACGAAGCGGTCGCTGCGGAACGGGAACGTATGTAGCCCCCCGTAGTCGACCGTGCCGGCGACGATGCCGATGTCGGCGGCGCCTTCCGCGATCAGGCCAACGATCTCATCGCTTAGGCGCTCCTCGAGGTCGACGCTGATGTCGGGATACGCCATCAGGAACGAGCTCAGCGTCTCCGGCAGAAATTCGGTTAGGGCATTGGTGTTTGACAGTACCCGCACCTGTCCGGCCAACCCACGCGCGTAGGGTGTCAAATCCTCCTGCAGCCGTTCAGACTGTGCCAGGATACCGCGCGCGTGCTGCAACAAGGTCCGGCCGGCCGGTGTCGGCACCACGCCCTGCCGGCCGCGCACCAACAATTCGGTGCCGAAAGCCATCTCCATCTTGCGGATACGGGTCGAGGCGGCCGCCAGCGCCAGATTGGAGCGCGCGGCCCCATGCGTGATGCTGCCCGCCTCGACGACGTGGCGGAACAGGTTCAGATCGGTGAAATCGAAACGCATGGCATAGCCTTCTTATTTAGCGAAGGGAGACTACGCAAAACACAGATTGCACCGAAGCGTTCTGAAGCTCAAGCTTCGTAAATCAAGAAGTAACCAGTTCTGATCTGCAATCAAGAGCAGAGGTGGTTGTTTCTGCCCGCGCGCAAGGCGGTTGCGCCAGCTTGCGCGCTGATTGTTGGTGTTTCCCGGGTTGGTTCGTTGCGGAGCCGGCGTTATGAATCGCGCGTCGGACCAGATCGCAACGCGATCACGCGGCACATCCTGAGCGTTCTGGAGGATGACGATGACCGAGCTTCAGGCGGGATCGACGGCAGCACCGCGACGCCCCCGCCCGCTTTCTCCGCATATTCAAATCTACAAGCTGATGCTGACCTACGTGATGTCGGGCTTTCACCGCATCAGCGGCGCCGCGCTCTATTTCGGCACGCTGCTGGTCGCCTGGTGGCTGATCGCGGCGGTAGCCGGTCCCAACGCCTATGCCAACTTTGAATGGTTCATCAGCACCCTGATCGGGCGGCTAGTGCTGTTCGGTTACACTTGGGCGTTGCTGCACCACATGCTCGGCGGCATCCGACATCTGATCTGGGACGTCGGTCTTGGCTTCGAGCCGAACGAGCGCGAATTCCTGGCGCTTGCCACCATCGTCGGCTCGATCTCGCTGACCCTCATCGTCTGGGTGATCGGCTATCTCGCCGCGGGAGGCCCGCGATGAACCTCCATGAGATGCGCACCCCAATGGGTCGCGTTCGCGGCCTCGGCTCCGCGCGCAGCGGCACGCGCGCCTTCTGGCACCAGCGCATGACCTCGGTCGCGGCGGTGCCGCTGACCATCGCCATGATCGTCATCCTGATTTCGCTGCTTGGACGCAGCCACGCCGCGGTCGTGCAGATACTCGGCTCACCGATCGTGGCCATCATCACAGTGCTGTTCGTACTGACAACTGTGTACCACATGTGGATCGGCATGCAGGAAATCATCGTCGACTACGTGCATGAGGACAAGCTGAAACTCGCGACACTGATGGCCAACACGTTCTATGCCGTGACCCTAGGTTTTGCCTGCGTCTTCGCGATCCTCAAGCTCTCGTTCGGAGTCTAGTTATGGCGGTGAATGGAAAGACAAAGGGAGCGCCTGCAATCAACGGCCGTGCTTATCCGATCGAGGACCACACCTACGACGTCGTGGTGGTTGGCGCCGGCGGCTCGGGCCTGCGTGCCGTGGTCGGCTGCAGCGAAGCAGGCCTGCGTACCGCATGCATCACGAAGGTGTTCCCGACCCGCTCGCACACCGTCTCCGCTCAAGGCGGAATCGCCGCCGCACTCGGCAATATGGGCGAGGACGATTGGCGCTGGCACATGTACGACACCGTCAAGGGCGCCGACTGGCTTGGCGACCAGGACGCCATCGAATACCTCTGCCGCAACGCGCCGCAAGCGGTTTACGAGCTCGAGCACTGGGGCCTGCCGTTTTCGCGCCGCGAGGACGGCCGTATCTATCAGCGGCCGTTCGGCGGCATGACCACGCACTATGGTAAGGGCACCGCGCAGCGCACCTGCGCTGCCGCTGATCGCACCGGCCACGCCATGCTGCACACGATGTACGGCCAGGCACTCCGGCACCACGCCGAGTTCTACATCGAATATTTCGCTGTCGATCTGATCACAGACGAAGGCCGCGTACGCGGCGTGGTCGCACTCAATCTGGACGATGGTACCATCCATCGTTTCCGCGCTAACATGGTGATCATCGCCACCGGCGGCTATGGCCGCATCTATTTCACCTGCACCGGCGCCCACACCCAGACCGGCGATGGCAACGGCATGGTGCTGCGCGCCGGCCTTCCACTGCAGGACATGGAATTCGTGCAATTTCATCCGACCGGCATCTATGGCGCGGGCTGCCTGATCACCGAGGGCTCACGCGGCGAAGGCGGCTACTTGGTCAATTCCGCAGGCGAGCGCTTCATGGAGCGTTACGCGCCGTCAGCCAAGGATCTCGCCTCGCGCGACGTTGTCTCGCGGGCTATGACCATCGAGATCCGCGAAGGCCGCGGCGTCGGCAAGGAGAAGGACCATATCTACCTGCACCTCGATCATCTCGATCCGGCGGTGCTGCATGAACGGTTGCCGGGCATCGCCGAATTGGCACGCATTTTCGCCAACGTTGACATCTCGCGCGAGCCGATCCCAGTGCTGCCCACCGTGCATTACAACATGGGTGGCGTCGCCACGAACTATCACGGCGAGGCGCTGACCAAGAAAAACGGCAATACTGACACCGTGATCCCTGGCCTTATGGCGCTCGGTGAGGCGGCCTGCGTCTCCGTGCATGGTGCCAACCGGCTGGGCTCGAATTCACTGATCGACCTTGTGGTGTTCGGCCGCGCGGCCGCGTTGCGTTGCGCCGAAATGCTCACACCCAGCGACTCGCAGCCGGACCTGCCGAAGGACTCCGTCGATAAGGCGCTCGCCCGCCTCGACGGCTTCCGCTACTCCACCGGAGGCACGCCTACCGCGCAGTTGCGGCTCAAGATGCAGAAGGTGATGCAGAACAATTGCGCGGTGTTCCGCACCGGCGAGGTGCTCAAGGAAGGTCACAAGTTGATCCACGAGGTCTACGCCGGCATGACCGACCTGCGCGTCAGTGACCACTCGTTGATCTGGAATTCCGATCTGATCGAGACGCTCGAGCTCGATAACATGATCGCGCAAGCTGTTGTCACCATGGATTCGGCGAAGAACCGCACCGAAAGTCGCGGCGCGCACGCGCGCGAGGACTACCCCGAGCGCGACGACAAGAACTGGATGAAGCACACGCTGATATGGATGGACGACAGGGGCAAGACGAAGATCGACTATCGCCCCGTACATACCTACACGCTTACCAACGACATCGCCTATATCGAGCCGAAAGCGCGCGTCTACTGACGGGCCGATCCAACGCGGACTACCGAAATGGTCGAATTCACACTGCCGAGAAATTCCACGGTCACGCAGGGCAAGACCTGGCCGCACGCGCCCAAGGCCACCCGCGAGACTGAGTTTCATATTTATCGCTGGTCGCCGGACGACGAAGGCAACCCGCATGTCGACGTCTATTACGTCGACCGCGACGACTGCGGACCGATGATTCTGGACGCGCTGATCTGGATCAAGAACAAGATCGACCCGACGTTGACCTTCCGCCGCTCCTGCCGCGAGGGAGTGTGCGGCTCCTGCGCCATGAACGTCGGCGGTGCCAACGCGCTCGCCTGCACCAAGGCGATTGACGATATGAAGGCGCCGGTGCGCGTCTATCCTCTGCCGCACCAACCGGTGGTAAAGGACTTGGTACCGGACCTGAACAATTTCTATGCCCAATATGCCTCGATCGAGCCGTGGCTAAAGACGGTCACGCCGACGCCCGAAAGGGAATGGACGCAGAGCCACGCCGACCGCGCCAAGCTCGACGGCATGTACGAATGCATCCTGTGCGCGTGCTGTTCGACCTCTTGCCCGAGCTATTGGTGGAATTCGGATCGGTATCTCGGCCCGGCTGCCCTTCTGCAGGCCAACCGCTGGGTGCAGGACAGCCGCGACGAGGCGACCGGCGAGCGGCTCGACAATCTCGAGGATCCGTTCCGGCTCTACCGCTGCCACACCATCATGAATTGCTCGAAGGCCTGCCCCAAGGGCCTTAATCCGGCGAAGCAGATCGCGGAGCTGAAGAAGGCTTTGGTCGACCGACAGGTCTGATTGCCATTCTCACCCAAGTGTTATGGCTGGGCTTATCCAGGCCATTTCATCTTGCGCGAATTCGCTTGGGCGCTGCTGCGTTGGTCCGGCGCTGCCCGCTCATGAGCAGTTCGTCGGCTATGTCGATTAGGTCACGGATTCGATCGCCCTTAAGAGACCGACATCCTAGGCCTGATCGAGGAAGACACGCCTCAGCCGGCAAAGCGCGCGGCCGGCAAAGGGCCTTTAACTTCGCGCTATTTGCACTGGTTCGCGTGGCAAAGCTTTTCAGCCTCGGGAAACGGCCTGTAGGTAGCGTTGCCACACTGCTCCTTGCTCGCCTCGACCAACTGATTGAGATGGCCGCCGTAGAAATAAGCAATGCGGTCGCGGCTGCCGACGTAAACGCGGTGTTCGTCGCGGGCGTTGAAGCGCACGCAAACGGTATAGCGCGGCTCGCCACCGGCAAGCGGCGTGAGCACCGGATCGGAAATAAAGGCGTCGCGCAGATTGGTCGGATCGCCAAGCGCGCTCGTCAGCGTCACCAGAATTTCCCGCTTATAATCGGTCGGCGGAATGTTGGGCTCCGCTCCCGTGGTCATGCTGCTAGAACAGGCCGCCAACGCCAGGCCGAGCAGCGGTAACAGCAGGCGCGCGGCGATTTTTACCGTGGCTCGCATCCGTCAAGCTTGAGCTTCCTGCGCCGCTGCCCGAGAGTGCGCAGCCGTAGCGCAGTGAGCTTAATGAAGCCTTCAGCATCGCGGTGATCGTAGGCGACCGCCCCCTCCTCGAAGGTGACCAGCTCCTTGTCGTAGAGCGAATATATGCTCTCGCGTCCAACCACGACGGCGCTGCCTTTGTAGAGCTTGAGTTTGACGCGCCCGGTGACGAATTCCTGGCACTTATCGATCGCGGCCTGCAGCATCTCGCGTTCTGGCGCAAACCAGAAGCCGTAATAGACAAGCTCCGCATATTTCGGCATCAGCTCGTCCTTGAGATGCGCCGCACCGCGGTCGAGCGTGATCGACTCGATGCCGCGATGGGCGGTGAGTAGAATGGTACCGCCGGGCGTCTCGTACATGCCGCGTGATTTCATGCCGACGAAGCGGTTTTCCACCAAGTCGAGCCGGCCGATGCCGTTGGCGCGGCCGAACTCGTTAAGCTTGGCGAGCAGCGTCGCCGGCGACATCTTCTTGCCGTCGATCGCCACCGCGTCGCCGCGCTCGAACTCGATCGTGATGTAGATCGGTTTGTCGGGCGCCTTCTCCGGATCGATGGTGCGCGAATAGACGTAATCCGGCACTTCCTCTGCCGGATCCTCCAGCACTTTGCCTTCCGACGAAGCGTGCAGTAGGTTGGCGTCGACGGAGAACGGCGCTTCGCCTCGCTTGTCCTTGGCGATTGGAATCTGATGCTTCTCCGCGAACTCGATCAGCTTGGTGCGCGAGGTCAAATCCCACTCGCGCCACGGCGCGATCACAGTCACGTCCGGCATGAGCGCGTAATAGGTGAGCTCGAAGCGCACCTGATCATTGCCTTTGCCCGTGGCGCCATGACAGACCGCGTCGGCGCCCACCTTCTCGGCAATCTCGATCTGCTTTTTAGCAATCAGCGGCCGCGCGATCGAGGTGCCGAGCAGATATTGGCCCTCGTACTGCGCGTTGGCGCGAAACATCGGGAAGACATAATAGCGCACAAACTCCTCGCGCAGGTCCTCGATGAAAATGTTCTCCGGCTTGATGCCGAGCAACAGCGCCTTCTGCCGCGCCGGCGCGAGCTCCTCACCCTGGCCGAGGTCGGCGGTGAAGGTGACGACCTCGCAGCCGTAGGTGGTCTGCAGCCATTTGAGAATGATCGAGGTGTCGAGGCCGCCGGAATAGGCGAGCACGACTTTCTTGATATTGGCCCTTGCCATTTTTTGCCGGCCTATAGGCGGCCGTCCTTAAATCCTTAAAAACGCGCGGACTATAGGGGGAACGCCCGACCGCGCAAGGGCGGCTATTCGGTCACGTCCATGTAGACGTCCATGTCCACGGTGCCGGCCAGAATCGTGCGCCAGCCCTGAAGAAATGCCCGCACCATCGGGTCGCTCGCCACTTTGTGCCGGTTGAGTTCGAGCTCGGCATTGGCGGCGTATTCGATCTCGATCACCAACTGGGTCGGCTCATCAACGTTCTGCAAGACGCGAAAACCGGTGCCGCCAAGCGTGCGGTAGAACGGCGCCGCGCTGCGGATGAACGCGAGGATCTGCCCGGCGTCGCCCAGTGCGCGCAATTTGATCTGCAGCACCCGTTTGACGCCTTCTTCTGGCTCTGCCATGGGTCCCTCCAGGCGCGAATCAACTTTAATTTTAACACCACGATGACGCGCCGTTTAAGCTTACCACGCAATCATGCTGGCGGCCGCACCCGATTCGTTCACAACACTCGCGAATGATTGCGCCGCAATACCGGGGATGAAACACGGCGGACGTCTACGCCAAGACCATCGCGCTGTTCGCCGACAAGCTCAACAGCAGCGGCTCGCTGAAGTGCCCGGAGCCGCAGAGAAGGCCGGCGCCAAGCCGCCAAGCGCGCACAATGCTGATGTATAGCAGCGGAGAGAAGATCGCGCCGGCGCTCGCGCTCGGCGATTCCGTTTAGCCGCCTAGAGCTCGCTCTTGCGTCCCTTGAATATCGCGGTGATCGATAGCGAAACGCGCTCGAGCGCGCTCTCGACGCCTTCGTCGGTTAGCCGCGTGTACGACCAGCGATAGATCAAGCCGTGCACCATCCAGATGATCAGAAACGTGAATACGCCGGCGAACACCGCGTCGGAGAAAAAGTGCGCCCCCGCCATGATGCGCAAAGCGGCCACGCCGACACCGAGCGCAAGCGCCGCGCCGTAGGCAAGCGCCCGCCATTGCGGCGGCGCCAGCGCCGCCGGCGCGATGGTCCAGAATGCGCCGGACACGTCGCCGGAGACGAAGGCGCAGTTGCCGGGGCAGTCGCCGCGCGGATCCCACCAGGCGACGAAATGCTGATCACCGCCGAATTGGGCAACGTCGATCGGCCGCGGCCGGCCCCAATAGCTCTTGAGCGCAACATTGGCCATCAAGCCTGGTGCTAGAGTCAGTGTCGCGATCAGGAAGATAATCGCCCGCCCGGACATCAGCAGTTTCCGCTGCGGCAGCAGCAGCTTGAGCACCAGCGCAGCGATCGCCGGCAGGATCAGCACCGTTTCCACCCAGAGTCCGATCTCGCGCGCCAGCATCAAGGCCGGATTGATGCGTAAGGCGAATACATTGTGGGCCGAGTCAACGACCTCGTAGAACCGCTGCGAAATGCGCAGATCGAGCTGCGGATAGAGTCCGAACAGGACGCCGACCACGGCGGCAATGCCAAGCGCGACAGTCAGTCCGGTACGGTTCATGGGATTGAATCTCGATGGTCCTGCGGTCTAGCCGACACCCAAGCAAATGAAAAGTCGCGCTTGGCAAAACCGATATAATCGAGGGCATGAGCGGCACAGCCACAATCGACTTCTGGTTCGAATTCGCCTCCACCTATTCCTATCCGGCCGCCATGCGCATCGGCGCCCTAGCGCAAGCAAGCGGCGTGCAGGTCCGTTGGCGACCCTTCCTGCTCGGTCCGATCTTCAAAGCGCAGGGCTGGGACAATTCGCCGTTCAACATCTACCCCGTCAAAGGTCGCTACATGTGGCGCGATCTCGAACGGATCTGCGCCGCGCTCGACCTGCCGTTCACTCAGCCGGTGCCGTTTCCGCAAAATACGGTACTCGCCGCCCGCGTCGCGCTGATCGCGCTCGCGCAGCCTTGGGGTAAGAGCTTCTGCCGAGCGGTTTATCGCGCCGAGTTCGGCTCGGGCCGCAACATCGGCGAGCCGGCTGCCATCGCCGACGTGCTGACCGGGCTTGGGCAGGACGCGCAAGCCGTCCTGCAACGGGCGCAGATGGATGCCAACAAGAACGCCCTGCGCGTGCAGACTGAGGAGGCGCAGCGGCTTGGAATCTTCGGCGCCCCCAGCTTTTTCACCACCGATGGAGAGTTGTTCTGGGGCAATGACCGGCTGGAGGCAGCCTTGGCCTGGGCGAAGCACTAGGCTACCGGTGGACGCGGTTCGCGCCAACGGCCAGCATTGCGGCCGGCGATCAGCCAATAAGTGAAACCGAAGACTATGCCGGCCGCAGCGGCGATCTCGGCTTCGCGCGAAATCGGCGGCGGTGGATGGTCGATCGACTCTTCGTAATGCGAGGTGAAGCCTGCGCTGTAATAGCCCAGCAGCAGGATGCCCGCGCCGGCCACTGCATGGATCAGCAACGATCGAATGCAAAAAGCCTCCGCCAGCACGACCGCGATCAGCGTCGGCAAGAAGCCGAGCACGACGGTCGCGCCAGAAGCCACCGCCGCAGTGCCCCAGAAAAAGGCGTGTTCAACCGGATCGGATCCGAGCAGATGCATCTCGCCCCCAATCAGCGTAATGGCCGTGGCTATGCCGGCAGAAATCGCCGCCATGAGCAGAGCAAAGAGGATGACGATGCTGCGGCCGATGAATGCCAAGGCTAATCCGTTATAGCCATCGCGCGCAGCGCCATGCGCTCGCGTGCCGACAGTTTTTCGGTCGCGCTCTTTAGTTGGCCACAGGCGGCCAGGATGTCGCGCCCTCGCGGCGTACGCACCGGCGAGGCGTAGCCGGCGTCAAAGACGACCTGCGAGAACTTCTCGATCTGCTCCCAGTCGGAGCACTCGTATTTGCTACCCGGCCAGGGATTGAACGGGATGAGGTTGATCTTCGCCGGAATGCCCTTCAAAAGGCGTACTAGCGCCTTGGCGTCTTCGATCGAATCGTTGACGCCCTTGAGCATCACGTATTCGAACGTAATGCGCCTAGCGTTGGAAACGCCGGGATAGTTGCGGCAGGCCTCCAGCAACTGCGCGATTGGATATTTGCGATTGAGCGGCACCAGCTGGTTGCGCAACTCGTCGTTTGTCGCATGCAACGATACTGCCAGCATGCAGCCAATCTCGGCTCCCACTCGAGCGATCATTGGCACCACGCCAGAGGTGGAGAGAGTGATGCGACGTTTGGAGATGCCGATGCCCTCGCCATCTTGTACGATGAGCAGCGCATCGCGCACCGAGTCGAGATTGTAGAGCGGCTCGCCCATGCCCATTAGCACAATATTGGTGACGCACCGATCGCCGCTTGGGATGACGCTGTCAGTCGGTCGCGTGCCGCCGGGCCAATCACCGAGTCGGTCGCGCGCGACCATCACCTGACCGACGATCTCATCGGAGGTCAGGTTGCGCACGAAGCGCTGCGTACCGGTATGGCAGAACGAACAAGTGAGCGTACAGCCGACCTGGCTGGAGACGCAGAGCGTGCCGCGTTCGGTGTCGGGAATGTAGACGCATTCGACTTCGTGCGGACGCTCACCCTGCACTTCACCGGGCAGCCGCAGCAGCCATTTGCGGGTGCCGTCGACTGAAATTTGCTCAGCCATCACCTGCGGCCGCTCAAGCGTAAACTGTTGCGCCAGCTTCGCGCGTAGCTCCTTCGACAAGCTGCTCATCTGATCGAATTCGGTGAAGCCGCGGAAATAGATCCAATGCCAGAGCTGCTGCACGCGCATCTTGCACTGCGTTTCTGGAACGCCGATGGCGTCGAGCAGTTTGGCGAGCTGCGCGCGCGTGAGGCCGACGAGCGACGGCTTGTCCGGCGCGACGTAGCGCTCAAGCGGCGTCTTCTCGACGAAGGCCGGGGCGATTTCAGTCCTCGCTTCCATGGATTTAATTCGTCATGCCGCAATTGGGCGGCGCTAACGGCAATATAGGGCGCGCAGGCCCTACTTGCACTCCTCCGCCACCTTGTCGAGCGCCTGCGCCAGCCCCTTCAGCGAGTAAGTGTCGGTGGTCTTGGTGCCCTGGCCGGAGACGCTCTTGATGACGAGGTCGGGGGCCTTGCGCATGGCCTCGATCATCTGCGCTTCTTCGGCGGCATTCTTCACCCAGGCGCCGTCGTTCTGGGTGTACATCACATATTTTGCTGAGCCGACTGTCGCAGACGCATCGACGCCGGCCTTCTGCGGATAGCCGACGATGACGGAAACTTCGTTCTTCACCCTTTCGCCCGGGCGAGTGGACACAAAAGCATAGGACGGGTCGCGCTTGCGGCCGGGCGGCTCGGAAGTAGCCGAAGTCGGCTTGGACAGTGCGAAGCAGACCTTCTTGCCGCTGGGCGTTGCCTTGTAGGCGCCCCAGTCGCTGAACTGAGCCAACAGCACCGCTTGCTCCGTCGGCGTCGCCGCGGCCGGCGCGGGCGGCTTTTTCGCCGACTGCGCGGGCTTCGCATAGGCAGTCGCACCACAAACCACTGTGCCGGCGGTCAGCAACAGCATCACAGAGTTTCGGCAATACGTCTTCATCATCGGGTCCCGCCGGTCGACGCGAACGAGGGGTGGCCTCCTCGAATAAGCTGGATACTAGCCCATTGGGGGCGAATATCGGCAAGCTAAAGGCGGCAACTGTCACCCGTGCCGAGCAACAGGCTAAAAGTTAACGGCACCATTGGTTAGACCGCGTGCTAGACCGTTAGCCGCACATTCCAGAAAGCCGCCATGAAAGCCCTGCTCTGTAACCGCTACAGTACGCCCGACGAGCTCGAGCTGGCCGACCTCCCTGAGCCAGCGGCGGGTCCTGGCGAGGCGGTCGTGCGCGTGCGAGCCGCGGCATTAAATTTCTTCGACATCCTAATCATTGCCGGCAAATACCAGCATAAGCCGCCCTTTCCGTTTTCTCCTGCCGCCGAGTTCGCCGGCGAGGTCGAGAGCATTGGGCCCGGCGTCAAAGGTCTTGTGCCCGGCGACCGCGTGATCGGAAATATTGGTTGGGGCGCTGCGCGCCAGAAGGTGGTGGTATCGAGCGAAATGCTCTTACGGATGCCAACATCACTCGACTTCGACCGCGCGGCCGGCCTGACCGTCACCTATGGTACGTCGCTCTACGCTTTGAAGGACCGCGCGCAGCTCAAACCTGGCGAGACGCTGGCGGTGCTGGGAGCAACTGGCGGCACCGGACTTTCGGCGGTCGAACTCGGCTACCTAATGGGTGCACGCGTCATCGCCTGTGCTTCTTCCGACGACAAGCTCGCCTTCGCGCGTCAGCGCGGCGCCGATGAGGGCGTAAACTACAGCACCACCGATCTCAAGGAGGCACTGCGGCAATTGACCGGCGGCAAAGGCGTAAACGTGGTCTACGATCCAATCGGCGGCACCCAGGGCGAGGCCGCACTGCGCGGCATGGATTGGGGCGGACGTTTTCTGGTCATCGGCTTCGCTGCAGGCGAAATGCCAAAGCTACCACTCAACTTGGTGCTGCTGCGCAGCTACGACGTGCGCGGCGTCTACTGGGGCGCCTGGACCCAGCGCAATCCGCAAGGGCATCGCGTCAACATGACGCAAATCCTCGAGTGGTGCGCGCAGGGCAAATTGTCGTCGCACGTCCACGCGGTCTATCCGCTTGAGCAGGCGCCGGCTGCGCTCAAGGCCCTCGCTGCGCGCCAGGTCATCGGCAAACTGATTTTGCGGCCCTAAAGCTCGGCCGGGGCCTCGCGTGCCTCACAATGCACAGGCTTGACGTGGCTACATCGCCAGAACCGCAGCGCGTCGGTGGCGCCTATCACCAGCAGCACATCCCCGCCGGCCAGACGAAATAGGCGATCGCGCCGACCAGCATCGCCTTCACGGCAAGTGCCGCCTCACGCTCGAAGGCGAGCAGATCTTCGGCGACACGCAGCTGTCGATAACGGCGCGGACCTTGCTCCGGAATCTGCGCTCGACGCAGCCTTGTCTGGCAGAACTCCTCGCGTGTAATTGCCATGGCATTAAAAGAGGCAGGTGGAACGCCCCGCCAGGCCTTCAGGATTGTTGCGCGGAAACCGCGTCGCCCCGGCGGGGCTTGCACCCGTCAGGGCGATGTTGAAGCAAACGATCTACGGGCTAAGAATTCGAAATCTTATCCATCGCCTCGGCGAGTTTGAGGTCGAGTTCCGTCACTCCGCCGGCATCGTGCGTGGACAGCGTCACCTCTACCGTCTTGTAAACATTGAACCATTCCGGGTGGTGGTCCATTTTTTCGGCTACGAGTGCGGCGCGCGTCATGAAGCCGAAGGCTTGGGTAAAGTCTTTGAACACAAATTTCTTGGTGATGGCATCGCGCCCTGCCACCTCCGACCAGCCGGCGAGCTTGGCTAAGGCGGACTTGCGTGCATCGGCAGATAATTTCTGGGCCATAACATCCCTCCCGCGCTAACGCTGCGACCCTCGCAAAGGGTTCCCATCGATACTAACTTTAAGCGGACGCCATCGACCATACGAGGCACTCCCATGTCGTGGTCATTGAACATCGGACGCGTGGCCGGCACGGTGGTGCGCATCCACCTGACCTTCCTATTGTTTCTCGCCTGGATCTTCGCCGCGAGCTACGCGCAAGGCGGTGCCGCGACCGCTTGGGACAGCCTCGTCTTCATGGTACTGCTGTTTCTCTGCGTGCTGCTGCACGAGTTCGGCCACATATTCACCGCGCGCGGGTTTGGCGTGCCAACGCCTTACGTGACGCTGCTGCCGATTGGCGGCGTCGCCCAACTTGAGCGCATCCCGGAAGAGCCGGGACAGGAATTCCTTATCGCGATCGCCGGCCCACTGGTGAATGTCGCGATCACAATCCTATTGGTGCTCTTTGCCGGCGCCAATTTGCATGCCGCTGCGGCCGCTTCGGTCGACAACATGCATATCCCGCTGGTCGATCGGCTGGCAGCGGTGAACCTGTTTCTCGCTGTGTTCAACATGATCCCGGCATTTCCGATGGACGGCGGCCGCGTGCTACGCGCTCTGCTGGCCACCCGGCTCGGCTACGTGCGCGCAACCGAAATCGCCGCCGTCATCGGGCAGTTCGTCGCCTTCGCGCTGGGTTTTATCGGCTTGATGGCCAATCCCATCCTAATCTTCATCGCCATCTTCGTCTATCTCGCGGCTTCTTCCGAAGCGCACATGGTGGCATTGCGCGCCGCCTCGCGCGGCGTACCGGTGAGCCACGCCATGGTGACGCGCTTTTCGACGCTCTCTCCGCAAGCACATCTCGATGAGGCGATCCAGACTTTGCTGCAGACCGGCCAAGGTGAATTCCCGGTGGTCGATGGAGCCGGCAAACCGATAGGCGCGCTTGGTCGTGCTGATCTCATCCGAGCGATCAAGACGCTGGGTCCCGACGCTCACATTGCTGACGCCATGACGAAGGAAATGCCTACAATCGGCTACCGCCAACGGCTCGAGGACGCTTTCAAGCTTTTGACGCAGAGGTCGGCGCCGGTGGTCGGCGTCACCGATGCCGCCGGTAAGCTGATCGGGCTCGTCACGAGTGAAACCATCGCCGAAATGCTGATGTTGCAGGACGCGATGCCCAAGACCGCAAGCCCCTGGGGCCGTCCGGCAGGCGCTTAACCGAAGTGCCTGGACGGCGGTTGCTTCGGGCTGCTCGCTGACTATATTGCGCCGCGACAGTATCGCGGGCCCCGGGCCCGCGCTTGGCTTTTTGGACCTCAATGAATCTTCGCAACGTCGCCATCATAGCCCACGTCGACCACGGCAAGACCACGCTGGTCGATCGGCTGCTGCAGCAATCCGGCGCCTATCGCGAGAACCAGCGCGTGACCGAGCGTGCCCTGGATTCCAACGTTCTAGAGCGCGAGCGCGGCATCACCATCCTGGCCAAGGTGACCTCGGTAGTGTGGAAAGACGTCCGCATCAACATCGTCGATACCCCGGGCCACGCCGATTTCGGCGGCGAGGTCGAGCGTATCCTCAACATGGTGGACGGCGCACTCGTGCTGGTGGACGCCGCCGAAGGTCCGCTGCCGCAGACCAAGTTCGTGGTGTCCAAGGCGCTGAAGATGGGCCTCAAGCCCATCGTCGTCATCAACAAGGTAGACCGCGCCGATGCCCGAGCTATGCAGGTGGTAAACGAGGTGTTCGACCTATTTGCTGCACTCGACGCCACCGACGAGCAGCTCGATTTCCCGATCCTATACGGCTCGGCCAAACAGGGCTGGATCGCAAAGGAGGTTGACGGATCGCGCGACGCCGGCATGCAGCCGCTGTTCGACCTCATCCTCAGTCACGTGAAGCCGCCGGTGGTGGAAGAACGGCCGTTCCGCCTCCTCGGCACCATCCTAGAGGCCAACTCCTATCTCGGACGCGTCGTCACTGGCCGCATCACGTCGGGAACAGTAAAGCCCAATCAAAACGTGAAGGTGCTCAGCCACGAGGGCAAGTTGATCGAGAGTGGCCGCATCACCAAGGTGCTGGCCTTCCGTGGCCTGGAGCGTGTGCCAGTGGATGAAGCAGAGGCTGGCGATATTGTCGCATTGGCCGGACTACCGAATGCAACCGTCGCGATGACGATCTGCGATCCGGACGTGGAAACGCCACTGCCGGCGCAGCCGATCGATCCGCCGACGCTGGCGATGATCTTCCGCGTCAACGATTCGCCACTCGCCGGCACCGAAGGCGACAAGGTCACCGGTCGGATGATCCGCGACCGGCTGCTCCGCGAGGCGGAAGGTAACGTGGCGCTGCGCGTGCGCGAGAGCGACGTACGCGATTCTATGGAAGTCGCCGGCCGCGGCGAACTGCAGCTCGGCATCCTGATCGAGACCATGCGGCGCGAAGGCTTCGAGCTCTCGGTATCGCGCCCCAAGGTGCTGCTGCGCGAGGACGCCAATACCGGTGAAACGCTGGAGCCAATCGAGGAAGTCGTCATCGACCTCGAAGAGGAGCACGCCGGAGTGGTCGTGCAAAAGATGGCCGAGCGTAGGGCCGAGATGTTGGAAATGAAGCCCTCCGGCGGCCGTCGCCTGCGTCTCGTCTTCCACGCGCCAACACGCGGGCTGATCGGCTACCAGGGCGAACTGCTCACCGACACGCGCGGCACTGCGATCATGAACCGGCTGTTTCACTCTTACGCGCCCTACAAGGGGTCGATTCAGGGCCGCCGTAATGGCGTGCTGATCTCCAACGATCAGGGCGAAGCGGTAGCCTACGCGCTGTGGAACCTGGAGGACCGCGGCCCGATGATGATCGAGCCGGGCTGGAAGGTCTACAAAGGCATGATTGTCGGCGAGCATACCCGCGGCAACGACCTCGTCGTCAACGTCCTCAAGGGTAAGAAGCTCACAAACATCCGAACGACGTCGAAAGACGAAGCCGTACGCCTCACGCCGCCGATCCGCATGACGCTGGAAAAGGCGCTCGCCTATATCGAGGACGACGAGTTGGTCGAGGTGACGCCCAAGTCGATCCGCCTGCGCAAAAAGCTGCTCGACGAAACCGACCGCAAGAAGAAAGAGCGCACGCAGGCGGCCGAGGCGGTATGACGGTTTTGGCTGCGCTTGTCCTATCTTGGGACAGAATCGAATCGCGAATCACTTTTGTGCGCCGCGCGCTCCGTAACCGGCCGGCGATTATGATTGGTGATGTTTTATGCATCGCGTCGTCTAATCCACGCGATTTTGCAGGGCCGGAGCACGTTTCCCGTCATACTGTGACCAGTAATCCACACCATTAACGCATCGTTAATCATAGGGCTTGAAGGGCGCAAAGTTCATTGCTTCTATTCTCCAATGAGCACGACCCTCATAGAGATTCGCCGTGCGAAATCTTCGGACGCGGTAGATGTCGCCGCGACCCACGACGAGGCATGGCGGACGACCTATCAGGGCATCATCCCGGGTAACGAGCTTAGCAAGCTGATCAATCGGCGTGGTCCGGACTGGTGGAACTCCGCCATCCGCAAAGGCAGCCGTATCACTATCCTCCAGTTCGGCGAACAGATTGCCGGTTACGCCAATTACGGGCGCAACCGGGCGCGAAGCCTGTTCTACGACGGTGAGGTATACGAGCTTTATCTGCGTCCCGAGTACCAGGGCCTCGGCTTCGGCCGTCGCCTGTTCTCTGCCGCACGCAAGGATCTGGCGCAGAGCGGCCTGAAGAGCCTGGTGGTCTGGGCGCTGTCCGACAACGAGCCGGCGGTGGAGTTCTACCGCGCGCTCGGCGGCCGCGCAGTCGCCCGCTCGTCGGAGCGCTTCGGCAACAAAACGCTGGATAAGGTTGCCTACGCCTGGCAGTAGTTCTTACCAAAAGTCTATCGGTACCGTCGCCGGGCTTAGCCCGGCAATTTTGTTTGCGCTTAAAGTCTTGGCTCCGGCATACCATTCTGCAGGCAGGCGGCGCGCAACGTATTGAGCAGCAAACAGGCGATAGTCATCGGCCCGACGCCGCCTGGCACCGGCGTTAGCGCGCTGGCGACTTTCACAGCCTCCGCGAAGGCGACGTCGCCGACGATGCGCGACTTGCCGCCCTCACCCGGAAGCCGGTTGATGCCGACGTCGATCACGGTCGCCCCGGGCTTGATCCAGTGGCCGCGCACGAACTCTGGTTGTCCGATCGCAGCGACCAGCAGATCGGCGCGGCCGCACACCGCCGGCAAAGCAGCCGTCTTGGAATGCGCGATAGTCACCGTGGCATTCTCGGATAGCAGCAATTGCGCCACCGGCTTGCCGACGATATTAGAACGGCCGATCACTACTGCTTCGAGACCGGCAAGCGACGTCAGCACAGTCTTGGCCAGCATGACACAGCCGAGCGGCGTGCAGGGCACCATGCTGCCTGGCAAGCCGGTGGCAAGCCGGCCCACATTGAGGGGATGAAATCCGTCCACGTCCTTCTCGGGATCGATGGCGGAGATGACCTTTTGCGCATTGACTTGCGGCGGCAGCGGCAATTGCACCAGGATGCCGTTAACCGTCGGATCGGCGTTGAGCCGTCCGATCAGGTCAAGCAATTCCGCCTCGCTCGCCGCCGCGGGCAAATGCTGGTCGAGCGGTCGGATGCCGGCAGCGGTCACTGCATTGGATTTGTTGCGAACGTAAATCCTACTTGCCGGGTTCTGGCCGACCAGCACCACCGCGATGCCAGGAACGATGCCACGGTCGCGTCGCAGCCGATGCACCGCGTCCGTCACCTTGCCACGCAAATCCGCTGCGATCGCCTTGCCGTCGATGATGCGCGCGGTCATGGTTTTTTCAGGGTCCCTGAGAGCCTTAGCGCAGGACGGCGATTTTCTCTAGCGCCACGGTCAGCGTTGGGCCGTGGCCTGAAATGGTCAGCCGCTTGATGCGGCCCATGGCACCCGCAGACAACGCAACATCGCGCGGTGGAACGCCGACTGTCTTGGCGATAAACCGCACCAAAGCAGCATTGGCCTCGCCTTCATGGGGCGACGCCCGCACCCGCACCTTGAGCACCACCCGGCCGTCCGCCAGCGACTCGATGCCGTCAATGGAATCGCGGCCACCCTTGGGCGTCAGCCGCACCGCGAGCGTGACGCCGTTGGCAAGCGCCGACCATGGCCGAGCGCCGAACAAGTCAGAACACGTTCGGATAAATGTAACGGACGATCACGTTTTCCAAGAACAGGATCAGCAGGATCAGGATCACCGGCGAGATATCGATGCCGCCCAAGTGGGGCAGCATGGAGCGGATGGGCCGCAGCAGTGGCTCAGTAAGCCTGTAGAGAAAGTCGCCCACCATATGCACCACCTGGTTACGGGTGTTGACTACGTTGAAGGCAATGAGCCAGGACAGCACAGCGGCGGCGATCAGCAACCAGATGTAGATTTGCAGTACCAGCAGAACAATATCGAGAACCGAGCGCATAAATATCCACCTGTTCGAGGTGGCCGGAAATTAGCGGGTCATATGGGGTTGAACAAGCCGAGCGATATGCACGGCAAACTGGCGGAGCGCGTGTCCTTGACAGGCCAAACCCCTGGTCCTAAATGGCGCCCACTCGCTGAAAACTGCGCGGAGTTGCGCCGCAAAAGGCGGGGCCGTAGCTCAGTTGGGAGAGCGCCTCGTTCGCAATGAGGAGGTCAGGGGTTCAAATCCCCTCGGCTCCACCAACCTTGGCTGGCTAACACCGTTTTGGTTGGCACCCCGGCTTGGAATCCTCGACTGTTGCCCGTCGTAGCCGCGACCTAATGATCGGCTTCATCGCGCTCTCCGGCAACATCGTGCGAAATTCGATCCTGCTCGCTGATCAAACCTTGCGCGAGCCACTACTTGGGGCTGGCGCTGGGCGCTTCAAGCCCATCTTTTTGATCGCGCTGGCCCCGCGATGATCGGTGCGGCAAACGATCTCTATATGGTCTTGCGAGACACGAACAAAGCGGTGCGATAATCCAAGGCTTCAATCGGCCACTTTGTCTCGGCCGATCCAGTGATCGATGAACGCGGCAAGCCAGTTGCGTGAGGCGTAATCGTGCACCGCGCGGTCGGCGATGTGCTCATGGCGCTGCTTGGTCCCCGGCAACTCCATACGATGGGCGCCGCGGATCAGCCAGCGATACATCATTGCGTGCGTGACTTCGGGGTGGAATTGCAGCGCGTAGCCGCTCTTGTAACGAAACGCCTGCACCGAGAAGGCCTCACCTTCGGCCAGCAGCTCACTGCCCGAGGGCAAGTCGAAGCCTTCGCGATGCCATTGATAGACGTGATCCGGCCACTCGGAGCAGATTTTACGACCGGCTTCGGTCGGCCGGATCGGATAATAGCCGACCTCAGCATGACCTTCCGGATGCGGATAGACGCGGCCGCCAAGATGGCGCGCCATCATTTGCGCGCCGAGGCAGATGCCGAGATAAGGCTTCTTGTCGCGCAGCGGCACGCCGATCCATTCGATCTCGCGCTTGACAAAATCTTCCTCATCGTTGGCGCTTTGCGGCCCGCCGAAAATTGCTGCGCCAGCGTGCTCGTCCATCCTCTCCGGTAGCGGGTCGCCGAAGCGTGGTCGGCGGATGTCAAGAGGATAGCCGAGCTTGCTCAGCATCTGACCAACCCGGCCGGGCGAGGAATGCTCCTGATGCAGGATGAGAAGGACCGGCTTCAGCATGATGGTTTTAGCGCGCAATTTCAGCGCGCGTTATCGAGAAATAACCGCTCTGCCGGTATTTGCAACATGAGGGGCGAAAGACGACTATGTTCGCTGCGCGGATCGGCGATGCTGGCGGTCCATGGCCGCCAGCAACAGACGGCGTGGAAAGAACCGTATCAGCAGGAGAAACAACTTATTGATGAGGCCGGGGACGACGACACGCCGGCCCCGCATCAAGGCGCGATAGCCGTCTTTCGCAATGCGCTCCGGCGACTGGGTCAGAAACGCAGGCGCCATGGAGTCTCCCTTGAGGCCGGCGCGCGCAGCGAATTCGGTCGCTACCGGTCCGGGGCACAGCACCGTAACCCGCACGCCGCGCGCCTTGAGCTCGCTGTGCAAAGCCTCACTAAATGACAGCACAAAGGCCTTGCTCGCGTAATAGACCGCCATGCCCGGCCCTGGCAGGAAACCGGCCACAGACCCGACATTGAGAATGCCGCCGCGATGACGCGCGAGGCTGTCGACGAAGGCGAGCGACAGCTCGGTGAGCACGCGTATATTCAGATCGATCATCTGCAGCTGTTCTTCGCGATCGAGTGAAGCCGCGCTGCCAACCAGACCGAAACCGGCATTGTTGACAATGAATTGCGGCTCTACGCCTTGCGCGCGCAAGACTTCGCCAATAAGACGAGCGCCGTCGCTGCGTTGCAGATCCGCGACAATCACCAGGGGCTTCGGGCGACCGGACGCAACGATCTCGTCAACCAGCGCCTGCATGCGATCCTGGCGGCGCGCCACCAGGACCACCGTATGGCCGTTGCGCGCGAATTCACGTGTCAGCGCGGCGCCAATGCCGGACGACGCGCCGGTGATGACAGTGACGGGCCGCAATTCGCTCATCAATAGCTCCTATCACCGCACGAGTCGGATCAGCCGCTTACCGAGGTTCTCGCCGCGATAAAGCTCGGCGATCGCGCCCGGGCAATGCTCGAGTCCATCGACAATGTCCTCCCGATAACGCAAGCGGCCGTCTCGCACCCAGGTCGCAAGCCGCGCGATCGCCTCTTCATAACGGTGCTGATAGTCGAGGATGATGAAGCCGGCCATGCGCGCCCGTTTCACCAGCAGGTGTCGCTCCACGCGCGGTCCCACCGGCGGCGGATCCCAACTGGCGACCGACGCTGTACCGCAAATCACGACGCGCGCGCCAAGCGCGAGCTGCGGGAGCACCGCGTCGCTGATGTGGCCGGACGTATTATCGAAATAGAGATCGACGCCGCGCGGGCACACCGCCGACAAAGCCTGGAAGATATTGTTTGTCTTGTAGTCTATCACCGCGTCGTAGCCGAACGCCTCGCGGCATAACGCGGCCTTCACCGGCCCGCCGGTTAGGCCGACCGTCCGGCAGCCCATCAGCTTGGCGATCTGACCGACCGCAGAGCCGACCGCGCCAGCCGCGGTCGAAACGACGACGGTGTCGCCCGGACGCGGCTGTCCGACATCAAGCAGACCAAAATAGGCAGTGACGCCATTGAGGCCGAGAATCCCCAAGGAGAGCGACAACGGTAAATCGCTTTCCATGACCTTGCGGGTGACCGCCGAGCCATCGGAGATCGCAAATTCCTGCCACCCGAGCATGCCCATGACGGCATCGCCTTCGGCGAAATCGGGATGCCGCGAAGCGACAACCCTACCCGCGCAAAACGAGCGCATCACTTCGCCGATGCCGACGGGCGCGGAATAGTTTGCGACCGCGCTCACCCAGCCGCGCATAGCAGGCTCGACCGAAAGGTAGTGATTGCACACGAGAAACTGATGCTCGGCGAGCGACGGCAGCGCCGTTTCGACAATCTCGAAGTTTCCCGGTTGCGGGATGCCGTTCGGCCGTGACTTGAGACGAATCTGACGGTTTATCTGGGGTGCCATGCGTGCTCCGGTTTATAACAATGCGATCGGCCGCTCGGGACTGGCGAGTGATCATAGCTCAACACGCCTGCACTCAGGCGAGCTTGGGATCGAGCCCCTCCAGCGACCGCCGCGCCGGCTCCACGCCCCAGAAGTACACCGCGGCGATCTGGACGATGACTAAACCGATCATGAGCCAAACAACGCCCGGCAGGCCAAAGTTTACCATCAGGTAGCCAACCACGAACGGTGAGATCACCGTGGCGCCGCGACCGAGTGTGTTGCAGATGCCGTTGGCACGCAGGCGGATTTCCGTCGGGAACAGTTCCGGTGTGTAGACACCGAAGAGAATGGCGGTCTGCACATAGATCGCCACGATCAGGAAGAAACCGAGGCTCAACACAATGGCCGGATCCGATGCCGCGTTGAACCGCGCATAGACCCAGCCGGCAACAATGGTGATGACCGAAGCACCGATGATGCTCCAGCGCCTCCCGATCATGTCGGACAGCCAAGCACCGATAGTGCAGCCGATGAGCGAGGCGCACGCCAGCACGACCGTGTAGCCAAGCGAGTTGGTGATGGTGAGCCCCTGCCGCAGAAAGAACTGCGGCAGGAAGATCACGAAGCCGAAGATCAGCGTGTTGATGGTGATCAGCACCCAGCATCCGACCAGCAGGCGCTGCAGGATCGGCGGTCTAAAGATGTCGGTGACGCCCAGTTGCACCACCGGCGCCGTCACGGCAGGCGCCGGCAGCGCGCCGGCGGTTGATGCCTCCTTCTCGATCGTCTGTACCAAGGTTTCCGCCTCGGCGGTGCGGCCTTGCGCTTCCAGCCAGCGCGGCGACTCCGGCAGGTTCTTGCGCAGGTACCAGACAACCAGCGAGCCGATGCCGGCGATGATGAACATCGGCCGCCAGCCGAAGTTCGGAATGATCAGATAGCTAAGGATCGCCGTGACCGGGAAACCCGCCACCACCAGGAAAGCCATGAATGACAGCCAGCGTCCGCGTGTGCGTGGGGGCACGAACTCGGTCAGCGTCGAATAGCCGACCACGATCTCGGCGCCGAGTCCCAACCCTTGCACGAAGCGGCAGAAGATGAGCTGGGTCATGTTCTCCGTGAATGCGGCAGCGATCGAGGCGAGTCCGAAGATCAGCAGGTTGATCTGGTAGGTAAAGCGGCGACCCATCTTGTCGCCGACGAAACCGGTGATCAGCGAGCCCAGCGTCATGCCGATGAATGTCCAGGAGATGAACTGTAGGTTCTGCGGCAGCGTGGAGAACTTGGTCTGGATCGTGGATGCAAGCACGCCGGCGGCGACATAGAGATCGTAGCCGTCGAAGAACATACCGGCCCCAACCAGCCAGAAGATGCGGTAGTGGAACGATGAAATCGGCAGCCGGTCGAGACGCGCGCCGGCGTTCACTGCAGTTGCCATTTTGTTTCCCCCTGCGGCCGGACCTTGAACAGCCGGCCTTCTTGCCTTTCGTCACATGGTAGTCGGGATGGGGCGCGAGCGCTACCGCCCATGCGCTACGCCGCCAAGACTCGCGCTATTAGCAAAAACCGCCATTGTCGATAAATAATCCTGCGGTAGGCGCTGAACGCTCGAGCTCTACTCGGTGGTCTTGTCCGTGCGGGCGCTTTCTTCCAGAAGCTGCCTCGGCACTCGCGTGCTTGAAGCCGCCGCGCGGCGTCGAAAACACCGTGGAAATAGGGTACGCGCCCACGCAAAATGATGTGGCCTAACCAGCGTTGCCCGTATCGGGCGGTTGCGGCAACATGGTAATGGCGTTGCAAAAAGCGCCGAGCGCCGCATGGGCGTGAACAACAAAAGTTCCCTGGGAGCAAACAAACTATGTCGAAGCCACGCATTAGTTACGTCGACCCGAAAACGGTTACCGATCCTGCCATGATTGCCGAGTTCGAACGCTGCGCGCGCGAGGGAACGCCGCGGCCTGAAAGCCAGGCGATCCGCGCGCACGTGCCAGCGGTCTTCTGGTCATTCGCCAACACCTGGCGTGACGTCTTCAAGAATGGCGTTGCCGACCACAAGATCAAGGAGCTATGCCGCATCTATGTCTCGCGCTCAGTGCTGTGCGAGTTCTGCGGCAATCAACGCTCGATCAAAGCAGCCAGGGCTGGCCTAAAGGAAGACGACTATTCCGAACTGATCAATTTCGAGAGCTCGCCGCGTTATGACGATCGCCAAAAGGCCGCGCTCGCCTACGCGGAAGCGATCACCTGGGACTTACCGACCGACGACGTCTTCTGGGCGCGCCTGCACAAGCATTTCAGCGAACCGGAACTGGTCGAGATCGGTTATTTCGTCGCCATAACAATGGGACAGCAGCGCTGGCTGCGGACTCTGAATATTGAGCATCACCAGATTCTCGCAGGCCGGGACGGATCGATGGCGCCAGGATTCGAAACGTTCGAGGCACTGCAGCGCTCCAAAGCCGCGTCCGACTATTGGGTCAAGGGCAACCGCAAACCAACGACCCAGGCCACCGAATGAGCAATCGAAGATCGGCGGCTTCCGCTATACACGCATCCGCCGTAACCGACACTGGCTCGGCCCGCATCCTCCGCGCTTAAGGCGTTCCTCGACGTCGACTTTTGGGCGGCGAAGGACGACGGTCTGCCGCGCGGCCTCTACAATTCGCGCGTCCATCACCATAACGCAGCCTTTGTCGACATTCTGCGGCGACCTTCGGCGTCGGTTTCGAACTGCTCGTGAACCGGTGTACACGCTATTTCATGTCATGGTATCGCCGCGACGAAAAAGCCAACTAAGTCGGAGGTAAACAGGAATGTCACCCGACCCTTTGCTCAAAGCGGCTATCGCGCATTGGGGCCCACGCTTTGTCGCAAATGGCGTCGTGCTCACCGACTTCGAGGAAATCACCGCGTCGCTGTCCTCCTACAATGACTGGTGTCGCGCCTGGTCCGCCCGCGCTGCGCACCACGAGCAGCTCGGCCGCGAGGCGCTGGCGGCGAGCCATTTCCTCACTGCCGGCGAATGCCTGCAACGCGCCGCCGTCTACTACCATTTCGCCTCATTCCTGTTCGTTCAAGACCTCAATCAGATGAAGGCGGCGCACAAGAAACAGATCGAGTGCCGGCAAGCTGCTTTGCCGTATTTGCGCCCGCCGGGCGAACGCGTCGAAATCCCATATCAGGGCGAGACACTGGCCGGGATCTTGCGCAAGCCGGCAGGCGTCGAGCGAGCGCCGGTGATCGCAATGGCGGTTGGTCTCGACTCGACAAAAGAAGAGACTGACGCCTACGAAACGCCGTTCCTGGCGCGCGGCATGGCGACGCTGGTGTTCGAAGGACCGGGCCAGGGCGAGACGCAATATAAGTTCCCGATCCGTGGCGACTACGAAGTGCCGGCGAAGGCCGTGCTCGACTATATCGGCACGCGGGGCGATCTTGATGCCGCGCTTATCGGCATGTGGGGCGTGAGCCTCGGCGGCTATTACGCGCCGCGCGCCGCAGCATTCGACAAGCGCATCAAGGCCTGCGTCGCGCTGGGCGGACCGTTCGATTTCGGCGCGGCCTGGGACAATCTACCGGAACTCACACGCGAAGCCTTCCGCGTGCGCAGCCATTGTAAGACGCAGGAAGAAGCAAAGAAGAACGCTGCCACGCTGTCATTGGTTGGCGTAGCGCAAAACATCACTTGCCCTATTTTTATTGTGAATGGCCGGCTCGACCGCATCATCCCAGCCGAAGACGCCGAGCGCCTCGCGAGCGAGGTCAAAGGCCCGGTCAAGTTAATGATGATCGATGACGGCAATCATATTGCTAACAACCGCGCCTATCGCTGGCGATCGCAGAGCGCCGATTGGATGGCGGAACAGCTCAAATAAGGTGGAAGCCGCGCGGCACCGTGTGCAGCCGCTCGATCCCCGTTTCCGTTATTAGGATCATCTCCCCGGTCTGGACGCCGGCCATGCCGTCGCGTGTCGTCACGTTAGGCTGAATGACGACAGTTTGCCCGGCGCGAAACGCTTCTTGTGGGATTGGTCCTGATGGCCGGCTCTTGCAGCCGAGGATCGGCGGCAAATAGCCGCCGCCGTAGCCGTGCAGGAGGTCGTCGATAATTGTGAACCCAGCATCTTCGATCACGTCCGAAGCCTCTATCACTTGCCTGGGAGTGGCTCCCGCTTTGAGAACCTGGGCGACCGCATCGAATGCGGCGTCCGCTGCCGCGTGCAGATCGCGATAAAGCTTGCTCGGTTCGCCCAGCGCGAAGCTGCGCAAAACCTGACCGGGATGATCCCAAAACGCGGCGCTGATCTCTGCCACTACCGCATCGCCTTTCTGCAAACGTCGGGTCGTCGGAAATTGCCGTGGCACGCCGAGATCGGACGCGTTCATAGGCGTAGTGCCTATGTAATGGATAACGTTGGTCGCGCCCTTCGAAACGTAGGCCCGCTCGATCAGGTCGCCAAGTTCCCGTTCGTTCAAGCCTGGCTCCAAACCGTCGCGCAGCGCCATCATGCCGCGATCGCTGAAATGCGCCCCGATGCGCAGCCAATTGATTTCCTCGGCTGATTTGACCTGGCGCAGCCGGACGTAACCGCGCGTCAGATTAGTTATCTTCGCAAACCGCGCCGCTAGCTGCCCGTACTGATCGGCGGTCAGCGGGCCAATGTAGCCGATACGTCCGCCGCGCGAGCCGCGCTTCTCCAGCACCTTCACCGCAGCAGCGATCGAAGACTCACCGCCCCATTCTACATCCGCCTTGTCGGCAACGATGCGCGCCTGCGACACGTGGTTGACATATTGCACGAATAACGCGTCGCGCTCACCCGGGGTGAACACGCCGACTGCTTCGGCCGTCACGGGCCATTGCGTGATCCATTGCACGGCCGAGCCGAAACGCGCCGCCCCGCAGAAGATCAATTGATCGCATTCGGCTTCCGCCAGTAAGACCTCAATCGCCGCGCGCCGGCGCGCTATCTCGGTGTCAGAGAAGCGCGGAATTTCGGCTTCGACAATGCGAGCAAGATGCGGCGGAAGTGTCACGCGGTCTTCTTCGGCAGCGCTACGATCATGTCTAGCTCGATGCGCGCTCCCGGGGATGACAGCTGGTTGATGCACACGGTCGTGCTAGCCGGCCGCCAGTCGCCGAAATATTTGGCCATGGTCGCGTGCATCGCGTCGGCGTCGCGGAAGTCGGTCAGGTATTTCGTCACCTTTACAACGTCGCGCCAGTTCGCCCCGACATGATCTAGGATTGACTTGATCGCTTCCATCGCCCGCCTGGTTTGCTCCTCGATCGAATGTGGGTGGATGTGCTCGGAATCAACATGCGGATGCTTGTGGTAGAGCGGCGACGGCGTCGCGCCCGATAAGAACATCAGGTCGCAGGCGCCGACGATATGCACCGCCGGCGCGTAAGGCATGGTGTGGGCCTCCTCCGGCTTGGGATGCACCGGCTCGAGCTTGAAGCCGCGCGGGGGCTCGGTTCTCACGTCCATGGGAGTCTCCTCAAGATATTGGCGCAATCTTGGGACCGAAACGCGCTCGTGCGCAACTCCCTCGGTTGATCGCGCCGCAATAACCGCTAACTTGCGCGCCCACAGGAGAAGGCTATGCCCTCGACGATCCTCGACTCAGCGGTGTTTCGCGACATTTTCACCACCCCCGCGATGCGGCACGTATGGTCCGATGAGAACCGCGTACAGAAATATCTCGACTTCGAGGCGGCGCTGGCGCGCGCTCAGGCGAGGCTCGGCATAATTCCGAAGAACGCCGCCGCGGAGATCGTGCGTCATTGTGAAGCGAAACAAATCGACATGGCCAAGCTGAAGGAAGCAACCGAGAAGATTGGCTACCCGGTACTGCCGGTCGTGCAGCAGCTGGTCGCGCTATGCAAGGACGGTCTCGGCGAATGGAGTCATTGGGGCGCTACCACTCAGGACATCACCGACACCGCTACCATCATGCAGATCCGTGAAGCGCTCGACCTAATCGAGAACGAGATTGACGGCATCCGCGACGCATTGGCCACGCTCGCCAAGAAATATCGCGACACGCCAATGGCCGGTCGCAGCAACCTGCAGCAGGCGGTCCCCATCACATTCGGCTACAAGATGGCGACCTTGCTCGGCGCCTACGAGCGCCACAAGCAGCGCCTCGATGAGCTACGTCCGCGCGTCCTGGTCGGCGAGTTCGGCGGCGCCGCCGGCACGCTGTCCTCGCTCGGCAAGGACGGCCTAAAGGTTCAGACCGAATTGATGAAGGAGCTGAAGCTCGGCCAGCCAGACATCTCCTGGCACACAGTGCGCGACCGTATCGCCGAAGTCGGCTGCTTCCTCGGCCTAGTAACCGGCACCTGTGGCAAGATCGCCTTCGACATGAAGCTGTTGATGCAGACCGAGGTGGAAGAAGTGTATGAACCCTTCCACCAGGGACGTGGCTCGTCATCCACAATGCCGCAGAAGCGCAACCCGATCTCGTCGGTCTATATCACCGCGCAGACAGCAATGGTGAAGCAACTCGCCGCGGCCTTGCTTGAAGCCATGGTCGAAGACCATGAGCGCGCCACTGGCCCGTGGGAAATCGAATGGATCGCGCTGCCCGAAATCTTCATGCTTTCGGCTGGCGCGTTGGCGCAGACCCGCTTCGTCGTCGAAGGCCTGCAGGTCAACGAGAAGAGGATGCGCGACAACATCGGCATCACCAAAGGTCTGCTGATGTCAGAAGCGGTGATGATGGGGCTCGGCGCCGCTATAGGGCGCAACCGAGCGCATGACGTGGTCTACGATATCTGCCGCGAGGTGGTGAAAACAGGTCGCCCGCTAGTCGATCTGCTGGCGGAGGATAAAGAGATCAGCAAGCACGCCAGTCGCGAGCAGTTGGAGAAGATGGTAGACCCGACCAACTATCTGGGCGTTGCCGGCGAGATGGTCGACCGCGTCCTGAAGATGCGGAAGAAGCATTAGTTCGCTCTCGGCATCATTCTCCAAATCGCAACAGCGACCGCGAGTGTCGCTGCGCCGATTATTGCACACAGCACCGGGCACGAACGTGCTCAGCCCGCAGAATGTGTGACGACTAGAAGCACAAACTGGTAACGAACTGGCCCCGCTTGTCTTTTATGATGTAGGGGCATTCCTCCCGCTTGAGCGCAACCTTAGCTGCTTCATTGCCGAGCGCCGCGGCTTTCTCATAATAGGCCTTGGCGGCGCTGGCATCTTTTGGGCCGCCGCGTCCGCTTTGTGCGAAGGCGCCCATGCGCTCTAGCGCGCCCGGATGGTCTTGCACAGCGGCCTTTTCAAACCACGCGCGTGCGGCGACGTCATCCTTTGGCCCGCCGATGCCTTCTGCCATCATCAATCCGAGTTGGTATTGCGCCTCGGCTGAATTCTCTTGTGCCGCTTTCTCGAACAAGGCTCTGGTTTCAACCGGATCCGCAGGCGCGCCCCCGCTGAGTGCCGCAAGATTGGAGACGCCACGCGGGTTGCCCTCCTGGGCGGCCCGCTCGAATAAGTGCCGCGCACGTGCTGGGTCTTTTGGGACGCCCGTTCCAGTGCCGTACATCACGCCGAGTTCGACCATAGCCGCCGTGCTACCTTTGTCAGCTGCCTTGCGATAGGTGCTGATTGCTTCCGGGACTTGCCGGTTGGCAGCATAGGCGCGACCGAGTTGATAGAGCGCACGCCGCGAGTTCGCCGATGCGATCTTGCAGAACTTAATCGCTATCGCGATGTCGGACGTCGCGATAACCGCGACGCCTTTGACGTCCGCCGGCTTGTCAAGGTCTGTGGGATCGGCAGCGACGCGGTCGCAAAGCACAAGATCAGCGGACTGAGCGTGAGCCCAAAGAGAAGCGAACGACAGCGCCGTCGCCACGGCACCGACGCAGCAGATGAATGAAATTGCGGCACTCTGTTTTGTCATCGCCCCGAGCATAAAGCTGCCGACAGGGTCCAACAAGCGCCGCAGTTACGGGAATCAGTGGGAGATCCCTGTGCGGCAGCGCCAGCTTTTCATCAAACTTGAGTCCGCGCGAGTGAACGACAGCATGCACTTGGCTAGCTCACGGCCGCATTACCCCATTAACGGACATCCTGACACTGCGCTTGGTCGGAGCAAACGACGCGCTGCGGCGCGCGAGAGGTGGCATGGGCAGCCTCTGTCCATTCAGAACATTTGCTAAATGGCTTCTGGAAACTTGGCATTTCATGACTACATCCTAGCCTTGCTTTCACAGGGGGAAGTGGCCGATGTCGATATTCTCGTTTTTGCTGAACGCGCTTTGGATTGTTTGCGGCGGGCTTTGGATGGCGGTGGCCTGGATGGTCGCCGCTGTCATTATGGCGATAACGATCATTGGATTGCCGTGGACGCGCGCAGCCTTCAACATCGCGCTGTACACGCTTCTTCCTTTTGGGCAGACGGCTGTATCTCGGTCCGAATTTTCCGGCGTTGATGATGTGGGAACTGGACTTTTCGGGTTTATCGGGAATCTGATCTGGCTTGTACTGGCGGGCTGGTGGCTAGCACTCGGACACGTGATCACCGCCATTCTTCTTGCCATTACAATAGTTGGCATCCCCTTCGCTTGGGCGCATTTAAAGCTTGCAGGTCTGGCGCTTTGGCCTATCGGAAAAATGATAGTGCCTATTGAAGAGGCGAAGTTCCATCATTTCAGCGGGGTCGGACCTCGGTGAAGCACTGCTAACATTAGTTGTAATCGTGGCGTCCCTGGTATCGCCGCGACTGACGACGCAAGTCAGGATGGCCTCGCTGGAATGCCGTGGTTGCCGCGGCCCGGACCAGCCTCGTAATTGATTGCCCTCTCTCACAGGCTTACCGGTGCGGGGTGAAATAGGAGGCCATCGGTCGTTATACATTTCACGCTGGACATGAGACTCAGCGCCTCGAACCCTCGATCTCCTGCAAAGACTTTTCTGCTTCCGTCGCGCTCTCGTATATGTGCGGCGCGACGCCGCGTTTTTCCAACGCGTCGCCGAGCTTCATGCGCAAAAACCCGCTCGTCGTGTAGCGCGTCACCTCCGCATAATATTTGTCCATCAGGCCCCTCACCATAGCCGAATAAGGGTCGAGCAGTTCGGGCGCTATCGTGAAATTGTCATAGTTGACAATGGCGTAAACACGTTTGCCGAGCGGCGCGATGCGATCGATGACGATTTGCCGGATGCGTTCGATGTCGCGTTCATCGCGCATGGCGAACCGCTCGAGGTTGACATAGAAATGGTTTGTCGCTTCGTCGTAGGTGAAACGCTGCTCAAGCGGGATCGACAGCATATCCTCTCTGAGACCCATGGGTTCGGCCGCGAAAATTCGCTTGTCCATAAGCGCAGGTTTCTTCGGGATGAGCGGTTTAAAATCCATTTTTGCCAGAATGTCGCGGCCGAGATCGATGCCCGGCGCTATCTCGATAAGCTCAAGCCCATCCATCGTGAGCCGGAAGACACAGCGCTCGGTGACGTAGAGCACAACCTTGCCGCTTCTGCGCGCGACATCGCCAGAGAAAGTGACGTGCTCGACCTTGGTGACGAATTTTTTTATGTTTCCGTCGCGCACGATGCGCAGCGATCCGTCCCGGCACCCGATCTCGAGGGTCCCGGTTACGAAGGTGCCGGTGAAGACAACTTTCTTGGCATTCTGGCTGATGTTAATGAACCCACCGGCGCCTGCCAGTCGCGGACCGAATTTCGAGACGTTGAGCGAGCCGAATTGATCGGCCTGCGCCAGCCCGAGAAAAGCCACGTCCAGTCCGCCGCCGTCGTAGAAATCGAACTGATAGGGCTGATCGATGACCGCCTGCGTGTTGGTGGCCGCACCGAAATCCATGCCGCTCGCAGGGATCCCGCCGATCACGCCGGGCTCGGCGGTGAGAGTGATGAGATCGGCGATCTTCTCCTCATTGGCCACGGACGCCACGCCCTCGGGCATACCGATGCCGAGATTGACGACGCTGTTGGGCGTCAGCTCGAGCGCCGCACGCCGCGCGATGATCTTGCGGGGGCCCAGCAGCATGGGCGGCAGCGATCCTTCGCGCGCGCGGATTTCTGCGGAATAGGCCGGGTCGTATTGGGTCGCGAATGTCTGCCAATGGTTCTCCGGCTTTGCGACAACGACGCAGTCGACCATTACGCCCGGCACTTTCACCAGCCGCGGATTTAGCGAGCCGCTTTCGGCGACGCGTTCGACCTGGGCGATCACAATGCCGCCGGAGTTACGCGCGGCCATGGCAATCGCGAGTGCCTCGAGCGTCAGCGCCTCCTTTTCCATGGTCAGATTGCCGTCCGGATCGCCGGTCGTTGCCCTTATGATCCCGACATTGATCGGGAATGTCCTGTAGAGCAGGCATTCCTCGCCATCAATGTCGATGAGGCGGACAACGTCCTCCTTCGTCTTTTCATTGAGTTTGCCGCCGCCATTACGTGGATCGACGAAGGTGCCTAGGCCCACGCGAGTGATATGAACCGGTCGGTGCGCGGCGATATCGCGGTAGAGATGCGTTATCACGCCCTGCGGTAGGTTGTAGGCCTCAATCTGGTTCGTCACGGCGAGGTGTTGCAGCTTTGGCACGAGGCCCCAATGTCCACCGATAATTTTCTTCACCAGTCCATGGTGCGCGAGATGATTGAGTCCCCGCTCGTGGCCATCGCCCTGACCAGCCGCATAGACGAGCGTGAGATCGCGCGGATGACCGGGGGTGGAGGCTTCCACGTCGCGCGAACCGAGGAAACGCTTCTCGATCGCAATCGCAATTTCCTCGGCGAATCCGATACCGACGAAGCCGCCCGTCGCCAGTGTGTCGCCATCGCGGATGAGCTTCACCGCGTCCGCAGCGGAGACGACCTTTCCCTTCTCGTTACGCTTGAGAAAAGGCAAGGCGGGATGATCGATCATGTCGGCTCCGGCCCCTTTCTGCCCGAGGGGATGCCACCTTCTTGTCTGATTTTATTTTGCTCGGTGTCTGCGCCGCGGCCGGTAAATATGTCTACTAACTTTTCGGGCAACGTCCGCGCCTTGACCCGCCCCTCAAGCGGATCAACCGCCGTGCACACCCTTCTTTCCAGACATTCGGCAGCCAGAACACCGGCGTTGAAGACGTGGTGTTGGATGTCGAAGGCGCAACGGTGAAGCGTGACCACGCTAGTTTCTAAGAGCAATTCATCAGCCCATCGCGCCGGTGCCAGAAACTTGCACTTGTACTCGACCACAGGAATGCCGTCGATCCCGAACTCAGCCATCATTTCTTTTAAGCTAAGGCCACCTCGCGCCAGCAAGGCGTGAACGGACATATCAAACCAGATGAAATAGTTTGGGTTATAGACAATCCCGGATGGATCGCAGTGACCAAATTCGACGGAGAGGGCGCGCTTGTTCATTAACATTGGAATGACTTCTAAAATTATCGTGCCTAAATAATTAATTGGCACAAAACTGGTAGCGCGGGAACAAAAATCGGCAGAGCGAGGGCGATCTTCAAGTGCGTGGGCAACATCGAAGGACCTGTGTCCCCGATTGTATTCGGCTATCGAGTGCGTCGGCGAGAGCAACACGAAGGCGTGTCTAATTTGTTCGTACCAGTTAATCATCGGTTATCCGCTTGCCGAAAGCTCAGTATCGCCGTTCCGGGCGAGAGCGGCGATCAAACTTTATCAACCGAACGGCGTTCATATGAGTCTACTTGGGTTTGTTGTGCCGCGCTCTAACCAGGCGATGTAACACCCTCTGACTCCTTGTTGCGAGGCTAGCGCACGACGTACTATGTGGTTGACTTGCGACTCCGATGAGACGCTGACCACTCATGTTCGATCTCAGCCAGTTGCAATGCTTTGTTGCGGTCGCGGAAGAGCTTCACTTTGGTCGCGCCGCCGCCCGTCTGCACATGACCCAGCCACCACTAAGTCGACAAATAAAGATACTTGAGCATGTTCTACAGGTTCAACTCTTTGTGCGCACAAGCCGCTCAGTTCGCATTACTCCCGCCGGGCGTAGTTTTCTTCCAGAAGCACTACGTTTACTTAAACTTGCCGAGAGCGCTGCGCTGGTTGCGAAGTCAATCTCGTCTGGCAAGGCCGGAACTGTGAAGATTGGATTTACTGCAGGATCTGCGCAAAGCTTCTTGCCCACCCTTGTTACCGAATGTCGTAAGCTATTGCCCGGTGTTAATCTATTGTTGAAGGAAATGGTCAGTGGCGATCAGATTGATGCGTTGGAGTCGGGACAAATTGATATTGGTCTTTTGCGGCCACCGATCGTGCATCCAGAGTTCGATTCTTTGCAGGTATTGTCCGAGTCGCTACTGGTCGCTGTGCCGAAAGGGCACCGGTTGGCTCGGCGGAGGGAAATACTGATCAAGGATCTGGATGGCGAGCCGTTCGTCATGTACGCGCCCTTCGAGGCTCGATATTTCTATGATCTTCTCGTGAGCCAGTTCGCGAAAGCGAGAATTTTGCCTCGTTACGTCCAACATCTCAGCCAAATCCACTCGATCCTCGCGCTGGTCCGGGCAGGCCTCGGGCTGGCGTTGATTCCGGAGTCTGCTGGCTCGCTGCACGTCGAGCACGTCGTGCTTCGCGCAATTCGATTGACACCGCCCCGCCCGGTCGAACTGCACATGGCGTGGCGTCGCCATGATGACGCTCCACTCCTGCCCAGGTTCCTCACGGTCGCACGCAGTCTGGTCGCACGGACAAGGAAGGGGTGATCGATACCGAAACTGTATCGATCAATTCATCCTTTGGTTTGGACCTTGCTCGATCACAGGCCTAAGCAAGGCTCCCAAGCAAAACGTCGAATTTTGCGTGAGTCTCGGAGAACCACCGGGACCGATGACCAGCAGGAGGATGCCCATGGTCCAGCAATGTGGCACGCTTGGCAAAGGTGTGCCGATCGTCACCGAAATGATGGTTGTTCCGGTCGCTGGGCACGACAGCATGCTGTTGAACCTAAGTGGCGCACACGGTCCGTTTTTTACCCGTAACATCGTTATTCTCAAGGATAATGCTGGTAATGTCGGCGTCGGCGAGGTGCCCGGTGGGGAAAAGATCCACCAAACGCTCCAAGACTCTCGCCCACTGGTCGTTGGTAAGTCGATCGGGGCCTATAACTCGATCCTGAACAGTGTGCGCGCAAAGTTCGCGGATCGCGACGCGGGAGGTCGCGGGCTCCAGACATTCGATCTCCGCACCACAATCCATGTCGTTACAGCGATCGAGGCGGCCTTGCTCGATCTGTTAGGCAAGTTCCTCAGTCTGCCGGTGGCGGCGCTGTTGGGCGAAGGGCAGCAGCGCGATGCCGTCCTGATACTAGGTTACCTTTTCTATGTCGGCGACCGGCGCAAGACTAATCTGCCTTACCTGGAAGAGCCGAACGCGAATAACGACTGGTTCAGACTACGCCGTGAAGAAGCGATCACGACTGAGGCGGTCGTGCGACTCGCAGAAGCAGCTACGGCGCGCTATGGGTTCCAGGATTTCAAGCTCAAGGGTGGCGTTCTTCCCGGTGAGGCCGAAATCGAAACCATCGTCGCGCTAGCTAAACGTTTTCCCAAGGCCCGCGTCACGATCGATCCGAACGGCGCGTGGTCGCTAGCCGAAGCGATCGGTCTCTGCAAAAACCTAAGAAACGTCCTCGCCTATGCCGAGGACCCTTGCGGTGCCGAGCAGGGATATTCAGGCCGTGAGATCATGGCCGAGTTCCGCTTGGCGACCGGCCTGCCGACCGCAACCAATATGATCGCGACCGACTGGCGGCAGATGAGCCACGCGGTTCGTCTGCACTCGGTCGATATCCCGCTGGCGGATCCGCACTTCTGGACTTTGCAAGGCTCGGTGCGGGTCGCCCAGATGTGCAAGGAATTCGGTCTCACCTGGGGTTCACATTCGAACAACCATTTCGATATTTCACTGGCGATGTTCACGCATGTGGCCGCCGCCGCACCGGGCCACATCACCGCGATCGACACGCACTGGATTTGGCAGGACGGACAGAGACTCACGAAAGAACCTCTCTCCATCGTCAAGGGGTACATCAAGGTTCCAGATGCGCCGGGCCTCGGTGTCGAAGTCGACATGGAGCGGATCGAGGCGGCGCACGAACTCTACAAGAAACACGGGCTCGGCGCGCGCGACGATGCGACTGCGATGCAATTCCTGGTCCCTGGCTGGAAATTCGACAACAAGCGACCCTGTCTTGTGCGCTGACACTACATTCTAGGAGAGAACATTGGATCTGCCAGTCAATCGTTTCAAACGGGCTATCAAATCAGGCCAGCAACAGATCGGGTTCTGGTGCAATCTCGCCAGCAATATCTCGATCGAGATCCTCGCCGGATCAGGCTTCGACTGGCTTCTGCTCGATTGCGAGCATTCGCCTAACGAATTGCCAATGGTTTACAGCCAACTCCAGGCAACCATGGAGAATGTGACCCATCCGATCGTGCGGCCACCATGGAACGATATGGTCGTTATCAAGCGTCTTCTCGATGCGGGCGTGCAGAGCTTCCTAATCCCGACGATCCAGAGCGCCGATGAAGCGCGACAAGCGGTCGCCTACACGCGTTATCCTCCAAGCGGCGTACGCGGATTTGCTGTTGCGACCCGCGCCTCACGGTTCGGACGCATTAAGGACTACCACAAGCGCGCGATCGAGGAGATCTGCGTTCTTGTGCAGATTGAGACCCAAAAAGGACTCGACAATCTTGAAAAAATTGCTCGCGTGGAAGGCGTCGACGGCGTCTTCATCGGTCCGGGAGATCTCTCAGCCGGGATCGGCTATCTGGGCGATCAAGGTCACCCCGATGTCCAGCGCGTCATCAAGGACGCGATCAAGCGGATTACTGCTGCCGGCAACCTCCCGGGTATTTTAACGCCCGACGAGAATCTTGCCCGTGAATACATCAAAGCTGGATGCGTGTTCACAGCGGTCGGTTCCGATACAGGCTTGCTCGCGCGAGGATCAGAGCAGATCGCGCAGCGCTTCAAGGAGAGCAAATAGGTCCGGACACGCTGCTCTCAACTTCGTAATTCATCGTCACTCAATTGAGGTTTTCTCTCATGCAAGTCGGTTCGGTAGGTGAAGCGCTCCTGTTCGCCGCCAAAGCCGGTGCCGATCCAGTCAAGGTGCGGCAAGCGCTAATGGGTGGCTTCGCTTCCTCGCGCATCCTCGAATTGCATGGAGAGCGCATGGTCAAGCGCACTTTCGACCCGGGTTTCCGCGTCGAGCTGCACCAGAAGGACTTGAACCTCGCACTTTCGACTGCGCGCAAGATCGTTCCAAACACTGAAACCGCGCAAGAGCTATTCAACAGCTGCGTCGCGCACGGAGGTTCCAAGTGGGACCACTCCGGTATGGTGAAGGCGCTTGAAATCATGGCCGGTTTTGAAATCGGGCAGCCATCTAAGACCTAACGGAGGTTTGATGCGCGGAAAAAGATGCCGGGTGCACCGTACGAGGGGGATGCAATGAGTACAGCTTTGCTAACGGGACGTGAATCGTCACAAAGCACTGACCGAAAAACATACGTTCGTTGGCTAATAGTCGCTTTGTTGTTTCTCGTGACGTCAGTCAACTATGCGGATCGTGCGACAGTTTCCCTCGCGGGCCCGGTGATATCCAAGCAGTTGGGCCTCAACGCTGCGCAAATGGGGTTTATATTCTCGGCATTTGGATGGGCCTACGTTCTAGCTCAACTCCCCGGAGGGTGGCTGCTCGATCGTTTCGGTTCGAAGATCGTCTATGCACTGAGCATCTTCACCTGGTCGGTGTTCACTGCGGCACAGGGCCTGGTCGGCTTCTTCACGGGCGGCGTCGCTGTCTTCGTGCTGTTCTCGCTGCGCTTTCTCTTGGGCGTGGCGGAATCACCATCGTTCCCGGGCAACAGCCGCGTCGTGGCAGCTTGGTTCCCGAGCCAGGAACGCGCGACGGCGACGGCGATCTTCAATTCCGCGCAATATTTCGCGACGGTGATCTTTGCTCCACTGATGGGCTGGATCATCTACGCGTTCGGCTGGCCCTGGGTGTTCGGCGTGATGGGAGGTCTAGGCCTCATCCTTGCCGCGACGTGGGTGAAATTCATCTACGCACCCGCCGAGCATCCGTACGCCAACAAGGCCGAAGTCGACTATATTGCCGCGGGCGGCGGTCTTGTATCACTGGACGTAGGAACGCAAAAATCCGCTGTATCCGGTGGTGCCGATACCTGGGACAATATCAAGCAATTGTTCAGTAGCCGAATGTTTGTCGGCATATTCCTTGGCCAATACTGCATTAATGCGCTGACCTACTTCTTTATTACGTGGTTCCCGGTGTACCTGGTACAGGCACGTGGCATGACAATTCTCCAGGCTGGTTTCATAGCGTCCATTCCAGCTATTTGCGGATTTGTTGGCGGCGTGCTCGGCGGCGTGTTCTCTGATTTCATGCTGCGCATGAAATTCAGCCTATCAGTCGCGCGCAAGACACCCATCGTGCTCGGCATGCTGATGTCAATGATTATGGTCGCCTGCAACTACACCGACATTCAGTGGCTCGTGGTAGCGCTGATGGCGCTTTCCTTCTTCGGTAAGGGTATTGGTGCGCTCGGTTGGGCAGTGATGTCCGATACTGCGCCCAAGCAAATTACCGGCTTTGCCGGTGGTGTCTTCAACATGTGCGGTAATCTGTCATCGATCACCACACCGATCGTCATAGGATACATAATCCAGATCACCGGTTCGTTTAACGGAGCACTCGTATTTGTAGCCGCGAATGCCCTGGTTGCGGCGGTGAGCTATCTGGTGATTGTCGGTGAAATCAAACGCATGGTGTTTGTCAAGTAGTGCAAAATCTAGGGGAGAGTTCGTCGGTGAGCAAAAGCCCGCAACGGGTCTCCCCACGCGAGGCATTCTCGTCCTGACCACGTTCCGTTGTTGGACGTCGATCCGGGTCTTGAGCGCTTCTTCACATTTTGCCCCGGGCTTTGCACGGGCGCTTCTGTAGGTGGTGTGAAGCAAAGAGGACAAATCGTCTCGCACCTTCAGGGAAGTTGTACTATGTCTGACAGACGTTCCTTGTTGCGAAGCATGTTTGATGCAGCGATCGCTGCCGCACAACCCAGCGTGTGCGTTCCTCCCTACCTGCCTCCCGTTCCCAAAGAGCGTCTTATCGTCATTGGCGCCGGCAAGGCATCCGCCGCTATGGCGCGCGCTGTTGAAGATCATTGGCCGGGCAAACTTGGTGGTATCGTTGTAACCCGTTACGGCTATGCGGTGCGCTGCGAGCGCATCGAGATGATAGAGGCCGCTCATCCGGTCCCTGATGCCGCTGGGATGCGGGCTGCCCAGCGCATTTTTGATTTGGTAAAGACTGCGGGGGCCGATGACACGGTGCTTTGTCTTATCTCGGGCGGCGCCTCGGCTCTGCTTGCTCTGCCTTTGGATGGCATCACCCTCCAAGACAAGCAGGAAATCAATAAAGCTCTTTTGACATCCGGAGCTACAATCTCCGAGATGAATTGTGTGCGCCGTCATTTATCGGCAATAAAAGGAGGACGTCTCGCCGCTGCTGCCTATCCGGCCAAAGTCGTGAATCTGCTTATATCCGACGTTCCGGGGGATGATCCTGCGGATATTGGTTCTGGCCCGACGGTTAGCGATCGCACCACATGTGCCGACGCACTCGCAATCGTGCGTAGATATGGAATCCAATTGCCTTATCGAGTTCATGCGATACTCGAAAGCGGACAAGGCGAATCCATCAAGCCCGACGATCCGCGGGTGGCTCGGGTACAGACATGCCTCGTCGCCACGCCTCAGATGGCACTTGAAGCGGCGGCTAAGGTGGCGCGCGAAAACGGTTGGAGCGTACATATTCTGGGCGATGCCATCCAGGGCGAGGCACGCGAGGTGGGAACGGTATTCGCCGGAATCATCACACAGATCGTGCGTCGCGGCCAGCCGTTTCCCCCGCCTTGCGTACTTCTAACGGGTGGAGAAACCACAGTTACGGTGCGTGGCAAGGGGCGTGGTGGCCGCAACGTCGAGTTCTTGCTTTCGCTCGGGATCGCGCTGGATAGTCTTGAAGGGGTCTGGGCACTCGCTGGCGACACCGACGGCGTTGACGGAGTCGAAGAAATAGCCGGAGCCGTGCTTACTCCGGATTCATTAGCACGCGCGTGGCAACTCGGTTATCGGCCGAAGGATGCACTCGCCAACAACGACGGCCATGGCTTTTTTGGCGCTCTGGGTGACGCTGTAGTGACCGGCCCGACGCTTACGAACGTAAATGACTTTCGAGCGGTGGTAATCGAAGTGCCGACGCAGATGCCGACTTGAGTGTGCCGGCGACTTCACGTGAGTATTGACGCGAATGGGAAATCGCAGGTTTTGGACAAGCCGATTAAGATATGAACGGCGTCAAGCTGAGTAATAATATGACAAAGGAGCCGATCCCATGGGCACCGTAGTCGCGACTGCCACTAAGGCGCTTCGCATCAAGGTGCATCCCGATGACAACGTCGCAATTATCGCGAACTCGGGCGGCCTGCCGCGCGGGACCGTGTTCGAGGATGGCTTAACGCTTGTCGACCCTGTGCCTCAAGGCCACAAGGTTGCGCTCGAGGACATTCCCGAGGGTGGCATAGTGCGCCGTTATGGCGAGATAATCGGCTTTGCCGACCGGCCGCTATTGCGCGGCTCCTGGATCGACGAGTTCTCGGTCCGGTTACCGGACCCACCGGCTCTCGATTCGCTGCCGCTCGCCACCCGCGTGCCAAAGCCACTGCCTCCAATCGATGGCTACACGTTTGATGGCTACCGTAATCCGGATGGCTCAGTCGGCACCCGCAACATCCTCGGAATCTCGACCAGCGTACAGTGTGTCGCTGGCGTGGTCGATCACGTGGTGCGACTCGTCAAGGAGCGGCTTCTGCCGCAGTACCCGAATGTCGACGGCGTGGTTGGCCTCAACCATCTTTACGGCTGCGGCGTCGCCATCAATGCACCGGCTTCCGTAGTGCCAATCCGGGCGCTGCAGAACCTTGCTCAAAATCCGAACTTCGGCGGCGAGATCATGGTGGTATCGCTCGGCTGCGAGAAACTGCAGCCCGAACGGCTGCTTCCCGTTGGCGTGGCCGATGCGAATGCCGATGATCCCCTAATCATGCGTCTGCAGGACGAGCGGTTTGAAGGCTTCCAGGCCATGATCGACGCCATTATGGCGATGGCCGACCGGCGGCTCGCTGCCCTGAACCAGCGCCGCCGTGAGACATGCCCGGCCTCGGACCTCGTTATCGGTATGCAGTGTGGCGGCTCGGACGCCTTTTCGGGTGTCACCGCGAACCCGGCGGTTGGCTTCTGTTCCGACCTGCTCGTTCGCGCGGGTGCAACGGCAATGTTCTCGGAAGTGACCGAGGTGCGCGATGCGGTACATCTACTGACCCCGCGGTGTGCGACGTCGGAAATCGGCCGCAAGTTGATCCGCGAAATGGATTGGTATGATCGGTATCTTGCCGCCGGCGAGACCGATCGCAGTGCCAATCCGACACCCGGTAACAAGAAAGGCGGGCTCGCCAACATAGTCGAGAAAGCGCTCGGCTCGATCGCCAAGTCCGGCACCAGCACCATCTCCGACGTCTTGGCGCCGGGCGAGAAGGCAACCCGCAAAGGTCTGGTGTTTGCTGCAACGCCGGCTTCCGACTTCATCTGCGGCACAATGCAGCTTGCCTCGGGCATCACGCTGCAGGTGTTTACGACTGGCCGCGGCACGCCCTACGGTCTTGCCGCTGTGCCGGTGATTAAGATGGCCACCCGCAAGGATCTCTCGACGCGATGGCACGATTTGATCGACATCGACGCCGGCCGCATCGCCACCGGCGAGAAGACCATCGAGGATATCGGATGGGAGCTGTTCCGCCTAATCCTCGAAGTCGCGAGCGGGCGAAAGAAGCCCTGGTCGGACCGTTGGGGCATCCACAATGCACTCGCGGTCTTTAATCCGGCCCCGGTTACCTGATGGCCAGGGTATTTCCACCTCGCGCACAATGGCGCAACATAATGTGGAACGTTCTGAATCGGTGAATCTCGTGCCCTTATTGAGCAGGGGGGGTCGCTCAGAAGGTTATGGCCAGTGCGATTGGTTTCGACGTAGGAGTTTCTCCCGTCGTCTGGTCCTGACTAATCGGGCCTTTGGTGCTCCGGCTTCGTACCGGCCATCGGCAAACCGAATTATGTATCGGCTGGTGTCGAACGTTAGTAGTGTAATCGTGAGCTGCTGCGCTTGGCTAGATTCCACGAGCCCGTAACCTATTCAGTCGCAAATTGCTCAATTGTGCTCACTTTAACTCAATGTCACCCGCCTAGTGTTTTTTGGCCGGCGGCAGGTCGGTGCATGTCCCCTCGAATACCTCCGCCGCCATGCCGATTGATTCACATAATGTCGGATGCGGGTGGATTGTCTTGCCAATGTCCGTCGGGTCGCATCCCATTTCGACGGCGAGGCACACTTCGCCGATCAGATCGCCAGCATGGGTACCGACGATACCGCCACCGAGAAGACGATGGTTGGCTTCATCGAACAGGAGCTTGGTGAAGCCCTCGTCTCGTCCATTGGCGATGGCGCGGCCCGACGCCGCCCACGGAAAGACCGCCTTGCCGTATTTCAAGCCTTGCGCCCTGCACTGGTCTTCGGTCAGTCCTGCCCAGGCGACTTCGGGATCAGTGTACGCAACCGATGGGATTTGCCGCGCAATGAACGTACTGTTCTTGCCGGCCGCAGTTTCGGCTGCGACATGCGCCTCATGCACGGCCTTGTGCGCCAGCATAGGCTGCCCGACAATATCGCCGATCGCAAAGATGTGCGGCATATTTGTACGCATTTGCTTGTCTATAGGAATGAAACCACGCTCGCTAACGGCGACGCCTGCTTTTTCGGCTTCGATCGCCTTACCATTTGGGCCGCGGCCAACGGCGACGAGCACCATGTCGTAGAGCTGGGGTTGTCCCGGCGCATTCTCGCCTTCGAAACTGACGCGGATTCCGTCCGGCGTAGCCTCTGCCGACACCGTCTTGGTCTTCAGCATGACGTTGCGGAAGCGGCCGGCGTTTTTCTTCTCCCAAACCTTCACCAAGTCGCGGTCGGCGCCGGTCATCAACCCATCAAGCATTTCGACGACGTCGATATGGGTCCCCAGCGTCGAATATACTGTGGCCATTTCGAGCCCGATGATGCCGCCGCCAATAACCAGCATCGATTTAGGAATGTCCGGCAGCTCAAGCGCGCCGGTTGAGTCGACAATCCGCGGATCCTCCGGCATGAACGGCAGCTTTATCGACTGCGATCCGGCGGCGATGATTGCTTTGTCGAATTTGATGACCTTAGGTTCGCCGCCGTTACGCGGCATGACCTTAAGATGATATGGATCGAGGAATTGACCAACGCCGTGGATCAAATTCACCTTACGCGCCTTCGCCATGCCGGCGAGCCCGTTAGTCAACTTGCCGACGACCTTTTCTTTGTGACCGCGCAGTTTAGCAATATCAATCTGCGGTGCAGCAAAGGCGATGCCGTGAGCGGCCATCGCTTTTACCTCATCCATGACCGCAGCGGTGTGCAACAACGCCTTAGAGGGAATACACCCGACATTGAGGCAAACGCCTCCAAGAGTTGGATAGCGCTCAATGAGGACGGTCGTCATGCCTAAGTCAGCGGCGCGAAACGCAGCTGAATAGCCACCGGGGCCGGCGCCAAGCACGAGCATTTCGCATTCGACATCGGCGCTGCCTGGATGCCTGGCCGCGATCGGCACCGGCGCGGCCAGCGCTGGAGCACCGGCATGCACCGCCGCTGGCGGGGTTGGGGCTGCCCCGGCGACCCCCGTTTCCAATGTCAGGATCAAAGTTCCCGCGCTCACTCGGTCGCCGATCTTGACCTTCATCTCCTTCACGGTTCCGGTTGCTGGCGAGGGGACTTCCATCGAGGCCTTGTCCGACTCGAGCGTGATAAGCGGCTCCTCCGGTTTGACTTTGTCACCGCTCGTCACCGCCACTTCGATGACCGGCACATCCTTGAAATCGCCGATGTCCGGGACGCGGACTTCGATCACCTCGTAGACGCCGGCTGCGGCCCCGTAGTCGGCAATCGGCGCGCCCTCGCCCGACGAAGCGCCTCCGCCTGTGACCTTCTCCTTCGGGGCGACGCCGGCGGGCGCCGCTTCCGCTTCGGCGACGAGAATGAGCGAGCCTTGCGAGACCTTGTCGCCCACTTTGATCATCAATTCTTTCACCATACCGTCGAGCGGCGACGGGACATCCATCGATGCTTTGTCGGATTCGAGCGTGAGCAAGGGTTGCTCGGTCGTGATCCGGTCGCCCGGACGCACCAAGACATCGATCACCGGCACGTCCTTGAAATCGCCGATATCCGGGACTTTGACGTCGATCAGATTTGCCATCGGTGATTTCCCTATACGAGGGCGCGGCGCATGTCGGTAAGGAGACTGCCAAAATAGGCGTTGAAGCGTGCAGCGGCGGCGCCGTCGATGACGCGGTGATCCCACGACAGCGATAGCGGCTGATAAAGTCGCGGTACGAACTGTTTGCCGTCCCATACCGGCTTCTCGAACGAACGACAGGCACCCATGATGGCAACCTCCGGCGCGTTGATGATTGGCGTGAAATACGTTCCGCCAATGCCGCCGAGACTGGATATCGTAAATGTTCCACCCTGCATTTGATCGGGCTTGAGCTTTCCGTCGCGAGCGAGCTTGGCGAGTTCCGCCATTTCCTTGGCGATATCGAGAACGCCTTTCTTGTCGGCATCGTGGATGACAGGGACGACGAGGCCCTGCGGCGTGTCCGCTGCGAAGCCGATATTGTAATATTTCTTGAGGATAAGGTTGTCGCCTTCGAGCGACGAATTGAATTCCGGAAATTTCTTGAGCGATGCCACCGCGGCCTTAATCATAAAGGCAAGCATGCTGACGCGCGTGCCGGATTTCTCATTTTCCTTGTTAAGCTGCTTGCGGAATTCCTCAAGCTCAGTGATATCGCATTCGTCATGATTGGTGACGTGCGGGATCATCACCCAGTTACGGTGTAGCGCCGGTCCCGATATTTTTTTGATGCGCGACAGCGGTTTCGACTCGATCGGTCCGAATTTGGCAAAGTCAACTTTGGGCCAGGGCAGCAAGCCAAGCGCCGCACCCGGCGCTGCAGGACCTGCTGCGGCTGCTGCCGCAGGTGCTGCGCTGAAATTGATGACGTCTTCAGGCAGTATTCGGCCGCGCCGACCGCTGCCCTTCACCTGACGCAGGTCGATGCCGCGCTCACGCGCAAGTTTCCGTACTGAGGGGCCTGCATAGGGAATGTCGAAGGCGGCCTCCGGCAGGCGTTCGGCCACGGCCGTAGCCGCCGGGGGGGTCAGCGCTGCAGGCGTCGGTGCCGGCCGGGCAGGCGAAGGGGCGGCGGTGACTGGCGCAGCCCGAGGCACTGCCGCGGCCTCGCTCGATAGAGTGAGAATGACCGTGCCCTCACTCACCCGGTCACCGACTTTAACTTTCAGCTCGCCGACGACGCCGCTAAGCGGCGATGGCACTTCCATCGAAGCTTTGTCGGATTCCAACGTGATCAGCGGCTGTTCCGGCTTGACTATATCGCCCGGTTTGACCGACACCTCGATAACTGGCACGTCCTTGAAAGCCCCGATATCGGGCACGCGCACCTCGGCAACGCCGCTTGGCGCGCTAGTTGGAGCCGGAGGGGACGTTACAGCCGGCTTCATCGACTCGACAGCAGAAGCGCCGTCGAGTTCCAGTGACAGTATCGGCGCGCCCTGGCTGACTTTGTCACCGATCTTCACCGCCAGCGACTTGACAAAGCCCGTAGCCGGCGATGGCACTTCCATCGAAGCCTTGTCCGACTCCAGTGTAATGAGTGGTGCTTCGGCCGTTACGTGATCACCGACTTTTACCGCGATTTCGATAATCGGAACGTCCTTGAATTCCCCGATATCTGGAACCGTAACTTCCCTTATCTGACCCATCTCGGCATCTCCGACTACATACAACTCATCCACCGCGGTCAGTCTTGCGACAGGTGGAACCAGGAGCGTTCTTGACGTTACGTTTTCCAGGACGGCGCGCGCTCGGTATCAATTCCGTATTTGACAATTGCTTCTGCCACTTTTTGTGGTTGCAGCTCACCATCGTCGGAGAGCGCTTTGAGGGCCGCAACGGCGACGTAGTGCCGATCAACCTCGAAGAATTTTCGCAGTGCTTTGCGATAATCGCTCCGACCGAAACCGTCGGTACCGAGGCAAGAAAATCGTCGCGGTACATAGGGTCGGATCTGCTCAGCGAAGGCTCGCATATAGTCAGTCGACGCAATAACAGGACCTTTGCGTCCGGCCAGACATTGCTCGACGTAACTTTTACGTGGGCTTTGCAACGGGTGCAGCAGATTCCAGCGCTCCGTCGCCATGCCGTCGCGACGCAGCTCGTTGAAGCTCGGGCAACTCCAGATATCAGCGGCGACCCCGAAATCCTGCTCGAGGAGATCCGCCGCGGCGATCACTTCGCGCAAAATTGTGCCCGAGCCGAGAAGTTGTACCTTCGGGCCAGTCTTCTTCGTCGCTCCCTCGCGGAACAAATACATACCGCGGCGTATGCCCTCCTCGGCGCCGGCAGGCATCGTCGGATGTGTGTAATTCTCATTCATCAATGTTATGTAGTAATAGATGTCTTCCTGATCCTTCATCATCCGCCGGAGGCCGTCCTGAATGATCACCGCGACTTCGTAGGCGAAGGTTGGGTCATAAGACACGCAGTTTGGAATTGTTGCCGCGAGCAGGTGACTGTGGCCATCCTCATGCTGCAGGCCTTCACCGTTGAGAGTTGTGCGGCCTGCAGTGCCGCCGAGCAGAAAACCGCGAGCCCGTATGTCGCCCGCCGCCCAAGCAAGATCACCGACTCTCTGTAACCCGAACATCGAGTAATAAATGTAGAAGGGGATCATCGGCACATTACTAGCGCTGTAGGAAGTCGCTGCAGCGATCCATGAGGACATGGCGCCCGCTTCGTTGATGCCCTCCTGGAGCATTTGGCCGGACTTGTCCTCGCGGTAATACATGAGCTGATCGGCATCCTGCGGTTTGTAAAGTTGGCCGACCTGCGAAAAGATTCCAAATTGACGGAACATCCCTTCCATTCCGAAGGTGCGTGACTCGTCGGGAACGATCGGTACCACGAATTTGCCGATCACCTTGTCACGCAGCAGTGTGTTGAGAATACGCACGAACGCCATCGTGGTTGAAATCTCGCGCTCTTCTGTGCTGACGAGCTGAGCGCTGAATGCCGAAAGCGCCGGCACTTCTAGCGAAATCGATTTTGTTCGTCGTTGCGGCAACCAGCCGCCGAGCGAACGGCGACGCTCTTCGAGATATTTTTTTTCTTCATCGGACAACGTCAGGAACGGAATCTCCTCGATCTTGTTGTCGGACACCGGAATCGAAAAACGATCGCGGAATTTGCGCAGCGCCTCGAGACCCATTTTCTTCTGCTGATGGGTGATGTTCTGGCCTTCGCCGGCCTCGCCCATGCCGTAGCCTTTAACAGTTTTTGCAAGAATGACGGTCGGCTGACCAGTATGTTTTACTGCTGCCGAATAGGCGGCATACACCTTGTCCGGATCGTGACCGCCGCGCCGCAGCGCCCAGATTTCATCGTCGCTCATGTTTTTCACGAGCGCTGCAGTCTCTGGATATTTATTGAAAAATTGCTGGCGCACATAGGCGCCGTTCTTTGACTTCAAGTCCTGATATTCGCCGTCGACAACTTCCTGCATGCGCTTCCGCAATCGACCGCTAAGATCGTTGGCCAGGAGCGGATCCCATCCGGACCCCCACAACACTTTAATGACGTTCCATCCGGCGCCGCGGAAAAGTCCTTCCAGTTCCTGCACGATTTTTCCATTGCCACGAACGGGCCCGTCCAACCTCTGCAGATTACAGTTGATGACGAAAATCAGATTATCGAGTTGCTCGCGACCAGCAAGCGAGATCGCACCGAGCGATTCGGGTTCATCGGTCTCGCCATCGCCGAGAAATGCCCACACTTTACGCGCTTTAGTGTCGGCGATGCCGCGGCCTTGCAAGTATTTGAGAAACCGCGCCTGATAGATTGCCATCAGAGGTCCGAGACCCATCGATACAGTCGGGAATTGCCAAAACTCCGGCATCAGCCAGGGATGAGGATAGGATGCCAGACCCTTGCCGCCGGTCTCCTGACGAAAATTCAGTAACTGCTCTTGGCTGAGCCGGCCTTCCACGAAGGCGCGTGCATAAATGCCGGGCGCGGAATGACCCTGCATATAGATCAGATCGCCACCATGTTTGTCAGTCGGCGCATGCCAGAAATGGCCAAAGCCGATGTCATAGAGTGTTGCCGCCGATTGAAAGCTTGCAATATGACCGCCCAGTTCGGAGGACGCCTTATTGGCACGCAGAACGATTGCGACAGCATTCCAGCGGATGATTGAACGTATCCGGTGCTCGATTTCACGATTCCATTTTGCGTGCTCTCCCTGCTCCGGAGGAATCGTATTCACGTAGGGTGTCGCCAAATTAAATGAAGCATTTAATCCGGCGCGCTGAGCCTCGTCGGTCAATTGGTCGAGCAGGTACGACGCACGTGACGCACCTTCGTGTTGCAGAACCGCATGCAGGGAGTCGAGCCACTCCTGGGTTTCAATAGGATCAACATCTTGAAGTTGGGTCATGATTACCTCCGGAATAACGTTTTTTTACGATCATTCTTTAACGGCTCCGGTCATCGCCGACACGTAGTGCTCGACGAAGAAGGCGTACAGGATTACCAGCGGCAGTGAGCCGACCAGCGCGCCGGCCATCAGCGAACCCCAGCGATAAATGTCGCCGTCGACGAATTCGTTGACGATGGCGACCGGCACCGTCTTGTTCTGTGTGGAGGAGAGGAAGGTGAGGGCGTAGATGAATTCGTTCCAGCACAGCGTGAAGCAGAAGATGAACGCGGAAATAAGCCCGGGTACCGCCAACGGTAGCACGATCTTGGTCAGGATCTGCCAGCGGCTGGCGCCGTCGATCAGCGCGCACTCCTCGAGCTCGAAGGGGATCGTCTTGAAGTACCCCATCAGTAGCCAGGTCGAGAAAGGAATCAGAATGGTCGGATAGGTGAGGATTAGCGCCATCGGTGAGTCGAACAGGCCGTATGTGAAGACAACCGACGACAGCGGAATGAACAGGATCGACGGCGGCACCAGGTAGGCGAGGAAGATCGCGCCGCCGATCCATTGTGCGCCTCGATAGCGCAAGCGCACGATCGCGTAGGCTGCAAGCACGCTGGCAGCGATCGACAGCACGGTCGCGGAAATCGCGACGTACATCGTGTTCCACAGCCACCGCGGATAGGCGGTTTCGAAGAGCAGCTTGTGGATGTGCTTGAAGGTGGGATTCCAGGTCCAGAACGGGCTGAAGCGATCGAGGTCGAGCAATTGCTCGTCCGGCTTAATCGCGGTCAGCGCCATCCAATAGAATGGGAAAAGTAGCACCATCAGAATAATCGCGAGCGGCAGATAGATGGTCAGCAAGCGCTGCGGCAGTGTCTGTAGATAGCTCATGCCCTCGGAATGATCGGGCGCGGTGCCCGTCAGGACTGCCTTGGAGCTCGCAAGCTTGGGAACGAGGGCTTCAGTCATTGCTCTCGCCCTGTTGCCATTTGCGGCGCTGCAGGCCGAACCACGAAATCAGGATTGCGGCCAGCAGGAATGGGATCATGGCGGTTGAAATCGCCGCGCCCTCGCCCAGTTGGCCGCTTAGGATCGCGCGCTGATAGGACAGCGTCGCCATCAGTTGCGTGGCATTTACTGGCCCGCCACGGGTGAGCACCCAGATCAGTTGGAAGTCCGTGAAGGTGAACAGCACCGAGAAGGTCATCACCACTGCGATGATCGGCGTCAGCATCGGATAGGTGATGTGGCGAAAAATCTGCAAGCGGCTGGCACCGTCGATAGTCGCCGCCTCATAGAGCGAAGGCGACACCGTCTGTAAGCCGGCGAGCAGCGTGATAGCCACGAACGGCACGCCGCGCCAGATATTGGCAAAGATCACGGACCAGCGCGCGTTCCACATATCGCCGAGGAAATCGATGTTGCCCGAAATCAATCCGAGGTGCCGCAGCGACCATGATATGATGGAGAACTGCGCGTCGTAAATCCACCAGAAGGCGATCGCCGAAAGTACGGTCGGCACAATGAAGGGAATCAATACTACCGCTCGCAGCAGCGCTTTAAATGGCAAATTCTCGTTGAGCAGCAGCGCGAGATAAAGCCCGACCGCGAACTTAACGGCGCTGGCGACGATCGTGTAAAGCAGCGTGTTGAATACCGAGAGCCAGAACGTGCTGTCGTCCCACAGCCACTCGTAGTTCTCGAGCCCGATGAAAATCCCGCTCCGCCCGATCCGGGCGTCGGTGAACGACAGCCAGACGCCGAGGCCGAGCGGGTAGGCAAGGAACAGGATCAAGAACGCCGCCGCCGGCAGCATGAACCAGAAGCTGACCCAATTCCGGTTCACTTTTAGCCGATCCCAGGTGGTTGTTCCCAGCGGGACCGGCTTGCTGGTGTTGATGGCGAGATCTGACATGCGAAGGTTACGTCAGCGATAGATCCGTTGCAGTTGCCGTTCGGCGATCTTGATTGCGCCCTTTGCGTCTTCGCGTCCGGTGCAGAAGCTCGCGAACATGTCTAAGACGACGAAGTCCGAAATCGCCGCTGCCGCCTTTTCTCCGACCGAGCCGAGTCCGCCGGCGGTAAGCGTGCGCTTGGCAGCTTCGCCGAAGACCGTGTTCTTCGGATCAGAGGTCCAGATCGGGTTCTTGTCATAAGCATTGAGGCAGTGCGTCAGGTATCCCTGGGACGCCTCCAACCATTTGTTGAACTGATCCGCCTCCAGCATGAACGCCATCAGTGCCTTACAGGCCTGCGGATATTTGGTGTAGGTCATCGCAAGGATCGGATACATCAGATGCAGCTCGGTCGGCTTGCCGGCGGGCCCGATCGGCCACACCGCGTGGTCCATGTCCTTGGCGATGTCGTTCTTGGTCGGGTCCTTCTTCGCCGCCGCGTAGATCGAAATACCGTTGCCAGTCCAATAGATCTCGCCGGCGAGGAACGCCTTGTTGTTCGACGCATCGTTCCACGAAGCGGTGCCCGGGATCATGTTCTCAAAGAGCTGTTTGGAGTAGGTGAGCGCCTTCTCGGTTTCCGGCGAGTTGATGATCACCTTGTCGTTCTTGTCGACGACATTGCCGCCGTTCGCCCAGAGGCACCAATGGACCCAGGCGTTGCCGTCGCCAGAGGCGTGGCCGAGTGCGAAGCCGCCGGGCGTGTTATTCTTCTTCATCGCCTTGGCGTATTCGAGGAATTCGTCGGTCTTGGTCGGGAATTTCGAGAAGCCGGCCTTGTTCGACGCATCGATCCGGTAATTGAGCATGTTGCCGCTGTAGCAGACCGGGATGGCGATCCATTTGTTGCCGCTTTTGCCGTACTTCTGCGCCGATTCGACCCAGCCGCCGTATTTCTTTCCGAGGTAGTCAGCGACGTCGGTGACGTCGAGGCACTTTTGCGGGAATAGGTGCGGCAGCGAATACAGTCCCCAGAACATGTCCTGTCCCGCGCCTGTGTTGGCCGCTACCGAGGCCTTCGGCTGCACATCCTCGTAGGATTCGCGTGAGATGGTGACCTTCACGCCGGTGGCCTGCGTAAAGGCGTCGATCAGCTTGACGAACTGGTCATCTTCCGATTGCACGAAATATTTCCAGCGCAATAGCGACAGCGTCGCACCCTTCTCGGGTTTCCAGGGCGCGGTTTGCGCCCAGGCCTTCGCCCAATCAAGCAGCGCCGGCCCCGTCAACGCGCCGGCCGCAACCGCCGCTGTGGCGCTTCCCAGGAGCGTGCGTCGTGTTATGATGGTCATGGACATTCCTCCGTTGTTCAATTGTTGAGCCGTTGCCCCGAAGCGGCATCGAAAAGATGCACAAGCTGCGGATTGGGTTTAAGCCGAATTTTGTCTCCTGGCTTAAAGGGATGACGCTCGCGGAACGCGGCGATGACTTCGGTACCGCCGAGCTGCGCAACGACCTGCACCTCGGAGCCGGTCGGCTCGACCACCTGGACCACCGCTTCCGCGCCGTCGTGGGCGAGGGCGAAATGCTCGGGCCGAACACCATAGACCGCCTCGCGCCCGTCACTGCCGGATGGCGCTGACACCAGCGGCATGCGCACGCCGCCCTTTCCTTCAAATTCGATCTGGCCATTGGCACGAACGACACCCGGCAAAAAATTCATCGACGGCGAGCCGATGAAGCCGGCGACGAACAGATTTTGCGGCTTGTCGTAGAGCTCAAGCGGCGCGCCGATTTGCTCGACGATTCCGTCATGCATCACCACGATCTTGTCGGCCATCGTCATGGCCTCGATCTGGTCATGCGTTACATAGACGGTCGTCGTCTTCAGCCGCTGGTGCAGTTCCTTGATCTCGGTGCGCATCTGCACACGCAACTTGGCGTCGAGGTTGGACAGCGGCTCGTCGAACAGGAAGACCTGCGGATCGCGGACAATCGCGCGCCCCATAGCCACACGTTGACGCTGGCCGCCGGAGAGCTGACGCGGAAACCGTTCGAGGTAAGCTTCAAGCCCGAGAATGGCGGCCGCGCGCTTCACCCGTTCGTCAATCTCCACTTTGGGTGCGCCGCGCAACGTCAGCGAGAACGCCATGTTGGCGGCAACCGTCATGTGGGGATAAAGCGCGTAATTCTGGAATACCATCGCCACGTCGCGCTCTTTCGGTGGCAGGTGGTTAACCACGCGCTCGCCGATGCGGATCTCGCCGGAAGTGATGTTCTCCAGGCCCGCGATCATGCGCAGCAGCGTCGACTTGCCGCAACCGGACGGGCCGACCAGTACGACGAATTCGCCGTCAAAGATCTCGACATCAACGCCGTGGATAACGGCCGTCAAGCCAAAGGCTTTGCTGACGCCGCGTATCGCGACCGAAGCCATTCGTTTCTCTCCCTGCCGACGTAGCGGCTGCGGCCATTATTGTTCTTGGCCCTCGAAGCTTGTCGCCCCTTGTCGCCGGAAATCATCCGACTAATCGAAGCTTGAAATCAAGCCGCTTCTCGGGCCCGTGGCCGCGTCAAAGCGCCATGCCGCCGTCAACGAGATGCGCTTGGCCGGTGACCTAGGCTGCTCGGAGGCCAGTAACAGCGCCAGCGCCGCCACTTCCTGCGTGGTTCCGAGCCGTGCCCGGGGCTGACGGACGAACGTCGAACTGCGCGGTTTGCGCGGCCGCGAGCCCTTTGAGCTTCTTTGCGTCGACGGCGGTCGCGATTAGTGTCGCGCTCTGGTTGATAAAGGCCTCGGCGATCGCGCGCCCAAAGCCCTGGGCGGCGGCCGTCACCAGAGCGACTTTGCCTTTGAGGCGGCCGGCCATCGCGTGAGCCCTCAGTGGTTGTCGCGCGGCAGGCCACGATTCTGAGCGACGCGCTGATATTTCAGCGCCGGCCGCAGCACCATGCCGTCGGCAAGCTGGTCGACGAGGCCGCGCTGGATTTCCTGCCAGGGCGTCTGGCTATCTGCATATTTAAAGCCGCCTTGTTTCTCGAGCTTGGCGCGGCGCTGCGCGAGCTCGGCCTTGGAAATAAGGATGTCAGCGGTGCCCTTGTTGAGATCGATGCGTACGCGATCGCCAGACTTAAGCATCGCTAGTCCGCCGCCGACAGCCGCTTCCGGCGAGGCATTGAGAATCGACGGTGAGCCAGACGTACCCGATTGCCGCCCGTCGCCGATGCAGGGCAGGGAGGTAATGCCGCGTTTGATCAGGGCGGCCGGCGGCTGCATGTTTACCACCTCGGCGCTGCCTGGATAGCCAATGGCGCCAACGCCGCGGATGAATAGAATGGTATCTTCATCGATCTTCAAGGCGGGGTCGTCGATACGACGGTGGTAATCTTCCGGCCCTTCAAATACCACCGAGCGGCCTTCGAAGGCGTTCGGATTGTTGGGATCGGACAAATACCGGCGCCGGAAGTCCTCCGAGATCACACTTGTTTTCATGATCGCCGAATCGAACAGATTGCCGGAAAGAACTTTGAAGCCGGCCTGCGTTTTCAGCGCCTGCCTGAACGGCCGAATGATCTCTGGGTCCTGCGTGGTCGTGTGCCTGACGTTGTCGGCCATGCTCTTGCCGTTGATCGTCAAGGCGTCGCCGTGCAATTCGTCCGCGCGCAGCAATTCATGCATCACTGCCGGCAGGCCGCCGGCGCGGTAATATTCCTCGCCGAGATATTTTCCAGCTGGCTGTAGGTTGACCAGAAGCGGGATGTGATAGCCCACCGTTTCCCAATCCTCGATCGCGAGCTTGACGCCGATATGTTTGGCAATGGCGTTGATATGGATCGGCGCGTTGGTCGATCCGCCGATGGCCGAACAGGCCATGATGGCGTTTTCAAATGCCTTGCGCGTCAGAATTTCGGAGGGCTTGAGGTCCTCGTTGACGATCTCCACGGCACGCACGCCGGTTTCATAGGCCATCTGCGCGCGCTCGCGGTAAGGCGCCGGAATGGCCGCGCAGCCGGGCAGGGTCATGCCAAGCGCTTCGGCGAGCGCGTTCATGGTCGAGGCGGTGCCCATTGTATTGCAGTGGCCGGCCGAAGGAGCGCTTGCCGCAGCGATGTCCAAGAATTCGCGATCGTTAATGCGGCCGACGGCGAGCTCCTCGCGCGCCTTCCAGATTGCCATGCCCGAACCGCAGCGTTCGCCCTTCCACCAGCCGTTGAGCATCGGCCCGCCGCACAGCACGATGGCTGGCAAGTTGACGGTTGCCGCCGCCATCAGGCAGGCCGGCGTGGTCTTGTCGCAACCGGTGAGCAACACCACGCCGTCTAGCGGGTAGCCGTACAGAATTTCGACCAGACCGAGATAGGCGAGATTGCGGTCGAGTGCGGCAGTTGGCCGCTTGCCGGTTTCCTGGATCGGATGCACGGGAAATTCGAAAGCGACGCCACCAGCCGTGCGAATGCCTTCGCGCACGCGTTTAGCCAATTCCAGATGATGGCGGTTGCAGGGTGAAAGATCGGAACCGGTCTGGGCGATGCCGATGATCGGTTTGGCCGAGCGCAGTTCCCCTTGCGTCAAGCCAAAGTTCAAATAGCGCTCCAAATAGAGTGCTGTCATGCCGGGATTTTCAGGATTATCGAACCATTGCTGCGATCGCAGCCGTCGTTTGTCGGAGGATTTCCCTGCGATTTTGGCCATAATGTACCTCGCCGCCGGCAAAAGATGACCGCACTTGAAGAACAAGTGCAAGAACATATCAATCCAATCGAGCGGGTTGTCGAGGTCAGCTATTGGCCAGTAAGCGAGGCATGAGGATGCTTATCATCGTTTGCGACCTTTCGAACCAGCGCACAACGCGCCAGCGCGCAACAAGAATAGCCATTTTTAAGAAGCCAGATCCGCGATGGTCCGAGACTTGGCCGCTTGCAGCCGGCAAAGAAGCAGCTGTAGCCACGACGATCTAGCCTAATCGATTCGCGCAATATCTCAGTTATTGGTTTGTGGCGCTCATTCCGCTGCGGCGAGATGCTCTTGTTTGGGCGATGGAGCCGACACCCCGGAGGGCGGATCGCGCAAAGCCCGCCGCAGAATCTTGCCGATCGGAGTCTTCGGCAGAGCGTCCCGGAATTCGATGTATCGCGGCACCTTATAGGCAGTGAGGTTCCTGCGACAGTACGCTAGCACTTCCTCGGCGGTCAGAGCGGGGTCCTTTTTCACCACCACCAGCTTGATGGCTTCACCTGAACGCGGGTCGGGCACGCCGACGGCGCCGGACTCGAGCACGCCCGGATACAGGTCGACCACTGCCTCCAGTTCGTTGGGGAAGACCTTGAAACCAGAAACGGAGATCAGATCCTTTTTGCGATCGATAATCCGCAGGTAGCCGGCCTGGTCAACGATAGCGATATCACCCGTGCGCAGGAAACCATCTGCCATCATGACCTTGGCGGTTTCGTCGGGACGCCGCCAATAGCCCTGCATCACCTGCGGACCGCGCACGCAAAGCTCACCGGCTTCGCCGAGAGGAAGGTCGTTTCCATCATCGTCGCGGATCGCAATTTCGGTCGAGGGCAGGGGGAGGCCGATAGAGCCGTTGTACTCGGCCAGATTTAGCGGGTTCACCGTCACTGCCGGCGACGTTTCTGTTAGGCCATAAGCCTCCACGAGTGTCTTGCCGGTGACTTTCTGCCAGCGTTCCGCCACCGACGGGTGAACGCTCATGCCGCCCCCAAGGCAGACTTTGAGCCGCGAGAAATCCAACTTGGCGAAAGCGGGGTAGTTGAGCAGTGCGTTGTACAAAGTGTTGACGCCGGTGATGACCGTAAAAGGATGGTGCTTCAGCTCCTTCACCAAAGTCGGAATGTCGCGCGGATTAGTGATCAGCACGTTGGTTGCACCGATTTTCATGAACACCAGGCAATTCGCGGTCAACGCAAAGATATGATAGAGTGGCAGCGGCGTGATGATGGTCTCGCGCCCTTCCTCCAAAAACGGTTTAAGCCACGCGTGCGCCTGCTGAAGGTTGGCCACCATGTTGCCGTGGCTGAGAATGGCTCCTTTCGGTACGCCGGTGGTGCCACCGGTATATTGCAGGAAGGCGATGTCGTCGGGGTGAACGTCGGCCGGCTTCCAATCGGTGAGATTCGAGTTACGCAGCGTGGAGCGGAACGAGATGGTGCCTTCAATATGCCAGCGCGGCACCATCCGCTTAACGAAGCGCACGATGAAGTTAACTACCGTTCGTTTCGGGAAGGCGAACAGCTCGCCGAGCTTAGTTACGATGACGTGTTTGACCGAAGTACTGGCAACGATCTGAGCAAGGGTCGAAGCGAAATTCTCCAAGATAACGATTGCTTCCGCGCCGGCATCTTTCAACTGATACTCCAACTCGCGCGGAGTATAGAGCGGATTGCAATTTACGACCGTGTAGCCCCCGCGCAGCGCGCCAAAGAGGGCTACCGGGTATTGCAAGATATTCGGCATCATCAGAGCTATGCGGGTGCCCTGCGGAAGCTTCAAGGTGTCTTGCAGGTAAGAGGCAAAAGACCGCGTCAGCCGATCAAGCTTGCGATAAGTTATTGCCGTGCCCATGTTGACGTAGGCGTTACGTGCGCCATGGGCCGCAACGCTGGCTTCGAACAATTCACCGATCGAGCGATACGCGCTCACATCGACTGTGGCGGGCACACCCGGGGGGTAACTTCTGAGCCAAACCAGCTCCATTGTCGTCCCCACTCCAGTTTTTTATTATAAACAAAATACTGGGGTGGCGCTTGATTTAAATCAGCAGTTGTCCGGTACGCCTGAGTCAAATCACTGCGTGCGCCAATGCGGCGCAATGAAAACATGCAATGGTAGCGCGGTCGCTGCGTCTTGCGCTCGCCTTGGAGGCGGCGATTTTATTTATCGCGTGCACGTACTTGGCGCGTACGCGGGGTTGGAGCGCGGACGCGGTCACTGCGCTCGCGACTGCGGCTTTCCTTGCCGTTAATTCCATTCCGCTCGTCGTCATCTATCCCGTTGCGCTTTATTGTCGCATGCGGGCGGCCGCCGTTCCGCGCATCGGAACTCTGCGGCTATGGTGCGGGATGGCCGGCGAGTGGCTTGCCTTTCTCGCAGTTTTCGCGCTCATTCAGCCGTTCGAGCGTTGGTGGATGGGGGGCGATGATGTGGGATGCGCTCGCGACCGTCGATCGCCTGTGCTGCTGGTCCATGGTTACGCCTCCAATCGGGGGCAATGGTGGTGGCTGCGCCGCCGTCTGCGCGCCAACGGTTTCGCGATGGCGACGATCAATCTCGAACCAGTGCGCGGCGACATCGACAATTTTGCCGAGCGGCTGCACGCCCGCATCGAGGCGCTGTGCGCCGAGACCGGCACCGACCGGGTGGCGCTGATCGCGCACAGCATGGGCGGATTGGTCGCGCGCGCCTATCTGCGGCGCCACGGTTGCAAGCGGGTGAGCAGGCTGATCACGCTCGGATCACCGCACCACGGCACTGTGCTGGCGTACCTAGCGCTGGGGCGAGATGGCTGCCAGCTGCGGCCCAAGAGTCGGTGGATCCGGCAACTGGGAGATCAAGAGACATTCGCCATCCCGGTGACGAGCTTCTGGGGCGGGATCGATGAAATTGTCGCGCCGCAGGACAGCAGCCGATTGGTCGGCGCACGCGAGATTGTGTTTGCAACTCTCGGCCATTTTACCATGTTGTTTTCGCCGGCTGTGCTTCAACACCTGCAGGCCGAGCTCGAACAACCGGACTACGTCAATAGTGCAGTCCCCGGAGCATCTGAGTGAAAGCGATTTGGTCAGCGGTCGGCACTTCACTGCCAGCCTTTCCGGTAGCGGCGGCCGAGTCCGGGAACATGCGGAAGCTGGTGTTCAAAATAGTCTGCCCGAATCGCGGAGCGAGCGCCTGCACGACCTGGCTAAAGACGCCGAGACGCGTGGTAAGTCGCAGCGGGCGCCGGATGATCGCCTCAGCGATGAGGTCGGCGGCTTCTTCCGGCGTCATGGTGGGGACGTGGTCGTAGAATTTGGTTGGCGCGATCATTGGGGTGCGCACTAATCCGAAGTTGATGATCGTGAAATTAATGCCCCGGTCGAGGAACTCGCCGGCGGCGCACTGCGTCCATGCTTCCAGCGCAGCCTTTGACGCCACATAGGCCGAGAAGCGCGGAGAACCGGCGAGCACGCCGATCGAGGAAATGTTGATAACGTGACCGCTCTGCTTCTTCACCATTTCCGGCAGCAGGCCCATGGTCAGCTGCACGCTGGCAAAATAATTGATGCGCATCGTGCGTTCGAAGTCATGCAAGCGGTCATAAGAATGCTCGATCCCGCGGCGGATCGAGCGGCCGGCATTGTTGATCAGGATATCAACGCCGCCATGGTCGGCGATGATCGTCTTGATAAGCGCGTCGCACTGGGCGGGATCGGCGATATCTGCTGCGTAGGTGACGATCGAAAGGCCGCGTGCGGCTGCCTCCAGCCGGGTCGCTGCGAGCTTTGCCGTATCACGGGCGACGATGAGGGTGACGGCGCCTGCAGCGGCGATCTTGAGGGCAGCAGCCTTACCGATGCCGGAAGAGCCGCCGGTGATAAGCACGATGCGGTTGGCGACGCGACCGCGCAGCGAACGATCGATATGCAGATCGGGATCGAGATGACGTTCCCAGTAGTCCCACAGTCGCCAGGCATAGTCCTCAATTCGCGGGACGCGGATGCCCGCCTGATCAAGCAGCCGCTGCGCATCGCGGTTGTCGAACCGCGTCGGGTAGTTGAGAAACTGAAGGATCCCGTCGGGCAGCCCGAGGTCTTTCATGATGGCTTCGCGAAGGCGGCGCGCCGGCGTCAACGCCAGCACGCCGTCTAGGATGCCACGCGGGATCAGGCCGAGCAGCGCCGCATTGATGCGAATGCCCATGTCCGGCGCGTGCGCCGCCCGAGCGAAAAGAGCAAGGATGTCACCGACGCGGTGCGGATCCGAATCGGTCAGGTGGAAGCAATGCCCGTCTTGGCCGTCGACATGAGCCAGATGATCAAGTGCGGAAACGACGAAGTCGACCGGGACCAGATTGATGCGTCCGCCCTCGACTCCGATTACCGGCAGCCAGGGTGGTAATATTTTTCGCAATTTCTGGATCAACTTGAAAAAATAATAAGGCCCGTCGACCTTGTCCATTTCGCCGGTCTTGGAGTCGCCGACAACGATGCCGGGGCGGTAGATGCGCCAGGGTAGGCGGCATTCCTCGCGGACGATCTTCTCCGCCTGAAACTTGCTGGCGAAGTAGGGATGCTCGAGACGCTCCGCCTCTTCGAACATGTCCTCGCGGAACACGCCTTGATAGAGTCCGGCCGCCGCGATCGAGCTCATGTGGTGGAAGCGTTTGGCCCTGATCGTCTGGGCAAAGCACAGCGCGTTACGCGTGCCATCGACGTTGGTCATCAGCTCGACGCTGGGATCGGCTTCAAGCGAATAGACTGCGCCCAGGTGGAAAAAGTGATCGACCTTATTCATCAGCGTTGCCACTTCATCAGAGGCGACGCCGAGTTCCGCCGTGATCAGATTTCCGGCCACTGGAATGGCGCGAGTTTCGTCGGTCTTCCAGTACTCGCGTAGTCTCGCAACGCGCTCTGGCGATGCGTTGCGCAACAGGAAGTAAACGGTAGAGCCGGGGTGCGACAATAACGCGCGGACAAGCCGCTTACCGATAAAGCCGCTGGCGCCGGTGACGAAATAGATCATGTTCTATGTCCCGAGCCCATGCCTCGGCTGTTCATAGTCCAACGGGGATGCACCGGCCTCCTAGCCTCTCCAGCGTCTACCTGCGCGAGCGATGCAGCTTTGATCTCGCTCAAACTGGGGTTGCAAAAGCGACCTATAATTTTGCTTTAGTCCCCCATAGTAGGAGAGAGATATGCCGAAGAAAGTGAAGAAAGCAGCGCCGGCAACCGGCGAGCAGTTGGTCGCAAAGATCCGTGACTCGGCAACCCAGATTTGGCTTGCCGGACTTGGTGCGTTTTCCAAGGCTCAGCAAGAGGGCGCCGGTTTCTTCAACGCCCTGGTAAAGGAAGGCGAGGCGGTTCAGAAGCGGACTAAACAGGCAGCCGGTCAAACGGTAGACGACATTCGCGGACGCGTTGCAGAGCTGCGCAACAATGCGACCGGAGCTTGGGACAAGCTCGAGAACGTGTTCGAGCAACGTGTTGCCCGTGCGCTGCACAGCCTCAACGTGCCGACCAAGAAGGACATCGACCATCTGTCCCGGCGAGTCGTCGAGTTGACAGCAGTCGCTGACAAGCTGTCGTCGACGATGCGCGTCAGCGGGAAGCGCCACTAATCGCGGCGTAGTGCATTAATAAGCCTCGCGCAAACGAGGCCGACAAGATGCTCCTGCCCGAAAGAAGTGGGGGACAATGTGGCGCATCCTGCAAGAGGCGTCGCTTTGGCCGGCGGCGGCCCTTTGGGCGCAATCTATGAGATCGGCACGCTGGTTGCGCTCGATGAGGTCTTGAGCGGTTTCAACCTCGCCGACTGCGGCGTTTACGTTGGCGTTAGTTCCGGCAGCTTCATAGCCGCGGGGCTCGCCAACGGTCTGACGCCGCGCGCGATGCATCAGATGTTCATCGAGAGTGAGGCCGCAGACGATCCGTTCGAGCCCGATGTGCTGATGCGTCCGGCGTTGAGGGAATATGCTCAGCGGTTGGCTTTGCTGCCCCATCTGCTCAAATCATCCGCCCAGGATTACCTGACGTTCCCGCGCGGACGCGGCCTGGTCGAATCGTTTTGGCAGCTTGCGCATGCAATGCCGGCCGGCATCTTTGACAATTCTGGAATCGGCGAATATCTCGCCAGGCTGTTCTCGGCGCCCGGTCGCACTAACGACTTCCGCAAATTGCGACGGAAGCTGTTCGTGGTGGCGACCGATCTTGATACCGCGGAGGCGGTTCCATTCGGCGCGCGTGGCTGGGACGATGTCCCGATCGCGCAGGCAGTGCTGGCGAGCGCTGCCCTGCCGGGGCTGTTTCCCCCCGTCGAGATCGGCGAGCGTCACTACGTGGACGGCGCGCTGGTCAAGACGCTGCACGCTTCAGTCGCGCTGAGGGAAGGCGTGAAGCTCCTGCTTTGTATCAATCCACTGGTGCCGTTCGACGCCGAAGCCGCGGCGCGGCATAGCCACGGTCGGCCGATCTCACTAGTCGAAGGCGGGCTTCCGACGGTGCTTTCGCAGACCTTCCGCGCAATCATTTATTCCCGCATGCAGACGGGCATGGCGCGCTATCGCCGCGAATTTCCTGGCGCCGACGTGGTGCTGTTCGAGCCGAGGCGCGACGATACTGAAATGTTCTTCGCCAACGTGTTCAACTACTCGGAGCGTAAGCGTCTTTGCGAGCACGCTTATCAGCGGACGCGCGCGCAACTGCGCCATCGCTATGCAGAGCTGCAGCCCATTTTCGCTCGTTATGGCGTAACCATCGACAGGGCTGCGCTCGCCGACAAAACCCGCACGCTGGTGCAACCCCACGCGACAATCAAACGCCGCCGTGTCAGCGCTGCGGGCAAACTCGATCGCACGCTGGATCAACTTGAAGCATTGTTACGGGTGGACGCGGAGCTATCTTCCGGGTGAAGTGTTTGCGTATTAGGGCTTGGAAGCGAGATGTTGAAGACGCGGTGGAAAGCTTTCGCCTACGCGGAACCCGGCTACCAGTATCCCGGCCACAAACTGGCAAAGTCCTGGACGCGGCTGCATCGCGGCGATTGCGAACCTTTTCCTGATCCAACGACATTGCACAAGCTTGTTGCGGTTCATCCGCAGCTGAAACCATCGGTCTCGTTGGACAAGGCAGCTGAGTCGTTGGCCGATGCCTGGCGTGCCTACCACCGCGGCGACTTTGGCGAAGCCGTGGAAATCGGACTTGATCTTGGATTGCTCGGCTTCAACGTGGCCAACAAGGCCGCGAACATCTATGCTACTTATCTGGAGACCGGCCCAAAGGCCAAACTCGCGCTTTTCCTCGAAGCGGCCCACCGCGCCGAGGAACTGCTCGGATGCGCCGAGAGCCTTCCCAATGGCTGGTATCTGCATGCTCAGGCGCTCGGCCGTTATGCGCAGGGCCTCTCGGTCGCCCAGGCGCTGGCGCAGGGTCTCGGCGGCAAGATCAAATCAGATCTCGACCGCACGATCGACTTGGAGCGCCATCATGCTGACGCACATATTGCGCTCGGCACCTACCACGCCGAAGTGATCAACAAGATTGGTTCATTCCTCGGTGGCTTGACCTACGGGGCCAGCACTGATGCCGGCATCAAGCATTTCAAGACCGCGCTCAAGCTCAATCCGGACTCGGCGATCGCGCGCATCGAATATGCGGACGGCTTGACCTTGATGTTCGGCGAAGCGAAGCGGCAGCAGGCGAGGGCGCTTTATGAGGAAGCAGCCGCTTGCCCGGTGGCCGACGCCATGGAACAACTCGATATTGAGCGCGCGAAGGCCAAAATGATCTAGCCCGCAATACCGCCTTGCCGTGACCCCGGCGTGCGCCTGCGTCGTTTAGCCTTCGATTTGCGCACCTCGGCGCCTTCAGCCACCTCCGGCGGCTCCCAGGACTCCAACATCACGTAATAGAGTAGTTGTTCGAATTCCGGCTTGAAGCGGGAAACAATAGCGTGTGGATCGGGTACGACGGCTGTGTCGGTGATCAGCCCAAATTGAACCTGGCCGTTGAACGAGATGATCGAAACACCCATACCGATATTGTGCGGACGCGGAACCCAGAACATGATTTGCTTTAGTTCGGAGCCGGCGAGGTAGAGCGCGCGTTGCGGGCCCGGGACATTAGTTATCACCGCGCTGGCGCGGCTCAGCAGCAGATCGAAGACTGTGTCCTGCACAGTCTGCGGGGCGTTGCCAAGCGCAGCCAGCAATCCAAGCGTTACCGCCGGCTCTTTGGACTGTTTGAGCGCCGCCATCCGCCTATGTACCTCCTGTAGGCGGGCCAACGGAGAAACGAGACCAACCGGCAGCTCGAGTGCCAAAACGCCGAAGCGATTGCCCAGTTCGCGCTCGCTGCCCGGACTGCGTAAATCGATCGGCACTAGGGCGCGCACCTCGACACCCTCGGTAGGATCGCCGTGGTCGCACAGATAGCCGTTGAGCGCTCCGGCGACTGCAGCGAGCAGCATGTCGTTCACCGAACAGCCGAGGACGTGACTGACCGCCTTGACCTCGGGCAGAGGAATTGGGTCGGTCCAGGCCACCCGCTTGTCGCCGGACGGGCTTTTCTTAAACCGCGTCTGGCTGTCGCTCGGCATCAACAGAAGGTAGGCGAGCTCAGCCGCGATGCCGGTCCCCTCGCGCAAGGTCTCGGCCGCC